>Ga0153916_10002895_pt1 | contig 12620 bp, 12 predicted proteins | sample Opewatmetagenome_FD_109642 | JGI IMG/M metagenome (GOLD analysis project Ga0153916, IMG submission 109642) | Freshwater wetland microbial communities from Ohio, USA - Open water 3 Core 3 Depth 4 metaG | ecosystem: Environmental > Aquatic > Freshwater > Wetlands | place: USA: Ohio, Lake Erie...
AACCGGCAGGTGGCCGCCAAGGCGCTCGAGATCGAGCGGCGCATCCGCGACGAGGCCGAGGCCGCGCAGCCCCGCACCACGATCGCCCAGCTTCGCGCCCAGGCGGCGCGGCAGAACAGCCAGCCGGTGCTCATCGCGGCCAACGAGCCGGTACCGGGCCTCCGCTTTCAGAACTCGAGCCTGCGCGACGCGCTGAACGTCATCGGGATGGCCTCCGGGATCAACGTCACGTACGAGAGCACGTACCAGGACCGTCCGATCACCATCCAGCTCGACAACGTCACCCTCGAGCAGGCGCTGCAGCAGCTCCTCACGTCGAATCAGCTGTTCTACAAGGTGATCAACCCGCAGACGATCCTCGTCATCCCCGACAACGCGGGGAACCGCGCGCGCTATGAAGAGCAGGTGATCCGGACGTTCTTCATCTCGCACGCCGACGCCACGGAGCTCGCGCAGATCGTCAACTCGGTGATCCGCGTGCCGGCGATGGCGGTGCAGCCGCAGGTGCAGGCGAACAAGACCGCGAACACGATCGTGGTCCGCGCCACGACCGCGGTGGCCGACATCATCGAGAAGATCATCGAGGCGAACGACAACCCGCGGGCCGAAGTCGTCATCGACGTGCAGATCCTCGAGGTCAACAAGACGAGGACGAAGCGCTACGGGCTCGACCTCGGGAACTATCAGATCTCCAGCGTCTTTTCGCCGGAAGCGGCACCGACGGTGACCAGTGGCGCCGTCAGCACGTCGCCGTTCAACGCCAACACGATCACCCGCGGGATCTCGACCGCCGACTTCTATCTGGCGGTGCCGTCGGCCGTCATCCGCTTCCTCGAGAGTGACAACGAGACGAAGCTCATCGCGAAGCCGCAGCTGCGCGGCGCCGAGGGACAGAAGATCACGATGAACCTCGGCGACGAGATCCCGGTGCCTGCCACCGTGTTCACGCCGATTGCGCAAGGCGGCGCGAACACGAACCCGCTGACGTCGTTCAACTACCGGACGGTCGGCGTGGTCGTGGAGATGACGCCGCGAGTCACGCCGGAGGGCGACATCATCCTCGACCTCTCGGTGGAGAACAGCACCCGCGGGCAGGACGTGAACGTGGCGGGGCAGAACCTGCCGTCGTTCGGCACGCGCAAGGTCACGACGGTGTTGCGCCTCCGTGATGGCGAATCGAACCTGCTTGCCGGCCTGCTTCGCGAAACGGATCGGCGCGCGCTGCGCGGCGTGCCCGGCCTGTTGCGGCTTCCGATCCTCAGCCGGCTCGTCGCCGACAACGACACGCAAATCGATCAGACCGACATCGTGATGCTCCTGACGCCGCGCATCGTGCGCACCAAGGAGCTGACGATGCAGGACGTGAGCCCGATCTTCATCGGCACGCAGCAGAACCTCGGGCTGGGCGGGCCGCCGCCGCTCATCACGCCGGTGGAGCCCGAGCCGGCGCCGGCGGCCGCGGTGCCCCCGGCACCAGCCGCAGGCCCTGGTGTCCCGGTGGTCCCACCGGGTAGTTCGCAGATTCCTGGAACCACGACGCTACCGGTCGCTCCGGCAGCCCCGCCCGCCGTCAATACGGCGACCGGCGGGGCTCAGATCGTCGTGACACCTCCGGGCACCGACTTCAGGGTCGGTGGCGGTCCCTACACCGTGGCTGTGTCGGCCACCAACGCCGCGCGTCTCTCGTCCGTGTCGCTCACGATCACGTTCAACCCGGCCGCCGTCCGCGTGCGCACGGTGCAGGAAGGAAGCTTCATGCGGGCGGGAGGCATCAACGCGAGCTTCACGCAACAGGTTGACGCGGCCGCGGGCCGCGTGGACATCGCCATTACCCGCTCCGGCGATACCACGGGCGTGGCCGGAACAGGTCTGCTGGCGGCGGTGCTGTTCGACGCGGTGGGCGGCGGCGCCGCGGCGCTGAACGTGACGGGAACGGCCAGCGCTCCGGGCGGCACCCCGCTGCCCGTGCAGATTGCGCCGGTGCCGGCGATTTCCGTGAGGTAGATGACGGAGCGAGGCTACACCTTCGTCGAGCTGCTGGTCGTGACGACGATCCTGCTGATCCTCGCGTCCGCGGTGATGCCGCTCGCGCAGGTCACCGCCAGGCGGCAGCGCGAGTCCGAGCTGCGTCGCGACCTCCGCGAGATCCGCACGGCCATCGACAAGTTCAAGGACTCGGTCGACCAGGGGCGGATCGCGACATCCGATCTCGAGCCCGGCAACGAAGGGTACCCGCCCGACCTCGAGACGCTGGTCAACGGCATCCCGGCGGCCAACGACGCGTCGGGGAGGAAGCTGAAGTTCCTCCGCAGAATCCCGATCGATCCGATGACCAGCAGCATGGAGTGGGGGCTGCGGTCGTACCAGGACAAGCCCGACGCCACGAGCTGGGGCGGGCAGAACGTGTTCGACGTGTACACGACGGCCGACGGCACGGGCCTCGACGGCACGAGGTATCGGGATTGGTAATGGTGCGCAGGTGCCACGGGATGCGCAGGTGCGCCGCCCGCGGATTCACGCTCATCGAGCTGATGGTCGTGATGTCGCTCATCGTCGTGCTGGCGAGCATCGGGTTGGCGGTGTACGCGAACAGCGTCACGCGCGCCAAGGAAGCGGTGCTCAAGGAAGACCTCTACCGGATGCGGCAGGCGATCGACCAGTACTACGCGGACAAGAGCATGTACCCGGAAACGCTGGACGTGCTCGTGTCGGAGAAGTACTTGCGGGCGCTGCCCATCGATCCGTTTACCGGGTCCGCCGACACATGGCAGACGATCCAGGCCGACCTCGAGCCGGGAAGCGCCAGCGGCAACCCGGGAATCTACAACGTGAGAAGCGGGTCGAGCGCGGTGGCTATCGACGGCACGAACTACTCAGACTGGGAATGATATGAAAAGGGGTCAGGGGAAAGGGGGAAGGGCGATCCAGGCGGCGCTGCTGATTCTCGCGCTCGCCCTCGTGACGGCGTGCGACAAGGCGCAGCTGATGGCGCCAACCGATTCGACGGTGTCGCTGACCGCGTCGACCGTCGTGCTCTCCAGTTCCGGGAGCACCGTGCTGACCGCGTTCGTCACCGAGCCCAGCGGTACCCCTGTCCAGAACGGCACGACCGTTCGCTTCACCACCTCCCTCGGCCGGCTCGAATCCGCCGAGGCCCAGACGAAGAACGGCCTGGCCACGACGACGCTCTTCGCGGATGGCGCCTCGGGCGTTGCCACGGTCAAGGCAGTCTCCGGCGGGGCCGCCAGCGACGCCCTCACGATCACACTCGGCTCCGCCGCGGTTGACACGGTCACCGTGAGAGCGGCACCGTCATCCGTTCCCGCGAGCGGCGGCACGGTGACGGTGACAGCCCTCGTGACAGGCGAGAACAACCGGCCGCTGAGCGGCGTGCCGGTGCTGTTCACGTCGAACAACGGCACGCTGAGCGCGGCGACCGCGACGACAGACTCGAGCGGCGCAGCATCGGTCACGCTGACGACGAACCGCGAGACGACCGTGACGGCATCGGTCGGCTCCAAGTCAGGCACGGCAACGGTAACGGTGGCCACGACGGCCAGCGTCACGCTCTCAGCAACTGGCGCGGCTGCCGGGGCGCCGAGCTCGGTGACGGTGACGCCCGCCTCTGGCACGGCGCCGAGCGTGTCGCTCAATTGGGGCGACGGCAATACGACGGATCTTGGTCTTGTGCCAGCGGCGCGCACCGCGACGCACGTGTACAGCTCGCCGGGCACCTATACCATCACGGCAACGGCGACAGACAACGGGCTGACAGCAACGACGTCGACGACCGTCGTGGTGACTGTGCGCCCCTCGGTCGCGATCTCGGCAAGCCAATCGAGCGGCGCGACGTCAGTCACGTTCGTCTTCACCGTCACTCCGGCAACGGCCAACGGCGTGCGGAACGTGCAGGTCAGCTTCGGCGACAATACGGACCCGGTCGATCTGGGTGCGATCACCGCGGCCACGATCGTGACACACCGATTCGGTTCGGCGAATACCTACACCGTCACGGCGACGCAAACCGATGCGAACGGCAACACGACAACGGCGGTGGTGGTGGTCACGGTCACGTCGTAGGGATTCATGGCACGCGCATCGAGACAGCGCGAGGGCGGCTATGCGATGGTCGCCCTCCTTGTCGGCATCAGCATCATGAGCATTGCGCTCAGCGTGGCGCTGCCGACGTGGAGCGCGATGGCGAAGCGTGAGCGTGAAGAGGAGCTGATCTTCCGCGGACAGCAGTACGCGCGCGCCATCATGCTGTACCAGCGCCAGTACGCCAACGCGTTCCCGCCGAACTTCGACATGCTGGTCCAGCAGCACTTTCTGCGGAAGAAATACAAGGATCCGATGACGAAGGACGGGGAGTTCCAGCCGCTCTTCGCAGGCCAGGCGCTGCCAGGGCAGATCACATCTCCCGGCGGTCAACAGCAGCCGCCACAGGCCGGGGGACGGCAGGGGCAGCCTGCTGGCCTGCAGGCACAGCAGCTGCCCGGAAGGGCCGCCGGCATCCAGGCCGGCCTCATCGGCGTGGTCAGCAAGAGCGAAGCGACCAGCCTTCGCATCTACAACGGCAAGACGAAGTACAGCGAGTGGGCATTCGTCTCGCAGCAGGCCACGACCGCTGCCGGGGCGCCGGGCGGCGCGCAGAATCCGCAGGGCGGGAGGGGCGGCGTGCGCGGAAGAGGCACGCAGGCTCCTGGACCGGCGCAACCGGGGCCGCGGGGCGGCGCGCCTGGCGGCTTTCCACGTCGAGGCGGCTTCCCGCAGGTCCCGGGCCCGGCCGGACGCGGGTTCTAGTCGAGCCCCTCGATCACGGCGTCGTGGAAGGCAGGCCGGACGAGGCCAATCGCCTGGTTCATGCGATCGGGGTAGACCCGGTTCGTCAGCAGCACGATGTAGATTCCCCGTTCCGGATCGATCCAGAGCGACGTACCCGTGAAGCCGGGATGGCCGAACGACTGCGCCGACATGCGTGAGCCGCAGGACGAGGTCGGCAGCATCGTGTCCCACCCGAGCGCGCGCGAGCTGCCAGGCACATCGTGCCGCCGCGAGGTGAACTCGACGAGCGTGCCACGCGTGAAGGCGCCGACGCGATCGTCGAGCACCTGGAGCAGATGGCGTGCGACACCCCCAACGGCTGCTGCCGTGCCGAACAGGCCGGCATGGCCGGCGACGCCGTCGAGCGCCCACGCGTTGCGGTCGTCCACCTCGCCTGCCAGCAACCGCCCGCGCCACGGGTCACGGGCCGTCGGCGCAATGCGTTTCAGCCAGAGGGCGGGCGGGCGGAACTGCAGCGGGTCGACCACGTTCATCTGGCGGAGCAGCGCCGCCAGCCTGTCAGGAAGCGCCGTGGATCCGCCGAGGATGAACCCGAGCAGCATCATGTCGAGGTCGCTGTAGATCGATCGCGTCCGCGGCGCATACTCGAGCGGCAGGCGCGAGATGACCTCGAGAAACGCGTGGTCGCCGCGCTCGCGCAGGTAGAGAGGCAGGTAAGCCGGCAGGCCGCTGCAGTGCGCGAGCAGGTCACGAATCGTCACGCCCGCCCGCTCTTCGCCGCGCCAGGACCCCAGATGCTGCGCGACCGGATCGTCGAGTCCGAACGCACCGCGCTCGATCATCTGCATGATGAGCGGCGTGGTGACCAGCACCTTCGTGAGCGACGCCAGGTCGAAGACCGTGTCGGGTTCGGCAGCTGCGGCGCCAGGGTCGAACGTCAACGAGCCAAACGCCTCAGACCAGAGAGGACGGGTGGCATCGCCCACCTCGACGACTGCGGCGGGAAACGCCCGCGCTTCCACCGCGTCAGCCACAACCCGCCGCGCAGCCGCGCAGGTCACACCGTCTCCCCGAGGCTGGCCAGCCCCGCTACCGCCAGCGTGGCCACGAGGCCGGCGGTCGAATACCAGGTCCAGGCCGCCACGCCAGTCCACCAGACTCCAGTCACGACCACCATGCCGGCCACCATGCCCACCATCATCGCCCGGGTGCCGATGCGCTGTGTCAGGACGCCGCCGAGAAATGCGCCGAGTACCGGACCTGCCGCAAAGGAGAGGACCGTGAGCCCGGCATCGAGCACCGACTGGGCCACCTGCTGACACGCCAGCGCGACCAGCGCCTGCGCGACGCCCCATCCAACGGTTGCCTGGCGGGACACGCGCATCAGCACGCGCTCGTCGGCACCGGGGTGCACATACTTCAGATAGAAATCGTTCACCGTCGTGGCAGCGAGCGCGTTGATCGATGGCGACAGCGCGGCCGCCACGATCGCGGCGACGATGAAGCCGGCGGCGCCATGCGGCAGCTCGGTGATGACGAAGAGCGGCAGCACTTCATCGGTGCGGGTGAGCGGACGCGGCAACGGGACCGCGGCGTAGTACGACGCGAGCAGGGCGCCGATCAGCAGGAACATCACGAACTGCGCGAAGACGACGATGCCGCTCAGGACGATGCCGGCGCTGGCATCGCGGGCGGACCGGGCCGCGAGCAGGCGCTGCACGAGGAACTGGTCGGTGCCGTGCGTGGCCAGCGTGAGGGTGATCCCGCCGATGACGCCTGCCCAGAACGTGTAGACCCGGGTCAGGTCGAGGGCGAAGTCCCAGATCTGCAGGTGCCCGGCCGCAGAGGCCGACGCCAGCGCGGCGGCGCCGCCGCCTGGCACCTTCTGCAGGATCGCCAGCAGCACGATCGCCGCGCCCGCGACGTAGATGAACATCTGGACCACGTCGGTCCAGATGACCGCCGCAGCGCCACCGCGCACGGTGTAGATGATGGTCGCGAGCGCGATGAGTGCCACCGTCCACGGCACCGGCACCTGCGTCACCACGGAGATCACGAGCGCCGTGGCGAACAGCCGGATGCCGTCGGCCAGCGTGCGCGTGACGAGGAAGATGACCGCCGCCAGGTTCTTCACCGGCGCGCCGAACCGGCGCTGGAGCAGTTCGTACGAGGTGTAGAGCTCTCCGCGGAAATACGCCGGGACGAAGACGAGGCTGACCAGTACGCGCCCGATGACATAGCCGAGCGCCAGCTGCAGAAAGGTCATGTTGCCCGCGAAGGCCCCTGCCGGCACGCCGATGAAGCTCAGGGTGCTCGTTTCCGTGGCGACGATCGTGAAGCAGATCGCCCACCAGGGGACGGAGTGCCCCGTGAGGAAGTAATCGCGGGTGGTGTGCTGAAAGCGCGAGAACCACGAGCCGAACGCGGTGATCGACGCGAGGTAAATCGCGATGACGAGGTAGTCGGCCCAGTTGAGCGCGGTCAACGCGATACCATTATCGTCAGAATGCAGGTGCTCGGCATCGACGCGGGTGGGACGAAGACGGTCTGCCTCCTGGCTGATGGCAACGGGACCATCATCGCCCAGTCCCGCGGCGGCGGCGCCAACCTCCAGGCGGTCGGCGAGCTGGAGGTGGAGAAGGTGCTGCACCAGGTGATGGATGCAGTGCTCTCCGACACGGACGTGCACCCGGCCGCGATCTGTCTCGGCATCGCCGGCGTCGATCGTCCGGATGACTCGCAGGTCGTACGCGGCATCATGCGCCGCATCGGCTTCAAAACCCCCACCGTCGTCGTCAACGACGCGCTCGTCGCACTGGCGGCCGGCGCAGGCGACAGCCCCGGCGTCGTGGTCATCGCCGGAACGGGATCGATCGCGTACGGACGCAACGCCGGCGGGCGGGCGGCACGGGCGGGAGGATGGGGCTATCTGCTCGGAGACGAAGGGGGCGGGTTCTGGATCGGCCGCGCCGCGCTCTCGGCGGTGGTGCGGCAGTTCGATGGCCGAGGCCCCGCCACGCGCCTCACGGATCTCGTCCTGGCGCAGATGCAGTTGTCGGACCCCACCGAGCTGGTGCACCAGGTGTACTACCGCGACGTGCAGCGCCACTCGATCGCCGCGATCGCCAGCCTCGTGCAGCAGGCGGCCGCGGAAGGGGACGCGGTGGCCTCCGAAATCCTGTCGCGCGCGGGGACCGAGCTGGCGTCCGCCGCGAGCTCGGTCATCACGCGCCTCGGCATGCGGGGCGAGGCGTTTCCGATCGTCCTGTCGGGCGGCATCTTTCGCGGCGTGCCCTGGCTCGTCGACACCGTGACCACCCGGCTCGTCGAAACGGCTCCGCGCAGCGAGGCGCGGCTGCTCGACGTGGAGCCGGCCGTCGGCGCCGTCCGCCTGGCGATTGCCGCCGCGTCGGGCACGCTGACGATCCCGGCATACACGTGACTATCACCGTTCTCGACACAGCGGACGATGTGGCGGCTGCGCTGGCGCAGCGCGTCGCTCAGATGCTCGCGCAGAAGCCAGACGCCGTCCTTGGCCTTCCAACAGGGCGCACGCCGGTAGCTGCGTACGCGGAGCTGCGGCGTATGCACGCGGCGGGCACCATCACCTTCGCGTCGGCGTCAACGTTCAACCTCGACGAGTTCGTCGGCATCGACGGCGCGCACCCGGGCAGCTTCCGGCAGTTCATGGAACGCCACCTGTTCTCGGGTCTCGATGCGCGTCCGGAGCGCATCCACTTTCTCAGCGGAACGGCGCCAGACCCTGACGCCGAGTGCGCGGCGTACGAGGATGCGATTGCGCGCGCCGGTGGCATCGACCTGCAGATCCTTGGGATCGGTGCAAACGGCCACATCGGCTTCAACGAGCCGGCCGATGCGCTCGAGGCGCGCACCCACCGGGTGCGCCTCCTCGACAGCACGCGGCGCGATAACGCAGCCCAGTTCGGCGGCGACAAGTCGCGTGTGCCAACCGAAGCGCTGACGATGGGGGTGGGGACGATCTTCGGCGCCCGCGAGATCATCCTGGTGGCGACCGGGAGCGACAAGGCCCGGTGCATCGAGCGCACGGTGCATGGACCGGTCACGACGCACCTGCCCGCGTCGATCCTGCAGCTGCATCGGCACGTCGAGGTCCTGGTCGATCGCGCCGCGGCGGCGCGGCTGACGGGGAACTGACGCTCCGCCGCTACGACTTCGCCTCGGCGTGCCCCTGGAGCATGCCGCGCAGCAGCGGCTCGATGTCCTCGCTGAGCGCCTCGCGCATCGAATCGTGCGCCTTGCGGAGACGCGACAGGGCCTTGGGGTAGGGAAGCCCGGTCTTCTGCATGACGATCGCCGCCTTTACGTTCCAGCGTGCGCGCTTCAGCAGTCTGTCGGCGCCGTCGTAATCGAGCCCGGTCACGATGTTCACGATGCGGCGCGCGCGATCCTTCAACTTCTCCGACCCGGTCTGCACGTCGACCATCAGGTTGCCGTAGGTCTTGCCGATGCGAATCATGGCGCCGGTCGTGAGCATGTTGAGCACGAGCTTGGTGGCCGTGCCCGCCTTGAGGCGGGTCGAGCCGGCGATGACCTCGGCGCCCACGCCCGGCGAGATCGTGAGGTCGACAAAGGTCTGCAACTCGGTGCCCGGGTCGCAGGTCACGAAGATGATGCGCGCGCCTGCACGCCTGGCGCGCGTCAGGGCGCCGCGGACGAACTGCGTCATCCCGCTGGCCGACACGCCGACGACGACGTCCTTCTTGGTCGGCGTGACGCGCATGATCGACCGCGCGCCTTCCTCGTAGTTGTCCTCCACGCCTTCCTTGGCCGCAAAGATTGCGGTCTGGCCGCCGGCCATGATCGCCTGCACCAGCTTGGGATCCGTGCTGAAGGTCGGCGGCATCTCTGCCGACTCGAGGACGCCCAGCCGGCCGCTCGTACCCGCGCCGACAAAGACGATGCGTCCGCCTTTCCGCAGCGAGGTGGCGATCATCTCGATGCCGACGGCGATCCGTTCGCGCTAGCGCTGTACGGCGGCGAGCATCTTCCGGTCTTCGTTGAGCATCACCTCGACAATGTCGTCGGCGGAGAGCTTGTCGATGCCGAGGGTGGAGGGGTTAATGGCTTCGGTGGGCAGAGACTGCCACTTCGAACGCGGGGGCATCCTATAATTCTACAATTCCAGGGACATCACCGGCAGACGCTTACCTGACGCACCTGACCGTCGAACGGCGGCTGGCGCGGAATTCCGTCGACAGCTACGCGCGCGACCTCACGATGCTCGCCCGGCGGGCCGCCGGCAAGGGGATCGCCCTCGACGCGCTCACCCGGCAGGATCTCGAGGCGGTCGTGCGCGACCTGATGTCGGAAGGGCGGTCGCCGCGCTCGGTGGCACGGGCGATCGCGTGTTATCGCGGGTTCTACCGGTTCCTGGTCATCGACGGCCGGCTGACCGCCAGCCCTGCCGACGACCTGCGCCCACCGCGGGCCTGGAAGTCGCTGCCGCGCTACCTCTCGGTGGAGGAGGTCGACCAGCTGCTCGCGCAGCCCGACACCTCGACGCCCCGCGGGCTGCGCGATCGTGCCTTGATCGAACTTCTCTATGCGACAGGGATGCGCGTTTCTGAACTGGTAGGGCTGCGGCCGGCTGACGTGAACCTCGAGGCGTCGTACCTGACCTGTACGGGCAAAGGCGACAAGCAGCGCATCGTCCCGATTGGCGACGAGGCGGCGCGGTGGGTGAGCCAGTACCTGAAGACCGCCCGTCCGCAGCTGCTCGCGCGCCGGACGAGCGCGCGCATGTTCGTCAACGCGCGCGGCGGCGGCGTGGGGCTGACGCGCGTCGGGTTCTGGAAGATCCTGAAGGGCTATGCGCGGAAGGCGGGCCTCAACGCGTCCATCAGCCCCCACACGCTGCGGCACTCCTTCGCCACGCACCTGCTGGAACGCGGGGCAGACCTGCGGGCCATCCAGATGATGCTCGGCCACGCCGATCTCTCGACCACGCAGATCTACACGCACGTCCTCGAGCAGCGAATGCGCACCATCTACGACAGGTTCCATCCGCGTGCGTAAGTCGCGGCTCCTCCTCCTCCTCGCCGCCGTGTTGGCGGCCGCCTACGTTGCAGCGCTACCGACGCGCGCTCGTGTGCTGCCGCCGCTTCCCGCGTCGGCCGCGCCCATTCATGGCGCCATACACGTGCACTCGCGCGTGTCTGATGGCACCGGCACGGTCGACACGATCGCCGCCGCCGCGGCGCGCGCCGGTCTCAACTTCGTCATCCTCACGGATCACGGGGATGGCACGCGAAAGCCTGACCCGCCGGCGTACCACAACGGCGTCCTCGTGATCGACGCTGTGGAGGTGAGCACCGAGGGGGGGCACGTCGTCGGGCTGGGCCTCGGTAGCGAGTCACCGTACCCGCTCGCCGGCGAACCGCGAGACGTCGTAGACGATATCGTCCGGCTTGGCGGGTTCGCAATCGCCGCGCACCCTGGCTCCGCCAAGCCGGAGTTGCAGTGGATCGATTGGAACGTTCCGATCTCGGGCCTGGAGTGGCTCAACGCCGACAGCGAGTGGCGCGACGAATCGGGCTGGTCGCTCCTGCATGCGTTGTTGACCTATCCCGCGCGTGGTGCGGAGTCGGTGGCGACGCTGCTCGATCGGCCGAGCGCCGTCCTCGCCCGCTGGGACGACCTCACGAAAACGCGGCGGATCGCGGGCGTCGCCGCCCTGGATGCACACGCCCGCATCGGCATGCGCAGCGTCGGCGAGCCGTATGACAGCCGCGTGGTCCTCCCCATCCCGTCGTATGAAGCAATGTTCCGGACGTTTTCGATCGCCCTCCCGGGCGTGACGCTCCGCAACGACGCGGGACGCGACGCTGCGGCTGTCCTCGCGGCTGTTCGCGAAGGACGGCTCTACTCTCGGATCGACTCGGTTGCCGGGCCCGGGGCCCTCACGTTTACCGCACGAAGCGGGAGGAACGTCGCGCAGGGCGGCGAGGTGCTGGCGCTGGACGGCCCTGTCACGCTGCGCGTCGAAACGATTGGGCCTCCGGGATCGCGCGTGGCGATCCTGCGCAACGGCGCCGAAATCCGCTCGCCCGATGGAACGCCAATCGAGGATACGGAACCCGCTGAGCCTGCGGTGTACCGGGTGGAAGTGCGGCTGCCGGGCGCGCCGGGAACCCCGCCAGTCCCGTGGCTCGTCTCGAACCCCATTTACGTGGGCCGCAGCGCTGCGGCAACCGCCGCACTCCCTGCGGCCGCGAAAGCCACGGCCGCGGAGAGCCTCTACGATAACGGCGAGGCGAGCGGCGCCAAGACTGAACACAGCGAGCAGGCCCAGGGGGTCGTCGATGTGATCCCCGCGGTCGAGGGAGGGCGGCAGCTCCTCTTCCGGTATGCCCTCGGCGGCCGACCGTCGGAAGCGCCGTACGCCGCGATGACGTTCCCTGCGATGCACGCAGCGCAATTCGACCGCCTCGCGTTTTCGGCGCGCGCGGATCGCCCGATGCGCCTCACCGTGCAGCTTCGCGTGCCCGGCGGGCAGGCCGGCGAGCGGTGGCAGCGATCGGTCTACCTGGACGAAACGACCCGAACCATAACCATCCCGTTCTCGGAGATGACCTCGGTCGGACGCCGGCGCACGGGACCGCCGCCACTCGCGGCCATCGACTCCTTCCTGCTCGTCGTCGACACCGTGAATACGAAGCTCGGTGGCAACGGGACGGTGTGGCTCGACGACCTCCGCTTCGAGCGCTGAGGCAGCGCCAACCGCCTGGCGAACTATTTCCCACCCGCGAGAAATCCCGCGCGGACCCATCGGTAATGCCTCTTCGTTTCCTCAA
>Ga0153916_10002896_pt1 | contig 12619 bp, 11 predicted proteins | sample Opewatmetagenome_FD_109642 | JGI IMG/M metagenome (GOLD analysis project Ga0153916, IMG submission 109642) | Freshwater wetland microbial communities from Ohio, USA - Open water 3 Core 3 Depth 4 metaG | ecosystem: Environmental > Aquatic > Freshwater > Wetlands | place: USA: Ohio, Lake Erie...
ACGGCCACAACCAAAACGAGCGCCACCCGCGTCCCGCTCAATCTCAAGCCTCGGCTTGAACGCGCCATTAAACCGTATGTTAAGCCAGCGCCCCACCGCTGTCAAGTAAAAGGCTATACTCCCGCTTGACGAACGGCGGCCGGTGTTGTAGAATTATCCGGAAGGTGAAGATATGGCGAACACCGACAATATTAAGAAGACCTTCGAAAAGGGCGTAAGCCTCGCCAAAGAAGGCGTAGCGTACGCCGCAGCTCGAGCCGAAGACCTATCGCTGGCCGCGGCCCTCCGCGTCCGCATCTTTACGTTAAGGCGCCGGACGGAACGCCTCTTCGGCGAACTCGGCGAAACCGTTTACCAACTGGCGGCGAAGAACGCCGACGTTCGCGCCGACGCCTCCGTAAAAAAGTACGTCAAGAAAATCGCGGCCTTGGAGCGCGAAGTCGAGGAATTATTCAAGGAGCTCGACGCGCTGTCGCGGAAAAGCCGCGGCGCGTTACGCCGGCCCGCGACGAAAAAAACGGCGGCCGCGGGGGCGAACGAAACTCGCGCCGCGCGCCGGTAAAGACATGCGGGAAAAATTATCGGCCGTTATCGCGGCGGCGCTCGCGGCCGTGGCGGCCGCGGCGGCGCAGGAAGCGCCCGCGCCGGAAGGATACGTCATCGGCGAGGCCGACGTCTTAAACGTCCGCGTCGTCGGCGAAAACGACCTCACCGGCAATTACACCGTCCGCCTGGACGGCAAGGTCATGTTTCCGTACGTCGGCGAGGTCCAGGCGGCCGGGGTCCCGCTATCCGCCTTCAACCGTATGCTGCGCGAAAATTTATCGGCCTACTACGTAGACCCCCAAGTGACGGTCGAGGTCTTGGAATACAACTCCTGCGTCGTCTACGTCTTGGGGGAAGTAGCCAAACCCGGCGTGTATAAGTTCCCGGGGCGCACGACGCTTTTGGAGACGGTCGCCGGGGCCGGCGGTTACGAGCGCAGCGCCGCCCGGGCCAGTACGATGGTCGTCCGCTCTTTCCTCGACGAACCCCAGGTCATGCGCATCGACATGGAGAAGGTCATAGACGAGGGCGCCATCACGCTCAACATCCCCCTCGAGAAGGGCGACGTCGTCGTCATCCCCAAGACGTTCGTCACCAACCTCAACGAATTCCTGGCCGACATTTCGCCCTCGCTATCGGCGTATCTGCGGGTCAATTCGGTATACCAGACGACCTGGGAACCTCCGGGCGGCCAACCGTAACCTTACCCCTTTTGGGAACCGAAAAAATAAAAGAAGTAATCGAAAACGCCGGCAGCATCGTCGTCCTCACGGGCGCCGGCGTCTCCGCCGAGTCGGGGGTCCCCACCTTCCGCGGCGCCGACGGCCTATGGCGCAGCTTCCGCGCCGAGGACCTCGCGACGCCGGCCGCCTTCGCCCGCGACGCCAAGCTCGTGTGGGAGTGGTATCAGTGGCGCCGGGAGCTCATCGCCGCCTGCCGCCCCAACCCGGCCCACGAGTTCATCGCCCGCTTGGAGCGCGCTAGCCGCGGCGACTTCCTCCTGGTCACGCAAAACGTCGACGGCCTCCACCGCCTCGCCGGTTCGCGTAAACTGGTCGAAGTCCACGGCGGCATCTGGCAGGTGCAGTGCACCGCCTGCGGCTCGAGCCGCGAGGACCGGACGCTGCCCTTCCCGGAGTTGCCGCCCAAGTGCGACAACTGCGGCGGCCTCTTGCGGCCGGGGGTCGTGTGGTTCGGCGAGGCGTTGCCGGAGGAAGCGATAGGCCGGGCGTTCGCCGCGGCGAACTCGTGCGACTTCATGTTAGTAGTAGGGACCTCCGCGGTCGTCTACCCGGTGGCGTACCTGCCGCAGCTCGCGAAGGGTGCCGGCGCGTACGTCGTAGAGGTTAACCCTACCGAGACGCCGCTTACGGCGCTGGCGGACGAGAGCTGGCGCGGCAACGCGGCGGACGTATTAAAAGATTTGTTGTAACCATCGTCGCAATCCCTCGAAACGAAACGCCGGCTCTTAGGGCCGGCGTTTTTTCGCCATACCGGTTTAAATTTCGCATTAGGGCCCATAAAACCTAGTGCCTCGTTACTTCCAAAATGCCGTTAAATCGGGCGAATATAATATAAGTTTTTTAAGCATAAATAAACGCTTGACAATAAGCGGATTATGGCTTTATAATTCCCACCGCATCGGGGCTTTTTCTTCCCTCCAAGGAGGTGATATGAAGAAATATTTTTTACTAGCGGGCTCGATGCTCGTGTTATGTACGGGGGGCGCCGTACCCGGAAGTAATCCGGCCCCGCCCGTAACGTCGGTGGACGCACTCGGCGTCGGGCCCCAGCCGCTCGGGCCGTTGCCGGCGGTGACGGCTCCCGCGACTAACCCGCAAGATAACGCCAAGATCCTCCTCGGCAAACAGCTTTACTTCGACCCCCGGCTCTCGGCGGACGGCACCGTAAGTTGCGCCACGTGCCACAGCCCGGCCCACGGTTGGTCGGACAAAGGCCCTACGAGCGAAGGTATTAAGGGCCAACTGGGCGGCCGGCGCGCGCCGCCGGTATCGAACGCGGCTTACAATCCTCTCCAATTCTGGGACGGCCGCGCCGCGAGCCTGGAGGAACAGGCCGTCGGGCCGATAGCGAACCCGATCGAGATGGGCTTCACCCACGACGCCTGCGTCGCCTGCCTGTCGGGGATACCGGCGTACGTCGACGCGTTCAGAGATGTCTTCGGGACCCCGTACATCACCATCGAGCAGGTGGGCCAGGCCATCGCGGCCTACGAGCGCACCGTCGTCACCACCGACTCGCCTTTCGACCGCTACGCCAAGGGGGACAACTCGGCCCTCACGCCGCTGGAGCGGGAGGGGCTGGAAATTTTCAACGGCAAGGGGCACTGCACCTCCTGCCACTGGGGCCCGAACTTCTCGGACGGCCGCTTCCATAACCTGGGCGTCCCGCAGACGGGGCCGCTCGCGACCGACGACGGCCGCTACGCGATAACGAAGAACTCTAAAGACAAGGGCGCGTTCAAAACCCCCACCGCGCGGGACGCCGGCGCCCGGCCGCCCTATCTGCATACCGGCGGCGAAAAGACCCTCGAGGACGTGATCCGGTTCTACAACAAGGGCGGCGGTAAAAACGCCAACCTCGAGCCGTTGATGGTCCCGTTGGGCCTTTCGGAACGCGAGATCAAAGCGCTGGTGGCCTTCATCGAACAGGGCCTGGCCAGCCTCAACGCCGAAGTGGCAAACGAACCCGGCATTCCCGCCGACCAACTTCCCCGATAAAGGAGGACGATATGGGAAAAATAAATATAATAAGCGCCGTCCTTGTCGGGGTAATTTTGCTGACGGCCCCGGCGGCGCTAGCGATCCCGGCGTTCGCCCGGAAAACCGCCTTCAACTGCGCCATGTGCCATACGGCGTTTCCCAAGTTGAACGATTTCGGCCAGCGGTACCGCGACTGGGGCTACCAACTCCCCGGACAAGAGGGCACCGAGAAGACCGTCTTCGACCCGGCCGCGTCGCCCATCGCCCTCCGCACTACGCCCGTTTTCACTTTATACAACGCCACCCAACCGGACCAAGGGCAGGGCGACGTAAAGGGGACGACCGTCGGTTTCAACGTCGCCGGCCTCGACCTCCTCGCCGGCGGCCTCCTCCATAAAAATATATCCGCCTTCTTCGTCTATACGCCCCGGCTGGACGTCCCCGCGGCTTATGGCGGCGCTAACAACGCCACCGGCCCGTCGCAGCTCGGCTCGTTGGAGTCCGCCAACGTCGTCTTCTCGAACATAATCTACCGCGCGTTGAACGTCCGCGCCGGACGGTTCGAACCGGCGTATTGGCCGATATCCCCACGCCGCTCCTACTTCATTTTCCAGCCCTACGAGATATACGACTTCGGCGGCGCCTCGGCCCTCCCGTACGGCGACAACCAATTCGGGCTGGAGGCCACGGGCCACTTCCGCTGCGGCTTCAAGTACGGCCTGGGCGTAGTTAACGGCAACGGCGGCGTCGCGGACAACAACGTTAACAAGGACGTATACCTGAACGTACTCAAGATATTCGGCCCGGGCGACGGCCAAAGCTCCGGCCAGGCGGCGGGCCTCTTCGGGTATTACGGCTGGCAGCCGACGACTTTCGCCTCGCCGATAGTATCGCCGTGGGGCGAGCTGGACGGCGGCGCGAACAAGCCGGTGTACCGCCTGGGGGGCGACGTCAGCCTGAACTGGCAAACGCTCAACCTCCGCGCGCTCTACTTGCAGGGCTTCGACGACATGGCCTTCAACGCCGCCGCGCCGACCGAAGATTACAAATACTCGGGCGGCTTCGCGGAATTGGATTGGGCCACCCTCGCCAACAACAAGCTGGTCGCCGCGGCCCTCTACAATTGGGTCACGCCCCCCTCCTCCGACGAGAGCTCGACCGTGGCCTCGTACGCCGGCCTCGCCCGCTACTACCTGGGCGACTGGAAAGCGGTGAACGTCGCGCTCCACGCCGAATACGCCTACCGGAAAACCGGCAAGGCCGGCGCCGTCAAGGAGAATATAACCGGCGCCGCGATCGACGTCGCGTTCTAGGTTCTGATTTTATACCTATTAAATAAAGGGGAACCGGTCACGGTCCCCCTTTTTATACCCGGGCGCGGCAATCATCAATAAAAAAGGCCGGGTTTAAACCCGGCCGTTCGTTTTCCACACAAACGGGCTACGCGCCCTGAATCTTCACGTTGCGGAAGCGGGCCGCGGCGGTGCCGTGGCCGACGTGCATCGACTGGCCGGGTTGGCCCTTGCCACAGTTGGGCGGCGCTTAACGGAATAAAGCCTTTACCTTCCCCAGGGACGCGGGCGCTACGGCGGGTATAATTTCGTTACCCAAGTCGATTTGGAAGACGACGTTATCGACGGAGCTTTTTTTAGCTAACGCCCACAGCGTAGTGCCGTAATAGACAGGATACCCCGGGCCGGCGGTGCCGCCGTAAAGGGAATGCCCGGCCCCGTGGTTGAAAGTCGCTACCAGCGACCCGCCGGGTTCGTAAACGGCGCAAACTAAGCCGCCGAAGGTTATTAAATACTCGCCCCCGACGCCCGCGAAGCCGTCGCTAGCCGCCAGCTTCAAACCGTAACCGGGGACGAAAGAGCTGATAAGGCTGCCGCCGGTATTAAAACGATATATGATAATATCGTCTTCCGGGGGCCAAACCGTGACGAAATAATAAGGACTCCCCGGGCGGTAGGCGTAGCCGACGGCCTCGACAAGGTCGCGGTGGTCCCATCGCACAGACGACCCGCCGGATTTCGGGTACGTAATCACTCCCGTCTCAACGGCGACCGATAGGTACGAGGACCCGAGGTAGCTGTGGTCGGGGTCTTCGGGGAGGTAACGGCAACCCCAGAATTCCGAATACCCGACGTAGCTGCCCGCCGGCGTATATTTCATGGCGTAGTGAAAAAAAGGCGCCGCGTGTATTACGTAAACGTAGTCCGCGTCCCGGTAGGCGCCGAACGGAGAGTCGCCGGTCTCGGTTATTTTGAAAGAACTTATTACGGACCCCGGCCCGGCCCAGGCAACCGCGGCCGCGCACGCCAGCACCGCCGCAATTGCGTTTACTCCCTTATTCGTAACCATCGCTTACCTCCCTTTCGACTTTTATATTATAGCGCGATTATCCGGCGCTGTCAAATATCGCCCGGCCGGCGCCGCGTCGGCCTCTAGCCGATTCGCGATAGGCGCAGAAAAGGCCGGGTTCGCGCCCGGCCTTACTTATTATATATAGGAGTTACGCCCCCTGGACGTTGACCTTGCGGAAACGCGCCGCGGCGGTGCCGTGGCCCACGTGCATCGACTGGCCGGGCTGGCCCTTACCGCAGTTGGGCGTCCCCCACATCGCCCACTCGCCCTCGTTGCCGACGGCGTCGCAGTTACCCCAGAAGACGGGCGTCTTGCCGGTATACGTCGGGTTCTTGACGACCGCGCCCAGCTTGCCCTTCTTTATAAGGCGGCCCCACTCCGTCGTGAACTGGAAGTTGGTGCGCTTGTCGTCTATGGACCAGGCACGGTTGGTCTCGACGAACAGGCCGTCGTCGGTCGTCGCGATCATCTCCGCCAGCGACGAGTCGCCCGGCAGGAGGTTGATGTTGGTCATGCGGATGAGGGGGATGTTGTTCCAGGACTCGGCCCGGGCGGTCCCGTTAGACCGGGCGTCCGGCCCGAGGACCGGCGCCGTCTCGCGGTTGGTGAGGTAGTCGACGAAGATGCCCTCTTTCACGATGTCGGTGCGATGCGCGGGGACGCCCTCGTCGTCGTAGCCGAAGGAGCCCAGGCCGCCGGGCACGGTGGCGTCGGCAACGATGTTCACGATAGGCGAACCGTACTTGAAGTGACCGCGCTTGTCGAGCGTCAGGAAAGACGTGCCGGCGTACGCGGCCTCCATCCCCAGCACGCGGTCGAGCTCGATGGGGTGGCCGCACGACTCGTGGACTTGCAGCGCGAGTTGGGAGGGCCCGATGACGAGCGTCGTCTCGGCCGTGGGGCAGACCTGCGCCGTCAGGAGCTGAGCCGCTTCGTCGGCGACGCGGGGGGCGTGGGCCATTACGTCGAGGGCCCGCACGTACTCGTACCCGACGGTTCCGAAATTCCCGCGGAAGGAATTGGGATAGGAACGCGTCTGGATGTCGTCGTCCGAGACCGCGGTGGCGACGATGCCGCCGCCGGATTCGACGATTTTCTGTTCGACGAACGCGCCCTCGGTAGAGGCGAATATTTTTTCGGTGCGCCAGAACTGGAGGAAACCCTCCGACACCTTTATAAGTTTGCCCCGGCTCAACTCCTGCGTCGCCCGGACCAACAGCTCCATCCGTTCCTCGAGCGGGACGGCGAAGGGGTCCTCGCCGACCGCGGTAGCCCACGACGCCACGACGGCCTCCTGCGGCGCCAGGACGACGTCCCGGGCCTTAAAGCGCGCGCTCGCCCGGGCGATGGCCACGGCCTGCGAGGCCACGCGGCGCATCTCCTCGCCCCCCAACCTGGACGACGCGGCGAAACCCCACGCGCCGTCGACGACGACGCGCACGCCGAAGCCCTCGGTCTCTGCGGCCGCGATGGTCTCCGGCTTACCGTTCTTCGCCTCCAGGTTTTCGCTGCGGCGGCGCAATACGCGAATGTCGCCGTAACTCGCGCCCTGAGTTTCCACCAGGTCCAATATGTCGCCGATCAAATCCTTCATTACGCACCTTCCTTGACTTAAAGCTGCGGCGTTAGTCGCGGTTCACGCGTACGAACCCGGAACAAGCCGTTACCTCCAACTTCTCCTCCGCCATGACGCCGTCGAGGAGGAGGTTTAAGCCCAGCGAATCCGAGGGAGCGTGGCCGGCGATTACGACGTTAATGTGATTGTTCTGCGCGATCTCCAAGTTCTCGTCGGAAATATGCATGCCGACGAAGGTACCCACCTTGGTGTTGGTGGCCAACTTCTCGAACATCCACTTCGAGCCGCCGGTGCCGCCCGTCATATCGACGAAGACCTCGCCGGCCCGGATGCGCGCGGCGTTCTCCTCCGATTTTATGGAGCGGGCCAGGATCTGGAGGCCGGAGCCGTGCAGTTTGGCCTCGGCGTATTCCGGCTGGGCCTTCAAGAGGGCCACCACGTCCGCCAAGGTCTCCGGCCCCTCGCCGTCGAAGAGGTCCTGCAGGTATGTGGTGACGCAGTTATCGGCCACGGTGTGCAGGCACATGAAAGGAAACCCGAGGAGTTTGGCCGCGTCTACCGCCCGGGTATGGTTCTTGACCATAGTCCGCCTTTGGACCTCGTGGAGCCGCGGGTCGAGAATCCCCTCGGCGACGGTAATCGGGACGCCCAATTTCGCCAACACGTCGGCCTGCATCTCCATGACGCGGTACAGGTTGGCCGACGCGTAACCCTCGGGGTGATGGGCGACGCAGAGGTCGATCCGCGTGCCCCGTTCGCGAAGGCGGTCGGCGAGGACCAATTCTCCCACCTCGAAATCTATTCCGACCATAATGGCGTTTACGTCGGCGTTTCCCTCGCCGTTAAGTACGCGGGTGTCGTGGTACGGGTTGGTCAACCGCTCGACGTCGAAATCGCCCTTGGCGTCGTCAGCTATGGCCTCGTACGTTCGCCGCTCCTTGGCCAGGTACGCCAAGATGCCGGTTTCGCCCCGGGGGTCGTGGCCGCGGCCGACGGCCACGGCGCGGCCGAAGAATTCGCTCAATTTCAATTAAATTTCTCCTTGGTTTGGTCGCGACGCGGGTTAAATTAAAAATTGCGAGTCAAGATGCTCCTCGCCCACGCGGGATGGCGCAGGGCCCACGCCAAAGCCGCCGCCGGGTTATCCAACGACGAGCCGTAAACCGCCGCCGCCCGCGCGCCGTGCCCGGGAACAGCCGCGGCTAAGGCCGGCGCCGCCAGCGTCTTCAACACCCCGAACCTCCCGGCCGCGGAATCGCCGCCGAAAAAAGAACGCGCCAACGCGAGAACGAAACGCGTCGCCCGCCGGATGCCCCACCGCCCGGCCAAAAGGCTATAACGCGCCCAGGACACCCGGCGGGCCAACAGCAGCGTCTCGTAGTAGTCGAGCAACGGCAGCGAGAAGAAGTGATTCTGGTGGTGGCATACCGAAACGAGTAAGCGAAACTCGTCGCTTATGGCCATGTCGTCGCCCAACCCCTGCGGCGCCGCGGCCCGTCGCGGCGGGAACGCCGCCGCCGGGCTCCAATGCAAATCCACCGCCTCGCCGTCGCGTATAAAAGTTCTCGCCGGCCACCACCGCGGCTCCTTGGGCAGCGGCGTGAAGCCCTCCCGCCGCAGAACGTCCCCGGCGTTGGCGTAATCGGCGGGCGAAACGAGCACGTCTACGTCGGTCATCGGCCGGCAAGCGGGGCTCGGATACGCCGCGAACGCAACGTCCACCCCTTTGATGGGAAGCGCGGGGACGCCCGCAGCCGCCAACGCGTCCCGCAGTTCCTCGAATAACTTCCTCCAACTCAGGTTCGCCGCCAATACCCCCTGCGCCAGCGACCGCAAACTCTCCTTAAAATCGCCGGCGGCCGGGAGATCGCAGTCGCCAAGGCGACAAGCCACAAGCGGCGCGAGCCTCTCCTCCCACAAGACCGCCCCCACCCGGCGCCACGAACCGTACGCCCGCCGGGCCGCGACTAAAGCGCCTACGTCTACCGGGTCAACGCTCAAGGCGCGCGCGACGAGCCGCCGCGCCGAAACGCCTATCACGCTTTACCGTCCTGTTCGGTATACGTCTGGTAGTATTGGCTATAATATTTATAACCGTAGGTGCCGAAGACGCGCGCCATCTCCGCCTGGTTGAAGACTACCCCCAATATCCTACAACCCGAGCGCCTTAACAATTCCAGCGCCCGACGGGCGGCGTTCCTGTCGGTCCGGCCGGCGCACACGACGAAACATACGCCGTCGGCCAAGCCCCCCAGGAGGAGCGCGTCGGTCACGGCCAATACCGGCGCGGCATCCATCACGACGCGGTCGAACCTACGGCCCAGTTCGGCCAATACCATTTCGAACTTTTTGGAACCCAGCAGTTCCGACGGATTCGGGGGCACGACGCCGCTCGGCAGTATCGTTAAATTCTCCACCGCGGTGGGCCGGAGGGCCTCGTCGAGTTCGGCCCGATTCATTACTACCTCGGCCAAACCGGGGACCCTCTCGGCGCCGAACGCCCGGTGGACGGTGGCGCGGCGGAGGTCGCAATCCACCAACGCCACCGCGTCGCCGGCCTGAGCGAATATTATCGCCAGGTTGACGGACGTAATAGTCTTACCGTCTCCCAAGCCGGTCCCGGTGATTAGAATCTTTTTTACGGCCACGTCGACCCCTGAGGCGCGGATGGCGGTCCGGAGGGTGCGAAAAGACTCGGCCACCGGCGACTTGGGGTAGGTATGGGTCACGAAATAAACGTCGAACTCCTCGGGCTTTTGTACCAACCGGCCGACGCCGCCGGGCCCCATACGCGGAATTATCCCGATCACCGGCGTCCCCAACCGCCGCTCGACCTCCTCCACCGTGTTGAGCGAGGTGTCGGCGAACTCGAGCGCGTACGCCACCCCCACGCCGAGGAAAATCCCCAACAATATTCCGACGAAGATATTTTTCGCGTAATTCGGGCTGACCGGCGCCGTGGGTACGAGGGCGTAATCGACGACCCTGATGTCGGCCGTACGCATGGCTTCGTTTATTTTGGCTTCCTGCAGCTTTTCCAACAACGACGTATATACTTGCTCGTTAACCTGATAGGCGCGCACGAGGCGGTTCAATTCCATTTCCTTTTGCGGCAGGGCGGCCGTAAGGTCCCGGTAATCCTTCATCGTATCGTCAAGCAGCGTTATTTTCTCGTCGGACAGCGATATGTTAGTCGCGAGCTCGCCGTGCTCGAGCGCGTCGGACAGGCCGCTTTTGAGTTCGTCTTCGGCCGCGGCGATCTCGGCGTCGACGGCCTTAACCGTCGGGTGTTCCGGCGTCCTCGTCTGGATAAGTTCGGAACGGCGCCGCTGCAGCTCGATGATCTGGTCCTCGAGTTGTTGAAGCGCGCTCCCGGCCGCGAACCGCGATATCAGGACCTCCTCCGTGGGGAAAACCTCACCCTCGCCCGTAAGGGTTTCACGCCGTCGTTTGAGAATATCCAACTCTAAGGCGGATATTTGGCGGTCCAGACTTTCCTCCAGGAGTTGGGACTCCAGGTCGCCGAGCACCGTAACGTAGTGCCGGGTCTCGGCGTCCATATCCAAAATCCCCGTCTCCCGCTTGAAGGTCTCGAGTTCATTTTCGGCCGCGCGGAGGTTGTTCGCCGTCCTCACGATCTGTCCCTCGATAAATATGCGGGTAGTTGTGGCTTGTAGCCTTTTCTCCTCCAAGCTCTTTTCGACGTATACGTCCGCCACGGCGTTGGCGAGCCGGGTTACTTTTTTGGGGTCGCGCCCTTTTACAACCACGCGCAGCATGTTGACGTTCTCGATGGATTTGACGTTGACCGAACCCATCAGACCGGATACGACCGTGTCGACCTTCTGTACCTTCAGCAGTATGGTATCGCCGGCCTTGGCGCGGTCGGTCTCGACGAGCAACGTCCCGAATTCCGCCTCGACGACTTGCCCCACCCTTCCCGCGGCGGCATGTCGGCCGCCAAAATTGACCTTGAACGAAGAAGGGCTGACGAACGTGATAACGAGGTCTCCGGCCGGGGTGCCTTCAGCGAAATCGGCTGCGACTACCGCGTCGCGCACGCGACGCGGCGCCGCCGCGACCCGGTAGGTCATCTCCAGGCGATTCGCCACCGCGGTAAGCAGCGCGCGGCTGCGAATCATTTCGATCTCGGTCTCCAGAAAGAAGGGGTCGTAGTAAAACGCGGGCAGGATAGTCTGGCCCGTTACGCGTTGGCTAACCTTGACCGTAACCGACGTCTGGTATACCTTGGGGGTGCGAAGGCTCACCAGCGTCGCCAATACTACCGTCGCCAAGAATATTATTACGACGGCCCATTTGCGGCGTACTACGACGCGGAGGTAATCGCCCAACGAGACGCCCGTATCGAATGCCCGTAATTCGCTTTCGGCTTGCTTCGCATCTTCCATAACGAAGGGCCCCTAAGGGTTATGGCCTTCCTTTATACCCTCCGGGTCTATACAACGCACCTTGACCTCGCCCTGGGGCGTTATGTCTACGGCATAGTCGACGTCGTCCTCGTCGTCGTCGGCCGGGCAATCGAGGACCGTCGGGTCCGTCGTATACGCCGGCCCGTCCTCCGGTTTTACGAGGTCTCCGTGAGGCGATAGGTCTAACGCCTTCAAATCCTCCGGTTTGGTTCCCGGATGGTCGAAGCCCCACATCTCCGGCCCCAACATGATGGCGATTTTCTCCTGGTTGGAAACGCACTTCTTCACGCGCTCCTCGACCGACAGCTTATCGCCGCCCGGGCGGCCGAACATCACGCTTAACGCCACGCCGACGATCAATAATAAAACGACGGCTAAAGCCCCTATCGCGGCCGTGACGACGCCGGCGACGACACGCGCCCGGCCCGGGCGCCGGCGGATCGCCTTAATCCCGAAGACGACGGCGCCGACGTCCAACGCCAGCGTCGCCGCGAGCGCGACGATTAAAACGACGACGTTGCGCCCCGTCTCGCGCGGCGCGAGCGAAAATTCCGCTTCGCCTCCGCCCCACTGGGCGAGCGCCCACATTACCAAAATAAATACAATCGGCCAAAGGCCCACAAGGCCCGCACATAAAATCGCCGTCGGCCTCTTGGAAAAAACGGCGCTATCGTCCGGCATCTCGTCCTCCGCTTAAGCATCGCGTACGAATATTTATGCTAACACAAGGAAACACTCGTGTCAAAACGAAAAACCCTTCCCTCGCAAACGCAAAAACGCGGCGGGACGTCTGTTGCGCCGCAAATCCGCGCCTAAAAATCCCCCGCGGCTTAGCTGGCGTCCCGGTAATCCCGCGGCGCGAGGCCGCGGCGACAGCAAAAAGGGGCGACCCTTCGGCCGCCCCGTACGTTGGCCCTGTGACGGCTTAGTGCACCACCGCCAGCCGCGTGGCCGCGACCCGTTCCCCCGCCTCCAGCTGC
>Ga0153916_10002897_pt1 | contig 12614 bp, 13 predicted proteins | sample Opewatmetagenome_FD_109642 | JGI IMG/M metagenome (GOLD analysis project Ga0153916, IMG submission 109642) | Freshwater wetland microbial communities from Ohio, USA - Open water 3 Core 3 Depth 4 metaG | ecosystem: Environmental > Aquatic > Freshwater > Wetlands | place: USA: Ohio, Lake Erie...
CGCGGAGGACTCGCTCCGGAACCGCAGGTCCGGGCCGACGCGCTCGTAGAACTTCCATCGGAGGTCGAGGAGGCCCGACGTCCCGTCGAACGTCCGGAACTCATGCTGCTCCAGGTCGCCGACTACATGGTAGGCGAAGGGTCTCGGGCGGGCGGCGAAGAAGTCCCGGTGCAGGAAGTCGACGAGGAGGATCCCACCCGGGACGAGGTGGCCGCGCAGGCGGATCAGGAAGTCCCGTTCCTCGTCGCGGGGTCCTCGCCCCAGCGCGTGGTCGAGGCACAGGGCCGCGTCGAACCGCTCCGCGACGGGAGGGCCCGGCATCGTCTCCTTGGACGCCGTGCGGAAGGTGAGGCGGCCCTCGAGCTTCTTCGGAACCCGTTGCCGGAGCGCCCCGATTGCGACCTCGTTCGCGTCCACGGCGGTCACGTGGAAGCCGCGCTCGGCCAGCTCGAACGCGCGGCGACCGATGCCGCAGGGCGCGTCGAGGATCCGCGCGTCGCGGGCCACCCCCTTCGCGGCGAGAAATGCCTCGAGCTCCTCGGCCTCCTGCGCGGGCGGTCGGGGGACCGGGGACACTCACTTCCTCCCGATTACGACGAGGCCGGGCGCATCGATTCCCGGAGCGCCCATTTCGTATCCTCCGAACGTCCCCTCGACACGCCAGCCCCCCCGCTCGAACAGGGAACGGAGCTCGTGCAGGCTGTAGATGCGGTGATCCACGTCCATCGCAGCGATCCCTTCGAGGTCCTGCCCGCTCTTCCGGAAGAAGCGCCAGTGGTTCCGCATCCACGACGCGTCGAGGTCCAGGCGGCGGTCCTCGATGTGGACGAGGTCTCCGAACTCCTCCCATCCCTGGGGATCGAAGTGGCGCACGACCCAGTCGCGGTTCACGACGTAGAGGACGAAGATCCCCCCAGGACGCACGAGGTCCGCGTAGCCGCGGAGGATGGCGACGTCCGTCTCCTCGCCATAGTAGCCCAGGGAGGTCCAGAGGTTCATGGCGGCGTCGAAGGGGCGCTCGTCCTACGGGACGGACCGGCCGAGTTCCCGCATGTCGCCGACGCGGTACCTCGCCCGGTCTGCGACGCCCTCCCGCTCTGCAAGCTCCTGGGCGTGCCGCACATACGCGGCCGAGAGGTCGAGGCCAAGGGTCCGGTACCCGATCTTCGCCAGTCGGGTCGCGTGTCGTCCGATGCCGCACGGGACGTCCAGGACGCGTCCTCCCTCCGGGACGCCGAAGCGGTCGAGGATCGCCTTCAGATCCCGCGCCTGGGCCTCGCCCGCCTCCCATCCATGTTCGTGGATCCGGAGGAAGATCTCATCGTGATCCAGGAAGAGCTGCCGGGTCCAGTGTTCCTCCGGCACGGGAGCCGCGATGGCCTGCGGGACTATAAGCCCGCGCCGCCACCGAAGCCTATTCATGTCCGCGATCCGGTTCGGGACCGATGCAGGGATCCTCGTCCCCATCCCGCCATCCGCTCGACGCGGGTCTCGTCCTCTTCGTCACGACCTGGTTCATGGTCGAGGCGCTGCGCGTCTTCCTCGCGAGCGTCTATGCGATGAACGTGCTGACGGTGAGCCTGAACGCCTCGATCCTCGCCGTCCTGCTGCTCCTCGTGCCCGCCGTGTACCTCCTCGGCCTCGCGCGCGTGCGGATTCGCGTCCTCATCGCGGGCTTCGCCGGTGCCTTCCTCGGGCTCCGGCTCCTCCTCCTCGTGCCCTGGTCGGTGGAGATCCTCACCCTCGTCAGCGGATTCGCCGTCGTCTCCTACCTCCTGTTCTTCATCGCCTACGTCGCGTCGACCCTCCGCCTCGCGGGAGGCGGTGGCACCGTCGCGGCCGCCCTTGGGCTCGCCTTCGGGATGGACACCGCGTTGCGCGTCGTCGGGAACAGCCTGGATCCCGGGGCGACCATCTGGTCGGCGGCCTTCCTCGTCCCCCTGGGCGCCGTGGTCCTGTACCTGGTCTATCGCGGAGACTCTCCTCCCCCGGAGGGATCCGGCCCGGGCTGGAGCCGGACCGTCGGGCTTGCGGGCCTGGGGTTCGGCGGGTTCCTGAGCCTGACGACGATTGTCCTTCTGTATCCCGCCTTCGTGGCCCGATGGACCGCGGAAGCGTTCGCGCCGTTGCTGACGGCGGTCCTCCTGGGATTCGGGACGGGCGCCTAGCTCGCGAAGATGGGCCTGGGGCCGGGTCGGCGCGCCGCGCGATGGTCCGGCGTCCTCCAGGGGCTCGCGCTCGTGGCCGCGGTCGACCTCGGGCTGGGCGGAGGTTTCCTGACCTTCCTGCTGATCTTCTTCGCGGCGGTCGCCTCCGTCGTCGGGCTCGAGCGCATCCTCAGCGCCCTGGCCGCGGCGCGTCCCTCCGTCCGGAGCGTCGGCTGGGTCGTGTTCCTCGGCTGCGTGGTGTTCCTCTTGGCCCTCATGGCCTTCGTGTTCACCCTGACCTACGCCTACGTCCCCGCGTCGGGGCTGTGGCGCGGGCACGCACCCGTGGTGTTCTTCCTGGCCGCCGCCTGCCTCGCCGTGCCCGCGCTGCTCCTCGGAGGCGTTTCGCCGAGCGCGGCGCCGAGCCTCGCCTCCCGCCGCTGGGTGACGGGCGCCGTGGCGGTTCTCCTGCTCGTCGCCGCCGGTGGGATCGTCGCGAACCCCACCGCCGGCGTGGCCGGTGCGCCCTCCGTCGGGATTCGCGCGATGTCGTACAACGTCCACCAAGGGTTCAGCGCGAACGGCACCCTCAACGTGCAGCGCATCGCGGACAACGTACGGTATGTCGATCCGGACATCCTGGCCCTCGAGGAGAGCGACTCGGTCCGAGTCACGTCCGGCGGTGTGGACCTCGTGAACTACCTCGCGACCAGCCTCGGATACAACGTCGCGTACGGACCGCCGACCTCTGCCCAGACGTACGGCGTCTCCATCCTCACCCATCTCCCGATCAAGGAGTGGAACTATACGTTGCTCCCGAGCCCGGGCGACAATCGCGTCGTGGTCCACGCGTACCTCGTCGCCGGGAATGTGGGCGTCCATGTCTTCGCGGTCCACCTGGGGCTCAACGGCACGGAACGCGGCGCGCAGATTGCCGCGGTCCTCCAGCTGGCCGCCGGATTCCCGGAACCGCGCATCCTACTCGGCGACTTCAACGCCTGTCCTTCTGGCATCTGTCCGGAAGCGGGCGCCACCGCGGACCACGTCTACGCGGACGTCAACGCCTCATGGGACGACACATGGACCGAGGCGAACCCGGCCACGCCGGTCGGCATGAGCTACACCTATGACTCCATGAGCCCGTACGAGCGGATCGATTACGTCTTTGTCTCGCCGGGCGTCCACGTGGACCGCGCGACGGTCGTGGGGCAGTGCACGGTCCAAGTTCTTGCAACGGTCCAGCTCAAATGCATGTTCCCTCCGGCCCGCGACGCTTCGGACCACCTACCCGTCTTCGCGGACGTCACGTTCGCCTGAGCCGGTCTGGGATGGCTTCTTGAACGGGAGGAGGATTCCCTTCGGATCCTGGCTGCGGATGCGGCGCACGACTCCGGGGATCTCAGTCGACGGATAGACTTCGTCGTACGACGCAGTCGGCAGGGCAGCCACGTCCAGGCCCGAGGTGATGATGACCAGTACAATCTCGGGTGAGTGCGTGTCGAGGAACCGCTCGAGGAGCTCCAGCCGACCTGGGTCCGCGGCTCCTCCCGAGAGCGGCTCGATCAGGAACAGGATCGCCCCACGGCGCACGACGAGATCCGGTGTGAATTCGACGATCGCGCCGTCAGACTGCTGGACGCGGAAGTGGAGGGACCGGTGCTCATGGGGCACGTTCTGCCGTCCCAGCTCCGCGCACAGGTCGCCCTCGAGCGGCGAGCGGGAGGCGTGCGAAGCCGGCGAGGGAACCACCTCATGCCTTCTGGAGTCGCTCCGCGATGGACTGGGCGAAGGCGGTCGTGCTGACCTCCTTCGACCCCGGCATCTGGCGGGCGAGGTCGTACGTGACGACCTTCGCAGCGATCGTGGCCCGCACGGCCTCGCGGAGCCGCGTCGCGGCCTCTTTCCATCCGAGGTACTCGAGCATCATGACGCCCGCCAAGATTTCCGCGGTCGGGTTCACCTTGTCCATGCCCGCGTACTTCGGCGCGCTGCCATGGATGGGTTCGAACAGCCCGTGCGCGTCGCCGATGTTCGCTCCCGGGGCGACGCCGAGCCCACCCACTTGGGCCGCGGCCGCGTCGCTGAGGTAGTCTCCGTTCAGGTTCGTCGTCGCGAGGACATCGTACTCGTCCGGGCGGAGGAGGAGTTGCTGGAACATGTTGTCCGCAATCACGTCCTTGATGAGGACCTTGCCTTCCGGCGTCTTCCCATCATGCTTCTCCTGGACCTCCTTCCAGGTGATCGTGTCGTTCGGGAACTCCGTGCGCGCGAGCTCGTAGCCCCAGTCGCGGAACGCGCCCTCCGTGTACTTCATGATGTTCCCTTTGTGGACGAGGGTCACGGACCGCCGTCGGTTGTCGACCGCGAAGTGGATCGCCTTCCGGATGAGGCGCTTGGACTCGTACTCGCTGATCGGCTTCACGCCGATGCCGCTGTCCTCGCGCACGTGGACGTTGAACTGTGTCCTCAGCGTCTCGATCATGAGCCTCGCCTCCGTGGAGCCCTTTGCCCATTCGATGCCCGCGTAGACGTCCTCCTCGGCCTCGCGGAAGATGATGATGTCCAGCCGCTCCGGGTGCGTCACCGGGCTCGGCACGCCGGGCATCCAGTAGATGGGTCGCACGTTCGCGTAGAGGTCGAGGGTCTGGCGGAGCGTCACGTTGAGCGAGCGGAAGCCGCCCCCCACCGGCGTCGTGAGGGGTCCCTTCAGCGCCACGACGTACTCCTTGATCGCGGCAAGCGTGGCCTCCGGGAGCATGTCCCCGTACCGGAACATCGCGGTCTCGCCCGCGGGGACCGGGTACCACACGATCCGCCGCCGGCCGTGGTACGTCGTCTCGACGGCGGCGTCGATGACGCTTCGGGCGGCGCGCGTCACGTCCGGGCCGATGCCGTCCCCCTCGATGAGCGGGATGATCGGATCCTCGGGGACGCGGAGGCCCGTCTCGGTGATCAGGATCTTATGCCCCTGCGAGGGGGGCGTCAGCTTGAGGGGTTCCGTCGGCACGTGATCGCCAGGTCCGCAAAGCGGGTTCGTTCCTTAATGCTACCGTGTGTATCGATCCGCGTCACGTGCGCTGGTCGATGGGCACGTACACGTTGTCCGTCGGCCCGATGTAGTAGTCGAGGGGGCGCACGAGTCGGTTGTCCTCCCAGTACTCGATGACGTGGGCCGTCCAGCCGGCGACCCTGGAAATCGCGAAGATCGGCGTGAAGAGGTCCGTGGGGATGCCGAGCAAGTGGTACGTCAGGCCGGAGTAGAAGTCGACGTTCGGGTAGATGTGCTTCGAGGCGAGCTCCCGGACGACCGTGTCCTGGACGATCTCGGCGACCTTGAACAGGTCCTCCTGTCCGCGGAGGTCGCTGAGCTGCCGCGCATACTCCCGGAGGATGAGGGCGCGCGGGTCCCAGGTCTTGTATACGCGGTGGCCGAACCCGAAGATCTTCCCGTGGTTGCGGAGGGTGTTCTGCACATACGACTCCGCGTTCTCCGGTTTCCCGATTGCGAGCATCGTCTTCAGGGCTGCCTCGTTCGCGCCGCCGTGGAGCGGTCCCTTCAGCGTGGCGACGGCCGCGACGATCGTGCTGTACAGGTCGGCGAGCGTGGAGGCCGCGACGGTCGCGGCGAACGCGGACGCGTTCATGCTGTGGTCTGCGTGCAGGATCAGGGCGACGTCCATCACCTTCGCCGACAAGCGGTCGGGCTTCCGGCCCGTGAGCATCCGGAGGAAGTCCTCCGCGATTCCGAGGCTCGGGTCCGGCGCGACGGGCCGCTTCCCCTCGCGGATCCGCTGGGCCGCCGCCACGAGGGTGGGGAACTTCCCGATCAGGCGCTGCGCCTTCCGCATGTTCGCGGCCCGCGTGGGGTCGTCCCGCTCGGCATCGAAGTTGCTCAGGTACGAGACCGCGGTGCGCAGGACGTCGATCGGCGGCGCATCCGGGGGCATGCAACGAAGGAGCTTCACGACCTCGGGGCCGATGCCGCGGTTCTCCGCGAACGCCTGTCTCGCCTCCCCGAGCTCCGTCTTCGTCGGCAGCCGGCCGTGGATCAGGATGTAGATGGTCTCCTCGAAGGTGGAGTGTTCCGCGAGGTCGCGGATGTCCCAGCCCCGGTACAGGAGGCGCCCCTTCACGCCGTCCACCAGGCAGATCGACGATTCCTTTACGTAGACGTCGTCGAGGCCCTTCTCGATCTTCGGCTTCGCCTCGACGGTCGGCTTCTCGGTCATGTTCACGTCACACGCCTCCCCAACACGTGGCGGGGACCACCGGCCTCACGTCCCCGCGATGACGAGGTCCCCGTGGTGTTTGATGTACTCCACGAGGCCCCCCTCTTCCAGGATCCGCGCCATGACCGCCGGCAGGGGCGGGAACGTGAGGTCGATCCCTTTCGTCCGGTCATGGACGATCCCCTTCTCCAAATCGACGTCCAGGTCATCGCCCTCCGCGATCCGATCCGTGTCGACCACGATTGCGGGCAGGCCGATGTTGATGCAGTTGCGGTAGAAGATGCGGGCGAACGATTTTGCGAGGACCGCCCGCGCCCCGGCAATCTTGATGATCACGGGAGCGTGCTCTCGTGAGGATCCCTTTCCGAAGTTGCGTCCTCCGACGACGAAGTCGCCGGGCTTCACCTGCGACGCGAACTCCGGCCGGGCGTCCTCGAGGACATGCTTCGCGAGTTCGGGCAGGTTGGACCGCAGATGGTAGAACCTCCCGGCGGCGATCAGGTCCGTGGAGATGTTGTCGCCGAACTTCCAGGCGCGCCCCATCATTTCACCTCCCGCGGGTCCGTGATCACGCCGTGGATCGCCGTCGCGGCCGCCGTGGCCGGGGAGGCCAGATACGTGAACGCGGCCGGGTTCCCCATGCGGCCCACGTAGTTCCGGTTCGTCGTGGACAGGACGTTCTCCCCGTCGCCGGGGACGCCCAGATGGACGCCGGGGCAGGCGCCGCATCCCGGCGAGTTGATCGTCGCGCCCGCGTCGAGGAGGATCTCGAACAGCCCTTCCTTCATCGAGCGCGTGTACGCCTCCTTGGACGCCGGGACGACGATGAGCCTCGTGCCCTTCGCGACCTTCTCCCCCTTCATGTATTTGCAGAACACCTGGATGTCCTCGTAGCGGGCGTTCGTGCACGAGCCGAGGTAGACCTGGTGGATCTTGAGGCCCTGGACGCTCGGGTCCGTGACCGGCACGACATTGTCCTCCTGGGGCGGCCGGGCCACCATGGGCTCCAGGTCGCCCGCGTGATACGGGTGCACGACCTCGTATGAGGCGTCCACGTCGGCGTGGATCTCCTTCCAGTCGCCTTCGCGGCCGTGCTCGCGGAGATAGCGCTTCGTCTCCCGGTCGGACGGCTGCGGGCCGCACTTGCCCCCGCCCTCGATGGCCATGTTGGAGAGCACCATGCGTTCGGTCATGGGCATCGCGGCCCACGCGGGTCCGCCCCACTCCATGGCCTTGTACGTGGCGCCGTCCGTCTTGATGTCTCCGAGCACGCGGAGGATCAGGTCCTTGGAGAATACGCTCGAATGGAACGCTCCGGTGACTTCGAACTTCATCGTCTCGGGCACGCGGAGCCACGTCTTTCCGAGGGCCAAGGCCACCGCGACGTCCGTGGAGCCCATCCCCGTCGCGAACGCGCCCATCGCGCCCCCCATCACGCTGTGGCTGTCCGCGCCGATGACGACATCCCAGGGGCGCACGAACTTCTCGAACGCGACTTGGTGGCACACGCCCTGTCCGACGTCGGAGAGGACCATGCCCGTCTTCGCGGCGAACTCCCGCAGGTACACGTGGTCCGTCGCGAGCTCCCGTCGCGGCGGGGGGCTCGAATGGTCGATGAACACCACGGACCGCTGGGGGTTCGCGGCCTTCACGAGGTTCATCTGTTCCATCATGCGGAACGTGAGGGGTCCGGTCCCGTCCTGCACGTACGCGAGATCGACCTTGGCGATCGTGATGTCCCCCGCGTGAACGGGATGGCCTGAGGCGCGGGAGAGTACCTTCTCGACAATCGTTTGCCCCGGCATGCCTTCCACCGTCTTGTGGTGACCTCGCTAAAGCTCCCTGTGCTATTAAAAGTGCGGGGTGATGCCCTGCGAACTCGATTCGCGACCGCGCGGATTTCGGCGCGGCTCACAGTCTCAACGCGAGGGGCACGAGCGCGTCGGCCATCATGGCGACGAGGATCAGGGCGAGGTAGATGCCGGAGAACTTGTACCCCGCCCACGCCCGCTCCTGGGTGGGGTCGCGCAGGAACCGGATCGTGAGGTACAGAAGGATTGCGCCCAGCGCGATGGCGACGACGAAGTACCCGTCGTGGAACGCATCCGTGAAGAAGAAGGCGATGCTCGCAATCGCGACGATCGCGGACGAGAGGCCGATGGCCCGGGCGGACGTGGCGGCGTCCTTCACCGCCGGCAGCATCGGAAGTCCGGCGCGCCGGTAGTCCTCCCGGTTGCGGAAGGCCAGCGCCCAGAAATGGCCTGGAGTCCAGAGGAACACGAGGAGGGCGATGAGCGCCGCGGGCAGGCTGATCGCGTTTGCGGCCGCGGCGGATCCGGCGAGGGCCGGGCAGGATCCCGCGAATCCCCCGATGACGATGTTGCTGATGTGGGTCCGCTTCAGGCCCAGGGTGTACACGCCGACGTACACGGCGAATCCGAGGCCGATCATGGCGGCCGTCAGCGGGTTGATCGCCACGTACGCCATGCCGAGCGCGACGGCCGTGAGCCCGAGTCCGAACGTGAGGGCGCGTGTCGCGGGGTCGATGCGGCGGGCCGGGAGCGGGCGCGTCGAGGTGCGCCGCATGACCGCGTCGATGTCGCGGTCGATGTAGTGGTTCACGGCGCTCGCTCCGCTGCTCGCGAGGAGTCCCGTGAGCATCAGAAGCCCCAGGGCGGCCGGGTCGATGCGGGGTCCGCTCGTCGCCACATACCCCGCTGCGGCCACGAGGAGCAGGAGCGCGTCGATCCGCAGTTTCATGAGTTGAACATAATCATCGAGGGACAAGGTCGGTCGCAACCCGCGCCAAACCTCTTGCGGTTCTTAATCCTTTGTTACCCACTCCGCGCGGCTGGTCTCCCGGGACGCGCTCCTCGTCGGGCTCCGCGCTGACGGGCGCGGTACCAGTCGCAGTCGCGACGCACGGGACACGCATCGCAGAGGGGATTGCGGGCGCGGCAGAGCTCGCGTCCGTGCGCGATGATCGCAAGATGCCAGGCCATCCGTTTCGCGGGCGGCGTCCAGGCCTCGAGGGCGGCGCGGGTGGCTTTGTAGTCCGAGCGGTCGACGATGCACCATCGTCGGGCGATCCGGGCGATGTGAGTGTCCACCGGGAACGTGGGATGATCCCCTGCCATGGCGAGGACCACATCGGCCGTCTTCGGTCCGACCCCCGGGAGCGACATCAAGGCGTCCCGCGCCTCGCGCGTCGGCAAGGCGAGGACGGGGTCCAGGGAGCCGCCCCAGCGCTGCCTCACTTCGCGTGCGCAGGCGCGGATCCGCGGGGCCTTCTGGCGTGCGAGCCCTGCGTGCCAGATAGCCCTCGCGATCGTGGACTCGGAGGCCGCTGCGACGGATTCGGGCGTGATGCGGCCCAAGACCTCCCGCAACCCGTCAAGGCCACGCCGCTCGTTGGCGACGGTCGTGCTCTGCGAGAGGATCGTGGAGACCAGGGTCTCGAACGGACTGATTCCCGCAGCCCAGTCCACCGGCGGATGGCGCCGCTCGAGCATACGCATCGTCCTCCGGAACGCCCTGCGGTCCACGGAGTCGCAACCCGCCCGCGCGGGATAAAGGCCTGGGGTCTCAGCCGCTGATGAGCGAGCGGACCATCGTGATGATGTTCCTCGGCCGTTCCCGCAATCGGCGGGTGAAGTACGGCAGCCAGGTCGGCCCGTAGGGGATGTACTCGGCGACGGCGTGACCCTGGGACACGAGCTCGGCCTTGAGCGGATCGCGGACCCCTTGGAGCATGGCGAACTCGAACGGGACGTCCGGGTGCTCCTTGGCGAGGGAGAGAGTCCGGTCGATCATCTTCCCGTCGTGGGTCGCGACGGCGAAGTGCGTCCCGGCGGTGAACAGAGTCTCAAGGAGCCGCAGGTACTCCCGGTCGATCTCCGGGCGGCGCGTGAACGCGACGTCCTCCGTCTCCTTGTAAGCGCCCTTGACCAGCCGGATGCGGGCGCGCAGCGAAAGCAGGTGCTGCAGGTCGTCCTCCGTGCGGCGGATGTTTGCCTGGAGGCAGAGGCCGACCTTGTCGTACCGCTTCAGGAGGTTCTCGTAGACCCAGATCGTGTCCGCGACCGTCGAGGCGCCCTCCATGTCCACCCAGAACACGTGGCCCCACGCCTTCGTCGCTTCGAGGATCGGGATGATTTGGGAGAGCGCGTATTCCTTGTCGATCAGGATGCCGAGCTGGGTCGGCTTGATGCTCACGTCCGTGCGGACGTCGGCGGCACGGAGCTTCGCCACGAGACGGAGGTACTCCTGCGTCGTGGCTTCGACGGGCGGCTTCTCGTGGTAGTGCTCCCCGAGGTGGTTCACGACTCCTTGCATGCCGCGCCGGTTCGCTTCCTTCGCGACCCGCAGGGCATCGTCCATCGTCTCCCCCGCGACCCACTGCCGAGCGAATCGAATGAGGAGCCCCATGGGTCGGGGGATTTCCCGCCTTCGCTCAAATAGCTTCCGACTTGGGCAGCGAGACGGTCAAATGGGCTTGCCGCACGAGATGCAGAACTGCGCCTCTTCGGGGTTCAGGCGTCCGCACGCACGGCAGCGCACCTTCACGTAGCCCGCCTGCATGGCCTCCCGCCCGCGGACCGTGTCCGCGGAAGCGTTCGTGCCCGCGACGGCTCCGAAGAGGAGGAAGAGCCACCACAGTCGGACCATCCACCCGCCGACGCCCGCGAGCACGCCACCGAGGACGAAGAGCATCATCGCGCCGAAGAAGCCGTTGAAGAACCCGGTGATCGAGAAATCCGAGCTCGTTGCGTTCCCGATCGTGCCGCCGATGAACGCGAACATGCCGTAGAGGATGATCAGGATGCCGACGATCATGAGGACTGCGCCGACGAGGAGGACGGTCACCGCGCCCCATCCGAAGGGCAGGGACGGTGCGTTTCTCCGGTTCCGGGTCATCGCGTACGCGGCGAGGGGCAGGGCCATGCTGTGCGAGCTCCTGGGCGTCCCGAGCGGGACGTCGTCCTGCAAGGGTCGGTTTGCCCCCTGATATACTTTTCAATGGCGTTCCCACGGTTGGTATTGACGCACGCCCGGGTCAGTGCAGGTCCGGCCGGGCGAGGACGGTCTCCGCGAACAGGACGCCCTTCACAGTGCGCAAGCGGTCCGCCAGCTCCGCGACCTGCTTCGCCTCCCCCTCGACGATGAGGACTTCGAGGCACGCCTCCTCGCTCAGGTGCGTGTGCGCGGTGGCGCGGATCGTGCCGAGGAAGTCGTGCTGCCGGTGCAGGACTCGGTGCGTCACCATGCCGACATCATGCCGATAGACGATTGTGATCGTGCCGACTACCGCGCCGCCCGCTTGGACGCGGCGCTGCACGAGGCCTTGGCGGATCAGATCCCGCAGCGCCTCCGAACGACTCGCATACCCCTTTTCCCGAACGAACCGGTCAAACTCCCCGAGCAGGGGGCCTTCCAGAGAAACGCCGATGCGCTCGACGGCCATGTGCTACCTGGCGTGGACGAAGTGTTACTCCCGGATGAATCCTGCGGTTTTCGCCGCGCTTCGCTCGCGCTAAAGATTTAAATTCGGGTCGTGTTACTCTTAGAATTGGCGTCATACCGCCATTTTGCATGTCCGACCCCGTCCCTCTCTGGGTGTTCACGCTCGCGGCCCTCGGTCTGGGCCTTCGCCACGGAGTCGACTACGACCATATCTCCGCGATCTGGGATATCACGAGTAGCCAGAAGACGGTCCGCGGCGGGGTGGTCCTGGGATGGTTCTACGCAGGCGGCCATGGAACCATCGTGGCGATCCTCGGGATGGCGGCGGTTCTGATTGGTCTTCGGCTCCCTCCTGGCGTGGACAGCGTGATGACCATCGTCGTGGGGGTCACGTTGATCATCCTGGGTCTCTACGTGATCAACATGCTCGTCCGCCACCCCGGGGAGACCTTTCAGCTGAAGTCGCGATGGGTCTTAGTTGCCTCCGGCGTCCTGCATGCATACGAGCGCGCGGTGCTGCGCCTGACGGGCCGGATCCGCAAGGAACGCGAAATCGACCTCCGGGTCGCCGGACCCGCTTCGGCCTACGTCATCGGCCTCATCCACGGGGTCGGAGGAGAGACGCCGACCCAGATCCTCCTCTTCATCATCGCAGGGGGCATCACGGGCGGGCTCTCCGGTGCGGTCGTCGTCCTGGCCTTCGTCGCTGGCGTCTTCATCACGAACACGATCGAATCAGTCTTGGCCTCCCTGGGCTACGCGCGAGCCGCGGGGA
>Ga0153916_10002898_pt1 | contig 12614 bp, 13 predicted proteins | sample Opewatmetagenome_FD_109642 | JGI IMG/M metagenome (GOLD analysis project Ga0153916, IMG submission 109642) | Freshwater wetland microbial communities from Ohio, USA - Open water 3 Core 3 Depth 4 metaG | ecosystem: Environmental > Aquatic > Freshwater > Wetlands | place: USA: Ohio, Lake Erie...
AGAAGCAAAGCTGTCTCTTACATGAGGTCCTTTGTTTTTAGCACTGACTTGAGGACTGCTGATGACATAAAGATTTTTGAGAGGAGGAAGTTGTATTACTGCCCAAGCTGTGGGAAGAGCTTAGGCATATATGAGAAGAAGAAAAGAAGGGCAATGAGCAAATACAACAGGTAAGTTTCATGAAATGTGTGAACCATCCTGATAGGGATGCCGTATACCGCTGCACCGTATGCAAGAAACATTACTGCGCTGCTTGCGTTGAACTCATAGATAACAAACCATACTGCTTCGATTGCTTGAAGGGGATTGTCAGGAAAACAAGGTCGGAGATAACAAAAGGCTTGACACTGAATCTGATGGTCGCAGCGATGATCGCAGTTCTAATAGCTGTGATGAGCATTACATTAACGCCAGACCTTATTGATTTATTTTTTAAAGCAAGCAGGGACTTGACCGCATTCACAAAGATAACGGCGCTGCAGCTCCAAGGGTTGGCTTACGCTGTGTTGCTCATAGCAGTGGCATTCGGCATATTTACAACAAAAGCATGGTCCTTCTACCTCGGGATTCTGCTGAATGTACTTGTTCTAATGATTGGGATTGTTGGTTTTGTTAGGGGGGAGGTCTTTGGCGCCTCGAAGGGTGAATGTTACCTCACAACTTTGGCAAACTTTCCTCTCAGCATCTGCACCTCATTGTTCATAGTATTCGTTATGGGGCCGGCAATCCTTCTAATTGTGATATTGTCCAGCAAGAAGGAGCTTGTTGGGAGGAGAGTTTAGCTTCCGTTTACTAGATTCTTCTCAACTACTCCCTTAACTCTATCCGCGGGGTAAGCTAATTTTATCAGCCTGGTGTGCCCTCTCATCCCCTTCCCAGATTCCACCATGTTTATTATCCCAAGCATGCCAAGTTCGCTCAAATATTCCCTGTACCAGCGAGCGCTCCTTGGCTCCTTGCTGAATTCTTTTGAGAAGCCAACATACTTTTCATAAACTTCTCCAGAGAGTACATAGTGCTCTGGGTTTTCTGTTAATTTAGAGTACCTGCCTCCATCGCTCGAGAGCACTGCTATTGAGTAAAGCACAATCTGCTGATGCTGAGGCAAGGTGTTGATTGCTTCAACAGAGATATCCTCATCAACGCATCTCCTAGCCTGATCAACATGTTTGTCAAAAATTTTGCCTCCTCCCATCTCATCAACTATCTCCCCAGCCCTGAGCATCAGTTTAAGCGCATACCTTGCATCCCCGTTATCCTGTGCCGCAATTGCTGCTGCAAGATTCACTGAAGAATCATCAACAGCTCCATCGGAAAAGCCGAGCAGAATTCTGCGCTTTAAAATTGATTGGAGCTGCTCCGAGGTGTATGGCGGGAAAACTATCTCGCTCTCAAACAATGTGCTCCTGCTCCTTGGGTCCAGCCTCTCCTTGAAGGAGATTTTATTCGAAATTCCGAGCAGCGCAACTCCTCCTTTCTTGAGCTCATCATTTGATCTAGTCAGAGTATAAACTAAATCATCCAAGTCCTTAACCATGTCGATCTCATCCAAAACAATTATCAGATGCTTTCCGTTATTTACCCATTCGATCAATTTTTCATAAAGAAATGAAAGGCCGACACCACTCTTTGCATGCTGGGGCAGATGGTCCTTAATTATCTTCTGGAAAATCCTGTACCTTGAGTTATAGATTCTGCAGTTCACATAGGAAGTTTTAGCGCTTTCGCTCTTCATCTCAATGAATTTATCTGTAACGTATTTGACGCTGGAGGTTTTTCCAGTCCCAGTCTTCCCGTAGATGAATAGGTTCCTTGGTTTCTCCCCCTTCAAAGCTGGCGAAAGAGCTTTCATTATTGTCTCTATCTCTTTTTCCCTGTGCGGCAATTCGTTCGGTAAGTAATGGGGGGACAACACATCCCGATTCTTAAAAATAGTGGGTCGAGAGAGTATACTCTCAAAGTTCATAAAGTTCACCACCGGCCATAAGTTCAAAAAGGTAATAGAGAGTTTTAATTGAAAAGATTATTAAGCCTTTCTAACTACGCCTTACTAAATCAAACAATTATTACAGAGATGTAATTTAAACATCCGAAAGAAAAGTATTTAAACTAGAATACTAAAAGTTATTCGTTATATTTAAATGAGGTGAGATGATGGGTCTTCTCCAGAGGTTGAGCAAGGCGTTGGGATTGAGCAAAGAAATGGACATTGAGGAGTATATGGATGCGGTTGAATTGGAGAATGTTGATGTGCTGCATGAGGCCGCGGATTTCTATATAAAGCCAGTCGCTCTGGAAAGCGAAGCTGACACAAAACTTATTGAGGATGAGCTGAAGAACAGGAATATAATTCTTTTGAATGTAACCCCGATGTCCAGGAACACGGCAAAGCTGAAGCAGATTGTGAACAACCTGAAAGGATTCACAACAAAGATAAATGGAGACATAGCGAGGATAGATAACGATAAAATTCTTCTAACGCCAAGCAAGGTAAAAATCGTCAAATCAAGGAGGAAATAGATTTTTTATTTTTTGCTTTTCTTTTCTCTTATTCCTAACCTACTTTTCATTCTCTCAAATACGCTCAGCATTGCCCTTGACTCAATATCAGAAATCAAAGAACGGCCGATAACCCTTTTGAACGCGAGCTTTATTTTCTCTGGATTGCGAAGCCTTTCTGCAAAATAATCAACAATCTCATTGAAAGTTTCCAATAACCTCTCCTTCTCTTTCCTGCTTGCTCCCTTTATCAATTTCTTCCTTTCAAGGTTGAACAGCTCATACAAAACTATCCCCATGGCATGAGAAACATTTAAAACAGGGTATTCATCGCTTGCAGGAATTGTAACCAAAAAATCGCATTTCTCAATTTCTTTTTTTGTTAGGCCAGTTCCCTCCCTCCCAAAAAGCAGAGCTATCTTCCCATCCAAACTTTCAATTTTCTTTGCAAAATTACTCGGAGTTAGCGGATTCCTGAGAATGTTTTTGCCCCTTCCAACAACCCCAGTAGTCCCAACTAAAAAATCACAATCCCTTGTTGCCTCACTCAAAGTTTTGACAATTTTTGCACTTTTGAGAATTGGATATGCCCTCTTTGAAAACATCCTTGCATTGAAGCCGATCTTTACTTTTGGCTTAACGATATATAGCTCTTTGAAGCCAAAGTTTGCAAGGACCCTTGCTGCATAACCCAAGTTGATCTCATATTCCGGCTCAACAAGGATAATCCTCAATAATTTTTTATCCATAGTTAGTTTGTATGTAACAAGCTTAAAATTACTTTATAGCTATCTTTTTGAGAAATCTCTAATCGCTTCACTTATTCTCTTGAGATCAGCACCTTCTCTGACTATTTTAGGTGTCTCCATTGTGAAATCAACCACTGTTGATGCTGCCCCATATCTGCATCTCCCGCCATCAACAACAACCTTCGCAATCTCTTTTAGTTCTTTTGGGATCTCCTCAATTTTTTTGGCTGGTTTCTCTCCAGAAAAATTGGCACTTGTCGCAGTTATTGGGAATCTGAGGCTTTTGACAATTGTCAAGATGAAATAATGGTGCGGAATTCTAATTGCTATCTTATCGGTTTCAGTTATATTCTTCGAGAATTTATATTTCTTGAAGAACACCCCCGTGACTGGCCCAGGAAAAAACTCCTGAAGCAGAACGGAAGTTTCAGAACTCACCTCGCAGTATTGCTTCATCATTTGAAAATCGCCCACAATTATTGAGATTGGTTTTTTATCCCTCTTTTTTGCAACAACAACCTTCTCAACCGCTTTCTCTCTTAACGCATTTGCCCCCAAACCGTAAAGGGTGTCAGTCGGGTAGATTATTAGCTCCTCACCTAACAATGCTTTCTTCGCTTCTCCAAGGGCTTCATCATATCCTTTCCAACTGTCTAGATTAACCAGCTTCATAAGATCACATATGATTTCTAGCCAACATCTTGGGCAAATTGCTTTACTGAATCTGCAAGAGGCTCCTTCTTTTCCATCACTTTTGCCATACCTATCTTATGCATTCTTCGGTATAAAAGAATTGAGGTATCATTCGTTAATAACGACGTTTAACGAATTGGAGTTCGATACATTTAAAAACATTTTTTCCCATAACAATCTTATGGACAAGCTAGCAGTGAAAATCGCCGGTGAGATAGCGCTTTCAGACACCCCTGGAGGCACAATGAAAAAGTGGAGGGAAATATTTGGAATAACTCAGGCTGAGCTTGGCAAGTACCTTAAGATTTCGGCTTCGACTATTAGCGATTATGAGGGGAATAGGAGAGAATCCCCGGGAATTAAGGTTGTTAGGAGGTTTATTGACGCATTGCTGGGGATAGATGCAGAAAGAGGGGGCCAGGTGGCCCAGAGATTCAAGGAAAAGGAAGACGCTGAGAAATTTTACGAGACCCATGAGTTTGCAAGCAGCATAAGCGCAGAGGATTTTGCAAAGCTGATTGAGGCCAAAGTGATAGCAAATGACGAAGTGATGGCTGGGAGGAAAATTCATGGCTTCACCCTTCTAGATAGCATCAAGGTCATACTAGAGATGCCTTACAGCGACTTCCCGAAGCTGTATGGAGCGAGCCCTGAGAGAGCCTTCATATTCACCCAAGTAAGCACAGGCAGATCTCCAATGGTTGTTATACGCGTCACTGCGATGAAGCCCAGCATAGTTGTTTTGCACAAGCTTGAGAGCGTTGATAAGCTGGCTGTGAAAATTGCTCAGGTTGAGAGGCTTCCAATCCTGACAACAAAGCTTGAGATTCCTGAAATTCTGGAGAAATTGAAGAAAATTTGAGTGGTGATATGGTCGGGATAGTTGGTTACGGGGTTTACATTCCAATATACAGGATTAAAGTTGAGGAAATAACAAAAATTTGGGGAGAAGAGGCTGGAAGGATTAGGGATGGGTTGGGAATAATTGAGAAAAGTGTTCCTGACATGGATGAGGATGCTGCAACAATGGCTGTTGAGGCAGGCAGGAATGCAATCAAATATGCTGGAGTGGACCCAAAGAGAATACACGCCATCTTTGTTGGCTCTGAGTCGCACCCATACGCAGTCAAACCAACCGCAACAATGGTTGCAGAGGCGGTTGGGGCAACGCCCCATCTAACCGCAGTGGATATGCAGTTTGCATGCAAGGCTGGAACAACTGCTATTCAATGCTGCATGGGAATGTGCTCCTCAAATATGATTGAATACGGATTAGCCATTGGCACGGATATCTCACAAGGAAAGCCTGGAGACACGCTGGAGTACAGCACAGGCGCAGGTGCTGCTGCTTATGTGATTGGCAAGAAGGATATGATAGCTGAGATTGAGGGCACATGTTCATACACGACAGACACCCCTGACTTCTGGAGAAGGCCGGGAACAGACTTCCCAAGCCATGGGGGCAGGTTCACTGGCGAGCCAGCTTATTTCAAGCATACTGTTAACGCATCAAAAAACCTTATGGAAAAGCTTGGGCTCAAACCAAGCGATTTTGATTATGCAGTTTTCCATCAGCCGAATGGCAAATTCCCAGCTCAGGTTGCAAGCATGCTTGGGTTCGAGATAAGCAAAATAAAGCAGGGTTTGGTTACTCCCTTGATTGGGAACACTTACTCAGCAGCATCTCTCATAGGCTTGGCATCTGTGCTTGATGTGGCGAAGCCTGAGGAAAGGATATTGGTCACCTCATTTGGAAGCGGTGCTGGCAGCGATGCTTTCAGCATAATTGTTATGGAGGAGATAATTGAGAAAAGGAAAAAAATGAAGTCAGTCATGTATTACGTGGGTGACAAAGTTTATCTGGATTATGGGCTTTATGTTAAGCACAGGAGGAAGCTTAAAACTCTCTAGGTAATTTTATGAGAAGAAGAGTTGCAATTATTGGAGCTGCGATGACCAAGTTTGGCGAGGAGTGGGAAAGAGGTTTCAGGGATTTGATAGCTGAAGCCGGCGTTAAAGCTATTGAAGATGCTCACATGTCTGGGAAAGAAATAGATGCAATCTATGGGGGCACAATGGCAGCTGGAAGGCTCATTGGCCAAGAGCACATAACTGCTTTAATCGCGGATTACATGGGCCTGAATCCAATACCTGCAACAAGAGTTGAGGCAGCGTGCGCATCTGGTGGAGTTGCTCTCAGAACAGGTTTCTTGGCGGTTGCAAGCGGATTTCACGATGTGGTTGTTGTTGGTGGTGCAGAAAAGATGACCGATGTATCAGTAGGTGATGCTGCGGTTGCTTTAGGGGGAGCAGGTGACCAAGAATGGGAACTTTTCATGGGTGCCACATTCCCAGCGCTCTATGCATTGATGGCAAGAAGGCACATGCACGAATTCGGGACTACTATTGAGCAGATGGCAATGGTTGCAGTAAAAAACCACAAAAATGCTGCAAGGAATCCATATGCTCATTTCCAAAATGAGATAACAATAAGGGATGTTTTGAAATCAAAGATGGTGGCATCCCCACTTAGAGTTTATGATTGCAGTCCGATAACTGACGGGGCTGCTGCGGTTGTTTTGACCTCGCTTGAAAAGGCAAGAAAATACGTTGATGCGCCAATTGAAATAATTGCAAGCTCACAGGCAAGCGATACCCTTGCATTGCACCACAGGAAATCATTAACAACTTTGAATGCAACTGTTGTGGCAGCTAGAAAAGCTTATGACATGGCCAAGCTGAAACCACGCAACATAGACGTTTGCGAGGTGCATGACTGCTTCACAATAGCCGAGATAATTGCAAGCGAGGACCTAGGATTCTTCAAGAAAGGGGAAGGTGGCAAAGCGGTTGAGGAGGGTGAAACGGAATTGGATGCGAGGATACCAATCAACACAAGCGGTGGTCTAAAGGGCTGCGGCCATCCAGTTGGAGCGACAGGTGTTAAACAGGCTGTTGAGATAGTTTGGCAGTTGAGAGGAGATGCAAAGAAAAGGCAGGTCAAAAATGCGGAGATAGGTATGACGCACAATGTTGGGGGAAGCGGCGCAACTGCTGTTATTCACATACTAAAGAGGGCAGACTAAATGGTAACCATTGGAACACCGATGAGCTGGAGGAGAATTCCTGAGAGGTATGGGTTGATTGGGAGCGAGTGCGAGATCTGCAAGGCTAATTTCTTCCCAGCAAGAAAGATCTGCCCGAACTGCAGGAGAAGGGGGAGAACAAAGCCAATAAGATACTCCGGAAAAGGCAAAATTTATTCTTACAGCGTCATCTATTCGCCTCCTACTGGGTTTGAGCTCGAAGCTCCATACATAATTGCCATAGTTGAGCTTGATGAGGGGCCCAGATTGACAAGCCAGATGGATGACTGCGACCTGAGGGACGTAAAAATTGGAGTGCCGGTTGAGATGGTTTTCAGAAAAATTCAGGAAGATGGAAAAGAAGGCTTAATCCACTATGGATTCAAATTTAAGATAGCGAAATAGAACCAATCACAACCTTATGCAGTAGGTCCTCCTGAAAAGCCTCTTGCCTTCTTTAATTCCATAAAGTTTATCAGATATGCTAGGCTTTAAGTTGTAATAGCTTAGGATTTCAGCCGTTGCGTCTCTTGAGCCAACATAAATGTCAATTCCATTCTTATGTTCAACCAATTTCGAAATGAAGGTTCTTTTAGCAAGTCCGCCTCTCAATTTCTCAAAGAGTCTATCGACTTTCTTCTTATCACCCCTGAGCTGGATTATTGCCTCATAATAGCCTGAGACTTTTCTGTAGCATTCTTCGCATAGTTTTTCATCAAAATTGATTTCCAATTCTCTTTTAACTTCAAATGGTGCTAAATCAAATCTAACCAAAAAAGAGACGCTGCAACGCCCGTCATTTAGATGTGAAATTTTCAAACCTTCGAATTCCCCTTTTGCATGTTTTGCAATTATTTTCTCAAGCAATTCTTTGCTTCTCTCCTGCCAATTTGCAAACTTGATTCTGCCGCATGATTTGCATGATTGAATCTTAATCTTACTAGGAATCTCAATCTTCACATCTTTCAATTTGCAATCAATACAAAAAGTACCGACAAAACTTCTACTTTTGCTTGAAACGCCGCATCTTGGGCATATTTTCTCCATAAGAAAAATAGGTAGGTTAGATTTAAATTGTTTTGGAAATAAAACTAAATTATGTATGATGATGAGATTGCATCAATAAACTCGGAGATGCGCTTTATAACTTTGGAGCTGATGAAGCTCGCTGAGAAAAGGAAGAAGAGCTTCAAAGAAGTTGTAAATGAATTTATCTCAAATGCTTTCGTTCTAGATAAGGCAATAAGGGAAAGTAGTATGAGAGGGGTAAGAAGAAAAACAAAGGCGCTTGTTCAGAGAAGCAACGCTAGAAGTAGGAATTTCAGCAATAGGTGAATTCGTGCAGAGCTCCGAGGAGAGAACCGTTGCGCTTACACGCTTTTTTTCAAGAAGCCTTCCATCCTCAATAAAAACTTTCCTGCTGATTGTTATTTTTTCATTTTTGATTGGCATCCTCTCCAGCTTCATTGCCATTAGGGATTTTTATAAGGCATTCGCCTATGGGGGTGCTGAGGGAATTTTCTTAATCGGTGTCCCTGCCGTTATTGCAAGCGCTACAACGATGATGATGAGGAGGGATTTAAAACTTAGAAAAGTCCTTTTTATTTCACTTATTTCTTCTTTCATCTACTCAATTTTTTACATATTTGCCCGCTTTTTTGAAGCCAACAATATAACAATTATAGACAGCTTCAGCCTGATTCTGATAGGAAACGCGCTGGTTTTTGCTCTCTGGTTTGCTGTCGCAAAAATATTCCTTAATCTGAGATTGACTTCATTCTTTTTTGGGATAGTACAACCAACCTTAAATTTGCTTTTCTTTCTGTCCTATGGGCCAATACTTTCACAGGCAGGACCTGAAGTTGTTTTGATGAAGCTCTATTTTGCATCTGCAATTTTTTTGGTTGTGATCTATGCAATGTTTTGGTTGGTGAATGCACCCATGAAGAGGAGCTTTGGGGTCTCAGGCGTGGAGGCAGTTAGCCTTTTTTTGGCCCAATGGTTTGAAAGGTCTAAGAAATTGGAGGATGTTTTAGAAAATTTGGGGGATGAGATAGATACATTAATTGGAGTTTTTGCCTTCAAAGCAAAAAACAAGCTGAAGTGCGTCTTCATAGTCCCATATATTCATTATGGACCATTTGGTAATTTGGGTGGGAGCGAATTCCCCTACCTGATCACAAGAGCGATGAGGGCAAAATTCAACACGGAGACCTTTGTTTTTCATGGGACTACAACACATGATTTCAATCCAGTTTCAACTGCTGAGATTGACAAATTTTTAATTGCAGGTTCTGAATCTCTAGAAAATTTAGAATTCAAAAAAGCCAAGGGTTACTTATCAATTGGGAAGCATGCAAGCTGCAAAGCAGAGACTATTGTCATAAACAATAATGGGTTCGTGATTTTAACAAGGGCTCCAAGGACAACTGAGGATATAGATTTCTCCTTGGGCTTGGCGATTAGAAATCAGGCGATTGCGGAAGGCCTGAATGAAGCGATAGTTGTAGACGCCCACAATGCTGAGACCGGGGAGATAACAAGAGTCGACTCAGGTAACCCGATAGGTTTTGAGTATTTGGAGGCTGTTAAGCAAGCGGTAGGGAAAGAAAGCAAGGAGCATGTCGTCAAGCTTGGCATCTCGCAGGATCCGCTTAGCGAGTTCTGGTTCAAGGGTGGTGTTGGGAGAAACGGATTGAAAACTGCAGTATTTCAATTTAACAGCAAAAAATATGCACTACTATTGATTGACGGGAATGGGATAACTCCAAGCTTCAGGAAGGAACTGATAACTTCTGTAAGGAGTTTGGATATTGATGAGTGTGAGGTATTGACAACTGATTCGCACAGCGTGAATGTTGTTGCTGGGGTTTTGAACCCTGTGGGAAGGCATAATAGGGAACAACTACTGAACAGAGTTGAAAAAACAGTCATGAAAGCACTTGAAGATGTTGAGGAGGTTGAGGTTGGAGTCGATGTTAGGAAAGTTAACAAAGTTAGGGTTTTTGGAGTTAAGCAATCTTATGAGTTTGTTGGAATTGTCAGCTCGATAGTTGCAATAATGAGGATCCTTGCGCCGCTGATTTTGATTGGGACAGTGCTGTTTGCCCTTTGGGTTATGGCCAAAATTTAGGATCGGTATGAATAGAGCAGAGATTTCTCCATTTCCATTGCCATTCTTTTAATATCAGTTTCATTTAGTTTTCCTATTCCAAGGGTGCTTCCAATCTGTTTCTCCATTTCCTTAACTATCTCCCAACCAGCTTTAGCATGTGATTCAATAAATTCGCTTAACTTATTCGCAGATGGATCTGCAGCAGTTGGCATTGTTTTCAACTTTTCCTCCATTGCTTTAACGTCATTAGCAAGAACCATTGATAATGCAAGATAGGGTATCCCGGTCTCCTTAAGTGCGCTACTATTAATCATCGCAAGATATGCAATCTTCTCATCGGTGGAAGTATTTGTCCTTATCCCATGCGCTAGGTTTTTCGAGTGCCTCTCTTCATGCACCTTATGCATTTCCCTAACTGCATCTGTGAATGAATTTTTCGAATCCTGCGAATCGAAATTGTATTTTTGAGATGCTTTGAACAACATTCTCAGTGTCAAAAGCCTTACTTCAAGGAATTTGTCATCATAACCTGTCGATTCCCTTATTTTGTTTGCAAACTCTTTAACCTCCTCCTCTCTATACTCTTTATCGCTTGCAAAAAGGTTCCTCAGTCCTTCATTAACAATGCCTCCATCAAGCTTCATGCGAATTTGCTTTGGGAGGATATCGTATCCATCAGTGAAGAAGTGACCAGAAAACAACTTCTCGCAATCGGGTCTTTCGCCAGTGCTAACTTTTTTCACGTGGTTGAGCTTGCGATAAACATCATCTATTTCTTGCTGGTGCATAAGCACAAGGATTTCATGCTCGGGTTTGGTGACGAGGTGAGGTATTATAAAAAGCGCTGACGAGGGAAAATTCGTGCCATATATCTCAAAATGTCTAACGGTAACCTTCGTTCCCGCTTCATTTTTAACTTCGCTAGACTTCTCCTCTCCATGCGCAAAAACAAATTTCACATGGCCCTCCTTTGTTGATTCTGAGGGGAATGCTTCAAAGAAATAACCGCTATTTTTCTTAAGAAAATTTTCTATGGAATTTAAATTCCCGCGTGTGAAGCTTTTAAGAAGGGGGTTCTTCCCACCTAAATCACCTATCAGCAATTCAATATCTCTCTTGAACTCCGGGGTACCTACTTTCTCCGAGGATTTGTGCAAATTTTCAGCAATTTTTTGAAGCTCTTTATCTCTTAGCCCCATGGGTTTGGTTGGATTGTTATTCAGATCAGTTATTTTTACAAGATAGGAAGCGATGTCAGCAAAAGTTTGTCTCTCAGCCACTTTTTTTGCAAACTCGGCAAGAGGGACCTCTGTTCTCGCAGGCCTCTCGATAGTTTCCTTTTCGGGTGCCTTGGTTGTTACCACCATACTGAAATTATGCGGTTTCAAATATAAAAAACTAGCAGAGTCAGCTTTGCTGAATGAAAATAATAAATACCTCCTTTCTACAAATTGCAGAATATGAAGATTGCTTTTTACACAGAGACGTATCTGCCAAATAAAGACGGGGTGGTAACTTCAATACTAAGTTTCAGGAATGTTTTGGAGAATATGGGACATGAGGTGTATATTTTCTGTGCTGGCGATAGGAAAGCAAAGAGTGAGAATAAGGACCCTAGGGTTTTTTACCACATCGCCGCTCCCTTCAGGCCATATCCTACCTACAAGATTGCTTTATTCCCGTTCCTCTCTAACAGGAAGATTAAGAGTTTGGGCGTTGATGTGATACACTCGCATGGGATGGCAAGCATGGGCATGGCTGCGCTTGAAGCCGCGAAATCGCAGAAGCGGCCTTTGGTTGGGACTTTCCATACTTTGATTCCAGAGGCAACGCACTATTTGTCAAAAAGGGCTGCGATCAAAAAGATGGCAGAGAGGTTTGCTTGGAGATATATAAAGTGGTACTACAACATGTGCGATGCAACAATCGCTCCAAGCTTGGTAATTAAGGAGATGCTTGAGGACCATGGGGTCAGGAATGCCAGAGTCATACCAACTGGCATAAATATAGAGAGATTCAACCCAAAAGTCAGCGGCGAGTCCCTGAGGAGGAAGCTTGGTTTGGAAGACAACAAAGTTGTGCTTAATCTAGGGAGGCTGGTTCTTGAGAAGAATCTTGATGTCTTGATAAACTCCGCTCTGCTGGTCTTGGAGGAGATTCCAGAGTGCAAGTTTTTGATTATTGGCCAGGGACCGGCAGCAGGCTATTACAAGAGGCTGATTAAAAAGAATGGTTTGGAGAAATGGTTCCTTTTCATAAACGCCATAATCTCTTCTGATAAAATCCCGCTTTTCTACGCTGCCTCGGATGTTTTTGTAATCCCGTCAAAATTTGAAACTCAGGGGCTTGTTGTTCTAGAGGCAATGGCGTGCGGGAAGCCTGTTGTTGGCGCAGACTACCTAGCTTTAAAAGAGATAATAAAGGAAAATTACAATGGGGCCAAGTTTGACCCAGATAGCCCAGAGGAATGCG
>Ga0153916_10002899_pt1 | contig 12612 bp, 16 predicted proteins | sample Opewatmetagenome_FD_109642 | JGI IMG/M metagenome (GOLD analysis project Ga0153916, IMG submission 109642) | Freshwater wetland microbial communities from Ohio, USA - Open water 3 Core 3 Depth 4 metaG | ecosystem: Environmental > Aquatic > Freshwater > Wetlands | place: USA: Ohio, Lake Erie...
TAAATTTTGTATCACTGTTGTTAGATGATAAATACCTTGCAATCTACATTTTTCGATGTCTTTGAATATTGTTTTTGGCAGTTTGTATATACCTGTTGATATGAACCTACCTATTTCCTGTGATGGTTTTTCTACAATTTCTTTTAGTTTACCTTCTTTTATAAAAACAACACCATATTTTGAAGGATGAGGATGCTCTTTTATTAGTATACAATACTCTGATTTATCCTGAACTAATTTAGTTATACTTTTTTTATCTATTATGTTGTCTCCTGGAACAACTATAAAAGGGTTTTTTATATGGTTTTTAGCCTTTGATAATGCATGTGCCGTTCCAAGTTGTTTATCCTGTACAACATATGTTATTTTGATTTCTTTATAGTCTTTGAAATAGTCCATTATTACTTCTTTTTTGTATCCAACAACTAGTATAATTTCGGTAATACCACTGTTTTTCAAAGCATCAAAAACATGTTCAAGTATTGGTTTATTTGCTACAGGAAGCATCACCTTTGGCATTGTTTCAGTAAATGGTCTTAACCTCTTTCCTTCCCCTGCGGCAAGAATTACTGCTTTCATAAAATCTCCTTAGGTGTAAGCTTTATTCGCATATTTTACATTTACTAAGAAATTTAGTTAAAAAACATAAAATATAAAATAATTAAATTCTTTCGAATTACAAACAGAGGAAATCTTAGTGAAAGAAACATATGTGTTATTTAAGGATGATGATGCTGGAAAGGATTTTTATAAGTTAAAAAAGTGGGTTGATATTGTTTTAGAAAATAATGCTAAAGGAGCAATAGGACTTATTGGCAAGTATATGAAAAATCAGCAACTAAGAGAATTTTTAAATTCACTTGATTCAAATAAAATAGAGGTTTTTTGTCATGGTTATTCACATAGTTTTTTACCATTTCTGATAAACAGAATATTTGGTAATAACTATTTTATCAAGAATGAGTTTGATAAAAATTTTAAAAGTCATGATAAAAGTTTAATGAAATATAGAGAGGCTGAAAGTAGATATCTGAATAAGATAGCAATTACTTTTGGACCTCCAGGAAATTCTTGGAATGACGATGTTCCAAAAGCTCTTACTCAAAATGGTTTTAAGTTGATGTTTTCATGGAAGAAATTATGCCCCGGTATTTTTACAATTTTTTTAAGTATTAATTTTAAACAAAGTTCTTTAGAGGAATTTATTAAGGATTATGAGAAAAACAAAAATGATGCATTATTTGTACTTCAATTTCATCATGCTGATTTAAATGATAATCAATTTGAGCTAATGGTTGAAGTTATTGATTTTTTAAAAAACAAAGAGCATAGAATCTTTATTACGCCTTCTGAACTTTTACACCTAAACAAAGAAAAGTTTTAAATTCTTGATTGATAAAGTTTTATATCTACTGCATCTATCATTTTATATAAATTATCATAAGGTAGATTCAAAAAATCAAGTATATTTTTAATGTTGTTTTTTGGATTTTTTAAAATTTTGTTATAATTTACAAACAAAACATCAAGCTCTTTTTTTCCCTGTATCTGTTTTTTAATGATATTGTTTAATTTTATTAAATTTTTTTTAGATTCAGCTCGGTTTTCATCTTTTTTTCCCATCATTCTTTCCATAGAGTTTAGTATTTCTTCAAAATCTCTTTCCGAGTAGATTATTTTGTATCTTGCTTTTGGTAAATATTTAAGTCCATATGACGTTATTTTTATGAATTTACCCTTGTATTTTTCAATTGGAAAGGATTTGTCTATTAGTTTGTTTATTATTTTTCCACCTTCCAGTTCAAAATATCCTTTTGGATTGTATTTATCTGCATGACGGCTGTTGTCAAAAGCAATTGGAATGCATCCTGCGTTTAGTATCTGCATAAGCATAGATGTACCTGATCGCTCAAGCCCTGATACAATATAGTTTGTGTTTTTATCCAGCTTCATTAAAACCATTTTATGTGCTAATGATTCTTTGTTTTTTCAATATTTTTAGTACTTTTTCTACACTTTCTTCAACTGTTTCCTTATCTGTATCAATTATTAACTCAGGGTTTTCTGGCTCCTCATATGGTGCATTTATTCCTGTGAAGTCTTTTATAAGGCCTTCTTTTGCTTTTTTGTACAAACCCTTTGTGTCTCTTTTTTCACATGTTTCAATTGATGCTTTTGTGTAGATTTCAAAAAATCTACCAGCTCCAACTAGTTCTCTGCAAAAATTTCTATACTCTCTATACGGGGAAATAAACGCTGTTATTGCAATTATTCCTGCATCTGTAAATAATTTTGCCACCTCAGATATTCTTCTTATGTTTTCGTTTCTATCCTCCGGCGAAAAACCTAAATCCTTGTTAAGTCCATGGCGGATGTTGTCACCATCAAGAACATATGCAAGTTTACCCATTTTGTGTAATTTATATGCAACCTCATTTGCAATAGTTGATTTACCACTACCGGATAGTCCTGTTAACCATAGAACTACTCCTTTTTGTTTTAAAAGTGATTCTCTATCTTGTCTTGTTACTTTGTGTTCATGCCATACAACATTTGTTGCTTTCTGACCTTCCATTTTTAATTTCACCTTTTATGTTTTTAAAAATTCAAGTATTTCTTTTACAAATGAATCTGTTTTGTCTTTTGGAACAATTGCACCCAGTACCTCTTTTTTTCCTCCACATCTATAACCTAGGAGTTTTCCTCTTTGAATAATCGGTTCTGCGTTTTTACTACTTCTCATGTAGATTTGGTCACGATCGTCAAAAAAACCTGTGTTTACAACAATTGTGTTTTTACCTGTTTCCCAAGCAATTTTTCTAGTTATTGTTGAAATTATATTATATTGGGTGCTGATTTTTTTAAAAATTATACCGTCTATTTCATCTGATGGCGTATTAATTATTTTTTTGATTTCTTCATCCAGTATTGTAAGGTTTTTATTCCATTTTTTGTTATTTAGTATTTGTTCAGCGGAGTTGTTTTTTAATAGATGTGGTGCCTGCTCAACTGCGGGTTTATCACCAATTTTGTAGTTTGAATCCATAAGATAAACCATTTTTAACATATCATCAAATTCTAGCTTATTTTCTTTACAAAAATCTGTGATTTTTTTATAAAATTCTGTGTTGTTTATTATTTTTTGTTCGTGGTCTCCAACCACACCCAGTAATGCATATAGATTTATTTTGTTACCAAGATAATCGTTTATTATCCAACTTGCTGACGGGTATTTATCAGGGTTATCCCCTTTTATTACAGGATTGTGGTGAAATACCTCCTCTATTTCTTTACCAAGGTGATGATCAAAAATCATCACATTTGCGTTTTCTGCAAGTTTTAATATGTTTTTTATTGGTAAAGACATATCTACTAAAATTATAAAATCATATTTTGAGTAATTTTTTAGTTCATCTTCTGTCAGATAGTAATTACCTAGTTCTGGCGTCTTGTTTTTAATTTTTTTACCTATTAGATGCTCAAGTAAAAGGTGTGTTGAGCAAATTCCATCTGTGTCCCAATGATGTATAATTAGTCCTTTTCCGTCTAGTTCTTTTAACATGTTATATTCACCATTTTTATTCAACAAAAGGTTTTTTGAATTTTAAAATTGTTTCTGATACTTCTTTACGCATCATGTCTTCAGGTGGAACTTGACCATTAACTAGTAATTCTCTAATTTTTTTACCACTGAAGTTTATATGAAATTGCTCATCATGCGGGCATATTTTTTCGTTAACAACACTTTCACATTTTGTACATCTATAAAATGATCTGAAAAAGACTGGAACTATACCTAAATCTGGGAATTCTGAAAAGATTTCATGTGCATCATATGGCCCATAGTAAGCACCAACTCCCGCGTGATCTCTACCAACGATAAAATGTGTGCAACCAAAGTTTTTACGCATGATAGAGTGATGTATAGCTTCTCTTGGACCTGCGTATTTCATAGTTGTTCTTAAAATGGACATTACAGCTCGCTCTTTTAGATAGTAATGTTGCATAAGGGTTTCGTATGAAGCTAGTATTACTTCGTCTGTGAAATCCCCAACTTTTTTCTTCCCAATTATTGGGTTTATAAAAATTCCATCAACAAAAGTTAGTGCTGTTTTTTGAACATATTCGTGGCCTATATGCGGTGGGTTTCTTGTTTGAAAAGCAACTATTTCCCTCCAGCCTTTTTCTTTAAATAAAAATCTTGTTTCTTTTGGTGTTAGGTTGTATTTATCAAATTCCCGAATTTTACTATCAATAAGTGTTATTTTTCCACCAAATATTTTTTCTTTCATGTTGTAGACATTAGCAACACCAGGATGTTTTAGGTCATCTGTTCTGTAAACTGTTTGAGCCAATGTTTTTTTATCGTATGTGTAAATTTCTTCAAGTTCCAGTAGTGATTTTACTCCTGTTTCATTGTTTGTAAGTAGTATTGTGTCTCCTTCTTTTATGTTTTTTAACCCTTGTTTGTCAAAATCCAGTAAAATTGGTATTGTCCAAGGTATATCATTTTCTAGTCGTTTTTCTTTTAAAACATTTTCTAAATCATTTTTGCCTAAAAATCCTTCTAAAGGTGAAAATACTCCATTTGCTATGTTTAGTATATCTTCTGCTGTGTTTGTATTTATTTCAAATTTTTGTAATTTATCAGTGTCATATTTTTTATTTTTAATGTTTCTATCTATTAGTTTTCCGCCATGCGGCTGTATCATAAGATTATCTCCCCCTTATTTTAGGTATCCAAGTGCTCTTAATCTCTCTCTTACTTTTTTTTCATCTTCTTTAGTAAATGCTTCTTCACTACCTTCTTTTTCTCCAGATATTATCTCTCTTAAAACATATGTTACATAAGAGGATAGTGAGGTAAAGCCTGTTCCTTTTATTCTTTTTTTTATTTTTTCTGCAAGAGGTGTGGGTATTGAGATGGTTGTGTATTTTTTTTCTTCTTCCTCTGACATAATATATCCTCCATTTAATATTATAATTATATTTAATTATATGTAATTACGGCAAGGAGAAGTCGTATATAAGTTTTATGAAAATTCAAAAATAGCGTTAAACATTATAAAAAAAGAAATATTAGAGACACTATTACGAAAAACAAGTTTGGTGAAAAATTGAAAATAAAGGATATAAAGATAGCAATTCTACGAATCGAAGGAACCAACTGTGAGCAAGAATCTTATGATGCCTTCAAAAGATTAGGTGCTAGTCCTGAGTTTGTTCATTTGAAACAACTACTTAATATAGATTGTAACAAAGACGAAAAACGCAAAATCTCTCAATATCAATGCCTTATGATCCCTGGTGGATTTTCTGCAGGTGATTACATAAGAGCTGGTGCTATACTTGCTGCAAGAATAAAAAGTAAATTAAACAAAGATATAGTAGATTTTGTAAAACAAGAATATCCAATATTAGGTGTATGTAATGGTTTTCAGGTTTTAACTGAACTGGGTTTACTACCTGGAATTGATGATATAATTACTCATGTTCCAGATGCCTGCTTGAGTATAAATGATTCAAACAGATACGAGTGCAGACCAACGTTGCTTAAACATGAAAACAATGGTAAATGTGTTTTTACATCAAGAATTCCAAAGAACGATATAAGACTTATACCTAGTGCTCATACAGAGGGGAAATTGTTATTTCCTTTGGATAAACAAAATGATTATCTAAAAAAATTAGAAAAAAATGATCAGATTGTTTTCCGTTATGTTGATCCAAATGGTAACTACGCAGGTTACCCATGGAACCCAAATGGATCTATTTCAAATATTGCTGGCATATGTAATTACATAGGAAACGTATTTGGTATGATGCCACATCCGGAGCGCACGTACTACAAATATCAGCATCCGAATTGGACTGCAACCGGTCTTGGAGATAACGTTGGTGATGGTCGGGCTATTTTTGAGTCGGTGCTAGCATACATCTCGAAAAATTTCTAAAACTGGGGTTTCGAAACTCTTTTATAGAGAAATATTCCTTCTCTACACTATAGATTTATAATTGGGGGATTAAACGTATGAAAACACAACTTGTAATCTCAACAATTTTATGTAGCCTTTTGATACTCTGCTCATTCTCAACTACGGTTACATCTGTAACCATTCGTAGCCCTCCTGACTGGCCCGATGGTACCTTTCAAGGAGTATGGAGCAAACGAAATGACAATACATCCGGCTTTATTTGGGGTACTCTAAACCAAGGCCGTCGAGCAACCCGTGGTACTTTTACTGGTGAGTGGAACACCACAGATGAAATAGATACTGGGATGTTCCATGGCATCTTCTACGGCATCATCCTTGTAGGGCAATGGGATAACCTCAAAACAGGAGAAATCAACCGCGTAACCGGAATACTTCGTCTGAATGAGACGCATTTTTCCGCTAGATTGATCAGCCTTAGCACAGGTTTAATTGATATTTCTGGAGTTCATGATGCCTCGTTTTTACCTAAACTTACTGGTTCATATGGTGTTGGTGTCACAACCATGCATTTAATTGATACTAGTCGACCGGAGAATTTCACCACAGATCCAACAGATGTAAGGGAGATGATGGTTCAGCTATGGTATCCAATTGAAACAACTACTTTAGGTACACGAACCGAATATATGGATTACCCAACCTTCCAATGGCTTAAGAATCGTTCCCCAATTCCGTTAATCACCATCCCTAACAACGCGTATCTCTTTGTACGTCCTCATGGCCGGAATGAAACCAACATTGCTGCAGGAATATTCCCGGTGGTTATTTTTTCACCAGGATATGACGGTGTTTACCAGATCTACACATCATTTATTGAGGATCTGGTCAGCCATGGGTTCGTGGTCGTCTCAATCAATCATCCGTACGTTTCCGGTATCACTGTGTTTCCTGATGGACGTACGGTCGGGCTTGCGGAAGTACCAATAGATCCTGTTGAACAATCAGAGTTTTTCAACATGTCGCTGCGGACAATCGTACAGGATGCAAAATTCGTTTTAGATATGATGACAGAGTTGAATGCGACCGACCCTGATTTCTTGGGTCATTTCGATCTCTCAGAAGTCGGGATGTACGGTCATTCCTTTGGCGGGGCGAACACCGCGGTATGCTGCTTTGAGGATACACGATTCCGTGCAGGTCTGACTCTTGATGGCGTTTTTTACCAGCATTTCATCCCAGGAAACATTACCGTGCCATTTCTCTTTATGTTCGCGGAGGCGCGTCTATCCAACGATTCAACAATTATGTATATGTGGAATCACACGACAAATGATACATTTAAAATGAATATTTCAGGTTCAACTCATTATGCATTTACAGATGTTGGTGTTCTTCTTTCTCATTTGGTTCCCTTTATTCCTCCAAGGTTTCTTTTGTTTGGTTCTATAGCACCAAAGCGTATGGTGAATATCACAAGAGCATACGTAACTGTGTTTTTTGAGGTATACCTGAAAGGAAAACCTATCGAGAGGTTGTTGAATTTATCTGCTCAGTTTGATGAGGTGCAATTCGACTACAAGCTGGGATGATTAAAGGAGTTGTTTCAGAATGCCTCAAGTTGTAACTGTTTTATTGATAAATGATGAAGAAAAAATACTTATTTTGAAAAGAAGTAACAAGGTAAGAACGTATAAAAATATGTGGGGTGGTGTTGCAGGTTATATTGAAGAAAATGAAGAGCCTTACGAAACCGCTGTTAAAGAAATTAAAGAAGAAGTTGGTTTAGAAAATGAAGATTTCGAGCTTTTAAAGCAGCTAGATCCTGTTTGTTTTACAGATTTTTATGAAGGAAATAGATACGATTGGAAAATCTTTTCTTTTTTGTTTAAAATAAAAGAAAAAAGCAAAATAAAAATAGATTGGGAGCATTCTGAATACAGGTGGATAACACCTTCTCAAATAAAAAAATTTGACACGGTTCCACATTTTAAGGAAATAGTGTCAAAATTGTTATACTAATTTGGATGGGGAAGTTGTGGAGGAGGTGAGGAGAGATAGGGAAAAAATCGAATACTCCCCCATCCGGAATTACATATAATTATTTTATAATATAGATTTTTTTATATAAATTATAACAAATTTAACAAATTTTGTTATTTTTAGAACAAAATTAAATAAAATCTAATGATTTTTATCTAATTTAATAAGTACTTTTTCAATTCGTAAAAAAGTATCTTCAATAGTGCCTGATGCATCAATAATATTCCAGTTTTTTACTAAATAAAGCGCCTTAGCTCTAACTTTTTCAAGTTCATCCAAGGTTTCAAACATCTCTTTTTCTTTGCGCTCCTCTATACGTTTTGACATTACCTCAGGTGATGCATCAAGAAAAAACATGTATTTAGATATAGGGACGAAATTTTCAAAAAATCTATATGCAATCTTTGCTAATCTAAAAGGAAGATAAGCGGTGCCAACAAGATAACGTACCATTATAAGTGTATCAACATCTTTTTTCTTATAGTATTTTCTTATAGATCGTAGAACATCCATCATATAAAAGATCGAGGCTTCTGTCTTTTTTATCTTGCCTTTACCAAGTAAAGCTTCTTTTGCTTTTTTACCAAAATAGTTATCAGTTGATGGGTGAGTTCTTAAAACAATACGCTCGCCTTTTTTTTCATATCTAGTTTTTATTAATTGAGCCTGGGTATCCTTTCCAACACCATCAAGACCATCAACTATTATTAAGCGCATAAAACATCATAAGAGAAAAACAATCCAATAAATAAATGCTGCAACAAATGGAACCGTTAAATTATCCACTCCTTTTGGTGTAATACCTTCAATTAAAGATGAAATAAATGCAATAAAAGCAAGAACAACTAAAACTAAAGCTGTAAATGTTATATTGTAGTAAAAAACTGCAATTAATGTAGTAATAAAAGTAAACAAAAACATTGCAGTGGAACCGATATAACTTTTTTCATCACCAAACACCTTGTATTTTCTTTTACCAAATTTAACACCAAGCAATGATGCAAAACCATCACCATAAGACATTGCAAGAATGCCAATTGCAATAACAACCATGTTGTCAAAAAATAAATACGCTAAAATAGTCCAAGTAATAGAATAATAAACCAAACCCATACCATGGCCAGCAGCAGATGTTCGTCCTTTAATAGATTTAATAGGAGTATACGGACTCATAAGAAAAGTAAAAAAGATAAAAGGACCAGCTGCAATAAAAGCCATTATCTCTTTTGTTTCAAAAATTGGTAAAATAAAAGCAACATTACCAACCATAATATGAAGTACTTTTCTACTAATACTAGGATATTTACTAAGTAGTTTTTCAGTTATTATAAGCAAAATTGCAACATAAATATAAACTAGTGCTACGCCTGCTAAATCACTTTTTATCATATTTTCTAACCTCCACTAATAATCAATATAATCACAGGAATTAAGAATGCTAAAAGGCCAATAAAAATTGCATAGAATGTGAATCTTCTGTAAATCTTCAGTCTTGGTTCTTTTTTTAAAATCAAATGCAATGATGCACTTAAAAGCATTGTATCAGTAATAAAAACAATAGATAAATAATAATAGTTTAAATAATAAAGATCGAATCCTTCATTAAAAAAAGGTATAAGACTTAAAACTACAGCAATTATGTAAAACAATGCTGCCAGAATGTTTGATTTACGAGTACCAATATATTTTGGAAAGGATCTAACACCTTTTTCTCTGTCTCCTTTAAAATCCATAACATCCTTCATTATTTCTCGGCCGGAGCCGGCAATAAATGCAATAAATGCAATAATGTAAATAGCTGGATCGATTTCAAAAAATAATGTTTCATTTGTAATTACTGCTGCTCCACCAAAAATAAAAGGTATTGCCATAACATATGCTATGTAGAAATTCCCAAGTAGTTTTATTTTTTTCATTTTAGCATCATAAAGTATAGCAAGTAATGCTGTTATTGACGCAATAACAAAGCATGTTATGTTAACAAAAAATGAACAAATTAAACCAAGTGGAAAAAATATTGAAAAAAGAATTAAAGCAGACTTTGGTGACAAATCACCTCTAACTAGTGGTCTATCGATTCTATTATTTTTTCTGTCAATTTCTAAATCATAGTAATCATTCAAAGCAAAGGTACTTGCCTCAAGAAATAAGGCTGTGAAAAAAGTGAGAATAAATTTATCAAAAGAAGGAAAACCACTTCCTTTTAATGCCACCAATGAACCAACAAGTATACCTAAGGCAATCATTACTCCATGTTCAAGTCGCATAAGCTCCCAGATGGCTTTGATTTTTTTCATAATGAAACTGAAATAATCTAATTCGTTATAAACTTTGATAGAAATAAGCTTGTAATCTATACCCAGCACCTTAATGTTAATAATTAAAAATTCTATTAATAGAACGATGGTTTTGTATATAGAACTATCGTTCTTTTTTCTATGTATCTTGAATATATGTTTGAAAGATATCGAGATTGGAAAATCCTCCGTTTATTTCTGCAATATCCCGATCAGGGCTTCTATACAAAAGAAATCTCACGAAAAATTGGAATTGGATCAGGAACCGTTAACATTTTCCTACGCAGTATTCATAAAGACAATATTCTCACTAAAGAGGTCACAGGAAATACCCATATATATAAATTAAACAATGAACTAGAACTTACCAAACACTTGAAAATAATACATACACTTATTGAATTCGAACATATCAAAATTATTAATCATTTACTAAAAACAAATAATACTATAATTTCAATTGTTCTTTATGGATCTTATGCAAATGGAGAAAACGACTCTAAAAGTGACTTAGATCTTCTGTTTCTATTAAACGAGAAAAAATCAGTTACTCAAGTTTTGCAACAAATAGAAAAAAAAATTAAAAAAACAATTGCAATTCAAATGATGACCATTCCAGAATGGCATAAACTTAAAGAAAAAGATAAAATATTCTATGAATCAATCCTTGAAAAACACATCATTTTATGGGGAAGCGGATTACCATGAGAGTTTAGAATTGTTTTAAAGAAGGGCTTCTAAAAAGAACAAAACCTTCAAAACAATATGCAATTAAATCATTAGAGAACAGCATTGCATATATTAAAAATGCAAAAGAAAATCTGACATTAAACAACAAAAACCTTGTTATTTTCTGTTCGTATACTGCGATGTTTCATGCCTCGCGAGCTCTTTTATTTCGAGATGGAATCAAAGAAAGAAGTCATCTCTGCATTGTATCTTATTTAAGAGAAACATATCCTCGATTGAACCGACTTGCAAATCAACTTGATATCTATCGTAGAAATAGACAAAACACTCTCTACGCATTAGATTTCCTTATTTCTGATGATGAAGCACAACAAGCGATAGAAGATGCAGAACAATTCTGTAAACAAATAAAAAATATCTTAGATGAAAAATAAAGAACTAAAGCACTAATCTTTTTTATTTGTTTCCTAGACAATTATGCTTTTAAAAAAATCTCAAAAATTCTTATTTTTAAGGTATTATAATAGGGGTTACGATCTATACCTAGTACTTAAAAAATTATAATTTTTTATAAATATTCTTTCTATGACCAACCATTAAAACTAAGATAATCAATTTTTCTTTTTCGATATCAAGAATAACTCTATATTCACCAACACGCAATCGATATCCAGGGTCATCGATAAGTTTTGTTATGTATGATTCTGGTCTTATTCTAATCCGTTCTAAAGATTTAATTATTCTTTCTTGATCATTTTTTTGAAGTTTTTTCAATTGTTTTAATGCTTTATCAGTAAAAAAGATTTGGTAGGTCATAACCCCAGCTCTTTCTTTACCTTGGTCAGACTCTGGATTTTACCAGCTTTAATTTGGGCACGTGCCTCGGCTATATCCTTTTTTGTCTCTTCATTCAATTCTGCGGAGTCTTCTATTATATCCCAAATAATCTCTTCATATGTTTCTTTTTCAAAAAATTTCCTTTTTAGTAGCTCTTTTTGTAGTTTTTTGCTAATTTGAATAGTAGTGTCCATAGTATATTATAGTTTGTTATAACATATAAATTTTTCTGTATTTATTCTATTTTTGCTTCTAATAAAAAAATTCAATGAGGTTTTTATTTATTAGGTTCTATGATTATTTTAATAGATTTTTGAGCTTGTGCGGCAAGTTTGAATCCTTTTGGAGTTTCTTCTAAAGGTAATCTATGTGTTATCATATCTGTCACTTTCACTTTTTTTGATTTAATCAACTTGATTGCCTCTTCAAAATCTTTTGGAGCACCTGCATATGTTGAAATCATCTTTACTTGTTTATTCCATAAATCAAATAATGGAAAAGGAATTTCTATACAAGGTTCAGTTGGTGCAAAAAAAAGTATAGTACCTCCAGCTGCAACAGAGTCTAGAGCTTGCCTTGCTGCAGAAGGTGCGCCAGTACATAAAATAACTAAATCAGCTAATTTACCGTTATTATTTTTCTTAACCTGATCAACAATATTTTCCTTTGCATTTATCACAACATCTGCACCCATTTTTTTTGCTGTTTTTAAACGATATTCATCTATATCTGTTGCAAAAATTTTACTTGCACCCATTGCTTTAACATATTTTATGTTTAATAGACCAGCTATACCGCTTCCAATTACTAAA
>Ga0153916_10002900_pt1 | contig 12612 bp, 10 predicted proteins | sample Opewatmetagenome_FD_109642 | JGI IMG/M metagenome (GOLD analysis project Ga0153916, IMG submission 109642) | Freshwater wetland microbial communities from Ohio, USA - Open water 3 Core 3 Depth 4 metaG | ecosystem: Environmental > Aquatic > Freshwater > Wetlands | place: USA: Ohio, Lake Erie...
CGGAGTCGTGGTACGCGGAGCAACGAATCGAGCTGCGCCTCGCTGCGCGCGTCCGCGCCGTCGAGCCGACGACGCGGGAGGTCGTGCTCGACGACGGCCGGCACACGACATTCGACCACCTGCTGATCTCAACGGGCGCCTCGCCGCGCCTACTGGCGATCCCGGGGCACGACCTGTCCGGTGTGCACTACCTGCGCACGCTGCCCGATTCGGATGCACTCCGCGCGGCGGTGGCCGGCGCCCACCGGGTGGTCGTGATCGGCGGTGGCTGGATCGGATCAGAAGTCGCAGCGTCGATTCGGCAGCTCGGCCTTCCTGTGGCCCTGATCGCCGATGGCTCCGTTCCACTCGAGCGCGTGCTCGGGAACGAGGTCGGGAAGGTTTATCGCGACCTCCACGAGCAACACGGGGTCGAGCTGATCACGAATCAACGCGCGGTCGCGTTCCACGGTCGGAACGAGGTCGAGGCCGTGGAAACGGCCGACGGCAGGTTGATCGAAGGCGACCTCGTGGTGGTGGGCATCGGCGCACGACCGCAAACGCAGCTCGCCGCCGTGGCCGGGCTGGAGGTCGATGACGGAATCCTGGTCGACCAGCACCTCGAGACGAGCGTGCCAGGGATCTTCGCGGCCGGGGACGTCGCGTCGGCCTGGCATCCGCTCCTCGGGTCTCGCCTCCGGGTCGAGCACTGGGACAACGCGCGCCGCCAGGGTCGAACCGCCGCCCGGAACATGCTCGGCCGAGCCGATCCCTACGTCCGGATCCCGTACTTCTACTCCGACCAGTTCGACCTCGGCATGGAGTACGCCGGCCACGCGCCAGCCTGGGATCGGGTGGTCTTCCGGGGCGAGCCGGCCGGCCGCGAATTCATCGCCTTCTGGCTCAGGGGTGGGCGTGTCGTGGCGGGAATGAATGCAAACATCTGGCACGTCAACGACGCCATCGCGGCACTCGTCGGATCAGGTGAGACCGCGGCCGTCGATCGTCTCGTCGACCCGACGGTGCCGCTCGACGAGCTCGTGGCAGTGGTGTCATGACGCCACGTCCAGGGTGTGTCCCGGCACCGTGCCGAACGGGCCGGGCGACCCGGATGCAACGAGGCGATCGGCCCTCCCCTCAGGTTCCCCGGCAAGCCATGCTGAACGTGCATCGGTCTTCGAATTCGAGGCCCAGACGGGCCGGTGCGATCGGTGGACGAATTCATGCGCAGTCGCCCGGAGCACCGTGGGTCCGCGGGGGCCGACAGCGTCGGTGTCCGCTCAATCCGCACGGCGCCGAACCCATGGATGGTCGACGTGCAGCACGTCGCCGCCGCGCTCGCGTCGAATCCTGAACGCGGGCTCGACGTCGATGAGGCCCGGCGACGGCTCCTTGCGTACGGGCCCAACGAGTTGACCGCAGGGACCCGGAAGTCGGCGCTGCGTCTGTTCGCGGAACAGTTCAGCAACGCGATGATCCTGGTCCTTATCGGGGCGGCGATCCTGACGGCAGCGATCGGCGACCTGAAGGACACCGCCGTCATCCTCGCCATCGTCGCACTCAATGGGATCGTCGGTTTCATCCAGGAGTTCCAGGCTGAGAAGGCGATGGACGCGCTGAAGCGGATGACCAGCCCGTCGACGCGCGTCATCCGCGGCGGGGAGACGATGATCGTCCCGGCGACCGAGCTCGTTCCGGGCGACGTGGTGCGGCTCGACGCCGGCGATGTCGTGACCGCAGACCTGCGGCTGATCGAGGCCCAGTCGCTGCGGATCAACGAGGCCGCCCTGACCGGAGAGTCGGAACCCGCCAGCAAGACGACGTCACCCCTCCCGAGCGTCACGGCCGCACTCCTCGCCGACCAGCGGAACATCGGCTTCAGCGGGACGGCCGTGACCTACGGCCGCGGTCTCGGGCTCGTCGTGGCGACCGGAATGGAGACGGCGCTCGGGCGGGTGGCGGAGCTCCTCCAGGAGCACGGCAGCGGTCCGACACCGCTCCAGCGACGGCTGTCGACGCTCGGCAAGCGGCTCGCCGTCGCAGCGCTCGTGGTCTGTGTCTTCGTCTTCGGCTCCGGGCTCGCCCGCGGCGAACGAGCGGATGAGATGTTCCTGACGGCGGTGAGTCTCGCGGTCGCGGCGATCCCGGAAGGCCTGCCGGCGGTCGTGACGATCGCCCTGGCGCTGGGCGCCCGTCGGATGGCCAGACGCCACTCACTGATCCGCAAGCTGCCGGCCGTGGAGACGCTCGGTTCGGTCACCGTCATTTGCAGCGACAAGACCGGGACCCTGACCGAGAACCGGATGCTCGTCGAGCGCGCCTGGACGCCGAACGGGGACTATCGCGTCACCGGCGACGGGTATGCCCCGGAAGGAGCGTTCGAACCTGAGCCGGCCGCCGACGCGGCCCTCGACAGGCTCGCCCGGGTGGCCGCGGCCTGCAACGACGCCTCGCTCCACGCACCGGCGCGGCAGGGCGACCCGTGGACGATCATCGGCGACCCGACCGAGGCGGCGCTCGTCGCATTCGCCGCCAAACGTGGGTTCGACCCGGCCGGCATCGTCGCCGCGAGCCCACGGATCGAGGAGCTGACGTTCGACTCCCAGCGCCGCCGGATGGCGACGCTTCATGCCGAGAACGACCACGTCTGGGTCGCTGTGAAGGGTGCCCTGGAGGCACTTGGACCGTTGATCGACGACGTCGATGCCACTCTGCTGCTGCAGGCCGAGCGGGTGGCCGAGCGCTACGCGGCCGACGGGTACCGGGTCCTGGGGTTCGCGGAGCGGACGATCGCCGACGTGCCGGCTCGGCTCGACGACGCCGAGCATGGCCTGCGCTTCATCGGGATCGTCGGCATGGCCGATCCCCCGCGACCGGCTGCTGCTCCGTCGATCGCGGCATGTCGCGCGGCCGGCATCACGCCGATCATGATCACCGGGGACCACCCGCTGACGGCGGCCGCCATCGCCCGCCGGATCGACCTGCTCCGCGAGGGTGGCCGGAGCCTGAGCGGCGCGGAGCTCGAGTCGCTCGACGACGCGGCGTTCGACGCGATCGTGGCCGAGGTCGCGGTATACGCGCGGACGAACCCGGAGCAGAAGCTCCGGATCGTGGACGCCTGGCAGCGCCGGGGCGCCGTCGTCGCGATGACCGGCGATGGGGTCAACGATGCGCCGGCACTGAAGCTCGCCGACATCGGTGTCGCCATGGGCATCACGGGGACCGAGGTCAGCAAGGAGGCCGCCGACATGGTCCTTGCCGACGACGACTTCGCGACAATCGTCGCCGCGGTCGAGGAGGGCCGCCGGATCTACGACAACATCCGGCGTTTCGTGCGCTACCTGCTGACGACCAACTCGGCCGAGATCTGGGTCATGGCCCTGGCCCCATTCCTCGGGTTGCCGTTTCCGCTCGTCGCTGTCCAGATCCTCTGGATCAACCTCGTCACCGACGGCCTGCCCGCGCTCGCCCTCGGGGTCGAGCCGGTCGAGCCTGGTGCGATGCGACGACCCCCGAGGGCACCGACCGAGTCGATCTTCTCGCGGGGCCTGTGGCAGCAGGCGATCTGGGTCGGGCTGTTCATGGCCGGCGTGACGCTGGGAATCCAGGCGTACGCCATCGGCCAGGGTTGGCCGTGGCAGACGATGGTCTTCACGACGCTCGCGCTGCTACAGCTCGGGAACGCCCTGGCCGTCCGCTCCGAAACGGAAAGCCTCTTGAGGGTCGGACTCCGGTCAAACGTGCCGCTGGCGATCGCGGTCGGCGCGACGCTGGCCGTGCAGCTCGCGCTCATCTTCCTGCCGGCCGTCCAGCCGATCTTCGAGACAGCTCCGTTGACGTCTCTCCAGCTCGCCATCGTCATCCTGGCCTCCACGCTCGGGTTCGCCGCGGTGGAGGTCGAGAAGTGGGTCGGGCGTCGTGGGCCGATCCAGTCCCTCACGTGACCAGTCGCGCGGCGAGAGCTCGAGGTTTGGACCTCCCGAACCAGACCCAGTAGAGCCCGGTGGCGATCATGTACAGCGTGATGATCGTCACGAAGTTGACGGTGTAGCCGCCATCGAACCCGAGGAGCGCCTGGAGGACCGCGTACCACGTGCCGCCGATGACCCAGCCGGTCTGCCACAGCACGCTGGTCGCCGCCGACAGCGTCGCCCGTTCGGCCGGGGTGACGTGCTCCATCGCGAATGCCAGGAAGACCGGGTTGCTGGCGTTCATCAATGAGCTCCGGACGGCCATCGCGAGAACGACCATCCAGAGCACCGGGGAGAAGCCGAGCACGACCAGGAACGGGATGCTCGCGGCCTGGACGATGACCACGGAAGCGATCTGGCCGAACCGCCGCGCGAGCGCCGGCTGGGCAAGGATCGCCATCACCGTGCCGAGACTCGTGAAGGCGAACACCGCGTTGAGCGACGCCAGGTCAAGCCCGAATTTGCCCTGGATGAAGACGTTGAGGAACGGAATGACCTGGCCGGCTCCGATCGAGATGAGGAAGCCGGGGAACACGAGCCGGGCAAGCCGGCCTCGGTCGCGGACGACGATCCCGAGCCAGGCTCGTGACCGTCGCGGGTCCGGCGGGAACGCCGCCGGCTCGCCGATCGTGACGAGGCGCGGCCCGGCCACGACCCTTGGCCGGTCGTCGGTCAGGAGCGCGACCGAAGCAAGCGACGCGGCCAGGAGCACCACCATGATCACGAGGATCACGCGGTAGGTCCCCGGCCCGGACGGATCGAGCCCGACGAATCCCGCGATCGCGGCCGCGCCGATCCCGCCGAGGACCGCGGCGGCGACATTTGTCACGTTCTGGATCGCGAACTGGACCGCGAACAGTTCATTGCGATGCTCGGGATCGCTGTGCTCGGTCAGGAACGGGGCCTGGACGACCTGGAGCGACTGCTGGCCGATCGCCCACAACGCTGCGAAGAAGACGATCAGTGGCAACGCCTCCGTCAGGAGCAGGCCGGCGAGGGCGACCAGGCCGATCACGATCCCGCTCGCGATGATCGTCCGCCGTCCGAAGCGATCGGATGCCGCGCTGGCCGGGAACGCGGCGGCCGCTCCGGCGACCGACGCGATCGTCGAGACGACGCCGATCGTCGCCGTCGACAGACCGAGCGACGACAGATACAGGTTGAAGTCGATCCAGTAGAGACTCAGCGCGGCGCCGGCGACGAAGGTCGTGACCAGGAACAGCCGGGCGTCGCGATGGAATCGTCGAAGAAGGGTGTGCGTCTGCTCCCCCACGCTGTCGGCTCGCTCGGAGACTGCTCCATCTTGGCGGCATCGGATGAGGCTCGCACCGTCCGGGTGACTGGTTCGCCACAATGGAGCTCTCAGCCATCGAAAGGACAGACAAAGAGGAAGATCCCGTGAGCACCTTATGGGATGCACCATTTCGGTTGACCGATCGGGTCGCTGTCGTGACCGGCGGCGGCCAGGGCATCGGCCGTGAGATCGTGCGGACGCTCGCCGCGGCCGGCGCCGACGTCGCGATCGCCGACATCAACACGACGACCGCCGACGAGGCCGCCCGCGAGGTCGAGGGATTGGGCCGGCGCGCCGTCGCGGTCGGGACGGACGTCGCCGATCCGGCATCCGTGGAGTCGATGACCACGTTCGTGATCGAACGTCTCGGGCAGATCGACGTGCTCGTCAACAACGCCGGCATCTGCATCAACAAGCCCGCGCTCGAGATGTCCCCCGACGAGTGGCTGCGGCTGATGGGCATCAACCTCAACGGCGTCTATTGGATGTCCCGTGCGGTCGGCCGGCACATGGTGGAGCGGGGCCGCGGCGCCATCGTGAACATCGCCTCGATGTCGGGCTCGATCGTCAACTGGCCACAGCCGCAGGCCGCCTACAACGCCTCGAAGGCTGCCGTCATCCACCTCACCAAGTCACTCGCGTCCGAGTGGGCCGCCAGTGGCGTCCGGGTGAACTCGGTGTCGCCGGGCTACATCGGCACCGAGATGACCAGGCTCGGGATGGCGACACCCGGCTGGGGCGAGACATGGCTGGCGATGTCGCCGATGCGCCGTCTCGGCGAGCCCGTCGACGTCGCGCGCGCGGTGCTCTACCTGGCATCCGATGCGGCCGCCTTCGCGACCGGCACCGACCTCATCGTCGACGGCGGCTACACGATCTGGTAGGCAGTCCCGTCCTCGGGGTCGCAGAACCGGGCGTCCGTTGGCCGGAGGAGCCAGTCAGAACGGCTTCGTGACCATCAGGATGACGATCACCACGACGATGCCCGTCGTCAGCCAGCTGTACCACCAGGTCCGCCGAGCGATCCGGGCATACGCCGCGGAGGTGGGATCGGCAGCGGCCTCGGTCCGCTGGAGGCGGACGGCCGGGGCAAAGACGAGCAGCCCGAACGCCGCGATGATCAGGTAGAGCACGATCGCGGCTGTGATCCATCCCTGGTCGAAACGATATCCGCCGGTCCACACCATGGCGATCCCCGACAGCAGGACGACGACGTAGGCCGGGTTGGCCACCCGTCGCTCGAGGCGCCGGGCACCCTCCAGCGCCCAGACCAGGCGATCCTGGTCGTAGCCCGCCCGCTCGAGCCAGTAGACGGACGCGACGCTCATGCCGACGGCGACGATCGCCGACAGGATGTGGATGACCTTCAACGCAACGAAGGCGGACACGGGATCGGACTCCTGATGGTCCAGGGCTCAGCTTGGTCGATCTGCAGAGCGTACCGCCCGGGACGTCGGCCGTGCCCCCGTCGCCGCAGGATCCACGGCGTTCGCCGGGCTCGACCGCATTTCGCCGAACTCGACCGCATGTCGTTTGGGTCCAATCGGCTCTGGCCGCACCTGCAGGCCGGTGACATCCTGACGGCGGATCGGTGACGACCGCGTTCGCGGGCAGATCCTGCGTCCTTCGGAGGGCGCCATGGCCCATACGATCGTCCGTGCCACGGGCCTGACCAAGTTCTACGGCCGGCAGCGGGGTGTCGTCGATCTCGACCTCGAGATTGGTGCGGGTGAGGTCTTCGGCTACCTCGGTCCGAATGGCGCCGGCAAGACCACGACGATCCGGCTGCTCCTTGACTACCTTCGTCCCACGCGAGGGTCGGCAAGGCTGTTCGGGCTCGACAGCCATCGCGACAGCCTCGTCGTCCGGCGCCGCACCGGCTACCTGCCCGGCGACCTGCGCCTGTACGAGAGCCTGAGCGGACGCGAGCTGATCGAGTACTTCGGCCGCCTGCGCGGTGCCATCGATCGGGCTCGCGTCACCGGGATTGCGGCGCGGCTCGATTGCGACCTCGGACGCGAGATCCGGACCCTTTCATCCGGCAATCGCCAGAAGCTCGGCCTCATCCAGGCGTTCATGAACGATCCTGAGCTCCTGATCCTGGACGAGCCGACCAACGGGCTCGACCCCCTCGTCCAGCAGACCTTCTACGCGCTGATCGCCGAGGTTCGGGCAGCCGGCCGGACCGTCCTCCTCTCCTCGCACGTTCTCCCCGAGGTCGAGCGGGTTTGCGATCGGGTCGGGATCCTGCGGGACGGGCGCCTCGTCGCCGTCGAGCGGATCGTGGACCTGCGGGCGCGGGCGATGCGCCATCTCGAGATCGAGTTCTGCCGTGACGTGCCGCCCGAAGCATTCACGGCGGTGGCCGGCGTTCGCGACCTGTCGGTCTCGTCCAACCTGCTGCGCTGCACCGTCATCGGCTCGATGGATGCCGTGATGAAGGCCGCCAACCGGTTCGAGATCCGCGTCGTGACGAGCAGCGAGCCGAGCCTCGAAGAGGTCTTCCTGGCGTACTACGGCGGAGGAGCATCCGATGCCGCTTAGCATCGTCGGCAAGGTGTTCCACGACCAGTGGCGGCCCGTCCTCGTGTGGGCAGCCCTGTCCGGGATTCTCGCCGCTTTCTATCTCTCGCTCTACCCCTCGATCGGGGCCGTCCAGGAGATGCAGGAACTGCTCGACTCCATGCCGCAGGCGCTGCGCGCGCTGTTCGCTGCCGAGGGCGCCGACATCGGGACGCCGGCGGGCTACCTCAACATCGAGTTGTTCACGTTCATGATCCCGCTCCTGGTCTTCGCCGTTGCCCTCACGTCTGCCGGCGGTGCCACCGCCGGGGAGGAGGAGCGCGGCACCATGGAGCTGCTCCTGGCGAACCCTATTCCGCGCTGGCGGGTCGTGGTCGAGAAGTTCCTCGCGATGGCCCTGGCGACGTCCGCCGTGGTCGCCGGAATCTGGCTCGCCCTGGCGATCACCGCCTCGGTCGCGAACATCGCCCTCGCGCTCGATCGGGTCGCTGCGGCGCTCGCGAGCGTCGGGTTGCTGGGCTTTGCGGTCGGCTCGCTGGCCATGGCGATCGGTGCCCTGACCGGCAACCGGATGGTCAGCATCGGCCTGGCCCTCGGCATCGCGGTCGTCGGGTTCTTCGTCAATGCGCTCGGACCGCTGGTCGAGGGCCTGAGGGATTGGCGGGCCATCTCGCTCCACTACCACTACATCGGCAACGACCCGCTCGCCAACGGGCTCGACCCAGGCCACGCCGCGGTCCTGCTGGCGACGGCCGTGGTCTGCCTCGTCGTCGCCATCGTCGCCTTCGATCGGCGGGATCTCGCCGGCTGAGCGCCAGCCGTCACGCCGAAGTCACGCCGATCCCGGAAGCACCCGGCCAACCACCAAGCGCAGAAGGAGCGTTCGCATGACACTCGATACCCCGGTCCAGCTGCCGCGAACGGCGGAGGCCGGGCCCGAGATGGCGGCTCTCGCCCCGTTCTACCGGAACTGGCGGTGTGCGGGCACGATCCAGCCCGGCGGGATGGGTCCCGGTTCGCCCGAGATGAGCGGCCACGGAACCGCCGTCTGCCGGCTCATCCAGGAAGGCCTCTGGTACGACTGCGACTTCCAGCAGGATCAGCACCTCGTCGACGGAACCTTCGTCCTCACCTGGCGGCTTCACTGGATCGCCGGCTGGGATCGGCTGTCGGGCGAATATCGCGCGTGCAGCGCCGACAACAACGGCCCAACCCTCGCGATCTACCGTGGCCGGATCGAGGGCAATCGGCTGATCCACGAGTCGCTGAACGATGCGCTTCCCCGGATCCGCCTCACCTGGATCCTGGACGATCCCGCGCACGCCAGGTGGCGCAACGAGATCACGCTCGACGGCCAGACCTGGGGCCTGATCGTGGAATATCGAATGGAGGTCGCCGACTGACGCAGACCTCGCCGGATCGAGGAACTCGGCTCCGGGCTTTGGGTCGGACGGCACTGTCACGCCGCTGATGGCAGAGCCATGCTGAGGTGTCGAGCAAGGCTCGGCACCGGAGTTGCCATGTCATCCGCGACGGGGACCGCCATCGTCAAGACCTACACAAGCAGGCCGACCCACACGCTCGCCGGCGCCAGGCGGACAGAGAGTGGAACCGGTGAGGTACCGGCGATCCTTGCGCTGCCGGAAGCGGCGGACGAGGTCCGCTGCGTTGCGTGTGCTCACCGCTGCCTGATCCGGCCCGGACGCCACGGGATCTGCCAGGTCCGTGAGAACCGCGACGGGCAGCTGCTCAGCCTCGTCTACGGCGAGGCAGTCGCGGCGATCGCGGAGCCGATCGAGAAGAAACCGTTGTTCCACGCCTGGCCCGGCAGCCTCGCCTATTCGATCGCGACCCGCGGGTGCAACTTCCATTGCCGCTTCTGCCAGAACTGGGAGATCGCCCAGGCCGACCGCGAGGGCCTGCGACCCGCCACCATTCCCCTGCCCCCCGGCTCGGTGGTCGCCAGGGCCCTGGCCGCGAAGGCGCGCACCGTCGCCTATACCTACGTCGAGCCGACCATCTTCATCGAGTACGTCGTCGATTCGGCACGCCTCGCCCACGAGGCCGGACTCGGGAACGTCCTGGTCACGAACGGATACCAGACGCCCGAGGCGCTCGACCTCCTCGGTCCGCTGATCGACGCGGCAAACGTCGACCTGAAAGCCTTCTCGGACCGGTTCTATCGGACTGTCTGCGGCGCTCGATTGGCGCCCGTGCTCGACGCGCTGCTCGGGATGCGCGAGCGTGGCATATGGGTCGAGGTCACAACGCTGTTGATCCCGGGCGTGAACGATGGGCCACGCGAGCTCGCCGAGCTCAGTCGCTGGATCGCCACCGAGCTCGGACCGGACACGCCCTGGCACGTCAGCCGCTTCTTCCCGGCCTACCGATGGACGGACGCGCCTCGGACGCCGATCGAGACCATCCGGCGCGCCGTCGAGACTGGACGCGCGGCGGGGCTCCACCATGTCTACGCCGGCAATGTCGATGGGCTGGCCAACGACGACACGCGCTGCGCGGGTTGCGGGAGGGTGCTGCTCCGCCGCCGAGGCTTCGGAGTCGTGGCGAACGAGCTGGTCGCCGGGAAATGTCCGGACTGCGGCCGGCGTCTGGCCGGCATCGGGCTCGTTGAAGCCGGCGCGCCATGAGCTCGGCGCTCGCCCCGACCCATCGTCGGATGGCGCACGCCGGGACGTTCTACCCGGCAGAGCCGGGCGCGCTCCTCAGGCTCGTGGACGGCCTGCTCGGGAGCGTCTCCAGGCAGGCGCGCCCGATCCCTGCGCAAACCGTCCTCGGCGTCCTCGCTCCGCACGCGGGCCTGGAGTTCTCCGGCTCGGTGGCGGCGACCGCGTGGGCCCTCGTGGCAACGATCCATCCGACAACGATCGTCCTTGTCGGCACCGATCACGCGGGACGAGCGTCGGGTGCGTCGGTCTGGACCGACGGCCCATGGTCGACTCCACTGGGCGACGTCCCGGTCGACCGCGGCCTGGCGGAGCGGATCGTCGCGCTTGGCCCGCCGTTCCGGGCCGACAACGCCGCCCACGCCGACGAGCATTCGCTCGAGGTCCAGCTGCCGTTCATCGCGCGAGCCTGTCCCGGCGCGCGGATCGTGCCGCTGCTGGTCCACGCGGCCCGTCGTGACCTGGCCGAGACCGCCGGCTCATGGCTCGGTCGCATCGTCGCCGACCTGCGGGCCAACGGCGAGCGAGTCGTCCTGGTGGGCAGCTCCGATCTCGCGCATTACCCGCCCGTCGCGCTCGCCCGCGAGATCGACCGTCGGGTCATCGAACCCATGCTCAAGCTCGACGGCAACGAGCTGCTGCGCGTCGAGACGACCATCCGCGCATCGGGAGAGCCGGGGGTCAGCTGCGGCGTGTGCGGGCTCGACGCCGTGCGCTGCCTGCTGGCCGCGGTCGAGGAAGCCGGGGCGACCCACGGCTATCTCCTGGCCGAAGCGACATCGGCCGATCGACCACGTTCCAACGCGAACCGGACGGTCGGCTATGCGGCCATCGCGTTCGAGTGCTGAGGCACCGACCGGACGGCGATCACCGACCGGTCCACGATCAGCTCGGTGATCGAGCCTGCCGTCACCTCGGCGCGAGCATCGGTCTCAGGCCCTGGCGGCGACCGGCGAAAGCGTCCGACGTGCAACGGCTGCAAGCGCATCGACCAGGCCGTCGTCGACGTTGAGCGACTCGATCCTCCGGAACTCGAGCCCGAAGCGCTCCGCCTGCTCGCGAGCGCCTATCTCGACGTCGTAGAGGATCTCGAGGTGGTCGGCCAGGAACTGGACGGGGACCACCAGCACCGACTGGCCGCCCGAGGCCGCGATCTCGGGCATCAGGTCCGCGAAATCCGGCTTCATCCATTCACCCGGTTCGTGGCCGGCGCTCTGCCAGCAGAACCGCCACTGGCCGGCGGCCAGACCCGACGCGCTGGCCACCATCTCGGCGGTCGACCGAAGCTGCTCAAGGTAGTCGGGCTCCTGCTCCGCCACGCGCCGCGGCAGGCTGTGGGCGGTCATCAGCACGGCGACCTCGTGCCGCTGGTCGGCCGGGGTCCGCCCGAGCGACTCGCGGACCCGGTTCGCGAGCGCGCCGATGAACGAGGGCTCGTCGTGCCAGGCACCGGCGACGGCGGCGGTCGGGGCCGCGTCGCCCAGGGCGCTTCGGGCAGCCTCGATCGCCCTGGCGTAGCCGCTCATCAGCAGCGGCGAGTACTGCGGCGAGAGGATGATCGCAGCGACGGTCGAGACGCCCGCGGAAGCCAGCGCCGCGAGACCGCGCTCGACGGACGGCTCGGAGAAGCGCATCCCGACCTCGACCGGCCAGCCAAGCGACGACGCGAGCGCGGCGGCCTGGCGTCGGGTGATGTCGACCAGCGGTGAGCCACCGATGACCCGGTACCGACGGGTGAATTCGTCGACGAGCTCGGCATCCGCTTCGCGCCCGCCCCGGACGCGCGCGAGATAGGCTCCCACGTCCTCGCGGTCGAGCGAGGCCGGCGAGCCGTACGTCATGAGCAGCACGCCGTTGCGGCCGTACGCGCTCATGCGATCGCCCCGGTCGTGCTGGCCTGCGACTCGGTCCGCGCCGTCTGCTCGTGGACGAATTCGACGAGACGGCGCAGGAGCTGCGGGTCGGTCTGCGGCAGGACGCCGTGGCCGAGGTTGAAGACGTGACCGGTGCGCCCGGCCGCCTCATCGAGCACGAGGCGTGCCCCGTCCCGCGTCGCCTCCCAACCGGCCGGCAGCCGCGCGGCATCGAGGTTGCCCTGGACCCCATGGTCCGGACCGATGCGTCGCCAGGCATCGGCGAGCGAGATCCGGTGGTCGAGCCC
>Ga0153916_10002901_pt1 | contig 12611 bp, 10 predicted proteins | sample Opewatmetagenome_FD_109642 | JGI IMG/M metagenome (GOLD analysis project Ga0153916, IMG submission 109642) | Freshwater wetland microbial communities from Ohio, USA - Open water 3 Core 3 Depth 4 metaG | ecosystem: Environmental > Aquatic > Freshwater > Wetlands | place: USA: Ohio, Lake Erie...
ATGACCCTGTTCCTGTTCATCATTCAGGTTCTGTCGGGAATTCTCCTGCTGCTGTACTATCGACCGAGTGCCACCGAAGCGTACGAGTCCATACAGTTTCTCATGACCGAGGTGCAGTTTGGCTGGTTGGTCCGGTCGGTTCACGCATGGTCAGCCAACCTGATGATCCTGGCCCTGTTTATTCATATGTTCAGCGCGTTCATGCTCAAGGCGTACCGGACGCCGCGCGAAGTCACCTGGCTTTCCGGCGGGGCGCTGCTGGGTTTGGCACTGGGGTTCGGCTTCACCGGCTATCTTCTCCCATGGAACGAGCTGGCCTTCTTTGCCACCCGAGTAGGAACGGAAATTCCCGGGGTGATGCCGATTATCGGGCCGTTCCTGCGCAGGTTTCTGCGCGGCGGCAACGACGTGACGGGGGCGACTCTGACGCGTTTTTATGGGATTCATGTGGCCGTGCTTCCCGCGATCGTGACCCTCGTCCTCGGTCTGCACCTCTTCATGGTCCAAAAACATGGCATGAGCGTTCCCCCCGATGTCGAACGGCGTGGCTGGTCAAAGCGCGTCATGCCCTTTATGCCAAATTTTCTCCTTCGTGACCTGGTGGGTTGGCTCTGTGCTCTTGGCATCCTTGCGGCTCTCGCCGCTTTCTACCCCGCAGAGTTGGGCAAAAAAGCCGACCCCTTTCAGCCGGCTCCAATCGGGATCAAGCCGGAATGGTATTTCATGGCGATGTTCCAGACGCTCAAGCTACTGCCGAGTCATATCCTGGGAATTGAGGGAGAGCTTCTCGGTGTTCTCGGCTTCGGCGCCGTCGGCGCCGTTTTGATTCTCATGCCGTTCCTCGACCGGCGGGCAGCGGCGGAACGGCCAAGTCGGTTTCCCGCCGTGTTTGGGATTGTCTTGATCTTGTATTCGCTTTTATTGACCTACCTCGGATACACCATGAGCCCGACGAAATAGCTTCGCTTTAAGCCCCGTTAACTTTCGCGATATTCGCCGGTGCGAACTCACGCGCAGCCGCTTCCTAACATTAAGAATGGCGGGCGCAGTGTGAGTTCGCCCGAAAGCGAAGCGAATATCAAATAGCCACTTCGCTTTAAAAAACCGCCGATAAGTTCAGCGGTTAGAATACTCCCTCTTTTTGCTCCCTCTTCTCCCTTCTCCCTCCCTGGGTGGCATGTCAATTGCGCTTTCTTAAAAGAGCATAAGGGAGAACATTCGCATGGCGAAAGAAGACAGACGGAACCAGCAGGCGCCGAGAGCGCGAAAGAAAACTGTGCCGTGGAGCGTCGTGGGAGTCAGTGCGACTGTTGTCGTCGGATTGGCATCCTGGGGATGGTTGGGAAGCAGCAGCCCCGAGCGCCATTCTGATTTACTCCATTCACCCGTAGGAGTTCATGAACGGCACGAACAGGGAACACCGCTCTCCCCTGCCCTATTCGTCGGGCAAACCGCGCGAACCTATCAGATTGCCCATGAGATTCCGGACATTCTCGATCAGCTCTACTGCTACTGCGAATGCGACAAACAGATGGGCCATAAAAGTTTGCTTTCATGCTTTATCGATAGCCACGCCGCCACCTGAGTGAACATCTGTCAAGGAGAGGCGCTGGATGCGTCCCAAATGGTCAAGCAGGGTTACGGCATAGAGGAGATTCGGCGTTACATCGATGGCAAGTACAGCCGCTTATAAGGAAAGGACCAAGACCATCGATATCGCAAGATTACTACGATCGCTAAGTGGAGGGTTGCTGGCGGCAATCATTTTCTCGCCGCCAATCATTATTATTCCCATTGCCGTCCGAACGGTTCACGCTCACGGAGAACACGGCGAAGCCGCCCCCGCCCAAGGCGGCAGCGGCTTGATTGTGTTCGATGGTTTTCAAGCCGAGCTGCTGACTTCCCCCCGCCCGGCGCGCGCCGGAGCGGAAACAAGAATCGTCGTCAATATTTTACGCAACGGTTCTTTCGAGCCGGTGCGCAACGGACGGGTATTCATGGGGATCGCTCCCGCGGCGCATCATTCACCGCGCCATTCGATCGTCCTGACTCCCGTGGAAGAAATGACTTGGGCGGGGAATTATACCCTGGTAAAAAAGTTCGACGACGACGGTCCTTATGTGGTGCAAGTTCAGGTAGCCCAGCTCGGCGAGAAAAAATTCACTCCGCCGCGCCTTTTTGAATTCCGCCTCGATATCGCGTCGGCGCCGGGCTTCAGTGCCGGTTTGATCGCGCTCTTTTTCGGCGCCGCCGTGATCGCCGGCGCCGGCATGGTCTGGGGCGTATTGCGTAGTCGCGCCGGCGCGTGGCCGGACGATTCCGTTGATTTGTTAAAAATTCCTTGGCTCAACCGCTTCGTGCGTTGGCAAGGCTTTCAGCCGCTGCTGCAAATTCCGGTGCTGGCGCTGATGATTGTCATCACGCTGCTGGGCTTTTTTGACATCCAGGATGGAGCCAAAAATCTGGCGACCAAACTCACCTGGATCCTGTGGTGGCCGGGAATCGTCATTACCTTCATTTTAGTCGGCCGTTTGTGGTGTGTGGCCTGTCCGTTCGGTGTGCTGAATGAATGGGCGGCGCGCTGGACGAATGCACAGAAAATGTTTCCCAAAGCGCTGCGCAATCTGTGGTTCGCGACTCTATCATTCGTGATACTCACCTGGGCCGACGAGCAATTGGGAATCATCCGCTCTCCCAAAATGACGGCGTGGTTGATCGTTCTGTTGGCCCTGGCCGCCACGGCCACGGGGCTTATCTATCAAAGACGCAGCTTCTGCCGCTACCTCTGCCCGATTACCGGCCTGCAGGCGCTTTATTCGATGGTTTCCCCCGTCGAGCTACGCGCCAATCAACAGGAGCTTTGCAGCAAGGACTGTCATCAGAGTTGTTATCGCGGCAGCGCGACGGCCGCAGGCTGCCCGATGTTTGAATTTCCCATGACGCTGGATAGAAATGCGTACTGCAATTTTTGCTTCGAATGTGCCAAGTCTTGTCCGCCTGGCAACATCGGTTTACGATTTCGCTCTTTCGGAGCGGATCTTTGGTTGTCTGTCCGTCGTTCATGGGATGAATCCTACTTGGCGCTGGCTTTGGTCGGTCTCACGACGATCGTCACAGCGCAGATGCTCGGTGACTGGGGAAAGTGGATTTCCGGTTTGTCTCGATTGTATCCGGACTCGATCCGAACTCTGCTAAAGCCGGTCGCCTATCTCACCTTGACGGAGACCCTGCTGTTTGTCCTTGTCACCCTGGTGTTGGCGCCGTTTCTCGGTTACGCCGCGGCTTGGGCGGCTGATCGCAGCATCGGCGGCACCGGCCCCGGCGCGAAAAAGCTCTTTGTGGTCTTGGGGTATATGTTCATACCCGTGGGATTGGCCATGCATCTGGCGCACAACGTTTCCCATCTTCTCTTGGAGGGAGCGGGAGTCCTGCCGGCGCTCCAACGGTTTTTCTCGCGCTATTTTTTCATGAGCGCGGGCGAACCCGACTGGAACCTGTCGCCGCTCATCGATCCGACGATCGTGTATGCGCTGCAGATGGCGCTCATCTTGACCGGTTTATTGCTCTCCATCAGGGCCGGAACGCGATTGACGGCGAAGTATCCGGCAGGAAGCCGTTCGGGGAAAGCGCTGATCCCCTTTATCGCACTTTCGCTGTTGTTTACGTTAATCAATCTCTACATGCTCAATCAGCCGATGGGAATGCGGCACGGCATGTGAAATGAACAGCCATCGCTGCAACGGGAGGGAAGCTCTTATTCGCGTTCATAGGCCCGAAGAAAAATGGCCGGCGTTGATGCTCTCGATCGCCTTCGCCGCGATGATTTTCTTTCCCGTGGCGGGTTCCGGCGCGCCGGCCCCTGCAAACGAGGTCTGTTTGTCGTGTCATTCGGTGCCCGGCCTGGAAAAGGAACGGCACGGGAAAAAAGTTTCCTTGACCGTCGACCCGCAGCGTTTTTCCCAATCCGTGCATGCGCCATTGTCGTGCACGACCTGCCATAGCGATATTTCTCAGGTTCCCCACGCCGCGGAGCTCAAACCGGTTCAGTGCGCGCAGTGCCATGCTCAGGTTGCCGAAGTGTACGGCACAAGTGTTCATGGCCGCGCGCAGCATAACGGCGACCACGACGCGGCCACTTGCAGCGACTGTCATGGAAACCATGAAATCCTGCCGGCCAAGAATCCCCGCTCGAAAGTTTATCCGCTGCAACTGCCCTACACCTGCGGCGCCTGTCACGGCAATCCGGAATTGGCGAAAAAACATAACATTCCCGTAACCAACGCGTACCAGCTCTACATGGATTCGATTCACGGCCGCGCGCTGGAGAAAAGCGGCCTGCTGGTTGCCGCCCATTGTGCAAGTTGCCATGGCTCCCATGATATCAAACCCAAGAACGACCGCGAGTCAAAGGTTTACCGAGCCCGTGTTCCATCGACCTGTGGCGCTTGTCATGCCGGAGTCCTGGCCGATTATGTCACAAGCGTTCACGGTCGGGCGGTCAACGCGGGAAGTTCTGGCGCGCCGGTTTGCATCGATTGCCACACCGCGCATGAAATCCGCCGGGTCGAGGGGCCTGCTTGGCAGCTGGAGATCGTCAAAGAATGCGGCACCTGCCATCGACAGTCACTAAAAACTTATCGGGACACATTCCATGGACAAGTTACGGCTTTGGGTTTTACCCGGGTAGCCCGCTGTTCGGATTGTCACGGTTCGCACCAGATTCGCGCGGTTGCCGATCGCCAATCTTCCGTCTCGGCGGCAAACTTGGTTTCGACCTGCCGCAAGTGCCATCCCAAAGCTAACGCGAATTTTGTCCGTTATTCTCCCCACGGAGACCCCACCGATAAAGAGAAATACCCAAGGATTTACTATGCGGCGCTTTTCATGGAGGCGTTGCTCATAGGGGTTTTTGTTTTTTTTGGTTTGCATGCCGTACTGTGGCTATGGCGTTCTTCCTTAGAGGTATGGCGTCGAAGGGGTTCTAATGGGGACTCGGCAAAGGGGCCTAACTCCGACGATTAAGGGGAAGACGATGAGAAACGAGAGTCTTGACCGGGCGCCAAGGTACTTCCTGCGGTTTGACCTGTTCCATCGGCTTCTGCACGGCTTTCTCATGTTCAGTTTTCTGGGGCTTGCGGCGTCAGGAATGCCGCTTAGGTTTAACCAGGCACCATGGGCCGCGGCTTTGGCGAACGCTATGGGGGGATTCGGAGCGGTGCTCTTTTTTCACAAGACCTTCGCGCTCATCCTGACGCTTTGTTTTTTGATCCATGTCGGAACTCTCCTGCGCCGGGTTTTCATCAGGCATGACGTTGGCGTCTTTTTCGGACCCAACTCGCTGGTTCCTCAGCTCAACGACTTTTTTGAAATGCTGCAGCACTTTCGGTGGTTTTTCGGATGGGGACCGCGGCCCCGGTTCGGCTGCTTCACTTACTGGGAGAAGTTTGACTACTGGGCGGTATTCTGGGGCATGCTGATCATCGGGACCTCGGGCTTCATGATGTGGTTCTCCGCCTTTTTCGGCAGCTTTTTACCGGGATGGTTATTTAACATCGCCCTGTTGATCCACGCGGACGAGGCGCTGCTTGCGGTTTGGTTCATTTTCACAATCCATTTCTTTAACAGTCACCTGCGACCCGAGAAGTTTCCCATCGATCTCGTTATCTTTACCGGACGGGTGAGCGAGCGCGAGTTGCGGGAAGAACGTCCCGCGGAATATGAGAAACGGCTGGCGGAGAAAAGCCTGACCGCGATCGAAACCGATCCGCCGCCCCTTTGGCTTAAGAATTTCGGCAAGCTCGTAGGTTTTTGCGTGGTTGCCTGCGGCTTTGTGCTCTTCGGTTTGACGTTATTCGCTTTCATAACGGAATGAGAACGGCCTTACATAAAGCGCGATCGACGAGGGGGCCGGCTTGCGGTGGCATTGCCCTCTTTGTTTTCTTCTCATTGCTGTTTGCACCGAGTTCGTGGGGAGAAAAACTTCCGCCGGAGGTCGAGTTTTGCCTGAGTTGCCATGGTCAGGAGGCGCTGGAGATCGTGTTACCGAGCGGAGAGAAGCGCTCGCTCTACGTTGACGCGGGTCGGTTTGGGCGTTCCGTTCACGGCGAGAAGGTGGGATGCACGAATTGCCACAGTGACATCAACACCTATCCCCATCCACCAAGGACATTCAAGAATCTCCGAGAATTCACCGTCGCTTATTACGAGAGCTGCAAGGGTTGTCATTTCGATAACTATACAAAAACACTCGACAGCGTTCACTACACGATATTGTCCCGAGGAAACTTGAAAGCGCCTCTTTGCATAGATTGCCACGGGGCTCACTATGTGGCTCGCCCCCGTGTTCCTAAGTCTAGTATTTCCGAGACCTGCGCGCGCTGTCATAAGGCGATCTACGAACGATACCGTCAGAGCGTTCATGGCAAGGCCCTCTCACAGGACGGCAATATCGATGTGCCGGCCTGTACGGATTGCCATCGATCGCACAATATCGAGGATCCTCGAACAGTTTCTTTCCATCTCAAGTCCCCGGAGCTCTGCGCCCGCTGCCATAGCGACGAAAAGCTCATGAAAAAATACCGGCTTTCAACAAATGTCCTGGGAACGTATCTGACCGATTTTCACGGCATGACCGCGTCTTTTTATCGCAAAGGGCAAGCGGCTCCGGCGGCATTGACAGCCGTTTGCACCGATTGTCATGGCGTCCATGACATACTGGCCGTCAAGGATCCTCGATCTTCTGTTATGAAGGCCAATCTTCTGAGGGTATGCCGAAAATGCCATCCCACGGCGACGGAAAATTTTCCGTCGGCCTGGCTGTCTCACTACGAGCCGAGTTCTGAGAAGGCGCCTTTGGTGTACTACGTGAAGCTGTTCTATAAGATTTTTATTCCGTTCGTCATCATCGGACTGGTCCTCCAGATACTGCTCCACATTTGGCGACTGGTGGTCAACAGGTAAAAGCATGGAACAGATTCGCCAGCGATACTTGATTAGGTTCAGCGTCCGGCAGCGCACAGAACATCTCTTGATCATGGTGCTTTTCATCGTGCTCGCTCTCACTGGGTTTCCCCAAAAGTTTTTCGCGTCCGGTTGGGCTCAATGGCTTACAGTTCAGCTGGGAGGAATTGATCGAGTTCGATGGCTCCACCGGCTTTCAGGTATCCTTTTTAGCTTGGCTGCGTTGGAACACATGCTCGTGGGGCTTTTGCTGACTGTCCAAAAGCGGCTCGATCTCAGCATGGTTCCGACCAAGCAAGATTTTCGGGATGCCGTCGTGACCCTTCGATACTATCTGGGAATTTCCGAGGAACAGGCCAGGTTCGGTCGCTTCGATTACCGGCAGAAGTTCGAATACTGGGGGCTGGTACTCGGCGGGGTCGCTATGATCGTGACCGGATTCATACTTTATTTTCCTATTTTCTTTACGAGCTTTTTACCCGGCCAGGTTATCCCGGCGGCGCAGGTTGCCCATTCCAACGAGGGGCTTTTGGCTTTTTTGGTCGTGTTGATCTGGCATATTTACAATGCCCATTTGAACCCCGACGTCTTCCCCATCGATACGAGCATCTTTACCGGAAGGATCAGCGAAGAACGGCTAGAAAAGGAACATCCTTTAGAACATGCGCAGCTCGAAACCATGAAAACGACGCCATCTAAACCACGCGAGGCTCCGGACGTAACCCCAAAGGGGCGAGGCGAGAACTCACCGTAGGGTGGCAACCAGGGGCGATAGGTAATGAAGGCACTTGTTTTTCTCCGCAGGAGCCTGCGGCGGCGGTTGATTCTCCTGGTCGGCCTTTGGATGGTGGCCTTGGCGGCGATACTGCTTGCTGCCGGCATCTGGGGGACGCAAGAGGTTTCCGAGCGTGCATTGAACGAGCGCCAACACCTCGCTCGGGCACTCGCCGAAAATATCGACTCCGTGCTGAAATCGAATCTGGTCTCGTTGCAAGAGGCGACGCTGACGATTCGAGGCCGCCTGGAGAATAATGATCTTCAAGGCATCAAAAAGGCGCTTCAAGAAACCTATCTTCGCTCCCTTTTTACGGAGAGTGTGTTTCTAGTTGACGGTCAAGGAAAAACGGTTTGGGTGGAGCCCTATCACACCGAGAAGATTCGAGAGAGCCTTTTCTTGCTTCAGCCGGTTCAGGCCGCTTTGAGGGATGGCAGGCCGGAGGTTTCGAATCTCATTTCCGAACCGGCTAAGAGAGTTTATGCTACAGTTCCTGTCCGTGACTGGCAGGGAAAGTTGGTCGGGGTGGTCGGAAGCGAGCTAGACCCGCAAAAACTCCGCTTCAGCTCTCTGGTCCATTCAAACCTTCTGGGTGAAGGTATTTACGTGGACGTCGTCGACGGGCGCGGCAGAGTATTGGCGTCCACCAAGGCGGAACGGATGTTCATCGACAGCGATCACGGTCGCTTCTTGGCGGGTTTGATCAAGCAAAAAAAATCGGTGGTGGGATCTTGCCACAGTTGTCATGAGAAGGTGGGGTCTTCTGATCGAGAGAGAGAGCTTATTGCTTTCGCCCCTTTGACGAATGCGCCGTGGGGGTTAACCATCCGACAGCCGGAAAATGAGGCTTTGGCTCTAGTTTCCGGAGTCAAGCGAACACTTCTAATGGCGGGTATTCTGACGATCCTAGTGGCCCTCTTGTTTGCCTGGGGAATGGCCCGAAGCCTGACGAGACCTCTGAGGATACTCACGCAGGCGGCGAGACGGATCACCGAGGGGAATCTCAATGAGCCTATCAGGCCCTTGGGCGATGACGAAATCGGTTCGCTCGGGCGATCTCTAGACAACATGCGCATGACGCTCAACACTTCCATGGAGGCTATCGCTGAAGGGAAGCGAGAATTGGAAAGAAAAGTTCAAGAGAGAACGCAGGAGCTCCAGTCTCTCTACCAAGAACTGCAAAAGGAACAGGAAGCCCGGGGTGAGCTCTTGAAGAAATTGATCCTTGCCCAGGAAGAGGAGCGAAAGAGGATCGCTCGAGAGCTGCATGACGAGACCAGTCAGGATTTAGCGACTTTTCTGTTGTCGATCGAAACCAGCGCCAGCGGCGCCAGCGGTGAGCTTAAGGACGGTTTTTTGCGGATGAAGGCCATCGCCAATAGGGCCTTGGACAGCATTCACCGATTGATCTATGACCTGCGACCCTCCGTTCTGGATGATCTTGGCCTCTCTTCCGCTTTACGGTGGATTGCGGAGAACCGGCTGGAAGCGATGGGCATCGACGTGTCGATCGATATTGTCGGAACCGAGCGAAGAGTCAAACCCGAGGTCGAGACCTGTCTGTTCAGGATCGGTCAGGAAGCCATCTCCAACATTGCCAAATATGCGGAGGCCAACGCGGTCAAGATCACGCTGCAATACGGCGGCGGTTCGATACTTCTTGAAGTAGAGGATAACGGCAAAGGCTTTGAACTCAAAAGAGTGTTGACGTCGGCGGAAAAATCACTGGGTCTCCTCGGAATGAAAGAACGAGCAACTCTTCTCAACGGCAATCTCAGTGTCATTTCGACACCTCAGACAGGAACTCGGGTAAGGGTCGAAATCCCGGTCGCCGATTGGTTGGAAGCTAATGTCGGGAACCATGAAAAAGATCAGAGTCCTCATTGCTGACGACCATGCTCTGTTCCGTGAGGGAATTAGAGCCCTACTGTCTAAATACGAAGATTTGGAGGTAACGGGCGAAGCGGCCGAAGGAAAAGAGGCCATTGACCAAGCTAAGAAGCTGCGTCCTGATATCGTCCTGATGGATATAGCGATGCCTGGTTTAGGTGGATTGGAAGCGACCTTAGAACTCAAGAAAATCTGTCCGGAGGTAAAGATCCTCGTTCTCACACAGTACGCGAACCAGGAATACCTTTATCGTTTTCTCAAGGCCGGGGTTTCGGGCTACGTTCTAAAACGGGCTGCCGGGGCTGAACTGGTATCCGCAATTCGATCCGTATACCGGGGCGGGACCTTTCTGCACCCCGATGTCGCCCCCGCCGTGATCGAGGGATATCTGGGCGGTCTTCAGCCCCCGGAGCAAGAAGATACTTACGAAACTTTGACGGATCGGGAGAAACAGGTATTGAAGCTGGTCGCCGAAGGGAAGACCAACAAAGAGATCGCTGAGATCCTCACGATTAGCGTCAAAACCGCCATGGCACACCGAGCAAACATCGCCGATAAACTCGGCATCCACAACAGGGCCGAACTGATTAAGTTCGCCCTCCAGCGAGGAATCGTCAAGTGAGCCGCCTCTGTCCCGATCCAAAGCGCTGGCGCGACTCCCTAGTTTTCTTCCTTGTGGGCCCGTGCCGGATTCGGCAGCATCGGCCTCAGCGCTCTCCCCAACAGATGCCAGAGCTTCTTGCCGGCAAAGCCAAAAAAAATCACAAACCCGATCAAGGGGAGAAAGATCACATAAGCCGCCCCGAGCATCGCGCCGGCCAGCATCACCAGCGTTACGGGGAGTCTGACGTAAGTGATCTCTTCACCGCCGGGCAGCACGCCGCCCTCCCTCGGAACGGTGACAATCTCCCAGCGCGCGGGAGTCCAGTAAAAACCCGCCTTGACTCGATGATTGGCGTGGTAGCGTTTCATGGTTTGGTTCCTCCTTCCAATTCCGATTGGCCTCTTAATTTCGTCTCTAATTTAACTCGCCGCGCGGAAAAAATCGACTCGGGAAATACCTGGAAAGTGGAGATAAAGAGCCTATTGTTTAGGGAAAAACTACCTATGGAAAGGGGCGAATACCTTGGTTGACAGTAACATTCGCGCTTATCTGCGCCATCCTTTGAGTCTCACGGGCATGGGGCTGGTTCTGTTCAGCTTTTTCTCGGTGATCTTCTTATTATCGATCGAAGCGATCATGGGAAGAGCCAATCCATACCTCGGCATTTTCATTTACATAATCTATCCCGTGCTTTTTCTGCTGGGTGTTTCTCTCGTTCCGGTCGGCGCCTTGTTGGAGCGATGGCGACGGGTCAAGGGCGGCGACCTGCCGCCTTATCCCCGGATCGATTTGAATGAACCGAAAACCCGCGGACTTTTTTTCTTTGTCGTGGTGTCATTCGTTCTGCTGATTGGTGTTGTTTCCACGCTCAGCTACCAAGCCTATCATTTTACCGAGTCGGTGACGTTTTGTGGCGAGCTTTGTCACACACCCATGGAGCCGGAGCACACCGCTTACAAGGAATCTCCCCATGCCCGCGTGACCTGCGCCGAATGTCATGTGGGATCGGGAGCCGGCTGGTATGTTCGATCCAAGTTGGCCGGAGCTTACCAGATTTATTCGGTTCTTTTTAATAAATATCCGCACCCGATTCCAACTCCGGTTCACAGCCTCAGACCGGCCCAGGAAACCTGCGAACAGTGTCACTGGCCGGAAAAATTCTTCGGCGCCCAACTCAAAGTCATTACCCGATTTAGCCACGACGAGAAAAACAGCGTACGCCAAATTAGAAGCCTGCTGCGCATCGGCGGGGGCAGCCCCACCACGGGGATCACCGCCGGAATCCACTGGCACATGAATATTGCCAACGAGGTGTGGTACGGCGCCACCGATCCGCAGCGGCAAAAGATTCCCTGGGTGAGGATCAAAGACAACCAAGGAAGGATCACTGAGTATTTCGATCGTTCCGTTTCCCTCACCCCCGAGCAAATGAAAAAGATCGAGTTGCATCGGATGGATTGTATCGACTGCCATAACCGCCCGAGCCATATCTTCCGCGATCCGGACGGCGCGATGGATTTGGCCCTTCTCACCGGCCTCATCGATTCGACCCTGCCCTACATCAAGAGAGAGGCCGTGCACGCGTTGAGCCAAACATACCCGAACAAGGAAAAAGCCAGAGAGGGGATCGCCACCGCGATCGACAGTTTCTATGTCAAGCAATACCCGAAGATTCACAAAGCCCGGCGCGACGCGATCAAGAAGGCGATCGCGGAGGTGCAAAAAATCTATCAGACCAACATCTTTCCCGAGATGAAAGTCGATTGGCGCACCCATCCCGACAACATCGGCCATACGTTATACCCCGGCTGCTTTCGCTGCCACGAAGGAAACCATGTGAGCAAGGAAGGCAAGGTGTTAGGCAAGGATTGTCAGCTCTGCCATACGATCATCGGTCAGGAGAGCGCGGTGCCTAAACCCACCGAGGTCGCAGTGGCGGAGAAATTCGAGCATCCCTGGCCGCTGTTGGGAAAGCATGCGGTGCTGAGCTGCAATCAGTGTCACACAAAGGGCAGGGGCATGGTGCGGGAGTGCGTTACCTGTCATGTACAGCCCGCCGGCGCGCCGATGGCGACTCTTCCATGTTCAACTTGCCATCTTAAGGAGCAATACCTCAAGCCGCTCTCGCCTTGCGCTTCATGTCACGCGAAACGCGCAGAGTTGCATCTTAAGACAACACACGCCGCCGCCGACTGCACGACTTGCCACGTTCCCCATGAATGGCAAGTGGCCAAGAGGGAAATTTGTTATGGCTGTCATGCCGATAAAGCGAACCACAACCCACAAATGGCCTGCCGGTATTGTCATCCGTTCCGGCCGGGAAACAAGAAATGAAAGGGGAGCGCCTTTAAAACTGGATGCCTTAGCCGTATCTTTGACCTG
>Ga0153916_10002902_pt1 | contig 12609 bp, 12 predicted proteins | sample Opewatmetagenome_FD_109642 | JGI IMG/M metagenome (GOLD analysis project Ga0153916, IMG submission 109642) | Freshwater wetland microbial communities from Ohio, USA - Open water 3 Core 3 Depth 4 metaG | ecosystem: Environmental > Aquatic > Freshwater > Wetlands | place: USA: Ohio, Lake Erie...
AAGCAGGTCGTGCTGGTGGAACGTTACCCTACGCTGGGCGGTGTTTGCCTCAACGTCGGCTGCATCCCGTCCAAGGCGCTGCTGGAATCCTCGGAGCAATACGAGCATGCCCTGAAAGGGCTCGGCGAGCATGGGATCATCGTTTCGGGCGCAAAGATCGACCTTGCGAGAATGATCGGCCGCAAGGACGCTATCGTCTCCAAAATGACCCGGGGCATCGAGACGCTGTTCCGCAAGAACAAGATCGAATGGCTGAAGGGGCACGGCCGATTCGCGGCGCAATCCGGCGGCAAGCAGCCATGGCGCATAGATGTGAGCGGGTCCGGGCCAGTCGAGGCAAGATACGTCATTGTCGCCACCGGCTCGAAGTCGCGCCTTCTGCCCGGCGTAGCGGTCGACAACGAGACCATCTCGGACAACGTGGGCGCGCTGTCGTTTTCTTCCGTGCCCGAGCGACTCGGCGTCGTGGGCGCCGGAGTCATAGGACTCGAGCTCGGCAGTGTCTGGAGAAGGCTAGGTTCCAAAGTGACCATTCTCGAGGCGCTTCCGACTTTCCTGCCCGCCGCGGACGAGAGCGTCTCCAAGGAGGCCTGGAAGATTTTCACGCGCGAACAGGGACTCGATATCCAGCTCGCCGCGGAAATCGGCAATGTCATCGTGGGCAAGAAAGGCGTCACGGTCGAGTACCGGCATGAAGGCGCGGCGAAGAAAATGGAATGCGATCGGCTGATCGTTTCGATCGGACGCGTCCCGAACACGGATGGCCTGGGGGTGGAGGAGGCCGGGCTGAAGATCGACGCGCGGGGCTTTATTGAAGTCGACGATCACTGCCGCACCAGCCTCCCGGGCGTTTTTGCCATCGGCGATGTCGTGCGCGGACCGATGCTCGCTCACAAAGGCGAAGAGGAGGGCGTCATGGTGGCCGAGCTGATCGCCGGGCAGAAGGCCCATTTGGACTACAACGCCATTCCCTGGGTTATCTACACCGCCCCGGAGATTGCCTGGGTCGGCAAGTCGGAGCAGCAGCTGAAGGCCGAGGGCACGCCTTACCGCAGCGGGCAATTTCCGTTCGCGATCAACGGCCGGGCGCTCGGCCATGGCGACACGCACGGCTTTGTCAAAATGCTCGCGCACCAGAAGACCGATGAGATCCTCGGCGTGCACATCATCAACACGCATGCCTCCGAGCTCATCGCCGAAGCGGTGGTCGCCATGGAATTCCGAGCTGCCTCCGAGGACATTGCGCGCATCGTGCACGCGCACCCGTCGCTCTCGGAAGTGACGCACGAGGCGGCGCTCGCGGTGGACCGGCGCGCCCTCAATATGTAGCCTTTGTCAATCTCCCCGCTCGAAACGCCCAACGCGAAAATTTCGGCTTTCGCTCGCCGCGGGCCGCCGCTCAATGACCTCGGCATGAGACAATTTCGGCGGTTTCAGTTCATTACATGGTTCCGTGCCCCCCGCCAGACTGCTGCAGGACTTCGCCCCCTCGGATCGCCCTTCCGTCATAGAGATCTACCGCCGCGCCCTTGACCGGCGCGGCTTTGTCCCGGATACCGCGCAGTTGCGCGCCGTCGAGCGGCTGCAACAGCTTTGCGAGGAATGGACTGCCTACAAGGCCCGGCGCAGCAACGCGCTGCGGAAACTCGTGCTGCGCCCGCCGCTGCCGCGAGGTGTTTATCTGTGGGGCGCGGTCGGCCGGGGCAAGAGCTTTCTGATGGACAGTTTCTATCTTTGCCTGCCACTCGAACGCAAGCGCCGCGTGCATTTCCACGACTTCATGCGCGAAGTCCACCGCGAACTGGAGGACCTCAAGGGAACCGAAGATCCGCTGGAGGCACTCGCCCGCCGCATAGCGCGGCGTTGCCGCGTCATCTGCTTCGACGAGTTCCATGTGAACGACATAGCCGACGCCATGATTCTCGCGCGGCTGCTGAAACGCACCATGGAACGCGGCGTGGTGTACTGCATGACTTCGAACTACGCGCCGGCCCTTTTGTACAAGGACGGCCTGAAGCGCGAGAATTTCCTGCCGGCGATAGGGCTTCTCAGGGAGCGCATGGATATCCTGCAGGTCGATGGCGGTGTCGACTACCGCCTGCGCGCGCTGGAACACGTGCTCGTCTATCACCAGCCGCTTAGCGCGGAGACGGAGCGCCGGCTCATGGATACGTTTCACCAGATTGCGGAGATCGAGGACGAGGAGCACGAGCAGCTCGAGATCGAAAACCGAGTGATACCGTACCGGCACCGGGCTGGCGGCGTGGTATGGTTCGACTTCGAAGCGATCTGCGGCTGGGGCCGCTCGCAGCACGACTATCTCGACATAGCGCGGCGGTTCCATACCGTGATCGTTTCCGATGTGCCGCGTATGGGCCTTGAACTCGCGGACGAGGCGCGGCGCTTTACCCTGATGGTGGATGTGTTCTACGACAACCGGGCGAAGCTGATCCTTTCGGCGGGAGCGCCCGCCGAGCAACTGCTCAAGCGGGAAGAGGCGTCGAAGGACGCGCGCATCCGGGCGATGATGTTCGAGTTCGACCGAACTGCCAGCCGGCTGGTCGAAATGCGCACGCGCGAATACCTTGAGCAGCCGCGCAGAACGAACGGGTGAATCGCATGGAATCCTTCAAGGCGTATCGCATACACGAGACCGCCGGCAAGGTATCGGGCCGGTTCGATCAGGTGACGCTGGACGACCTTGCCGCGGGCGAGGTCGTGATCCGAGTCGCCTACTCGAGCGTGAACTACAAGGATGCGCTCGCTGCCACCGGTGCGGGAAAGATCATCCGGCGCTTTCCCTGCGTGGGCGGCATCGACCTCTCGGGCACGGTGGAGCAATCCTCGGATGCTCGCTTCAGGACGGGCGATGCGGTCATAGCAACCAGCTATGACATAGGCGTCTCGCATGATGGCGGCTACGCCGAGTACGCACGTATCCCGGCCGATTGGATCGTTCCCCTTCCCGCGGGATTGACCCTCGCTCAGGCCATGGCGCTCGGCACGGCGGGCTATACCGCCGCGCTCGGCGTGCTGAGGATGGAGCACAACGGACTCAAACCCGCCAACGGGCCGGTGATCGTGACCGGCGCGACCGGCGGAGTCGGATCGATCGCGATCGATATCCTCTCCGGGCTTGGCTACGAGGTGACCGCTCTCACGGGAAAGGAGGACCGAACCGAGTACCTGAAATCCCTGGGCGCGCGTGAAGTGATGCTCCGCCGGGATCTCGATCTGTCCAGAATCCGCCCGCTCGACAGGACACTGTGGGCCGGCGCGGTGGACAATCTGGGCGGCGAGGTGCTCGCGTGGATTGCAAGCACGATGCGGCCCTGGGGCACGATCGCCAGCATCGGACTCGCGGCCAGCATGGAACTGAAGACGACGGTGGCGCCGTTCATCCTGCGCGGCGCCTGCCTGCTCGGCATCGATTCGGCCAATACGCCGATGGCGATGCGGAGCGAAGTCTGGCGCCGCCTCGCGTCGGACATGAAGCCCTCGCATCTCGGTCCCATGACGCGCACCATAGCGTTCGCCGACTTGCCGCAAGCTTTTCAGCCGCTCATCGATGGCCATGCCATCGGCCGGACCGTGGTGAAAATCGCCGCCTGATTCGAGGTTTCCGGCTCTCGATCTAATAACGCCCCACCGATTAAACGACTTGCCGGCGAAGGGGCTGGCCCCTATCGTTCGATGATGCCAGGCATCGATCAGCGCTATGCAGGTGTTGCCCTTGCTTCGGCACTCCTGTTCGGCGTCGGAACGCCGCTCGCGAAAGCGCTGCTGGGCGCGCTTGATCCCGTGCTGCTTGCCGGACTTCTGTACGCCGGCAGCGGCCTGGGCCTTGCGCTTGTCGTGCTGCTGCGGAAAAAGGCGAAAGCCGCGCCGCTCGATCGTCGCCATCTGCCCTGGCTTGCCGGCGCCGTGGCAAGCGGTGGAGTAGCGGCGCCGCTGCTCCTTCTATGGGGTTTGAGCCGGATTCCCGCCTCTGAAGCTTCGCTGCTGCTGAACCTGGAAGCCGTGATCACCGTGCTCGTCGCGTCGGTCATTTTCGGCGAGCACGTTTCCGCGCGCGTCTGGGCGGCGACGGCGATCATGCTTTCGGCGGGATTGCTGCTTGCCTGGACACCCGGAGAATCTTTTCCTTTGTCCGCCGGCGCGCTTGCGATTGTCGGCGCTTGCCTTTTCTGGGCGCTGGATAACAACTTGACTCGCCCCATCTCGGCGGCCGATCCGGTCAAGATTGCCCTGGTGAAGGGCCTCGCGGCCGGACTCTTCAACATAGCCGTGGCGGCTCTGACCGGGAGCGCGGCGCCGCGCGGCGTGGTCGTTGCCGAAGCGCTTGTCCTCGGCGCCTTCAGCTATGGCGCAAGCCTGGTGCTTTATATCATTGCGCTGCGCCATCTGGGGAGCGCGCGCACGGGGGCCCACTTTGCGAGTGCTCCGTTCATAGGAGCCGCGGTTGCGCTCATCGCCCTGGACGAGAAAGCCGGGCCGGCCTTCTGGTGGACGCTGGCGCTGATGATGGCGGCCACCGCATTGCTCATCACCGAGCGCCATACGCATCGCCATACGCACGAGTCGCTGCGACATGAGCACACTCATGTACACGACGAGCATCACCGGCATTCCCATACCCGAGGCGATGATGAGCCCCACAGCCATTGGCACGTACACGAGCCGCTGACGCACTGGCATCCGCACCTGCCGGACCTGCACCATCGGCATAGGCACTAGCCCAAGCGCCCAAACAGCTTATATAGCTGCTTGATTACAAGCTGTTTTTTTATAAATACGCCCAACTGTCAACAACCTGAAGCACCTGCGCGTTTACGGCTTGCCACGGTGCCAGAGGTTCTGCGGGGATACCGGGGCTTAAACACAACCACCAAAAAGAGGAGTTGAAGATGAAGCGAATCATGACGCTTGTGTTTGCCACTCTGTTTGCCGCCTCCACCGGAGCACTGGCCGCCGCGCCCGCGAAGGGCGACAAGGAGCAGGCTAAGACCACCAAGTCGGCCAAGAAGGGCGCGGCCATGAAAAGCGACACCAAGAAAGCCGACGCCAAGAAAGCCGCCGAAAAGAAAAAATAAGTCTTCGCGGGCGACTGTACCAGCAGGGCGATGCCCTGCTTTTTTTTTGGCCGCCGGCCAAGAAATATCAATACATCCGATGCCGGAACAGCCAAGCCGCGAAGCTAAGGCACACCACCCCGATTGCCGCCATCGGCCAGAACTGGTTGGCGAGCGACTCGATCCCCGCGCCTTCCAGAAAGAGCTTGCGCAAGATCACGAGAAAATAGCGCACCGGGTCGGCGAGCGTAATCAATTGGATCGCGCGCGGCATGTTGGCGATCGGTGTAGCGAAGCCGGAAAGGAGAATGGCCGGCACCATGAAAAGAAATGCCCCGAGCATCCCCTGCTGCTGGGTCACGGCGAGCGAGGAAATCATCAACCCCACGCCAACGGAGGAGAGCAGGAACACCGCCAGCCCCGCATACAGCGTCGCGAGGTTCCCGAGCATTGGGATCCCGAACCAAAGCACCGCGATGAGCGTGATCACCGTGGCCTCGGTGAATCCGATGACGAAGCCGGGAAGCGCCTTGCCGATGAGGATTTCCACCGGCCTGAGCGGCGTCACCAGCAACTGGTCGAAAGTGCCCTGTTCGCGTTCACGGGCGACCGATAGCGCGGTGATCAGCATCGTGAGGAGCAGCGTCAGGATGCCGATGATCCCCGGCAGGAAGAACCAGCGGCTCTCGAGGTTCGGATTGAACCATGCCCGGGTCTCGATCACGGCAGGCGGACCGGGGAGACCGCGCTGCTCGCTCCATTGGCGGTTGAACTGACTCACGACATCGCGTACGTAGCCAGAGGCGATGAGGGCCGTGTTCGAGTTGCGGCCGTCGACGATGACCTGGAAGGACACCTGTCCTCCGGACAGAAGATCGCGGCTGAAGCGTGGCCCGATATGCAGGACCAGCAGCACCTTCCTTGCATCCACAAGCGGCGCGATTTCGGCGTTGGAAGTCGGATTGGCCGCCTCGCGGAAGTGAACCGAGCCCCGGAACATCGCAACGAGGTCCCGGGCGGCGGCGCCTGGGTCCTCGTTGTAGAGCGCGTACGGAACCTGCTTCAGATCGTAGGTTGCGGCGTAGCCGAATATGAGAAGCTGAAGGATCGGCGGAACAATGAGAAGTGCGCGGCTTCTCTTGTCCTTGAGGAGGGCAAGAAACTCCTTGACGGCCAGCGCCCGGATTCGGCCCCACATCGTGTCATTCCAGGCGCTTGCGCGCGTTGACCCAGGTGAGGCCATGGAAGATCACCGCCATGGCGAGGAGGGCGAGCGCGTTCGGCACGACCACGGACCAGATATTCCCGGCCAGGAACAGTGTCGTCACGATCGCGACGAAATAGCGCGCGGCGAACAGGTGCGTGATCCACTGCACCACCGGAGGCATGTTGCCGATTTCGAATATGAACCCCGATAGAAGGAACGCGGGGAGAAAGGTTGTGATAAGGGCGACCTGCCCGGCGACGAACTGGTTTTTCGCGACGGTCGAAATGAGCATTCCCATGCCGAGGGCGACCAGCAGGAACAGGCACGAGATGAGAAACAGCAGCCAGAAGGAGCCAACCAACGGAACCCGAAAGAGCCAGGTCGCCATGGCGACGGTGAAAAGCATTCCGCCCGTGCCCAACAGGAAGTAGGGAATCAGCTTTCCCAGCAGGATCTCGCCCCGCGCGACCGGCGTCACCATCAGGGCTTCCATCGTCCCGCGCTCCCATTCGCGTGCCATCACCATGGCCGTGAGCAAGGCGCCGATGAGCGTCATGATGACGACCACCAGTCCGGGAACCAGGAAGTTTCGGCTGTTGAGCTCGGGGTTGTACCAGACGCGGTGATCGACCTGTACCGATGCGCCCGGCTCGATGCCGTGCTCCGTGGCGCGCCGCACGAGCCATGCCGACACCACGCCGCTCACGTAGCCCTCCACCAGCCGGGCGGTGTTCGCGTCGATGCCGTTCACGATGAGCTGCACCGGCGCTCCCGAAGGACGCCTTTCCCGCTCGGCGAAGTTCGCGCGCAGGCGTACGATCCCGTCCACTCGTCCGTCGGCGAGCGCACGTTCCGCGGCTTTCGCGTCCGGCATGACAATCGGGGCAAAATAACGCGAGCCTTCGAAGGACGAGGCGAAGTCCGAAGTGTCGGCCCCCGGCTGCTCGACCACGATAGCAACTGCAACCTGCTGCACATCCAGGGAGAGCCCGTAGCCGAAGAGCAGCAGCAGAAGGACCGGCATGAGGAATGCGATCGCGATGCTGCTCGGATCGCGCACGATCTGCAGGAACTCCTTGCGCACCAGGCCGCGCAGCCGCATTCCGGCACCGCCCCTGCTCTCCAGGGTGCCTGCGCGCATCATGCGCCGGCACTCCCGGCGGTCTCGATCAATCGGATGAAAGCCTCTTCCATGGTGGGTTCCGCGGCTCCGGCGGCCCGCGTGCGTTGCTTGATTTCCGCCGGCGGCCCGACGGCGAGGATCTGCCCTTGCGCCATGATCGCCAGCCGGTCGCAGTACTCGGCCTCTTCCATGAAGTGCGTGGTGACGAGCACCGTCACGCCCGCGCTTGCGAGCGCGTGGATGCGACGCCAGAACTCGCGCCGGGCGAGCGGATCGACGCCGGAGGTCGGCTCGTCCAGGAAAAGGATTTCGGGCTCGTGCATGAGCGCGCACGCAAGCGCAAGGCGCTGCTTGTATCCGAGCGACAGGTCCGCACTCTGCGTGTCGACCGCAGGCTCCAGCCCGAATTCGTGCAGGGCCCACGACTCGCGCTGCGCCCTGCGTTCGCCGGAGAGCCCGTACGCGGCGACGAAGAACTCGAGGTTCTGCCGCACGCTCAAGTTCCCGTACAGAGAGAATTTCTGCGACATGTAGCCGATTCGCTCGCGCGCCGCGGCGGCCGCGCGGCGCAGGTCGACGCCGGCCACGCGGAGGCTTCCCGCGCTCGCGGGCAGAAGGCCGCAGAGCATGCGGAATGTGGTCGATTTGCCGGCGCCGTTTGCGCCCAGCAGCCCGAAGATCTCGCCGCGCCGCACGTCAAAGCTCACGTTCCTGACCGCGTAGAAATCCCCGAAGCGCCGCTCGGCATCCCGAACCTCGATCACCACTTCGCCCGATTGCGATTGGGACGCCTTGCCTTCCATTCGGGCGGCGGGTGGAGCGCCGGGCTTGTGCAGCAGCGAGACAAAGGCATCTTCGAAGCGGGGTGCAACAGCCTCCACTTTTGCACCGGGCGGGACGTCCGGCAGATCGGGAGGCGAAGCACACTCGGTGACGATGCGCACCCGTCCTGCCTGGATCAAGGCGTCGATCACGCCCGCGGCTTGCGACACCTGTTCCTGCAGCACGCGAAGGTCCGTGCCCGGAAGCGATACCGTATAAGTACGTCCGCGCATTCGTTGGCTGAGTGCACCCGGGCTTTCCTGGAGCAGCGCTTCGCCTTCATGCAGGAGGACGACTTCTCCGCACCGTTCGGCTTCTTCGAGGTAGGCGGTGGAAAGGAGCACGCTTACGTTTTCCTCGCGTACGATCCGTCCTACGATTTCCCAAAGCTCGCGCCGCGAAACCGGATCGACTCCCACTGTCGGCTCGTCCAGAACAAGCAGTTGCGGCGCGCGCAGCAGCGTGCACGCCAATCCGAGCTTCTGTTTCATCCCGCCGGAGAGCCGCCCGGCGAGCCGGCCCGTGAAGGGTCCGAGTCCTGTCATCTGCATGAGGACGCGATAACGTTCGCCGCGCGCCGCCGGAAGGACGCCCTGCAGATCGGCGTAGAGGTCGAGGTTTTCCTGGACGGTTAAATCCTCATACAACCCGAAACGCTGCGGCATGTAACCGAGCCGGGCCTGCACCCTGAGCGAATCCTTCACGGGGTCCAGGTCCAGCACAGCGATTTTTCCGGAGTCTGGCGTAAGAAGCCCCGCCACAATGCGCATGAGGGTCGTCTTGCCCGCGCCGTCCGGACCAACCAGACCCATGATCAGGCCCTGGCGCATGCGAAGATCGACGTTTCGAAGCGCGCGCACTTCGCGGGTGCCCGCAAAGAAACTCTTGGAGACGCCGGAGAGCTCGAGGACGAGCTTCCCGCCTCTCGCGTTCCCGGGTGCGGTCATTGGCTTTCGTTGCAGGGATCCGGGCCGCGCCGCGCGTTGACCGGAACGCTCTGATCGAAGGGGATTTCGACAGTGGCCGGCATGCCGAGACGCAACTCTTCGCTCGGGGCGCAGACATAGACCCTCACCTGGTAGACGAGCGATGTACGCACTTCCTGCGTTTCCACCGACTTTGGCGTGAATTCGGCGCTCGGAGAGATGAAACCGACCCAGGCGCGATAGCGCTTGTCGGGAAAACTGTCGGTGCGGACCTGCGCGGCTGCGCCGACGCGAATCCTGCCGAGGTCGGGCTCCGAAAGATAAGCGCGCACCCACAGGGGTTCGGTGAGCGAAAGGGTAAGCACGCTCTTTTGCGGAGAGGCCATGTCGCCCACTTCGAGCACGCGGTTCTGGATGATGCCCTTTGCGGGCGCGAGAAGCGAAGCCTCTGCGAGGTCGCGCTGCGCGACTGCGAGTGCAGCCTCGTTGGCGGCGAGGGTGGCTTGCGCGGCGGCCACGTCCTCCTTTCGGGGTCCGAGCTGCACGAGCCGGAAAGCTTCCTGAGCGGATTTGAGACGCGCCTGGGCGGCATCGGACGCCGCCTGTGCGTCGTCCGCCTGCTGTTGCGCGACGAAATGCCGCGCGGCCAGCTCCTGCTGCCTCTGATGGCTGCGCTCGGCATTGCGTGCGTCGACGCGCGCCGCTTCGAGATCGGCCGCGGCCTTCGCGATTTCCTCGGGTCGCGAGCCCGCTTTCAACCGCGCCACCACCTGGCGTTGCGTGGCCACCTGCGCCTGCGCCTGCGCGACAAGACTTGTGAGCCGGGTGGTGTCCAGCACCGCGAGCATCTGTCCCTGGGTGACGCGATCGCCTTCGTGCACCAGGATCTGCGCGATGCGCCCGGAAGCGTTGAAGGCGAGCTCGACCTGGCGGATGTCGACGTTCCCGTGCAGAACGAGCGAAAGCGGCTTCACCTGCTCCTTCTCGCGGAACCACCACCACGCGCCGCCAACGATTGCGCCAAGGAGAATGACGACCACGGCGACCCGTACAATCTTCGCCTTCATTGCGTGTCCTTTGCGTCGTATTCGCACATCATGAAACCAGGCTCATGACGAAGCTCCCGCCGGCTGCTTTCGTGCCCGCGGTTTTCTCGTGCGCGGTGCCCGCACAAGCCATTCCACGATGAAGCGGATCGCGGCTTGCGCTTCTGCTCGGGCCTCGTCGTCCGCGCGAGCATGGTGGAGCACGCCGGCGCCGACGATGAAGGTATGGGCGAGGGCTACCGTCTCGGCGCTCGAGGGGAAGCCCATGCCGGCAAAGAGATCGGTAAGCCGGCCGCGCACGCGCTTGATGAGATCGCGCAGCGCCTCCCGGACTGCTGGATCTTCATCGGCGGCGGCGATCAGCCCGAGCACCGCGCGCACCCGGCGGCGGTCGGACAGCGCCTGCATGAACACATCGCCGATATGTTCGGGCGCCATCGAACCGCGGCGCGCCTGGGAAGTCAGCGGTCCAGCCAGGAATTCCATGGAGTGGCGCGCGAGTGCGAGCAGCAGATCGCTGCGCCTGGGAAAGTAGTAGGTGAGATGGCTTTGCCGGACCCCGGCCGCGCGGCTCACGCGCGGCTGGGTAAGGTGACCCACGCCGTGCTCCGCGAGCAGGTCGTAGGCGGTATCGAGGATGCGCCTTCGGACTTCCTTTCGGGGCGCTGCGGTCATGGAAACGGCCTCGCCGAGGGAGTTTGGTAATCATACCAATAAATTGGTAGATGTACCAAGATCCAACCGGCACGGCCCTTGCTGCAGTCCGCATCCATCCCCCCAAACGGAGAATCAAACTGATGAAAAAGCTCAAGGTTCCGAGGCCCAACCAGGAAGGCAAGGTTGGCTACATCCTGGCGTGGCTGCTCGGCGTACCGATCCCGGTCCTTTTCGTGATCTTTCTCCTCAGGGGTTGCACCTAGGGCGGCATTCACCGGAAAAATTTGCCCCGCCGGTTACCTTTTTTACACGGGTGGCCGTAGCCCCCCGGCGAGTTTCGCCGCGCCCCCTGTTGTGACGGGGTCCGGCCGTCTGGCAGGGCGAGTTGTAGCCGGCCCCGGATGGTACGAACGTTGCTCGCCCCGGGGCGCTTACCCCATTCCCGGATCACCTTTCTGGAGAAACCAATGACCGCTAGAAAGAACGCTTCGTCCACGCGCCGCGCCAAGGATGCGATCGCCCTCCTGATGGAGGACCACAAGAAGGTGCAGAAGCTTTTCAAGGACTTCGAAAAGCTCGGCGAGGAGGATAAGGACCGCAAATCGGAAATCGTTTCGCAGGCATGCGCGGAACTCACCATTCACAGCACCATCGAGGAGGAAGTGTTCTATCCCGCGATGCGCGAGGTGCTCGAGGAGCAGGACCTGCTCGACGAGGCCGAGGTGGAGCATTCGACCGCGAAGGAATTGATCTCGCAGTTGCAAAGCATGAAGCCGGGAGACGATTTGTTCGATGCCAAATTCACGGTGCTCGGCGAGTATGTCAACCACCACATCAAGGAAGAGCAGCAGCAGATTTTTCCCAAGGCGAAGAAGACCGAGGTCGACCTGAAAGCTCTCGGCGAGGAACTGATGGCGCGCAAACAGGAATGCCAGCGCGAAATGGGCATCGGCGGCGAAGAGGCTGTTCACGAAGTCCGGGAAGAGGGGGAAGAAGAAAGGCAGGAAAGGTAAAGGAGCAGACATGTTCAAGATCAGGCGAATCGCAACAGGAGCGGCCATGGTCGCGGCTCTGGTTTCAACCGGCTGCGGTCACAGCCCGACGAACCAGGAAATCGGCACCGCGGGCGGCGCCGTCATCGGGGGCGCGGTAGGCAACGCGGCCAGCGGCGGAAGCACGCTGGGCACGATTGGCGGTGCCGCGGTGGGCGGCGTGCTAGGCAACGAAGTCGGCAGGAGGCGCGACGCCCGTTGATGCGGCGGGGTTCGCAGCCGCGTTGAAGCGTATCAGGCAGCTTGTGGCGGCCTGGAGCAGCGACCACTGCTCCCGGAAGGCTGCTGCGCTCGCCTATTACACGGTCTTTTCGCTTGCTCCCCTGCTCGTCATCGTGGTCGCGGTGGCGAGCTGGTTCATTCCCGACGACATCATCACCCAGGGTCTCACCGATCAGGCGAAACTTCTGCTTGGCCAGGGAGGCGCGGCGCTGGTTACGCAAGTGCTGATGAACGCGCGTGCGGAACACAGCGCCGGCCTCGCGGCGCTGCTTGCGACCGGCGTGTTCCTTCTCGGAGCGACCACCGCCTTCGGCGAGTTGAAGGCGAGCCTCGATGACATCTGGGGAGCCCCGGAACCGATGCACAGGCCTTTCTGGGCCGCTATCCGGTCGCGGCTGCTTTCGTTCGGCCTCGTCCTCTCGCTCGTGTTGCTGCTGATGATGTCCCTGTTCCTGAACGCTGCACTCGAGCTCTTTTCATCC
>Ga0153916_10002903_pt1 | contig 12609 bp, 11 predicted proteins | sample Opewatmetagenome_FD_109642 | JGI IMG/M metagenome (GOLD analysis project Ga0153916, IMG submission 109642) | Freshwater wetland microbial communities from Ohio, USA - Open water 3 Core 3 Depth 4 metaG | ecosystem: Environmental > Aquatic > Freshwater > Wetlands | place: USA: Ohio, Lake Erie...
AGAAAAACTCGTCCTTCTCCGTGGTCTGGACGAGGCCGTCCAGGAGCAGAACCCGGCCATGGGAATCGGTCTCATAAATCTCCATCTTCTGGAAGGGAGTTCTCTCGGAGAGCAGCCGGCGCTTGGCCCGGAAGAAGATTCCGCTTCCGGGAGTGTGGAATTCACGGATCTCGGTCTCTTTCATGATGGCCTTCCCTCGGCGAAATTATAGTGACGGCTATCGACGGTTGTCAATCCGAGTGGGGGAACCTCAGTAATACCGGCTGATTTTGATGTCTTGATAATACTTCTTGAGTATTTCCCTGTAGTCGGCGCCCGATTGGGCCATCCGCGAGGCCCCGACTTGACAGAGACCGACGCCGTGGCCCCACCCCCTGCCGGCGAACACGTACTGGCTGGTCTGACCGCCGGCGTCGTATTCCTTATCCAGGGTGAAGAGCGTGTCCCGCAGGCCCAGAACCCAGCGGACCTTCAGGCCTTTGACGACGACCTGGCTCTCGGTGCCGATAATCTCGAGTTCGATGACCCGCCGCGACTTGCCCCTCTCCCGGATGACGATATCCTGGAGCTGGCCGATCGGATAATACTCGTTGACCCGCTTCTCCAAATCCTCCTTGGACTGCCGGACCAGCCAGCGATGGAACGGCGATCCTCTGTCCAGTGTCGCCGTGCTCACTGGATAGGAAACTTCCAGACAGCCGACCTCCCCGCCGTTCTCGACCCAGCGAATATCCTCACCACCGAGCAAGTAGAGCCTTGCGGCCGGGAAAACCTCCCCGTCCTGAGCGCGAAAAAGAAAGACGTCCGGGGAAATGGGAATGATCCGGCTCTCCCCGTCCTCTTCCACTTCGAGCTCGCTTTTTTTGGTCAAGCCGCGGAACAGACCTTTCCGGACGGGATCGAAATAGCTGCGGATGGACTTGCTCAGGATATAGGACATCTCTGCCCGCGTGGCCGTTCTCTTCTCATCGGCCACTTCCGGCGCTGAGAAAAAGACGCCGCTGTGGATGAGATAGGCCAGACTGTCTCTGGCCTCACCACGGACCGGCGGGAAATCCCGGAGGACGAATTCAACTTCAGAAGGGAGCATCAGGTTCTTAACTCTATCCTCCCACTGAAATGCGGCGATCATGATTCCGGCCAGGTTCGAAAAATTCAGGATGCTCTCGCCGAGAGCGAACTTACCGCTGCCTTTTCCAAGGAGTTCGAGAGCTTTGCCAATCCAGGCTGAGGCTTCCTCCAACGTGACCGGTTCGCGGTAATAGGATGGATTGGTTTCGCGGGGGATGATGCCCAAGCCGATCAGCATGGCCGTATCGCGCGCGATCGACCGGCCGTTCATCCAGATAGGGAGCATAGGCTGGCTCTGCAGAGTCCACTCCGGTTGCTTTTCATAGGTGCACTCGGTGCTCTTAAGATAGGGCTGCGGCCGGCCCTCGAACACGTTTTCGATGTCCTCGGTCATTCCGCCACAAGTACTGGTGTAAAGAGCGTTGATGAGCTTGCCCTTATAAAGGGCGACCTCTCCTTCGGTTTCTTCCACGGCCCGGCTGCTCTCGGCATGCTCGGCGCTGAGGCCGCCGTAGACCTGGCACTTGGGAGTATCGCAGAGGTCGAACCCGAGGTCCCGGTTGAGGCCTAGGTTCTTGATGGCATATGTCCGGGCGGCCACAGCCTGGGCTTTGAGGGCCTCATAGCCGTGGAATCGGTCCGGAGACAGCTCTTCCGGCACCACGCCCTTGAGGTAATCCTCCAGGTTGAGTGTGTTGGCGAGGACCAAACCCTTTGGGCTGGCGCGAAGCACAAAGATGCCCCTATAGGCGGTGCCTTTGTAAGAAAGATAACTCTCTTGGTCAGAGGGGATGAAATAGACGACGGTCTCCTTGTTCAGAGTCTCGAGCTCATCCCCTACCAACACCCATAGCGGATGGGATCTCTCCTCAGTGACCTCCTCCCTCAGGATCCAGGCCTCTCCGATGCCCTGTAGGTTTAGGGTTTTGATGTAGCTCAGGGCCTCGCTGCGGGTAAGGAAGTCTCCGATGCGGACTTGGTAGAAAGCTTCCGATTTGCTTTCTCTCTCGGCTTCGACATAGACCTTTAGACCGGCTCCAGGGGTGAGCCGAGCGGCCAGCTTCTCCGCTTCCTCCCTCTTGGCCGTCTGAGCCACCTGGATGATGAACTTTTCGGTAAGTTTCTCCTTATGGCCCTTGACCTGGATTTCATCCACGTCCTGGGCCAGGAGACGGTAACCGGAACCCACCTCATAGACTTTCATGCCTGAGGAGGCCCGGATGGTGATCTCTTCCAGGTTGACGTCGAGGCCGATCTTGATGACCGGGTTTTGGATCAGGAATCCCTGGAAAAACTGGTTTTCCAGGCCGAATTCAGGCGGCTTGCCGACCAGAAAAAAGAGGAGGGCAAAAGCTCCGAAAAAGTACTTACTGTGCCTGGGCCGAGATTTTAGCATGAGCTGACGAATTTCTTGGTGATTATAAAGGACAAAGGAAGGGTTTGTCAAGAAAAATAATCAACCTGTGCTACCTTTAGAGTATTTTTCTACTAGATATTGTATTTAGTATCTGTGACTTGAGTTCTATTTATAACAGAAAGAGCGGTTTCTGTCAACCCGGTTCTATCCGGGGACGACCCGAGCGTAGACAAGCCTTGATAGGCGTGCGATCAGCCTGTCGCCCTCTTCTGGGCTCTTGGCCCCCCTGGTCAGGACCACCAAAATATAGGGCCTCCGGCCCGGGGGAAAGACTATGGCGGCATCATGGTTAATCCCCGTAATCGAGCCGGTTTTGTTGCCAACCGGAACCCCGGCCGGCACCCCCGCCGGGATGCCATCGCGGAACTTCTGTTTTTCCAGGATGAGTATCATCTCCCGGCAGAAAGGTAAAGAACCGGCCTTGCCGGAAGCGATCGCCTCCATCACACGGAGCAGGTCATGGGCGTCGGTCTGGTTGTTCCAGCCTTTGTCATAAGCCTTGCCATCTTCAACACCCCTTAGGACCCGCATTCTGCGAATGCCCAAGAGATCCAGAGTCGCCATCACGTTCTCCGGCCGGACGAGCGCGATTAGAATGTTGGTCGCCATATTGCTGCTGACGGTGATCATCCTCTCCGCAAGTTCACGGATCGTTAGAGATGTTCCGATGAGGCCATAGATTTCGGGGTCGGAGTCATCCTCTTTGTTCAAAGAAAACGGGCTGCCGTCGACGATGCTGCGGAACTCGTTCTTGATGATGACCCGGTCATCCAGCCGAAATTTTCCCTCTTCGGCCTGCTTGAAGACCTCAATGAGCACCGGAACCTTCATCGTGCTGGCCGCATGGACCATGTCCTTTTCCTTAATGAAAAGGGTCTCCCCTGTTTGGAGGTCCTTGAAGGCTAGGCTGACCTCAGCTCCCGATCCGGCAATCTCGGCTTCGAGAGCCTTTCTCAAGGTGTCTAAATCCCTGGTCCAGGCAGCGCAATTCAAGATCATCAAACCGAAAATAAAAAGGACCCAAAAAAGCGGCCGGTGCTTGATCTTCATATCTTTTCCTTTCTTGCCAATTCTAGAATATCCCCTCATAAATGCCAAGGCGAGGGGCTGTTGGCGACAAACCCGTTCCCAAACGGCCCTAAGACTTTTGCCTGAGACCATTAACCTCCCCTACCCCTCCTGACCAATCAGGAGGCCGCAATTAGGCAGCCGTTTGGGAAAAAGGCCTGAGGGCGGAGCGGGCAGGGATCTCCTCTGCAGGAGGAGAGAGCGCAGTCCGAAAGCGAGCCGCTTTTGGCTCGCCGGGACAAAAGCGGCGTGGTTTGGAGCCAATGGCCCCGAGCCTATTTGAGCCGGCGCACCTGGGGAACATATAGGGCGATTGCCGTACACAGGAGGAGCATTATCCCGGCATTCACCAAGATAGCCGCCGGCTCTCCGAAGCGTTCGGCCATGGTTCCGATCCAGAGCGCACCGACAGGCAAAAAGCCAAAAAAAGTCAGGCTGTAGATGCCCATCACCCGGCCCCTCAGATCATCCCGGACCAGCGTCTGGACCAGGGCATTGGCCAAGTTGAAGATGAAGATATTGGCAATTCCCGCCCCTAACAGCACAACCAGGGACAGCGGCAGCCAGCGGACAAGGGAAAAGGCGAGCACGAGAAGAGGAAAAGCGAACGACCCGAAGGTCAGGAAACGCCCCCTGAAGTTAAAGTGGCCCAACGAGGCAATAATCAGGGCCCCGATGAGGGCGCCGACCCCGCGGGCCGACTGCAGCCAGCCGTTGGTCGTGGCATCGCCGCCGAAGACCTTAACCGCCCAAGCGGGCAGCAACACGGCAAAAGAGACACCGAAGAGGCTGGTCACCACGATCAGGCTGATGAGCGTCCGGATCATCGGATGGTCGAGCACATAGCGGACTCCTTCTTTAAGGTCTTCGAAAGCCGAAGACTGAGTGGGTTCCTTCTGCACAGGCTGCAATCTCATGCGCCAGAGGGCGGCGATGACGGCAAGGAAGGAGACACCGTTGATCATAAAGCACCAGGCCGGACCGACCAGCGCATAGGTGATCCCCGCCACCGCCGGGCCGATCGCGGTCGCCGAGTTGAAAATCGTAGAGTTGAGGGCGATGGCATTGGTCAGGTCCTCGCGGCCCACCATGTCGGGGACAAAGGCATGCCGGGCCGGAGCATCAAACGCGTTAACGATTCCATGGAGAAAGGCCAGCAGCACGATTTGCCAAGGCTCGACAATGTTCAGGAAAGTCAAGGCCGCTAAAATAAAGGCCAGGGCCATCATGGACGTCTGGGTGATTATGAGGAGAGTCCGCCGCCGCACCCGGTCGGCGATTACCCCGCCTAAGGGCATTAAAAACCAGCTGGGCAGGCCGGCTGCGAACCCGACATAGCCAAGATGAGCCGGGGAACGCGTGAGCTCATAGATGAGGAAGCCCTGGGCGGTGACCTGCATCCAGGTGCCGAACAGGGAGACCATTTGTCCCCAGAACCAAAGCCGGTAGTTGCGATGGCGAAGCGAAGCAAAAGTGTGTTTCAGACTGATCTGGCGGCGTAGGTTATCTATCTCTGAGCGGTCCATTTTGGTCGTCTAAAGAGGCCGCATTGTAACGCAATAGCACCCGTCGGGCAAGAGCCGTTGAATCCTTAGAAAATAAGGAACAAAGGCCCAGGAAATCTCGAAGACCGCAGGAAGGTGCTCGGTCCGAACCGGCTCGAAAGTCTGGCCGGCGTCAGCAGACCTCAAAGGACTTTGAGGATTCGCCTCCGTACCTGGTTGTGTCAACGCACATCTTTTCTCTCCCGGCTACGGAATAATGCATAGAGCGGGAGTCCGCCCAGGATGATGATCGATCCAATAGCTGATTTGAGCGGCATCGAGATGATGACGTTGAGGACGACGGCCAGGGAGATGGCCGAGAACAGAAGGGGAACGACGGGATATCCCCAGGTCCGATAGGGTCTCTTCAAGGCTGGCATCTTTCTCCTGAGCACCAGCAGGGCGAGGGCGGTCAGCCCAAAAAAGATCCAGTCGCCGAAGGTGACATACTGGAGCAGCTGTCCGTAGCTGTTTGTCAGCAAAAGGGCCGAAGCCCAGAGGGACTGGAGGAGAATCGAATAGTGAGGAGTCCCGAAGCGCGGATGGAGGCGGGAAGCGACGGGGAGAAACATGCGTTGCTTGGCCATGACATAGTACACCCGCGGGCCCGTCATGATGAACACATTGGTTATGCCGAAGGGCGAAATGATGATAGCCAGGGAGATGAAAGAGGCCCCCAGAGGGCCGGCCATAGTCCTCATGGCGTCCGAGGCCAGCCGAGTCGAGGCCGCGATCGCTACGACCGGGAGGGCCTTGACATAGACGATATTCGAACATACATAGACAAGAACCACCAGCGTGACACCGGAGATAATGGCCCTGGGGATGTTCCGGGAAGGGTTCTTTACCTCTCCGCCGACGAAGTTCAGGTTTTGCCAGCCTCCATAAGAAAAGAGCGCGGGCATCAAGGCCAGGCCGAGCGCGCTCAAAATACTCAGGTCAAAACCGTGGGGAAAAAGGGCCCCCCATTCCAAAGGCACCTGCCGCTGCCAGGACAGGCCATACCCGATGAGCAACAAGAGGGCGGCTATTTTGAGGGCGGTGAAAATATTCTGGACGATGCTTCCCGGTCGGATCCCCAGCAGGTTAACCAGCGAGAGAAGCCAGATGATGGCGACCGCCAGGAATACCGTCCCTGCCCGGCCCAGCGGCAGGAAGACACCGATGAAGCTGGCGCAGGCGTAGGCGACAGCGGCGATCGCTCCCGTCTGGATAGTGCTGAACAGAGTCCAGCCGAAAAGAAACCCCACCCAAGGCGAGAAGGCTTTTTCGAGATAGACAACCTGCCCTCCGGTCTGGGGATACATGGCGCCCAGCTCGGCGAAACAGAGTCCGCCCAGGAAAGCAATGATGCCACCCAGTATCCAGACCAGGAGAAGCTGGGAAGAGGTCTGGAGGAATTTGGCGCTTTCCGCCGAGTTGATGAAGATGCCCGACCCGATGATCGCCCCGCTGACGATCATGGCGGCGTCGAACGCACCGAGCTTCCGCTGGAGCGAGGTTTCGTTCATTCCCCTTTTTTAGCTGAAGGGAGAAGTAAAATCAATGGGGGCGTATTCCCCCGCCGCACTCCCCTTCTTCGCTTGGCTCCAGGGACTGGCGGTTGTTTGACCTCGCCTCCTTTTTTCTGTAGAATTGTCGCGATAGAAAATCACAAGGAGGACTCCATGAGAAAAATCATTGCCTTCAGTGTCTGCGGCCTCTTCCTGCTGGCACTGCTGTCCGCTCCGGCCTCCAGCCAGACGGCGCAGGAAATCCTGGGCAAGTGGATCGAAGCCCAGGGCGGAGCGAAGGCTCTGGAAGCTATCAAGGACACCACCATCAACGGCAACGTCGAGTTGGTTTCGATGGGGATAAGCGGCACAGTCACCATGTATCAAAAAGAGCCCAACATGATGCGCCTCGACATCGAAGTAATGGGCATGGTCATCACCCAGGCCTTTGACGGTGAGATTGCCTGGATGGTCGACCCGCAGACAGGAGCGACAACCCAGATGCCCGAGAATGCCAGCCAGGACTTCAAACGGCAGGCGCTCGGCAACGGCGCCCTCCTCAACCCCGAGAAATACGGCATCAAGTACGACTTCAAGGGCAAGGAAAAGCTCGAAGACAAGGAATACCTCGTCCTTGAACAGACCACCTCGGACGGACACAAGACCACCATCTATATCGACCCCGCCAGCTACCTGACCTACAAGACCAAGGGGACTGCCCTGGGACAGGCGGGCGTCGATGTCATGGCCGAGTCGATCACGACCGACTATAAGAAGGTCGATGGACTCCTCATCGCCCACTCCATGACCCAATACCAGGACGGCCAGGAATTCATGAGGATGACCATAACCAAGGTTGCCTTCAACTCCAACCTGGAGGATTCCCTTTTTAAGATGACAAAATAAGCCTGATCGGCTCTCCGCTGGCTTTGAGCATCTTCGTTTTTCTTCGGTAATCCGGAGGGAGGCGACAATTAAGAAGGCTATCGCTCTACTTCTGTTAGTCCTGTTCAGCGCCCTGAGCTGCGCTGTCAATCCTGTCACCGGCAAAAAGGAGCTGAGCCTTATCTCGGAAGCTCAGGAAATCGCCCTGGGAAAACAGACCGACGTCGAGGTCCGCCAGCAGTACGGCGTCTACGCCGACCCTGAGATCAACACCTATGTCCAGTCCATCGGCCAGGCTCTCGTCCCCCACACCCATCGGCCGCAGCTCGCTTATCAGTTCGCCGTCCTGGATACCCCTGTGGTCAACGCCTTCGCCGTTCCGGGCGGATACGTCTATGTCACCCGGGGCATCCTGGCCTTGATGGGTTCTGAGGCCGAGCTGGCCGTCGTCCTGGGCCATGAGCTTGGACATGTCAACGCCCGGCACAGCATCCGCCGGATGAGCGAAATGATGCTCGCCCAGATCGGCCTGATTGTGGGCAGCGCCCTGAGCGAAACATTCGCTCAAGTCGCCGGCCTGGCCGGTGTCGGCGTCCAGCTCCTCTTCCTCAAGTACAGCCGGGATGACGAGCGGCAAGCGGATGCGCTCGGCGTCGAATACGCGCGCAAGGGAGTCTACAATCCCGGGGAGATGGTCGCCTTTTTTGGCTCCCTCCAGAAGCTGGGCGACCTCTCCGGCGGCCACGCGCTCCCCGGTTTCCTCTCCACTCATCCCCTGACGAGCCAGCGCATCGAGAAGGTCAAGCAGATGTTGACGGCAAGCGACCAGACACTCGAGGTCAAGGAGAGGCCCTATCTGATGCGCGTCGACGGGCTCATCTATGGAGACGACCCGCGCCAGGGGTTCGTTGAAGCCGGCCGTTTTTACCATCCGGAGATGGCCTTCACCTTCAGCATCCCCAAGGGATGGAAGGTGATCAACACACCCGCTCAGGTCGTGCTGTCATCTCCTGACGAGAAGGCCGCCCTGGTCCTCCAGGCGGAGAAGACGACTGAGGACCTCTCCGCTTATGCTCGAAAGAAGGCTGACCAGATTCAGGGGAGTCAGTTTGTCGGCGACGATAATCTCAAAATCCCCGGCCTGGCCTCTGTCCACCAAGTCTACAAGGTCAATCAGCAGCAGGGCGGAGCGATCGGCCTCCGTCTCTCCGCTATCCGAAAAGGGGAACTGGTCTATACTTTCTCCGCCATGGCCGGCTCGTCGGATTTTTCCCGTTTCAACGAAGAATTCAGGGGCTCCGCCCAATCCTTCGCCCACCTCAGCGACCCCGCTTATCTCAACCGCCGTCCGCGCGAGCTAAGACTCATTGAGGCCAACGGCCGGCAGACCCTCCAGGAGATTTTTTCGAGCTCCGGGGTGAGCAAGGACCTCTGGCCCTCTGTGGCCATTCTCAACGGGATGGAACTTGGAGCGAAACCGCCTCAGGGCCAGCTCGTCAAGGTCGTCCGTTAACTCTCGGCCTCTTTGAGGACGCCGTGGGCGAGCCGGAGAGCCCTCAAGCCCTCCTCGCCCGTGACCTTTGTTGTTTTCCCGAGCCGGATACAATCGAGGAAATTGAGGAGTTCCTTCTTCAACGGTTCTTCTTTCTGAATCTTCAGCGTCTTGATATCCGTCTGGCGGCGGTCCAGCGGAAAGACGACGACCTCCTGATCAATGTAGTCGATCGAGTAGTAAACCGTCGGCTCGAAGATCCGCAGTTTCCTCACTTTCCCCTGGTGCACCCGGCTCGCTGTCAGAGTGGCCACGCATCCGCCCTTGAATTCCAGCCGGGCGTTGGCGATATCGATCTTGTCGGAGAGGACATGGATCCCCGTTGCCCGGATGACGTCGACCTCATCCTTGATCAAGGCCATGATGATGTCGAGGTCATGGATCATAAGGTCGAGGACGACATCGATGTCGAGAGAGCGGGCGGAGAACGAGCCCAGCCGCTGGACTTCGATGAACCGGGGCTCCCGGATCATATTCTCTACCGCTTCGACAGCCGGGTTGAAACGCTCCAGATGCCCAACCTGAAGGACCAAGCCGCCGGACTTGGCTTCGGCGACGAGTTCCTCGCCCTGCTCGACAGTCTCGGTAATCGGCTTCTCGACCAGCACCGATTTCCCGTTGCGCAACAGGTTCAGGGAGATCGGGTGATGCTCCGAGGTCGGCGTGGAGACGATGGCCGCGTCGATCTCCCCCATCATCTCCTCATAGTTCTGATAGTAGGCGACGCCGTGCCGGTTCCCGATTTCCACGGCCTTCTTGAAATCGATGTCGGCCACCCCCTTGAGTTCAGCCTCCTCCAGGTAAGAGAGGATCCGGGCATGCTGAGTGCCCAGATAGCCGACGCCGATGATCCCGACTCTGACTTGATCCATCCCCGTCCTCCCCTCTTAGTCCATGGATCGAACCACGATAGAAGCTCCCTGGGCGTCCGCCAGACGGACAGCCGCCTGTTTCTGAAAGAAGGCCACCTTTCCGGCCTCGAGCCCGAGCGCGGCGCCACCCGCCCGCAAAAGGGTTTTGATGGTGTTTAAACCGACGGCGGGGAGGTCAACCTTCACGTCCTGAGAGGTCCGACCGGCCTTAACCACGACGAACCCGGGCCCGGCCAGCCGGCCGCTCCTTTGGATCGTCCGGTCCGTTCCCTCCATGCCCTCGACCGCCACGACGGCACCTCCCTTGATAACTAGAGTCTGGCCGATCTCCAGGTCGGCCGCCCTCCGGGCAAGCCTCAGCCCAAAATCGATGTCCTTCAACACGGCCGGGGACGGTCTCGTCCGGGTGAGCACACCGGGGCTGTAGAAATGGCGCGCCAAGAGAGGTCCGGGGCTAAGCACCTTAAGCCCCTGTCCCTTGAGGTAGGCAAAAGCCGTCTCGAGGATGGCTGTGGCCGATTTGTATTTCATTTTCTCCAGCCGTCTCCAGGTCTCGACATCAAAATTCTCCCGCCGGAAAACAGCGTCAGGCCTCACTTTGCCCAGGAGCACGATCTCTGAGACCTTTTGGTCTTTGAAGAATGCCAGGGCCCGGCCGAGTTCTCCCGGCTTGACCGAAGAGAAAGCATCGGCCGCGCTTCTCAGTCCCGGCCGAGACTCCCCCTCGATGCTGAGCACGACGCAACGAAGTCCGCTGCGGCGCAGCTCGGAGACGGCTTCGGTGACAAACCTACCCGAACCCGCGACTATCCCGATTCCTCGTCCCATGTCCCCGACGGCTTCTTGATGATTCCCCTCTTGGAAGACTGGATGAAGCGGATGACCTCGTCGCGGTCTTCCCCGGCGGGGATCTGAGCCTGGATCTGTTCAATGGCCTGGCTGGTGTTGAGGTCGGAATAAAACAGAAGTTTGAAGATGTCCTTGATGGCCTGGATGCGTTCCCGGGTAAAACCCTGCCTCCGCAAGCCGATCGCGTTCAGGCCGTAGAAAAGGACCGGACGCATCCCCGCTACTTTGGCGAAGGGCACGACATCGTGCGTCACGACCGTGAACCCGCCAACATAAGAAAATTTGCCCACCCGGCAGAACTGATGCACGGCGCTGAAGGCACTAATCGTGGCAAAGTCATCGATGCTGACATGCCCGCCCAGGGTGGCGGCGTTGGTGAAGACAACGTTGTTTCCGACACGGCAGTCGTGAGCGATATGACTGTAGGCCATGAAATAGCCGCCGTTCCCGATCACCGTCTCCCCGCCCCCTTTGACAGTTCCCCGATGGATAGTGATAAACTCGCGAAAGATATTCCGGTCGCCGATCCGGACCCCCGTGGCTTCCTGGCGATAGCCCACGTCTTGAGGTTCCCCTCCGATTGCCGAGAAGGGCGAAAACAGGCAGGACTCTCCAATCTCCGTGGTTCCGAGGATCTGGATGTTCCCCTCCAAGCGGGTGTTCCTGTGGATGATGACCTTCTCGCCAATCACGCAGTGGGGACCGACCCAGACCCCCTCCCCTAGCCGCGCCTGCGGAGGAACGATAGAGGTCGGATGGACAAAGACCTCACTTGGGCGCATTCGCCTCCTCGAGGTCGAGGATGGCCGCCGAGATTTCGCCCTCGACGACAATCTCCTTGTCCACGAAAGCCCGGCCCCGGATGGTAGCGAAACGGGCCCGAGCCTTGACTATTTCTGCCTCCAGTCTCAGCTGATCTCCGGGGACCACGATCTTCCGGAACTTGATATTATGGAGCCTGCTGAGGACAACTATCTTTTTTGCGGGTTCGGGAAGCGAATGGTAGAGCAGGATTCCCCCTGCCTGGGCCACCGCCTCGACGATCAGCACCCCCGGCATGATCTTAACCTCGGGAAAATGCCCTTCGAAGAACGACTCATTAGCCGTGACGTTCTTTATGGCCGCGATGGATTTCCCGGGCTCCAGGGCGATGACCCGGTCCACGAGAAGGAATGGATACCGGTGGGGAAGAAACTTAAAAATCTCTTCAACCTTGAGCACGGGCCCTCGCCACGGGGCGCCTATTTGGCCGGAGGCGCAGCCTTGGAGGCGTCGTATCTCTTGATGACTTCCGCAGTCATGTCGATGGCGGAGTTGAAATAGACAGCCCCGCTCTTGGCCAGGTCTAGGATGATGTCGATGCCCTTCTCTTTCCCCAGCGCCTCGATGATGGGGATGAGTTCACTCTGGACCTTGTTGAACAGCTTCACTTGAAGATCCTGGAAATCGCGGACGGCGTCCTCGGCCACCCGCTTTCTGTCCGTTTGCTTCTTCGCAAGGTCGGCGTTCATGTTGTAAAGGGCTTCCTCGGAAAGAGTGAGGCTCTGCGTTTTGATCTTGGTCTCGAGCTGGCGGATCTCGTCATCATACTTGGTAAGAACAGCCGAGTTGGCCTTATCCTTTTCCTGAAGGCGGGCGATCACCCTTTTCCCTTCGGCGGATTTCTCGAGAACCTCCTGGGAGTTGATGACCCCGAGTTTGCCAGCCGACTGAGCAAATCCCAGGGAAACGGCGGCAGCGAAAAGAGACAGGAGCAGGAGCGTTCGAGCGGTCGTTTTCTTCATGGTCGTTTTCCTCCTAATCAAAATGTTGTCCCTATGGCGAACCGAAAATTGAGGTTGGTGTCGCCGGAGTAGAC
>Ga0153916_10002904_pt1 | contig 12608 bp, 21 predicted proteins | sample Opewatmetagenome_FD_109642 | JGI IMG/M metagenome (GOLD analysis project Ga0153916, IMG submission 109642) | Freshwater wetland microbial communities from Ohio, USA - Open water 3 Core 3 Depth 4 metaG | ecosystem: Environmental > Aquatic > Freshwater > Wetlands | place: USA: Ohio, Lake Erie...
GGTTGATCTTTTATAATCAAAAGCATGTCTTTTAAGAAGTATTGTCTGTTCAACAAGAATTTTTCAAATTTTTCAATATCCATATAAAGCTCCTTTTCAAGCATACATAATTATACCATAAATAGTCTATAATGTCAAGGGGTTTTCACAATGAAAAGGGATAAATTTAGAAACTCTCATCTTATTTTAATGAAGTTCTCACCAAATACCCTTGACAAATTCAGGATTTTCTGGTATAATAGAGAAGCCTGCTCCAGAGGGGACCCTACTTAAGTGCACTTAATAGGACTTAAGTACTGTCTAGATAAAGGAATAAGGAAATGGAAATAACTGATTATAAGGAAATAATAGCTAATCTACAGGATAAAGAAATAACTGAAATTGGACTAGATACAGAAACTAGTGGCCTAAGTGTATTCACAGATAGACTATTATTAGTACAGATAGCTACAAAAAAGAATGTATTCACTATCAATGTAGGTAAAAGTGAAAGTAGGAAAGTAAAGTACTTATTAGAACTAATAGAAGATAGAAAGCTATTAGTTATTGGTCATAACCTAAAATTTGATCTGAAGTTCCTATATCATAACTATCATATCATGCTCACTAATGTCTTTGATACAATGTTAGCTGAGATTTTGTCTTATATAGGGGTGGGTTCTATCTATATTTCTCTACAAACTCTGTGTAAGAAGTATTTAGGTATACAGCTAGATAAGGATATTCGTGAAACATTCTATAATAAAATGGATAATGAGTATACCCCTGAACAAATAGAGTATGCAGAGAATGATGCTAAGTATGTGCTTCAACTACGTCCTAAAATGCAAGAATTATTGCAGAAACGTGGGCAATCTACTGCATGGGCACTAGAAATGCAGTTAGAGCCTGTAGTTACTCTAATGGAGTATACTGGGATTATACTAGATAAGGGTAAGTGGAATAGTGCCACTAATAAAGCTAGAATCGATGCAGCTACAGCTAAACAAAATCTAAATATGCTGCTTGAGAAAAATTTTGATAAATTTTCTGGTAAATATACATCTGCTTTAGATGTATTCACTAATATTCATTATCCTATCAAGACAGCTTTCAAAAAAGCAGATAGAGAACGTCTTAAAACCATCATAACTAAGGATGAAATCAAGGCTGAGGTTATACCACTAATCAATTTTGGTAGTCATGTACAGGCTAAGTATGTGCTGAATAAACTAGGAGTGCCTGTAGTTACAACCAATGCAAAAGAAGTAGTTGTTTATAGAGATAGTCATGAAGTTGTAGGTTATCTACTAGATTATAGAGAAGCTACAAAGAAAGTAACTTCATTTGGGGATGACTTTTTGAAACATATCAATCCCGAAACAGGAGCTGTACATACTAATTTCAATCAATTAGGTACAGCTACAGGTAGGTTTAGTTCTGATGAACCTGATTTACAGAATATAATAGCTGACGAGGCTTACCGTTCTCCATTTGTAGCTAGACCTGGGTATCTTCTGGCTGATTGTGACTATGCTAATATTGAACTAAGAATTATGGGTGAGGCTAGTAAAGAACCTAAATTTATAGATGCCTTTAAGAACGGTAGGGACTTGCATAGACTTACTGCTACTATTATTTTCCAAGTTCCCGATGAGGCCATAACCGAAGATCAGAGAGATGTTGGTAAGCACCTGAACTTTGCCGTACTATATGGAACATCTGCAGTGGGCATGGTATATAATTTCAGAATGTCCTTATTAGATGCCAGAATTTATCTCACTAGATTTTTTACTCAATATAATGTTCTAAATGCCTTTATTAAGAAATTTGGCAAAGCATGTCTTGATAAGGGGTATAGTATTACACTTGGGAAGAGAAGAAGATTTCTATCCTTTATGCTTAATCCTAGAAATAGAGAACAATATAAGGAATTAAATAGAGCCAGAAGGCAGGCTGTAAACCATTTGCCACAAGGTACATCTGCTGATATGATTAAAAAAGCACTAGTCTATCTATATTATAATAATCCATTTGGGTATGAAAAGCTAAGATCACTACTAACTGTGCATGATGAAATTGTGGTAGAGTTCAAAGAAGAGATTAGAGAAGAAGCTGAAAAATTTATTGAAGTTTGTTTACACAAAGCTGGTAGTGATTATCTAAAGATAATCCCTGAAGGACATAAGGTTACTATTGATAATCATTGGAGGAAGTAATATGGAAAGTAATAAACTATACTATTATATATTTTGGTGTATTGCAATACTTATTACAATAATTGAATTGGAAAGATTTCTAAAATATGAAAGTAGGCAAAAATAAATGACAGTTAAAAAGAGTAAGGATTTACTTCAGGAATTGCAAGATAAATATGGAGATGATATTTTAATACGAGAGTACCCAGCAGGGCATCCATCAATTCCTACTGGATCATTAGCCATTGATGTATCTACAGGGGTAGGTGGAATACCCGTAGGAAGATATACAGAAATATATGGGCCTGAGGCCGGTGGAAAGACTACACTTTGTTTGTCTATTTGTAGAAATGCACTGCAATTAGGCTTGCCAGTATTATATGTAGATGTGGAAAATAGTGTTGATTTTCCTTATGCTAAAGCTGTACTAGGTGATCTATATGACCCTAAAAATATATTAATTGTTCAGCCTGTTACTGCTGAAGATGCATTTAGTATTGCAGAAGCTGGTATAGATAACAACTATAGGTGCATTATCTTTGATTCGGTGGCTTCAATTGCACCAGAAGAGGAGATGGATAAAGACTATGGCAAGCAGTCCATTGGGCTAAGTCCACGATTGACCAATCAATTTTTGAAGAAAACTAAAGCTAAAATACGAGATAAGGAAATTGTATTTGTCATCACAAATCAAATTAGAGCTAATATTGGAGCATATGTGGGTGGCTATACTACTCCTGCTGGCTATGCTCTAAAGCACTATACCTCATTAAGGATATATTTATCAAAAGGACAGTCTATTGAAGTGGATGAAAAGGCTATAGGTAATTATATCAACTTCGTTATAAAGAAAAATAAATTGGGAATACCCTATAGACAGGCTGAAACCAATATTATATATGGAAAGGGCATAGATTACTATAGAGATGTACTCAAATTTAGTACTCTTTTGGGAGTGGTAAAAAGTAGAGGCCCTTACTTTGCTTTTGGAGACACTACAATAGGACAGGGTGGTAATAAGACAATCGAATTTTTGGCAGGCAATGAAGAAGTACTTGACAAAATCGTAGAAACGTGTTATAATATAGTTGGAGTTCAATACCCACCTATAAGGGTAGAACCAAGGAAGGAAGTAGATGAACGGGACAATCAAGACTGATAGACGTTATACATTAGGGGAGTATAAGTATGCAACCCTAGAAGATATAATTGGAGATGTACCAGGCACTCTTATGCTTAATCCTGAGTTTACATCTGCTGTGAGATATTTACAATTGGTAGGATTTGAAATAGCATATCGTAAATATATAAAGCTGGCATCCATTGTTCCCCCGAATATGGACTTGGATAAAGCACTGGAACAACTCGAAAAGATAAGAGAAGAAGAGTTGAAAAAACTAAAAGTTATTATGAATGGGGTAGCAATTGCGGAAGCTTCCGCACAACCACCCCCACTAAAGAAAGAGAGAAACCAAAATGACTGACGAATTGTTTGCTGATATACCTGTATATGATGAGAATAGAGGAGATTTTAAGAAAACACAGTTCTTAAAAATTATTCCTGGTTATCCTGTTAGAATTAGAATATTGGATAAAGGTGCCCATAGAGTATCTAAACATTACTTACCTAAACAAAAGATTAGTATTGTATGTCTTGAAGAGAATTGTCCAATTTGTGCTAATAATAAGAAACTCGCGGCACAACATAAGGATATGAAGTATAGTGACATTCCTGGGATTATAAATAAACAAAATAGATTCTTAGTAAATGTACTAAATAGAACTAAAGTAAAGACTACACCTACTGAGAAGGTTGTATATGCAGGGGCTGATGGTAAATTTCCTACTCAACATCCAGAAACTGGTGAAGATTTAACTAAAATCACAGCTACTTCACAAAATACTATCGAGGTCTTAGAAAGAGGCTCAAAGCTATTTTCACAACTGAATGGTATTTATGATACTGTTAGAGATGAAGATGGTAATAGAATTGGACTAACAAACTTTGATATTATTCTTACTGCATCCGGTAAGGGTAGACAAATGGAAGTTAGTGCTATACCTCAACCTCAATTAAATGATGAGGTTAAATTACTTGAGACAGATTTATATGATTTAACTAAAGTCCCTATGAAGTTATCTGAGGATGAGCTGAATAAAGTCTTGAGTGGTGTTTCTTTACAAGATATTTTTGAGGCAAGAAAAGCAACTCCGAAAGAAGAAGCTGAGTTAGAAGGTCTTGCCGATGATGTAGCAGCAGAAATAGAAGATGCTGTTGATGATTTGTTTAAGGATATGGAGATATAAATTAAACGTGGGTGGCGGTGTGGTGGAGAACACACGAAGGCTTGAGTAATTGGCGAACAATAATTATGTCACACGCAAAGAATGCTCGACACAACTGCCGTTATGGAATGACAATCCTCTTATTGGGTTCAAATCCCAACCATCCACGACTTTTAAAAAGGAGTAATTGAGATGAAAACAAGGTATTTAGTTGTACTATTGATTGTTGGACTTCTTCTTTCAGGCTGTTACATAAACGAAGAGGTTGATGCTAATGAAGTTGGTGTTAAAATGAGTGCTGGTGAGATTAAAGGATGTGTAGGCCCTGGGGTTGAGACTGATATGGGGTGGTTTGCAGACTTGAAACAAATCTCTTCTGCCACAGTAAAATTGAATGTAGCTGACCCAGAAGTTGCTACACAAGATAATCAGTTGGTAGGTGTAGAGATTACTATTCAGGCTAGACGTATGACTGATTGTGAATCTGCTCGTAATATTTTGACAAATTGGCCTGCCTTAGTAGATGACCAAGCTTTAGTTGACACTATTGATGCTACTGCTAGAGAAGGTATCAAGGTTGGTACACGTTCCTTTACACTAACTCAGCTCTTAGATGATAGAAATAGTTTAGCACAGAAAATAGAAGAGTCATTGATCGGGGATGCTACAGTATATTCTGTAGAGATAGTAAATGTAATTGTGAATAATATTGCTATTGATCCTTCTTATGCGGAACAGTTGAAGGAAAAGGCATTACTTACAGCACAAATTGAAACTGAACTACGTAGACAAGACCTTATTAAACAACAAGCATCTAATAATATTTTGGAACAGGAAAGACGTACTGCTGTGCTTGAAGAACAAGTGAAGGCAGAACAAGCACAAACAGGTGTTCAAATGGAAATTGCTACCCGTGAAGGTAAGATGATTGCTGCTCAAAATCAAGTATATGTAACTAATCAATATGCTTTTGACCTTGAGAAATTACGTCTTATGAAAGAAATCTTGGGTGATAAGGCTACATTCTACTTTATTCCAGAGGGCACAGATATTACTATGTTATGGAACCCTGGCTCAGTTGTACCTGTTCCTGCTGTACCTCAATAGGAGATAAAAAATGATTGCCATAACTTTTCTGACGAGAGTATTAAAATTTTTGGTTGCGGTAATCATCATTGGTGGAGGAGTAGCTGTAGTATGGTTTGTGCTACTCTACTCCTTCAAACTAATGATTGATGGCATAGAATATAGTAATAGGGAATTCTTTATATGGCTAAAAGAAAAATTCCCGTTCAAACAAATTATTGAACACAGGGCTAGAAAAAGAATAGAGAAGGACTTAGAAAATGAACGTACCTAAAATACTACTTATAACTATAGTAGTTATATTAATATGCATAGCTTTAGCAACTGCTTGTGCTCCAGTAACAGTATCAGATGTAAATTCTAAAATAGAATCTACTGTTAGTGGTAATATGAAGTTAATAGGGCAGCAACAAGATATACAAGTTTGGAGTGTTGTTGATGGTCTATCTGGTACAGTTTGTTATATAACCGTAAATAAACAGATATTTCTACCAGCAGCTATATTTTGTATAGATAAATAAAACTTATGATTATAAATAATGAAGAAGTTGACGAGGCTCTATTAGCTTTATTATTAAAGAATGGACTATTAATTTATTCTGTAGTAGATAAAGTAATTCCCTCAATGTTAGTAGGAGAAAGTAATCAAGTAATTTTTAGGACTATGCTTAAACTAGCAAAACGAGGTATAGAGCCTTCTAAACTTCTAGTCAAGAATGAACTAATAAAAGATAATAATTATCTTGCTATTGGTGGGGATGATTATATTAATGAATTATTAATGAAAGACACCGATGAAAATCATCTCTTTGAATATATGAACTCAATTTCAGATAGTTATAAAACCAGAGAATTATCTAAATTGGGTGGTAGAATTGTAAAACTGGCTGAGAAAAATGATCCATCTATAGTAATCTCAAGAACATCTAAATTTTTAGATAGTTTATCTATTATAGGTTCTCATGAAGAAGTGGTATATATTGGAGATATAACTGATACCACTGTAAATCAAATTAGAGAAAGAGCAAAGAACCCTGGTGTTCAGGGAATTACTACAGGCTTTCCTACTATTGATATAGATACTACAGGCTATTGTCCTGGTGAATTGTGGTATATTGGTGCTAGACCATCAATGGGTAAGACCACATTTTTACATAGAAGTTTATTAGAAATTGCTAAAACCGGAATACCTGTTCTATTAATCAATCGGGAAATGTACTTGAATAATGTTATCGAAAGACTTCTTTCTGTAATAAGTAGAGTGCCATTTCATAATATCAGAAGTGGATTTTTAGCTGAGGGGGAGTTACCAAGGATCGAGATGAGTAGTAAGTTACTCCAAGAGTTACCTATTTATATAGATAACAACTGGACAGGAGATGAAAATTATTTATTATCAACGGTAAGAAAATATCACCAACTAAAAAAGATACGGATTGTTGGCATAGATTACATTCAACTTCTTGTTCCACGTTCAGATGAAAGTTTGCAGGAATTGGGAAGACTGTCCAGAAGTTTGAAATTAATATCTGGTGAGTTAGGGATTACTACAGTTGTTTTATCACAACTTAATAGAAAGGTAGAAGAAAGGCCTGATAAAAGACCTCAGATGCATGATTTGAGACAGGCTGGTTATCTTGAAGAGGACGGAGATTATATGATAGGATTATATAGAGATGAGTTCTATCGTGCTAATTCTCCTGATGCTGGTAAGGTAGAATTTATAGTAAAAAAGGCGAGAAACAGTATTCCAAATACCTATATGTTAAACTTTGATGGCTCAACAGTTACAATCTATGATGATAAAAATCCACCCTTAGAATGGAAAAATAATGTCGGACAACAAGAATAAAGATAAAGGTAGTCGTTGGGAAAGGGATGCTGCTCATTTTTTAAATGAACGATTTCCCAATACCTGGAGAAGAAATCCAGGTTCAGGTGCACTAGGAACTATTCTGGATATGCCAATTCTTAAAGGAGATTTAGTAGGAGACTATGAATTTCTTCCTACAGATTTTGTAGCAGAAGCTAAAGTTGGCTACGGTGGAACACAAATGCAGGTACATAAAGAATGGTTTGATAAAATAAAAATGGAAGCTGACCAGAATTATGCCCTGCCTGTGGTACTACTAAAATTTGAAAAATCAAAAACAGGAGTTAGACATGTTATAGCTATGGACTTTGAAACATGGGACAAACTCATGGAATTTGTAGAAAGTATGCATGAGGAATTATTAGGATTATATGAAAAACAACAAGGAGGACTTAAATAAATTTAAAGCTATCTTTTTAGCTAAAGCAGATGAACTTACTGAGAGATATCCCCATAAAACTTTTACAAGTTGGGAAATTATTGCTAAGGTATTATCAGAAAAGTCTGGGTATGATGTGTATTATCTAACACTAAAGGCAGATTTAGACGTAATTAGACTGATTGCTGAAGGTTTATCTATTTCAAGTATAGCTAATCGTTTATCTGTAAAATCTATGTATGTATACACAGTAGCTAAAACTTGGGGACTATCTGTACTGGACTCTACACTAGATTTTAATCCATTACTAATTTATAAAGAGGGTATGTCTGCAGAAGAATTGGAGATGTATATTAATGAGATACTTCCAATACCTATAACACCCAAAGGTGCAAGAGATATTATAAATAATATAGAAAAGTATTATGATTTTGTAGAAATTCTAGAGGAGTATGACTATGAAAAAAGTTGAAGTGTGGCTTGATGAAACGTCGGAACCTGTTGTATATCAAGAAGTGATAAATACTTATACAAAGGGTAAATTATATTGTGTTTATTGTACAGATGGTAATGTTTATAAATATCCCATTGAACATATGTTTCGTACCGTAGAGGGTTATGGAACTCATGGTGGAGAAGGAATTAGTAAAAAATGAAAAAGGTTGAATTACCAGATTTTGATGATATGATAGCACTAGCCTCAAAGATGGGAAATGAAAAGACACAGATAATGTTATCAGAAGCTACACTAGAAATGACGTTGGCTGAAATAACTAATATAGTGACTACTGATCCCACATATTTTATAAATGATAAGCCTCCTAGTAATGCACATATATCTGATACTTATCATGTGTTAGGTTTATCTGCTGAACAGCGGGAACATCTATTGAAATTAAGAATAGAAATAGCTAATGCTACTGGAAATTTAAAAGAAGATGAGGCCCTATTTAAGGTCTATCAAGAGATGATAAATGTGTGGAGAACTCAGAGTGCTAATGAACGCGGAGCATATCTTGATTCTTGACATAATATGAAAAATGTGGTATAATAAAGGACTATGAGTTGGATTATTGAAGAATATATAAGACAGATGCCATTTATACTTGAAGAGGGCAACATCAATGCAGACGATTATAACAACTGTCTTCTTATTCAGAAGTGTGTAAATGAACTACAAGAAAAGAATTTACTTTCTGAGATAGAAAAAGATGTTCTTTCTGCTGTATATTCTGGGTTTAATTATGTTGAAATTTCAAAGATTTTGTGTGTGAATAGTCGCACGGTTTCAATGACCTTTGATAAAGTTACTGACAGAATAGCATATATTTTAGGAGGTGAATTCTCAGACGCTTCTTTTCTGGATAGAGTACAGTCCTTGAATAGTAATATACGTTCCAAGGATGTACAACAAATATTCAAGAATAAGGGAATAATAAAAAATGAGTGAACAACGATGTATACACCGACACTCGATTAGAACACATCCCAATTGTTTCAGACTAGGCTTGATAAAATATGATTGGTGGACTAATAAAAGGATAGCCTATTTGGATATAGAAACAAGTGATTTGAAAGCAGATTTTGGAATAGTTTTATCGTGGTGCCTAAAAATTAAGAATGAGAAATTTATTTATTCAGATGTAATAACTAAAAAAGATATTGATGATAGAATATTTGATAAAAGAATAATTAAAGAATTATTAGATGAACTAGAAACAGTGGATGTTGTAGTTACTTATTATGGAACTAATTTTGATATTCCATTTTTAAGAACAAGAGCAGAAAAGTGGAGATTAGATTTTCCAAAGTATGGTTATATAGTACACTGGGATTTATATTACAAAGTAAAAAGATTATTTGCAACTCATAGAAAAAGCTTGGGAGTAGTAACACATTTCTTAGGTATAGATGGCAAAACCCCACTAGACCCCGAACTGTGGTTTATAGCTCAATATGGAGATGCTAAAGCATTAAAAGAAATTTTGTACCATAATGAACAGGATATAATTATTCTAGAAAAGTTACATAAAAGACTTGAGGAGTACACACGATGGGACAAAAGAAGTCTGTAGATAAAAATGAATCTACAATTGATAAAGGTACATTAGATAAATATTCAGAGATGTTACATAGTATAACAGGCCACTATATGCAATTGACTATTACAACTTCTAAAGAAAATGATAATAGTTGGGAAGCTGGTGGTACTATGGAAGTGGGTTCTACATTGGATGGGAAGCATTGGGGGAAGATGTCTATGGGTGCCAAAAGCTATGATGTTAATTCAGATTCTGCCCTAGCTACTGTTATGGTAGCCCTTAATAATTATATTAATTCTCCTGAATTTGTAATTGAAATGGGTACACGCATGGAGAAAGCACTGCTTGAAGAGCCTAACGTTCTAGATAACGTTTCTCCTAACCCTGAAGTACATGAACAAGGATAGTATTTCAATTACGTTACTTCCAGGTACAGAAACCCTGGTAATCAAAAAAGCTATTGACTCTAGAGTATTCATACTTACTACTGATTCTATCATTATGAGCAGGAATACTCTAATAGTCATACTAAAATATATGATGGAACATGATATGATAAACCATAAGACTATTGAAGGTTTAATAGAAGAGTTCCATACGGAGTGAAAAATGAAAGAAAAAGATATGACTGGTAAAACATTTTATTATTTACTTGATACAGATAAAGTTTTACATGTATGTAGTGATGGACTTACTGTTTGTGGGCTAGATACAACTGGTTTTAGTGAGGCACTAGATAAAACAATAGAGTTTAAATTGTGTGAGAAGTGTAAACCGGTTGATGTAACGCTTGCAGCTAAAAGAAAAACAAAGAAAGCTACGTTTGAAACAAAAGCAGAGTTGGTTGAAGCACCCACTACGGGAACAATTATATGAAAGAGTATAAAGTAATAAATGATCCTAGAATAATTTTATTCTATAGACAATGTACAGATAGAAAGTTTAAAGCACTAACTGGAATAAAATTTCCATTTTTTGGTAAGAACAAGGGTAAAATGCTTGTTCCACAGGGCTTATGGGGTAGAATAGCCCAGATATACTTACAAAATGGTGGTCGTTTATTGCCCAAAGGTATAAAAGTTACTGCTAAATACTTGACAAATTAGAAATATGTGGTATAATATATGAAAGTAGAGGGATGAAATTCCCTCTTATTCCTCCGTAGCATAATGGCTAATGCAAAAAGCTGTTAACTTTGAGATTCGTGGTTCGACTCCACGCGGGGGAGCAAGTGCTTGATGAAATTACTTAGTGGGTTCGTTTAATGGCAAGACTCTTCTCTCCAAAAGAAGGTTTAAGGGTTCGAGTCCTTTACCCACTGCCTAGTAGGAAAGGAGTATGAAATGGTAGAAGAACACGGTAATGTAAGAGCACTAAGAAACTTCATGATCAAGTCTATGAAGAGATATATGAATGACATGGAGCTGATGAAGAATGTAATCATTCAAAATGCACATGCATTTGATACCAAGACTGATATGATATATCAGCTTAATCAAATTCAAAGTAATTTTAAAGCTGTTATAGATTATAACTTTCAGCAAGTTGAAATAGATGCTGTTGAAAAAGATTTAAATGCTCCTATACGTGCAGACACTGAAGAGTCAGAACATAGTTAATGGAGTATGAAATGAAATATCCACGATTGACTATCAAAAGTACTGGAGAATTCCCGAGTGCTAAAACCATGAGGGTTTATTTAGATGATCTAGAAATTAGTAATTCATTAATTCATTTAAGTTTTGAAGCTGGGACCAATCAACCTACTGTTGTATTTATGAGACTTAAGGCATTAATTGAGGTAGAGAATATTCCAGTGTTAGTTGAACCAGATAATATTGGAAAAATAGATAATGTACCCGTAGCCTAATGGTTAAGGCACTTGACTGTGGCTCAAGCTATATTGGTTCGACTCCAATCGGGCACTCTGGGGAGGCATAGTTCAAAGGAAGAATGGCACTTTGTCGAAGTGTTGGTGCGATTTCGAGATTCGCTGTCTCCGCCTGGGGATGTTATGGTATGCTGTAGTAGGTACAATAGTTATTTACTTACAGAAACGCGGGTTCGATTCCCGCCATCTCCACTGAGGTATATATGGCATATAAAAGTACTGAAAAACAGAAAGAATACCAACGGTTGTGGAGAAGAAATCAAATTGTTAAACGTAGACAAACTGTTGTTGATTTATTAGGTGGTGAATGTGTGGACTGTGGAAATTCTGATATAAGAGTTTTACAAATAGACCATAAGATACCTGTTTTACGTACTCGTAAGGATATTCATTATGGTAGTCTTGATAGTGGTGCTAGACTTACAGATAAAATAATTATTGGTAAAGAAGATTTAGATAAATTTGAATTACGTTGTGCTAATTGTCATCAAATAAAAAATTATGAACAACGTAAACAATTAAAGAATTATATTTTATAATGGGTAGTTGGCAGAGATAGATGATTGCGATAGTCCTGAAAACTATATGTCTCCCAAGGCACACTGGTGCGAATCCAGTACTACCCTCTTGTTGGCATGTGGTGTAATGGTAGCACGTGCGGCTTTGAACCTCAAAGTATTAGTTCAAACCTAGTCATGCCAGCCTATGCCTTTCAAACATTGATAGTGATGTGCTTGCCTTGTAAGCTTGAAAACTTAGTGCAAGTCTAAGGAGAGGCTCTATAAAAGGAGTTGATTATGTATAAAGGAATTAGATGTAAGATTATTGATGTAGAAGGACAGTCATATCGTGGATGTGTATTACATACTCCAGA
>Ga0153916_10002905_pt1 | contig 12606 bp, 12 predicted proteins | sample Opewatmetagenome_FD_109642 | JGI IMG/M metagenome (GOLD analysis project Ga0153916, IMG submission 109642) | Freshwater wetland microbial communities from Ohio, USA - Open water 3 Core 3 Depth 4 metaG | ecosystem: Environmental > Aquatic > Freshwater > Wetlands | place: USA: Ohio, Lake Erie...
AGAAGGAAGATGGAAAAGTTTATGAAAGGAGGCAGATTTAGTATCTGATATCATGTCTGCGGTGTCGGCTAATAGGAGTGAGGAGATGGATAAGAGAACCACAATAATTTTACTTATACTTCTAATTGCTATCGCTTATTTGCTCCCAATGTTGAGTGGCAGGTTTGGTTTGGGGAGTGAAGTGATTGTAATTTTGAACAAAATTGACATCTCCCTTATAATAATAATTGTTGCTTTCATTTTGTTAAATATCCTTGATATGTGGATAAGGGGACAATTGAAGCTTTCTGAGGATGAAAATAGGTATTTCTGGAGCATATCAAAATATACTATTGGGGCACTTGCCCTCTTTTTGATTTTTTTTATGTTTATTATTGACTTGACCTCGCTGACCCTACTGACTGGTTTGATTGGCGCAGGAGTTGCTATTTCTTTGCAACACCCACTTACTGCCATACTTGGCTGGTTGTTTATAGTTACAGGTAGGGCATATAGAATTGGCGATAGGGTTTTCATTGGCGATGCTATTGGCGGGGTTTATGGGGATGTTGTTGACATAACTCTCTTCTCCACTGTTATAAATGAAGTTGAAAAGAACAGTTGGCAGGAGACAGGAGGCATAGTAAATATACCAAATAATTTGATACTTCAAAAAAATTTGATAAATTATACCGCTGAGAGCCCTTTCGTCTGGGATGAGGTTACTATTTTGGTGCAGTATGGGAGCGATTACAAGAAAGCAATGGAACTTGCGGAGCAAGCTGCCACAAGAGTGACTGGAGATAAAATGAAAGATGCCGCGCATTTCCTGAGCCTAAGGAAATACAAGCTAAAAATAAGGGACACGGAGAATACCCCAAAAGCGTACATCTCATTAAGAGAGCGGAATATCCTGCTTGGGGTTCGATACTTAGTGGCTGCAAGAAAGAGAAGAAGAGTGAATAGTGATATAAGTGAGGCAATAATCGAACTTTTTGAAAAGAATAAAGTACATATTTCAAGTTAATTTTAAGTGAGTTGTATGGATGTCGAATTGATACGCATTGCAGTTGCATTAATTGGCACCTCAATCGCGGCTTATTTTGACCTTTTTAAAAACAGGAATGTTCCAACAAAGTTTAGCTACTCCTTGATTGCCGTTGCTCTGATTCTTAATATTTTGAGTTTAGATGTTGGCTTTTTGGTGAGCAGGTTGGAATTGGCTGGTTTGATTTTTGTACTTGGGTATCTGATTTATAGAATGGGACAGATAGGCGGCGCTGACGTTTTACTCTTTGTTGCACTCGCCCTGCTACTGCCGGATTCACCACCCTCTTTATTAAAACCTGAGAGTTTACTTTTTGAGTACCCCATAATGTTATCAGTTTTTCTGCTATCTGGCATGCTGGCTATTTTTGGAATTTTCTTAAAATATATGCCAATGGTATTATTTGATATGATAAGGGGTGAAAAAGTAAGAGTAAATGCCCTGCAATTGTTCCTCTCAGTTGCAGTTGCTTTTGCTTATGTGTTGCTTATCAATACAGTGAATTCATTTTTCCAGCTATCGGCAATAGCAATTATTGCAATAATCTTTATAGCTGCCTCTAGCTTACTGCTCTCAATTTTTAGGGAGCATATCGCAGATAAATATATGATAAGGTATGTAGGGATTAAAGCAATTGATGAGGAAGATGTTCTCGCATTAGAAAAATTGGATGCTGATATCGTTAAAAGATTCAATCTGAAAAGGGTATTAACGGAAAAGGAAATTGAGAAACTAAAAAAAATTAAAGGAATAAGAAAATTCCCAGTTTATAAAAACATGCCTGTTTTCATCCCGTATATTTTGATTGCATTAATTTTGATCCTAATATTTGGCAATCCAATGGGGTATATTTTTGAGTTAGGTTAGAGTAGGATTATGCCTAAGAAAGCTCCAAAGAGGGAGCCAATTATATTTGATGTTTCTTTGTTTCCCACTCCCATATTCTCAAAAATACCAGCAACGCTATCTGCAAGATCCCCGCCAAGGCCTGCCAACACAATTCCCATGAGCTTATGTTGGTTTAGTTCTGGAAGGAGCAAATAGGCTGAAAGGGATATGAGCAAAGCTCCCAAGAAACCGGCGAGAGTCCCTATGCCACTTACTGCGCCAGATGTGCCTGATTTCACTTTTTGAAGATTTGCAAGAAAGACTGGGTCGTCGCAAAGCATTCCAATCTCTGATGAAAACTTATCTGCGGTTATTGATGCAACCGCGCCAAGGTATGCCTGAGGTGAAGAAAAAGCAGAAGCAAGCAATGGAACTATGCCGTTTGATATCACGCTGGTCCAGCCTCTTTCCCTCTCATATAAACCAATCTTCTTTTTCTTTTCTTTGCCTATAAAAGTTACAAGTGTGCCTGCAACTAGGAAGATTATCAAGAGTAAAAGATAGCCGATTCCACTCTCCCTCCCGAAGTAGAGGACCCCTGCACCCAATAATAATGCTGCGATTATTCCTACTGAGTTCAAAGTCAGGAGTTTCATGAAATTCCCCTGAGCAAGTCGCCTTTTTTAACCCCGATCCCCTTTATGCTAATCTTAACCGTCCTGTCACCCCTTTCCTCAATTATAAATTTCCTGTCTATAAAGTGCTCAATCACCCATATATTGGTTTTTGTGTGCGTTGTTAGCTCAGATGCAGTTATTGTTGAGTCGCCATCCGCAAGTACCATATATATCAAAAGCTGGTCCGCTAGGTGCTCATCAATGCATGCATTGCTCTTAATTCCTTTCAGCAGTTTGGTCGCTGCTTCTTCCCCAACCTTCTCCGCCTTCTTGCCCAACGCGCCTAAAGCTGATGAGCCAATAATGCCATTCTCATAATTCGCCCATAGAGTAAGCGCAGAACCTATTGATAACGCTTGTGCATTCTCCCTTGCTATGGTCGCTTTATAATCAGCATTCTTTAGGGCCTCTTCTGCTGAATTGGCTTGCCTGTCTGTCACGTGTTCTGGCAAATTTGATGCGCAGGATATTCCGCCAATCCTGATAAGTTTACCTCTGCTCGTGAGCTTAATTGCTTTTAGAACATCAACTGGGGTTGTTGATATGTTTACCTTGCCACCACCTTTTGGATACCAACCATACCGCACAAGCTCAAAGCTCTCAATCTTGCATCCCATCCTTTCCAGAAGAGGTATGAAAACGTTTTTTACATAATGAAAATTCGGGGACCACGCCACATGGGTGCCTCCTGTTATTTGTATTTGCAATGGTTGTGAGAACACCATGAATGGAAGCATTGTCTGAAAAACGAGCATCGTTGAGCCTGCCGTTCCTATATTGAAGTTAAACTTTCCAGGGTTGAATCTCTTTGGCAAGTACGTTATTTCCTTCGAGCCTTTCTCCAAACCAGTAACTTCTGCGCTCGTTAGCTGCGCGAGGGCTTTTACACCCATTACGTGCTGCGCCTGCAGCCCAGGATTTGGCCTTCTCGCCCGTATATTAAAAATCCTCACCGGCACATTTAGGATGGATGAGAGGGCGACAGTTGTTCTAAGTATCTGACCCCCGCCCTCAAGCTCGTCCCCTCTTATCTCAATCATGCTAACTAATTTAGCAAGTAGGATTAAAAATTCAACCTGAAAAGAAGGCCAGCGCAGTTGCGCGCTGGCAAGGCGACCAGTTTTGCTGCCTTTCGGCAGGAATTACAGAAGACGCATAAGGCAATTATTTATATTCTAACCTTAATATAAACCTTTCGTTAATCCAGGTAGTTTTATGGAAAATACGAGCCTTAACAATAGGAAAACGGATATCCTTAGTAAATTAAAATCGATGAATAGCGGTTACTATTACAAGATTTATGAAGGCAAGGTGGTGAAAAGCTTGCTGGATAAGAATTTTGATGGCAGCACTAGAAGCGCCAGTTCTCTTAGAAGAGAACTCGAGAGGCTTGAGTTCAAAATAGCTACAGAAGCATTGAATTTGAAACATGAGAGGGAGCTTATAAAAGAGGCCAGGGCTTTGGAGTCGGATCTAAAAAGAGCAGAAGAGAAAGAGAGGCTTGAAAGAAAATTACGGTTTATTGAAGAGGATGCTAAAAGGATTAAAGGAGAGATAGAGGCTCTCCAGAAAGAGTTAGATGAAGTCAGCGATAGAATAAGAAAGGAGGGAAGGGCAAGGACGAAAGATAGAGAGAGGGAACCTAAAACAGCACAGTTGCCCACAATAAAAAATGACGATGGCAGAGTCAATCTTGGGGACATCTGCGTTATAAAGAAAAAGGATTAGCTCTTTCTACCTGATAGACACGCTGCGATAAAGCCCACGTAAAGTGGATTTGGTCTTTCAAGTCGTGAGGTGAACTCTGGGTGGAACTGAGTTCCTAAATGAAATCTATTTTTAGGCAATTCCGCTATTTCCATTATTTTCCCTTTTGGTAGCGCCCCCGAGAATATCAAACCATGTTTCTCAAGAATCTCTATGTAGTCTGGATTGACCTCGTACCTATGCCTGAACCTCTCCTTAACTAAAGTCTTCCCATAAAGCTTATGTGCAAGTGTTCCTTCTTTTATTTCAACTTCTCTTCCCCCAAGCCTGTTTGTGGCACCCATCCATTCAACATACCTCTGCTCTGGAAGCAGATCGATGACTGGGTATTTTGTATCTGGGTTTGCTTCTGTAGAGTTTGCACCCTCCAAACCACAGACATTCCTTGCAAATTCAACCACCATGAATTGCATTCCAAAGCACAGGCCCAAGTAAGGGATATTATTTTCTCTTGCATATTTTATGCACTCTATCTTACCTTCTGTTCCCCTTGGTCCATACCCACCAGGGACTATAATCCCATCACAATCCGTTAAAACATCTATTTTTTGTTTACCCTCCTCAATGTCCGTAGTCTCAACCCACCTCAGATTCACCGCACAATCATTGTAAGCCCCGGCATGAACCAGTGCTTCCTTTATGCTGATATATGCATCTTTCAATGCCGTATACTTCCCGGTTATTGCTACAGTTGCTTGCTTCTTCGGGTTTTTTATCCTTTCAACAAGCTCGTTCCAATTTTTGAGGTCACTTTCTTTTCCCTTGATGTTTAATTTCTCCATAATGAGCTTGTTCAGGTTTTGCTTATCAAAAAGTTGTGGGACTTCGTAGATTGTTCCGGTGTCTGGATCGTCAATAACTGCCTCTGGCTGAACGCTGCAGAAAAGGGCAATTTTCTTTCTTGCTTCTGCTGTTAATTTCCCAGTTCCTCTGCATATTATTATGTCTGGTTGTATCCCCATGCCCTGCAATATTCTTGTTGCATGTTGGGTTGGTTTTGTTTTTTGCTCTCCGACAGTCTCTAAAATTGGGATGTATGTAAGTTGAATGAATACTATGTTCCCTTTCTCTTCAAGTGCAAGTTGCCTCATTGCTTCAATGAAATATGAATTCTCCAAATCCCCAACAGTGCCCCCAACTTCAATAATAACTACGTCCGCCTTGAAATCATCACCAACTTTCCTGACCCATTTTTTAATCTCGTTAGTCAAATGTGGGACTATCTGCACATCATATCCCAGGTAACCTCCTTTTCTCTCTTTTTCGATAATGTGTTTGAATATCTTGCCCCCAGTTATGTTGTTGTCCCATTTCAAGTCTATGTTTAGAAACCTTTCATACGTTCCCAGATCCATATCACATTCTGCGCCATCATCCAAAACAAACACTTCTCCATGCCTGTAGGGGTTCATTGTGCCGCAATCTACATTCAAATAGCCATCAAATTTTATTGGAATGGCATTAAAGCCTTTCGCCTGTAAATTTTTGCCTATAGAAGAAGTAACTACTCCCTTGCCAAGTCCGCTCATAAGGGAGCCTAAAACGACTATGTATTTCCTTTTCGAGTCGCCCATAATTTCTTTGCTTTGGTCTTGCATACTATTTTTTATTCACAAACATTTTAATTATTAACTAATATGGACCAACAGGAGAAACTGTATAAACAGTGGAGCTTGGAGAAAGAAAGCAGGTTTCTATCCAAGATGGAAAACAGCTTTTATATGGAAATGAATGAGTACCTAGCAAGTAGGATGAACGAGGTTCTGACTGAGGTGGAAGGAAAGCTTGAGAAGGGGGCCAGCATAGAACCTTTTGAGATAAAGAAGCTTCTTGAGGAAAAAGTAGGGCATGATCTTAGGAAAATCGATGATGTTTATAAATTGAGGGCAGAGAAGTGCATAGAGGCATTAAAAGCTAATTCTCTTGATTTTGATAGCTTAACTTTCGATGAGAGGGTGTTATATGAATCTTTCAAAATATCTTTCGATAGGCATAGGGAACAAACTTTGGGTGGAGTCGAAGGAGTGGTTGAAAAGGGATACAAGAAAATGCTCAGCCTCGTTGATAGATATTCAAAAGGCAAGGAAAAGACACGAATCCTAGAGCCCCCGCAAATAAAGGAGAGCATAATGGAAATGCTGAACTCGGCAAGCAACAGCGTTTTCCTGGTCTCACCTTGGATTTGGGGAGTTGATGTGATTCTTGAGAGCTTGGAGGGGCTTAAGAACAAAAATTTAGATATAAAAGTTGTCTGTAGGCCCGCTCTAGAGGAGGACATTGCCCATGCGGCCATAGTTGAGAGGTTGAATGAAGCCGGGATACCACTGCATTTCAGCGATACCGTTCATGCAAAATACCTTATCGTTGATGAGGTTGAGGTTCTGTTCACTTCTGCAAATTTAACCAAAACAAGCTTGGAGAGAAACATAGAGCTTGGAATGAGAACTTATGAACTCGGAGTCGTCGGGAGATACATAGATGAATTCAACAAGCTTTGGGAATCGACTCAAAAAATTTAGCAACTTATTTTAAATCTTTTTGGAGAAAGCTTAAACCATGGTAGGTTTGATAATAGCGGAAAAACCCAAGGTCGCTGAGAGAATTGCAAACGCGCTTGGCGAGAAGGTTAGCAAAAAGACCATGAATGGCATTGCTTATTATGAGATAGAAAGGGGAAGGAAAAAGCTCTTTGTTGCACCAGTTGTTGGGCATGTTTACACGTTGAAACAAGAGAGCGGTGAAAGTGGCTATCCTGTCTTTGATATAGAGTGGGTGCCCGCTTATGAGGCAAGCAAGAATTCAGCATATACAAAAAATTATTTGAAGACGATTGAGACGATAGCTAAACAAGCTGATGAATTTATCTCTGCTTGTGATTATGATGTGGAAGGCTCTCTGATTGCTGGCAATGTCATAAGATTTGCATGCAAGTCGGAAAAAGGAAAAAGGATGAAGTTTTCAGCGCTGGTTCCCGATGAATTAATCGAAGCTTATGAGAACATGGGTGAGTTGGATTATAGCAACATCTGGGCTGGCGAGGCTAGGCACATAATCGATTGGTTATGGGGCATTAATCTCTCAAGAGGTCTGATAACCGCTACGCAAAGGGCTGGTGAGAGAAAGATTCTGAGCATTGGAAGAGTTCAGGGACCCTCATTAAAAATTTTAAGTGACAGGGAAAGGGAAATAGAGAGATTTGAATCGGAGCCTTATTGGGAGTTGTTTGCTTACTGCAGGGGGGTAGCATTCATACATGAGAAAGAGAGGTTTATGAAAAAAGAGGAGGCTGTGAAAGCAAAAGAGAATTCCAGCAAACAAGCAGTAGTTGAAAAGGTTGTTAGGGATAGGTTTAAACATCCTCCGCATCCGCCTTTTGATCTAACTTCTCTGCAGTTGGAAGCTTATCATAATTTCGGTTTCACCCCGACTCAAACTTTGAATATTGCGCAGAGTTTATACGAAGCCGGACTCATATCATACCCGAGAACCTCGTCACAAAAGTTACCGCAGAAGTTGAATCTGCCTAAAATAATAAATGAAATTTCCAAAAATTCTAAATATGCTGAACCTGCGAAAGCCTTGATTTCTAAGAGTAGGTTCAAACCTTATGAAGGCAAAAAAACTGACTCGGCGCATCCTGCAATCTTCCCAACCGGGCTGATTCCAAAAAAAGTTCCTGAGAGTTATTTGAATTTGTATGACTTGATAGTTAAGCGGTTTTTAGCTTGTTTTGCTGAATGGGCTTTGAGAGAAAAAATTAGGGTGGATTTGCTGTTGGGCAAAGAAAGGTACTATGGGACGGGCATAAGGACTATTGAGAATGGATGGATAGATTTCTATACTCCTTATGCAAAATTTGAGGAGGTGATTTTGCCAGATTTCAAAGAGGGTGAGAGATTGGGAATTGAAAAGATTGAGATTTTGCAAAAGAAGACCCAGCCTCCTAAAAGATTTACGCCTGCGACAATAATCCACACCTTGGAAACGAGGAATTTGGGTACAAAGGCGACTAGGGCTCCAATAATAGACACTCTGTATGAGAGGGAGTATATTTTTGGAAGAGAGATGAGAGTAACTCCATTTGGGCTTGCTGTCTGCGAGGCTCTAGAAAGAAATTGCCCGGAAATTTTGGATGAGCAACTAACTAGAAAGCTGGAGTTTAGTATTGAGCAGATTCAAAATGGAAACCTAACAGAAGAACAAGTTATTGAGGATGGAAAGAACATCTTGATGGAAATTATAGCTAAATTCAAGCAAAGGGAGAGGGAGATTGGTTTGGAACTGGTTGCCGCACTGAGAAAAACAGAGTATGAAAAGAACGTTGTCGGGAAATGCCCTAAATGTGGTGGGGATCTAAGAATCATAACATCAAAAACAACAAAGAAGAGGTTCGTTGGTTGTTCAAATTATCCAAAATGCTCGGCCTCATTCCCACTTCCGCAGTTCGGTGCGATCACTCCACTCAACAAGAAATGCAAGGAATGCGGCCTGCCTATGATAAAGGTTTTTGCTGGCAAAAAGAGATTTAGTATGTGTATAAATCCTGAATGTAAGAGCAAGGAAAAATGGAATAAAAAGGGTAAAAAATGAGGCCTACGGCTGTTGATGCAGTTATATTGGACAAAGGAAGGATTCTGTTAGTCAAAAGAAGATATCCGCCATTCAAAAATTACTGGGCAATACCAGGTGGCTTTGTTGAAAAAAACGAAAATGTTGAACAAGCGATTGTTAGAGAGGCTTATGAGGAGACGGGAATTAGAATTAAAGTTCTTTGTTTGCTTGGAGTTTACTCCAATCCAAGCAGAGACCCTACAAGAGGCACTATTGCAGTTGCGTTTTTAGTAAAGCCGATAAGTAGAAAAATTATAGAGGGGAGCGAGGCGGAGGAAGTAAAGTGGTTTAAATTGGATAGACTCCCAAAGCTAGCTTTTGACCATGGCAAAATAATTAAAGATGTGAGGAAGGTTTTACGATGAGGATTATACTTGATCTTAGCAAGAGCGCGCAAGAGAATGCAGCCTACCATTATGAAAGAGCGAAGAAACTTAGGGAAAAAATAAAGGGAGCTGGAGAAGCAATTGAAAAAACAAAAAAGGAATTGGAAATTTTTAAAAGGGAGTCAGAAAAAAAGCCAGGGGTTAAGATTAAAAGAGAAAAGGAGTGGTATGAAAAATTCCACTGGTTCTTTTCAAGCGATGGTTTCCTAGTTATTGGGGGAAGGGACGCTAAACAGAATGAAACCATATTTTCAAAATATTTTGAAGAGAGTGATCTTTTTATGCATGCTGATGTTCATGGCGCACCTTTTGTTGTAATTAAGAATGGTCCGACAGCACCGCAGAAGACTCTTGATGAAGCCGCACAGTTTGCTGCGAACTATTCGAATGCTTGGAAGGAGGAGCTAACCACTATTGATGTTTATGCAGCTAAAAAGGAGCAGGTAAGCAAACATTCGCATGGAGAGTTTGTCGCTAAAGGTGGTTTCGTAATAAAAGGAGAAAGAATGTGGTTCAAAAATGTTGGGCTCGGTGCTTTTATTGGAATAAGTCAAAGTGGAATTGAGTGCATTCCTGTAAAATGTGGGGCTGGGAGGTTTTCTGCTTTTGCAAAGATAGGGCCTGGTGGATCTGAAAGAAGCGATGTGACAAAAAGATTGGTGAAAATATTCTCCAAAGAGAGGGGAGTGTACGCTGATGAGGTAATCTCTTTACTTCCACCGGGAAAAAGCCATATTGAAAGTTAAAGAAATGTTAACAGAATAACAAATAATTAACAAAACATTTAAATATTTAATCTTTTAAAATAATAGCATGGCGAAAGATTACAGGCAGCAGATAATAATTAGAAAGCTCGAGAGGCCTTTGGAAGAGAGTCTAGAAAAAGAGATAGAATGGCTTTGCCAATGCTTAGGCTTGAGCACTGCCGATGAGAGACTGCCAATTGACATATTCAAAACTCTGCTTATGCGTGCTTACCAGGGACAACCTGTTTCTAGCACGACATTAACAAAAGGTAAGAATGTAACGAGAGGTGCTATTGTTTATCACCTAAATAGGTTCATACAAAGCGGTTTAGTTGTAAGGAGAGGCAGAGAATACGCGTTAAGAGATAGAACTTTAACTAGAACTCTTGACGAAGTTGAGGAGGATTTTTTAAGATTTTTAAAAAAGATGAGAGAAATTGCTGAAAAAATTGATACTGAAGCATATGGAAGGTGATTGTATGCCATGGAGAAGGAAAAGTTTCTTTGACTTTGACGATGAGTTTGATAGAATTAGAAAAGCGATGGAAAGGATGTTTGAAGATACTTTTAGAGTTCCATTTAAAGAAAATGAGGTAAGGAAGTATGGACCGTATGTTTATGGGCTTTCAATGAAAATCGGGCCTGATGGAAAGCCAGTTGTAAGGGAGTTTGGAAATGTAAAACCTAAACTTAAAGGGTTAAAAGACGAGAGAGAACCATTAGTTGATGTAATAGAGGGAAAAGATAGGATAACCGTAATAGCAGAGCTACCTGGAATTAGTAGGGAAGACATAAAATTGAATTGCACAGAAAGCAATTTATCGATAAAGGTTGATAATCCTCAAAGAAAATATAGCAAGATGATTGAGCTTCCTGTAAAAGTTAGGCCAAATAGCGCAAAAGCAAATTACAAAAATGGGGTTCTGGAAGTTGATTTGCAGAGGGCTGAACAAATGAAAGAAGGAAAGGGGCACGGGATAAAAGTCGATTAAAACAATTAAATTTTTGTTGGTGATTTAATGGCAGATGGGTTAGAACTTAAAGTAGTTGAAGCGTACCAAAATGACGTTGGCAGAGGATTGGTTAGGATAGATTCGAGAGCTAGAAAAATTTTGGATGTGACTACTGGGGATATTATTGAGATTAAGGGGAAGAAGAGCACTGCGGCTGTTGTATGGCAGGCCCATCCACAGGATGAAGGTTTAAACATAATAAGGATGGATGGTTACATAAGGCAAAACTCAGGTGTTGCACTTCAAGATAAAGTTTTTGCCAGGAAGGCTGAACTTAAGGAAGCCAAAAAAATTGTGCTGGCTCCAAGCCAATCAATCAGATATTCTCCTGGTTTTGATGAGTTTGTAAAGAAGAAATTGATCGGCAGAGCAATAACAAAGGGGGATACTATATTTGTTGGTGTTTTTGGAACTTCTTTCCCATTAATTGCTGGAGTAGTACAACCTCAAGGTATAGTTTTGATAAATGAAGCAACTGAAGTCGTCTTGAAAGAAGAGCCGATGAAGGAGATGGGAAGAATAGCTGAGGTAACTTATGAGGACATCGGCGGATTGAAAGAAGAAGTTCAGAAGGTAAGGGAGATGATTGAGCTTCCTTTAAGGCATCCAGAGCTTTTTGAGAGATTAGGGATTGAGCCACCAAAAGGAGTTTTAATACATGGAGCGCCAGGTACCGGGAAGACTCTGCTTGCAAAAGCGGTTGCGAATGAGAGCGAAGCCAATTTTATTAATATAGCCGGCCCTGAGCTAGTGAGCAAATTCGTCGGAGAGAGTGAGGAGAGAATGCGCCAAGTTTTCAAAGAAGCTGAAGAAAATGCGCCATCGATTATTTTCATGGATGAGATAGATGCAATTGCCCCAAAAAGGGAGGAGGTTACCGGAGAAGTTGAGAAGAGAATGGTGTCCCAATTGCTGGCTTTGATGGATGGGTTGAAAAGCAGGGGGCATGTAATTGTGATTGGGGCAACCAATAGGCCAAACGCCTTAGACCCTGCACTAAGAAGGCCTGGCAGATTCGATAGAGAAATCGAAATAGGAGTTCCGGATAGAAATGCCAGAAAGGAGATACTGCAGATTCATACAAGGAACATGCCTTTAGACAAGGATGTAAGTTTGGATGAGCTCGCAAATGTAACCCATGGTTTTACTGGTGCTGATATTTCTTCTCTAACAAAAGAGTCCGCTATGAAATCGCTGAGAAGGATATTGCCAAAAATAAATCTTGAAGAGGAGTTCATACCGCATCAAATTCTAGAGGAGCTTAAAGTCACTAGGGATGATTTTTTCAGTGCGATGAGGGATATACAGCCATCTGCTTTGAGAGAGGTTTTTGTCGAGGTGCCTAATGTAAAGTGGGAGGACATCGGCGGATTGGAGCATGTTAAAAAGGAGTTGACAGAAGCCGTTGAGCTACCTCTGAAAAAACCAGAGGTGTTTGTTAAAATGGGCATAAGACCTGTCAGAGGTATATTGTTGATAGGTTTACCTGGGACTGGGAAGACTCTGCTTGCAAAAGCGGTTGCAACTGAAAGTGAGGCCAATTTCATATCA
>Ga0153916_10002906_pt1 | contig 12604 bp, 7 predicted proteins | sample Opewatmetagenome_FD_109642 | JGI IMG/M metagenome (GOLD analysis project Ga0153916, IMG submission 109642) | Freshwater wetland microbial communities from Ohio, USA - Open water 3 Core 3 Depth 4 metaG | ecosystem: Environmental > Aquatic > Freshwater > Wetlands | place: USA: Ohio, Lake Erie, Old...
AGGACGAAGATGCTGATCATGGTGTAGAAGCCGAAGCGTTCTCCCATGTTGGCGAAAAAGGCGATAAACAGCCCTTTGGGGTGTCCCTTGAACATGGATCACCGTCCTCGAATCAGGGATAGGGTCATGATCTGCCGGACATTTTCGGTTCACTATAATTTTTCGTCCAGGAGAAGTCAAATAGTGAGCCGGCCGGCGCGATCAGGCCGCGTTTTCTGCTTCCACCTGGTCTCTCAGCCTGTCCAGGAAGTCGGGGATCGCGGAAAGCACCCGGTTCCAGTTCGGGATGAGGGGAGAATAGAGGGGGTCCTCCAGGAAGTCCTTCCCGGCGATCTGCAGGGCCTTGGTGAAGGCCTCGACGACGATCGTTTCCTGGTGGGCATCGAAAATGAGCCCGTTGATCGCGGCGTCATCACGGTAGCGCTTGACCGAGTCCTTGGCCGTTCGCTGGTAGTTGATGAGGAGCGTCCCCAGCGCGCTTGAGCTCAGGTCGATCCCTTCGATAGCCAGGTTGCGAAAGATCGACTTGGCGATGTCGACGGCCATCTTCATCAGCCCTGTTTTGGGGTCTTCGGCCGACAGATCCTGGTGCTTGTGCTCATAGGTCTCGCAGAGCTCGGACTGGCAGATCCGACGAGGCGAGAAATTGCGATAGACCTCGGCCAGGGTCTCGACCTCGAGCCCCCAATCGCTGGGGATCCGGTTGATCCTGGCCAGCTCGGTCAGCATGGAAAACTCTCCCGCCAAGGTATAGCGAAAGCTGTCCAGAAAGACCAGGAAAGGGAGACAGCCCAGGATCTTCTCCAGGCTGCGGATGAGGGGAGTCACGAACAGACGCGTCACCCGGCCATGCATCCGGTCGGTCACCCGGGCATAGTATCCCTTGCAGAAGGCATAATCGACGGTCGGCGAGACCACCGGGTAGCAAAGCCTAGCCACTAGCTCTCGGGAATGGTTGACGATATCGCAGTCGTGGAGCGCAATGACCTTGCTTTCCTCTCGGGAGAGGACATAGCCGTAGGCGATCCAGGCGGACCGTCCCTTTCCATCCCCTCCCACCTGGAGGTCGTTCTCCGCGAGAAGCTGATAGCGCCCGGCCAAGGCAGGACCCGATGCCCAGATGATGCGGTGTCTCTGGGGCAGAGACGAGAAGAACTCCTTGGCCTGCAGGAAATGATCCTTTTCGGCCGTTCGGCCGAGGGTGATGACGATCTCATGGAGATACGGGATCGCTTGGAGGTTCTTCATGATGCCCTGGATCGCAGGCGAACCCAATTCGGCCGGGGTGATGGGAAGGACGAGGGCGATGGGGCGGTGACGGCTGAACTCGACAAGCTCCTGTTCTATACGGTCCAAGTCCGTGGTCCTGAGCCGGTGAAAAGTCGTAATGACCCCGGTTTGATAAAAATCAGCCATAGCCACCTCCTGATCTGGATTGATCAGCCGGAAAGGCGTTCCACGAGCTCGCGAACCGCTTCGGACCAGCCGACGGGTCCCTCCCCCGGCGCAAATATGAGGTTGCCCAGCCGGATGGAAGGCTCATACCGTCCTCCCGGCTGTTGGACGAGGACGGGAAAATCGACATTCTGGAGTAGGGGCAGGTCATTGGGGCTGTCCCCGAGGCCGATCGTCCGGGGGACGATCCCGTTCGCTCGAGCATAGATATCCCTGACCAAGATGACCGCCCTCCCTTTGTCATTATCGCCCGTGAGATGGAAGAAACGGCCGCGGGTGATGCTGAGTCCGGCGGATTCGGCGATCTCCTTGACGGTATCCAAGTTGGCCGCCGGATCATCCAGCAGGAACGGCTCGTCATACTCCCTCTCCTTCGCCCGGGCCGCATCCTCGCGCGAGAGCCCGGTGAGGCGGGCCACCTCCTCGACGCTCAAATCGGAGAAGCCCCGCAGCCGCCCGGGCAAGCGTTTTTTCATGGCGGAAAAAACCCCCAAGATCCGCGAGTAAGAGGTTCCCATCTCGACCACCAGATAGCCCGAATCCTTCCTCGCCCCGGGAAGCTCGCTGGGGAACCCGCCTTCCGGAACGAAAATAGCGCCGCCGTTTTCGACGATAAACGGATCGGTATTCTGGAGAGCGGTCCGAACTTGCTCGACCTCCGCTCGAGTCTTGCTCGTGCAGACAATCAGGGGGATGCCGGATTCCCGCAACAGACGGAGAGCAGGCCGGGCCGGCTGGAAGGAATAGGTCCGTTGATCAAGGAGCGTCCCATCCAGGTCAGTAAAGATAAGAATCCGGATATTCGTCATCCTCTCCGCCGAAAATCAAAAATGACCCAAGTCTCTTGATGACTGAGGGGCAAAATTCCGCTTTGTCTGCAATTTTACGATAACAGACTTCTTCCCCCTCGTCAAAGGCAAGGTTGAGCGCTGCGCCCGGGATAGGATAAAATGGAAGAGGAGGCCAGCAATGGCATACATCACGGCCCTGCGTCGCTACACCGCGAAGCGGATCGAAGAGATCCGCAACGCCGACCTCCTGATCGGCATCCCCTGCTACAATAACGAAAAGACGGTCGCCCACGTCATGCAGATGGTCACCCACGGGCTGGACAAGTACTACCGCGATTTGCGGAGTGTCATCTTCGTCGCTGACGGCGGCTCCACCGACGACACCCGGGAGGCAGCCAAGGAATTCCAGATCAAACCGTGGCAGGAAAAGGTCGTCTCGATCTATAGAGGCCCCGCTGGGAAAGGGACGGCTTTGCGGTCGGTCTTCGAAGCGGCCCGGACGCTTCAGGTCCGCGCCTGCGCCGTCGTCGACGCCGACCTGAGGAGCATCACCTCGGATTGGATCCAGTATCTCTTGGACCCCGTGATCAACCGGGACTTCCAGTTCGTCGCCCCCGTCTATCTAAGACACAAGTACGACGGGACGATCACCAACAACATCGTCTACAGCTTGACCCGGGCCCTGTACGGCAAGCGGATCCGGCAGCCCATCGGCGGCGACTTTGCCTTCTCCAAGGATGTCGCCAGGTTTTACGCCGAACAGGACGTCTGGGAAACCGACGTCTCCCGCTACGGCATCGATATCTGGATGACGACCACGGCCATCACTCAGGGCTTCAAGCTCTGCCAGTCCAACCTCGGCGCAAAGATCCACGACGCCAAAGACCCGGGCCAGCATCTGGGGCCCATGTTCCGTCAGGTCCTGTATGTTTTGTTCTCACTCATGGAGCGGTTCGAGGGCTATTGGAAAAACATCGCGGGAAGCGAGGCGGTGGAGACTTTCGGACACAGGAATTCCGTCGAGCCCGAGCCGGTGAGCGTCGACCTGGAGGGGCTGGTCGATAAGTTCAAGGTCGGCTACCAGCAGTTTTCACCTCTCTGGAAGGAGCTTCTCAGCCCTGAGAGTTTCGCCGACATCCAGAAAGCAAACGAGCTTGGCTCTGCTGACTTCCATCTTCCGACAGCGACCTGGGTCCGGATCCTCTACGGGCTGGCGGCCACGTTCCACGCCTGGACCCGCAACCGCTTCAAGATCATCGAGGTCGTCACCCCTCTCTATTACGCCCGGGTGGCGTCTTTCGTCAGGCAGACCTGGGACATGACTTCGGATGCGGCCGAGAATCTGGTCGAAGAACAGGCCCTCCGGTTCGAGGAGTTCAAAGACTATCTTCTCAAAGTCTGGACCGAGAAACCCCGGGTCTGACCCGATGGACATCGTCCTGGCATCCCAGTCGCCGCGGCGTCAGGAACTCCTGAAGAAGATCGTGCCTCTGTTCCGCGTCGTGCCGAGTGGACTCGACGAGGACGAGTTCCGGGAGAAAGACCCGCTCCGCTTTGCCTTGCGGGCGGCGGAGGCGAAAGCCAGGGAAGTCGCCGAAAAAAACCCTTCCTCACTGGTCATCGCGGCCGATACGGTCGTCAACCTCAGGGAAGAGGTCCTGGGCAAGCCAAAAGACCGTGACCAGGCGGAAGCGATGCTCCGCAAGCTCTCCGGCCAAAGGCACCGGGTCATCACGGCCGTGGCGCTCTATAGGAAGGAGGACGAACGACTCCTCACAGGCTTTGAGATCAGCTATGTCACGTTCAGGGTTTTGAGCGACCGGGACATCGAAGGTTATCTGGCATCGGGTGAATACGTGGACAAGGCCGGCAGCTATGCCGTCCAGCAGATCGGCGATCTCTTCGTAGAAAAGCTCGAGGGCGACTACGAGAATGTCGTCGGGTTGCCTGTGGCCAGGGTCAAAAAGCTGCTGGAGGACTTCCAGGGCGCGGGGGAGGCCGTCTCCATCACCGACATCGCCCTGCCGCATGATTGGGGGGTCGGCAAGATCGGCGGGGTCGTGACCTTCGTGCCGGGGGCCGTCGTCGGGGACCGCGTCCGAGTCATCGTGACCAAAGCAAAGAAACGCCTGCGCTACGGAAAGATCATGGCCACCGAATCTCCCTCCCCGTTCCGGGTTGACCCCAAGTGTCCCCATTTCGGGTTTTGCGGCGGCTGCTCGTTCCAAAATCTGGCTTACGGCAAGCAGCTGGAGCTCAAGGAAGGCTATCTCCTGCGGACGCTGCAGAAGATCGGGGGGCTGAGCCTGGATGATGTCGAGCGCGAACCCATCACCCCATCCCCTGCCGAATATCATTATCGAGGGAAGATGGAATACGCCTTCGGGAGCGAAGACGACCGTATCTTCCTCGGCCTCCGCGAACGGGCGACGCCGTTCGATCGGTATAGAAAGAAGACCGTGGCGCTCGGCACGTGCCCTATCTTCAGCCGCGCCGTGGAGAAAGTATTCCCCGTCCTTCTTGATTTCTGCAGGCGGAGCGGGCTGGATGCCTACGACCCCATGGCCAGGAGCGGAGACGTCCGCAACCTCGTCCTCAGAGAGGGCAAAAACACGGGCGAGATGCTGGCTGTCCTGGTGACAAAAGGAGGCCAAGAGCCGGATCTTAAGGGCACGGTCAGGGAACTGAATGAGCAGGCTCCTTTCGTAAAGAGCTTCTGGCGGGTCGAGAACGAACGCGTCTCCGACCTCGTCGATTTCGCCGGCAAGATCCTGGTCGCCGGAGAGCCTTCGATCGAGGAACGGCTGGGAAAGCTGCGCTTCAAGATCTATCCAGAGACGTTCTTTCAGCCCAACCCCCGGGGGGCGGAGGTTCTCTACGCCCGGATCACCGCTGAAGTCAGGGCTTTGGGGGCCCGCAGCGTGCTCGGTCTCTACTGCGGCTCCGGCTCGATCGAGATCTCGGTCTCGAGCTCCGCTAAGGAAGTCGTCGGTATCGACTCAGAGGGCCCGAACATCGCCGCGGCTCTGGAAAACGCCGCTCTCAACGAAATCTGGAACTGCCGCTTTCTCGAGGGGCCAGTGGAAAAAGTGCTCAGGGAAGAAACCTTCGCCGGCTTTGACCTTCTCGTCGTGGACCCGCCGCGGGCGGGGATCAGCCCCAAGGGGCTCAAGCATATCATCGGCCTGAATATTCCCAACATCGTCTATGTTTCCTGCAACCCGGCGGCCTTCGCCCGGGATCTGGGGCTGTTCGCAGAAAAGGGTTATCGCCTCAGGAAGCTGGGTTGCTACGACTTTTTCCCCCACACGCCTCACCTCGAATCCCTTGGCATTCTGGCCAGATAAGCGATGAGGGATCGGCCAGGTCAAGTCCCGTCTCCTGGCCGCTCAGTGCGGTGAGGAACTTCCTTTAGAAGGCGCTTCCATGCCTCCGACTGTCTGGTCGAACAGGCGCCGCTTGATATCCAGGGAAAGGATTCTTGCTCCGGCTTCGTTGAGATGATCGGGATCGTCAAATAATAGCCGGTCGCGATCGAAAAAAAGCTTCTGATAGTCGAACACCCTGACATTGGGGTAGGGCCTGATCATTTCATCTGCCCGGCGGTAGATCTTCGCCGCCGCCACGCGCCTAGTCGCCAGGCGGTAATAGGGCTCCGAAACAGGGAATTTGACCAGCACCAGAGTCTTGCCCCGGGCGGCGCACAGCTCCAGGATCTTGCGGAAATAATGGGCCACGAGCTCGTCAAAGGCCTGGTGGCCGAAGAAGTGGAGCCTGACCCTGCGGAGAGCCAGTTTTTCTCTATTCTCATCATAGGTGCCGGTCTTGACGACCAAGCCCTGGATGACGTCCGGGCGCCGCGCCGGGCGCTTCACTCTGTCTTGACGGGGCACACCCCGAACCGCCCCCAATTCGCCCAGATAGGGAAAAAAACGGCCCCGGATATACTTGCCCAGGTATTTCAGAGGCTCATGGCTGAGCCAGCCCAGCTCCAGGTAATTGGCGTACCGGACCCAGTAGAAATCGGGGAGTTCTTTGTCGGCGCGCCAGGATGAGAAGGAGTGGAGGTCTAGCGGCAGAAGAACGACCCGGACCTGGGGATTGCTGTCCAGGATGTGCTTTAGTTTGAAGTAATTGTAGATATAAGTCTCCCCGTGCAAGGCAAAGTTGAAGGCGCCGCTCAGAACACGTGGGTCAAAGCCCGTGGCCATATGCGAGTCACCCACGGCCAGGGTTGTGATCTGCCCCCGGCATTGGTCGAACTGCCGTTCAATCTGGCCTATCCGGCTGAGCGCCATTTCCCTCCCGACATAGATTCGGCCCAGGCCCCAATTGAGCAGCCCCAAGATCAGGACGAAAAGGATACCCTTCAGTTTCCGCCGGCTGCCCGCTTTATCAGAAACGGCCATAGATGAACTCCGGCTGCCCGTATACGCCGAAAAGGAGGACGGCGAAAATAACCAGGTAATAGACCATCCAGCGTCGCCAGGTCGGCTGCGCCGCCAGCAGCTGATGCAGGGTCGTTTTCTCCAAGAGGTGTTCGACCGCGATCAGCCCGGCGACCGCCGCACCGGCCACCACCAAGTCCAGGAGCGACAGGCCGGCGAAAAAGCCGTTCGTCCACACCCCGGAAAGGCCGGCGGGGCGCGCAAAGATATCGGCGGTGAGAGTCAGCGCATCCCTGACGCTGGCGGCGCGAAAGAAGATCCAGGAAAAAGAGACCATCGAGATCGTGGCGGCGACGCGCATCGGCCTGTGCCAACGGGGCCGACGATTCAAGCCCAGAGCTCTTACGGCCCTTCGGCGCACCTTTTTCGTAAGAAAGGAAAGAACCAGGAAAAGGCCCTGCAGCAGCCCCCAGACGACGAAGGTCCACCCGGCACCGTGCCACAGGCCGCACAAAACCATGGTGAGAATGACACTGACCACATAGGCGAAGCGGTCGGCTCGGGGAGCCAGCCGGGGCCGGCGGGAGAATCGTCGCAACAGAGAGTAGGAAACGGGCAAGAATAGGTAGTCGCGCAGCCACGTGGACAAGCTGATATGCCAGCGCCGCCAGAAGTCACCGATGGATCGAGCCAGATAGGGCTGGCGGAAGTTTTGCATCAGCCGGAAGCCGAGAAGCCGGCCGAGGCCCCGAGCCAAATCGGTGTAGGCGGAAAAATCGCAGTAGATTTGCCAGGCATAAGCGAACGCGGCCAAGGCGACGATCAAACCCCGAAAGACGCCGGGTTGATTGAAAACCGTGTCCACCAGAATGGCAAGGCGATCAGCTATGACCAGCTTCTTGAACAACCCCCAGACAATGAGCTGCAGTCCCTCGACGAGCCGGCCAGAATCGGGACGATCTTTTGCAGGGAACTGAGTCATTAGCTCTCCGGCCCGGTCCATGGGACCAGCCTGGATCGCGGGGAAAAAGGAGACATAGAGGGCCAGGCGGGAGAAGCTTCGCTCGGCCCCCAATTTCCTCCGGTACACGTCGACCAGGTAGCTGATCTTCTTGAATGTATAGTAGGAAATGCCGAGTGGCAGGATGAGACGAAGGACAGGTTGGGCATAGGTGATGTGCAGCCGGCTGAGGAGAGTATGGAAAAAGTCGCCGACGAAAACGGCGTATTTGAAAACGGCCAGGATCCCCAAGTTCAGGACCAGTCCCAGGACCAGCAGCCGCTTCCTGGCACGCGGGTCGGGTTGGGCTGCGATGCCCTGGGCAAGGAAGAAGTCGCCCAAAGTGGAAAGAACAAGCAGAAGAAGCCCGACCAGCTGATTCGTGGCATAGAAGAAGTAGCCGGCCAAGAGGAGGAAGAGGTTTCGGAAGCGGGAGGGCAGAGCCCGGTGAAGCGCGGCCGTGAGCGCGAAGAAGACCAGGAACTCAAACGACAGAAACGCCATCAGGGCGTATCATAAAGGAATTCAGGCCCCTTTGGCTATCGCACCACGGGGATATCACCCGCCTGGCCCCACTCGTAAGTGGCTCCTCCATAGATATACCAAGTTCCGTTGCTCGGCCGCCAGACCGCCGGGTCGGTGATCCCGTCACCATTGTAATCGGCGGGGACCGGGACGTCCCCGCGCTGCCCCAACTGAATGGTCCTTGTCCAGCTTCCCAGGAAGCTGATGTACCATGTGCCGGTGCTTGGCCGCCAGACGGCCAGGTCCGTCCTGAAGTCTCCGTTATAGTCGCCGGGAACCGGGATATCACCGGCCGCCCCCCACTGGTAGTTCCCTAAACCCCTGATGACCCAGGTGCCGGTGCTCGGCCGCCAGACGGCGATCTCGTCATAGCCGTCTGTGTTGTAATCGCCGGGCACAGGAAAATCCCCCGCCTGTCCCCAGACGATATTGGCAAAGGCTTTGATATACCAAGTCCCATCGGCCGGCCGCCAGAAGGCGATGTCCGTTGCCCAGGTGCCGAAATAATTATGGGGGACGGGGATGTCTCCCAGCGCTCCCCATTGCACGGCGGCAGCCCCTCCGATCGACCACGTGCCGTCGCTAGGCCGGTAAACCGCCACCTCGGTCACGAAATCGCCGTTATAATCGCCGTTCACCGGGATATCACCGTAGGCTCCCAATTCGTAGGTGCCGGAGTTTTTGATAATCCACAACCCGGTTGTCGGTCTGAAGACGGCCGGGTCAGACGAATAGTTACCGTTAAAATCGTGGCCGTCAACAACGAGGACCGGCAAGGGGATGGAGAACTTAATAACGACGTCATCGCGGGCTCCGCCGTAAGTCCTGTCAAAGGCGCCGGGGGTTTTGGGGAAATTGGTCGATCCCGTGCTCCCGATGATGAAGGCATTGCCATAGGCGTCCACGGCTAAACCGCCGCTCGTTCTGTCGGCGCCGCTCCCCCCGATAAGCGTCGAGTAGAGAAGCCCCTTACCCACCGGGTTGAGCATGGTCAGGAAAATATCCTGGTCCCCGTTATGGGTTTGGTCGAAAGCGTCCTTTGTCGTTGGCCAGTTGGCCGATTTGGTATAGCCGGTGACGATCGCATCGCCGAGGGCGTCCACTCCGACAGCTCGACCGAATTCCAGGTTCGAACCGCCCAGGAAGGTCGAGTAGACAAGGGCAGAACCCGCCGGATTTAGCTTGGTCAGGAAGGCTTCGTTCGAACCGGAGAAGGCGGAGTCCCAGGCGCCGGTTGTGACCGGAAAACGGTTTGACTCCGTGAACCCGGTCAAGTAAGCATTTCCGCCGCTGTCAACGGCCAATCCTCCGAGAGTGCCATCCAATCCGTTGCTCCCGAGATACGTGCTGAAGATCAGGCTGGTCCCCGGAGCGTTGAACTTGCTCACAAACACGTCTTTGGAGCCGCCCAGGCTTCTGTCATAAGCGCCGCTCGTCGTCGGGAAATTGGACGACGTTGTCGTTCCTGTAATGTAAAGATTTTCGGCCGGGTCGAGGACGACCCCCAAGCCCTGCTCTTCTCCGCTCCCTCCGAAAAAGGTGGAGAAAACAAGGCCCTTTCCCGAGGAATTGACCCTCAAGGCGAAGGCGTCCCGTCCGTTCAATGACTTGTCGTAGGCGTTGACAGTGGTAGGAAAATCGGCGGAGAGAGTCGTCCCGGTCAGGCAGACATTGCCGTTCTGGCTGATGGCCAAGCCTGCAGCTTCGTCGGAATCGCTCCCGCCGAACAACGTAGAATAGACGAGGCCCGTGCCGGCCGCGTTGAGTTTGGCGAGAAACGCGTCCCGGACGCCGCCGAGAGTTCTGTCGAAAGCCCCGGTGGTCGTGGGGAAATTGATCGATTGGGTATAGCCGCAGACATAGGCCTGTCCTCCGGCATCCACCGCAATCGCCAGACCGGCCTCACTTCCGTTTCCGCCGAGAAACGTCGAATAGACCAGGCCGGAGCCCGCCGGATTGAACTTGGTTATGAAAACATCGAAGACACCGCCGTTGAATGTCCTGTCATAGGCTCTGGTGGTCTTGGGAAAATTCCCCGAATAGGTATGCCCTGTCGCATAGACATTCCCTGCGAGGTCAACGGCTATGCCTCCGTCCGCTTCCTGGCCGCTCCCTCCCAAATAACTCGAGAACATCAGGCTGGGATCGATCACGAGCTCGGCGTCTTGGTGATAAGGTCCGGTTTGGAAACCGAATTCCCCTGCCGGACTTATGACATAAGCGGTTTTCACCTCTTTCTTCACGTCGTCGATGATCTGATAGCTGATTGGCTCATCCTCGACGACGAGACCGGTCTCCGTGGCGATTTCCAACTGGCTTTGAGCATTGACTCGAGCCTTGACGGCCCCGCCGTAGCCGATCCGGATGTCTTCGACCCGGCCGCCGGGCTTGATCCTGTATTCGCATTTGATAGAGTCGTCCCGGCCGCTCACCTCCAGGTCGATGGCGGGATAAAGATCATGGTAGATGATTTTTTGGAAAGCCCGCGCTCCGGTCACCCAGGCCCGGGGATCATTTCCATAGAGAAAGTTGAAGGTCGCCGGGGTTGATTCAAGGGCTTCGACCCTCGGCTCTACCTGAGCACCGATAAAAGTCATCTGAACATTGTCCACGAGGGCGCCTCGCTCCGTTCTTGACCCGGACGGCGATTTCTTTTCCTCCGGGACACGCTCCGCTTCTTTTGAGGCGATGAATTGGAAAGTGATCTCCTCGCCAGTGAAGAGAATGCTGCCGAACGGCATCTTGGCCAGGAATTTCACGCCTTCCCCGAACTGCCCTCTGTTCTCGATGAAACAGGCAGCCGAGGGACCGAACGGGGAAACCGCGATCCGCGACTGCGCAGGGGTCATCGTGAACGGACCCGGAACGTCGGAGCCTGGCAGGCTGGGAAAAGAGAGGAACGCCGCCATCGCCAAAAAGACGATTGCTTTCTTCCCTTTCATGGAAAGACTCCTGTGGAAAAAGGTGCTCTTTTGCTGATACCAATGTAGTACAGGCTTTAACCCCTGTCAAGGAACTCGTCAAATCAGCTTTTTTGGCGGCCAAGCTCCAACCAGTTGCATCACGGAAAGGGCACCAAAGTGAGCTGATAGAATCCCCTTGACAAGTGATTTGTGATATGACTATGCTTAACGCAAGGAGGGGGCTATGACAAGGCGCCGAATTTTCGGGTCCTGGAAAAATCTAAAATCTTGCAAGTGGAGACAGCCGCAAGATTTTTCAAGCGCACACTGCCGATGACCTGAATCGGCAGGATGGAATCATCATGCCTGGCGGGGCTAAAGGGGGTGGTGGCCGGTGATTGTGACTGAATAAGGGGGAAACTTTCTTTTTTTGCTCAGAAAAACAGAGAGTTGTTCATTATTCGTAGTCAGCCAAGGTTGAAAGGAGGGTTTAAATATGGATAAGAAAAGATCGAAATTCGCAGGTTGGTGGTGGATGCTGCTGCCAATCGTGCTGTTCGTGCTTGTGTTTCAAACCGGCGGAACGACCGCGTCCGCCTCGTCGGGCATGTTCCCGGCGTTCATCCCGATGCCGGGCGTCAGTCCCAGGGGCGTCGCGGTCGACAAGATCGGCAATGTCTACGTCAGCGTAGGGGAGGTCCGCGAAAACCTGGAGTACATCCAAGTCCGGAAGTACTCGCCTGCCGGGGAGGAGCTGTTTTCCGTTGAGATCGGCCAGGGGACGATCGGAGGCCTCATGGTTACCGCCAAAGGAGAGCTCTATATCGCCATCGCGGTCGGGACCGATAGGGGAGTCTATCGGATGGACCGAAGGGGGAATATCGAACTCCTGCCGGGCAGTGATCAGATCTTTTTTGCGAACGGCCTCGCCTTCGACGATGAGGGCACCCTGTATGTCACCGAATCCTTTTCACCATTTTATGGCGCACAAGGAGGCCTTTGGCGCATCACGCGCGGGGGAGAAGTGGAAGAATGCTTCCATAATGCGCTCTTCACGGGAACTGGCGCGCTGGGGTTTGGCGTCCCGGTCGGAGCCAACGGCATCGCCTACTACCATGGCAGCCTCTACGTGACAAACACGGAGCTGGGCACGGTGCTTCAAGTCCCGGTGTGGCCGGACGGCAGTGTCGGGCAGCCCGAGCTTTGGGCAACGCTTCAGGACGTGCCGGAATCTCCGCTTTATGGGGCTCCGATCCCAGTGTGCGGGGACGGCGTCGTCCTCGACGTGCACGGGAACCTTTATGTGGCCGTGTTGACCCGGTCTGCGGTCGTTCGCCTTAACCTCCTGGACAAATCGCAGGAGACGGTGGCGGCCTTCCGTGTTCCCGACACTTTGCCTCTATATGCCCCGTTTGACTTTCCGGCCAGCCTCTTCTTCGGCACGGGAAAGGGTGAGAGGCAGAACCTCTTCGTGACCTATCTCGGCTTGGGGAAAGGCAAGGTGCCACCGCTTCCCTGGGCCGGGCCCGGCTTAGTGAAGAT
>Ga0153916_10002907_pt1 | contig 12604 bp, 10 predicted proteins | sample Opewatmetagenome_FD_109642 | JGI IMG/M metagenome (GOLD analysis project Ga0153916, IMG submission 109642) | Freshwater wetland microbial communities from Ohio, USA - Open water 3 Core 3 Depth 4 metaG | ecosystem: Environmental > Aquatic > Freshwater > Wetlands | place: USA: Ohio, Lake Erie...
AAGAGAAGAAAACTCAATTCTAAATTGCCAGAGAAGACCTGCTGGCACATATATACCCTTCAAGCCTTAAGCTCGGATAAATTCGTCCGGGTGGTGAACAAAATTCTAAAAAGGGAATATATCCTGATAAAATAAATAAGGGGGGGCGTGGGAATCCCTTGTATTTCAGCCTATTAACAAGAAACTCAACAGATTAGCTTATTTTCTCAAGACCCATCATAACCCAAGAAAACCCAACCCCAATTGAAACAAAATTGAAACAGGGGATGGAGGGTAGCGCACCCCTACCCCTGTCTGTCTGAAACTACATTACCCTGACAAAATCTGCGATAAATTCTACAGGACAAACTTACTAAGAAGCTACTGATAAGAAGACAAGTAAACTGAACACAGTTTTACCCCACTGTGCAGTTCTATATAGTGTTGAGCAGATATATAGAATTAGATGGTGGGGTAACTGGGTCTTCTATGACAGGCACAGTGCGTCAAAATATCCTCAGATTTATGAAAGAAAAGGGACAGACTGAATTTACCTGTCCCTTTCTCGCAGTAGGACCAACTTTTCAGCAGGCCGGTAGGGAAACATCTTTAAACAAATAGTTTATTAGATAAACTACGTCAGCAACCGTTACTTTGTCATCACAGTTTGCATCTGCTGTTGCAAAGGGGATAGGTGCTGGACCTCCTTTAAAAAGATAATTGATCAAATAAATTATGTCCAGGAGAGTTATACTGCCATCTGCATTGGTATCCCCTCTCATCAAAACCTTCAAGCTCAAAACCTGAGTATTACTTTTCTGAGGAACGCTGGCATCTTTCACCTGAACAGTAAAACTGAAAGTCCCGATGTTCACAGGTACTCCGGAGATTATACCTGTAAGGGAATCAAGGCTTAAGTGAGTCGGGATGGTTCCACTTGAAACAGACCAGCCGTACGGAGCTGTTCCACCTTTGGCTATCAAGGTGTCAAGGTAAGAAGAATTGGAGACACCGTCTGGAAGTGAAGTGGTCACGATACGAAGCCCGTAGGTCACGTTACTTGAGTACTTCAAAATCCAGTTGTCTTTGTCCAATACCAGGGCAGTTGGCTGGGAATCCAGATCAATCTGAAAATCCTGGTTTCCTTGGTTGTTGAAAAAAACGACCGTGGTATCTCCGGATGGAGTCGAGATGGTCACATCCACAGGCATGGTGAATACCAGAGGTGGGGTAGATTGGATCTGGTCCAGATGCAGGTAAACCCGATAAGTTCCTCCTAAGTTCTCATACATCCAGGAGATCTGGTAATTCGGACGGTAAGTGCCGTAGATCCATTCCTGGAAAAACCAGTTTAAATCCATTCCGGAAACGGAATCGCATATCCCCTGGAAATCTGCGGTCAAAGCAGTTCCATAGGCAAATCTGGGATCCGAATAATAAGCTCGCAAGCTTCTGAAGAAAGCTGAATCGCCAACCACGTGTCTTAGCATATGCAGAACCCAGCCGGCCTTCTCATACTCCAGGTTGCTGAAAATCTGGTTTACGTTTGTCGTATCCTCCACCCAGATGGTGCCGCCTCCACGTGTAGCGGACTCTAAATAGCCCATATAGGTATGATAATAGCTGGTCCCATACATGTGCTCGAAATACAGAGCCTCGCAATAGGTAGCAAATCCTTCATTTAACCAGATGTTGTGCCAGTCCCCGCAGGTGATATAGTCTCCCCACCACTGGTGCGAAAGCTCGTGCACTATGACATAGGGGTCATACCAGTAGTAAAGCAGAGAGGTACAGGTCTGGTGCTCCATTCCTCCACCCCAGGGGAAATGTGCCATTCCGTATTTCTCCCGGATGAAAGGGTATTGCCCAAAGGTCTGGGAATAAAAATCTATTGCTCCGACTGTAATCGCATAGCCGGAAACCGCCTGGGAATAATATTCAGGGTAGACGAAGTATCTCACCTCCATAGAGTCAGTTGGCGAATAGTGATAATAATCGGAGAAAATGGTGTAATTGGTGATGGCAACTGAGATCAGGTAGGTGGTGATCGGGTAGCTTTCATGCCATTTATAAGTTTTGGTACCGTTTCCGTTATCAGTTAAGGACCTCAATAAGCCATTAGAGGCTACTATTAGATTCGAGGGAATGGTCACGTTGATATCTGCAGAATCTGCTTTGTCAGAAGGATGGTCTTTGCAGGGCCACCAGGTTCTGGCAAAATATGGCTCGCTCAAAGAGGAAATGATCGGCACAGTCGGGCTGCCGTGATAATCAAAGGCAAAAGCCTGGAAACCACCTTCAACCGGATGTCCGTGATAGTATACCGTCAAAAGAAAGCTCTCATCCAGAGCATATGTTCTGTCCAGGGTGATATTAATGAGATTGGAGGAATGGGTAAATGAAAGACTGCCACTTCCCGTCTTTATTGAGTCAGCCACCATGTTGTCATACAGGTCCAGAGCCACAGTGTTTAAGCTTGGGACCTTGCTTTTAGCCTGCATCTTGACCGCTCCATAGATAACCTGATTAGTAGTGTCGATATTCAGATCCAGTCCATAATAGAGAGCATCAAAATCCCCTTGATTAGCTGCGAGCTCGGAAGGGAGTGCCTTGCGGAGCTGGCTCAGGACCTTGGCTTTAGCCTCCCCCATAATCCTGTGCCCTTCGGCGGGGGGGATAGAGAAAACAGGTGACGACTGAGAAAAGGCCTTCTCTCTGGCTTCTTGCTGTGCAAAACTTAAATTGAAGGAAACTAAAAGGAGGACTAACAGAACCGGAAGGAAAGATTTTTTGTACACAAGCACCTCTTTTGTTGAGTTTAATCATTTGATCTTTAGGTCAATCTTCGGGCATTTTCAATGAATAATCAACTACTGATGGATTTTGGAAACAACCTTCCCCCTCGGTGATTTAGAAAAACGGCATCCTTAACTTTGTTCTATATTTAAAATAGCCTGATTTTAAGCCTTGTCAAGTTAAATCCCGATAGTATAGGCCTGCTCTACGTGAATCTTGATATTGTATTATACCTCCTTATAAAATCTCTTATCCTGGTCAACCTGGTGCAGTCAGGAACCATTCCAACACGCAACGTCAAAATATTTTCAGGTTACTTAAACCCTTGGAACTTTTTACTCACATCAGACGTAAGAATAGAGTAAGAGGGCTGCAACGGGTTTGATCTTTTACTTTGAGGTAAGCAAAAATCGGGGGTAAAGGAGGCTGAAAAGATATGAAACTCAGGCTATACACTAGAGGGGATATAGTAATTTTGGAACCAGTGGGCAAGATTATGTCTGGAGAGGATGTTGCTAAACTGGATGAAAAGCTTTATGCTTTGTTGGGGAAAGGGCGAACCAAAGTGATCATAGATTTATCTAAGATTAACTGGCTTTCCTCATCTGCGATGTCCACTCTCCTGAATCACAATATCAAGTTCAGAGAGGCTGGTGGAAGTCTCATATTGGCTAATCTTTCTGGCAAGATTGAGCAGCTTATTGCGATTACCAAGCTGGTTTCTTTTTTTGAAGTGTACGATACCTTGGGCACGGCTATCGATAGTTTCGAAAAGAAGATAGATACCTTAAGTAGTCCAGGATCTGTCTGAGAGGTCAAGTGTAATCCTAACCCCCTCCCTTATCACACTATTTCTTCTTCCTACTTGGCGCAGGGCGTCAAAGTGTTTTCAGGTAGGCTGCCTCAGCTGAGTGAGATTCAGAACTCTGTACTGTACTCGGGGACGGATGAGAACTACTCTAGCCAATCCTTGAATTATTGGTAGCCCTAATATGACACTTGGGCTATCTCCCGACTCCCCAGGGATAATGGAGTCTCTTCACACAGTGGATGCCCGAAGAAGGTGTGGAAGAGAGGCTAATTGGGAACTCCATCTTCTCTTCGCTAGGTTCAACGTACGGCTCTGTTACACTTATGGTATAATCGCCAGGATCCAGATTTACAATCTCAAGGGTCAAATCAAAGAGGCACAGGCAAAGACAAGGAGTGCTAAGCACCTCATCTTCTTCTATGCTGATAACGTTATTATTAATGGTTACCTTTCCTATGATATCATCAGGACAGCAATTGAATCCTGAGTTTATGTGTTTTAGCAAGAGCACCCTCTGCCCGTCATACTGATACTCTATACAGTCTTGGTCTGCTGACACGCTATCTAAAGTACTTTCGTTGTGGAACGATTTACAGTTGCCGTGATTGACGAGAGATCCAGTTGGAGAACAGTCAGGTGGTTTTCCTCCTTTGAAGAGATAATTGACCAAATAGACAGCATCGCCAATAGTTACTTTACCATCGCAATTAGCATCTCCGGACTGAATCGGAACTGGAGCAGGACCTCCTTTGAATAAATAATCTATCAGATAAACCACATCGGAAACAGTGATCTGCCCATCGTTGTTCGCGTCTCCGTGGAAATAACTGGTGGTTGCGTAATCATAATCCGTGTTCATAGCATAAATTCTGTCTTCCCTATTTCCTGTGCTGTTATACCGTGCCACCCAGCCGATATCAACGAATTGAGCAAATGCAGGCAAGGCAAAAAAGAAAACAAGACAGAAAGCCAAAAAGACTTTAGACATAATACCTCCTTTGTCTTGAGATCGGGGATTGTTTGTTCTACCTAATTGTAAATTTATATGCGGCGGAGACGTTGTCAAGCATTTTTTATGAATTTTGGACTCGTATAGGTGTGGGGTATCCGCTTCTAAATTCGTTAAGATAATCCAAGTCAAAATAAGGCGCTGGATAATAGACTACCTACTGCTACTCCCTATTTCTCAGGAGGAATCTAGGCAGTTAAGATAGGGAGTCTTCACTCAACGTCAGAATATTTTCAGGTTGATCGAGCTTTAATTGCACGCTGGGGGTCCTCCATCTTTGAAAAAATAGTTGATTAGGAAAACTGCATCGGCTATACTTACTTTGTGATCACAGTTTGCATCTGCTGCTGCAAAGAAGACAGGTGCTGGACCTCCCTTAAAAAGATAATTGATTAGATAAATTATGTCCAGGAGAGTTATACCGTCATCTGAATTGACATCCCCGATTACAAATTGAGAGCCGACTGTTTTTGCATGGCTGATAAGGGTGGCAAATTCCATCTTCACCACCTCTTTCATGTAATCAAAGTCTAAACTATCCACCAGATCATAATTTCTGTGCCAGCCGGAGTTGAAGAAATCCCCTTCTTCTGCATAGATGGCGTCATATCGCCATTGGTAAAAAGAATAGTGGTCACTTCCTGAACTCTGGCCTTTATAATGCGGATGCAAATAAGTATATTGATCTGCCATACTGCTCATCAGGTTCACAAACTCGAGTGAACCGGAATCAGCATAGATTGTCACATCCGTGTCTGCATCCACGCTGTGCCCGATCATATCGGCGTTGAGCATAAGCTGCATGTCAACCTGATGATTGCGAAGATATTCAGCGAAAAAATAGCTTCCGATTAGTCCCTGTTCTTCCTGGGCAAAAGGAACAAAGATCACTGTAACCGGCAACGGGTGTTGAGCCACAATTCTGGCTATCTCCAGGGTAGCGACTGTGCCTGAGCCATTATCATCTGCGCCTGGTGCCCAGGAATATGGATCAGCTCCCGGTCCATACACAACTGAGTCATAATGTCCACCTACTACCAGCACTATATGCGGGTGAGCGGTCCCCTTTACTGTTGCGACCACATTGTACTGATCAGAATCCCAATAATAATGGTGATACCAGACCGAATCGATGCCGAAACTTTTTAGTTTATCGAAAAGCCATTGCCGGACGCTGGGCAATGCATCTGAATAGGAATACCTGGTTCCGAAATTCTGCAGTTGCAAATCCCAGACATAGAGAGAATCGCTGGAGACTAGAGAAACCAAGCTATCGATTCCCGGGTCATAATAAGGATAACTTTTTGAAGGTTTTCCTACTGCAGGTTTGGGTATCAAGGGAATAGTATGCCGGAAAACCTTAGCAATATGATAGCCTTTCTCAGCTAAAGTTCTTGCCGTTTCATCTGATATCTTTAGAAAATAAATATCGCCGGTTTGCACAAGTATCCTACCATACCGGGATAAATCAACCTGTTCAAGTCTTTTGCCTTTGGAGATGACATAATAACTCTCAGTCCAGGGCTCCTCATCTATAATCCGAAAACTCAAGCCTGCCCCTTGAAGAGCATTTAGCCGTGTTTTTTCAAATTCGGCAATGATAATGTTATCGAACCGGTGATAAACCGATAGGTTCAAATCACTTGCCTTCTGAAAGTCGGCTTGACCTTTTAGATGAAGCTGAATTAAAACAGGGGAAGCAAAAACCGGCATAGCCCACAAGGAGAAAATCATGACAACAATTGTTCTAATCCTCATCTGACACCTCATTGGTTAAGTTTCTGCAAAAGAACTTCTCCCCTCATTTGATATAATAGAGAATCATAAAGATTCTCCCTTACAATCCACTCTAAAAATACCCTTTTTCCAAGTTTCGTCAAGCTTTTTGTGGTGGCTAACAAATAGGTGGGGTAGGGCAAACCTTTGTTTTCCAAGCTATTACGAAGAAAGACAACGAATTAGCCTGCTTCTTCCAGACCCAAGAAAACCCAACCCCAATTGAAACAAAATTGAAACAAAAGCCTGCCCTTGGCTGATAACTCTTTGCAAGACAAGGGGCAAATTCCCACTAGTATATCCTGATAAAATAAGGGCCTGACATCCATATACTTTTTAACCGGTAATAAAAGGCTATAGCGACATCATCACTTTACTAATACCTCAGGGTTGTCCCCAAAAATAAATTAATTCTATAGAATAATTTATCTGAGAATGAATAATTTTCTTATGAATCTTTTCACTGAGTGAACTGCGTTGTCAAGAGAATCAAAAGTATGTATGAATCTACCCCAGCAGATTCCTTTTTGCTTGACACCCAGACGACTTCTAAGTTAATTGAACGAAAATCCGATAGGACTTAATGTTGGTTGAAGAACTCCATCTCGGATTGTGGGACGAGAAATAAGTTACTCCGAATTAAAGGAATCAAGATTCGCTTCAAAAAAAAGGTTAATTCTTACGAACGTTTTGGTAAGAGCGAAGCCTCGTTATTATAAAGGAGAATCCCATGCCAAAAAAGGAAACCAGAAAAAAAGAGTCGATTTCGGAAAAACAACTTGACCTTATGCATCGCTACTGGTGCGCGGCAAACTACCTGTCTGTCGGTCAAGTCTATCTGCTGGATAATCCGCTCTTAAAGGAGCCACTATCAAAAGAACATATAAAACCAAGGCTGCTGGGGCACTGGGGCACGACCCCAGGTCTTAATTTCATTTACGTGCACCTTAATCGCCTGATAAAGGAGCGGGATCTGAATATGCTTTACGTTACGGGACCGGGACACGGCGGTCCGGCTTTGCTGGCGAACACTTATTTAGAAGGTACATACAGCGAATTATACCCGGATGTTTCCCAGGATGCTGAAGGGATGAAAAAACTTTTCAGGCAATTTTCTTTTCCTGGTGGTGTTCCGAGCCATACTGCACCAGAAACCCCTGGCTCCATTCACGAGGGTGGTGAGCTCGGATATGCCCTTTCGCATGCCTATGGTGCGGCATTTGACAATCCGGACCTTATCGTAGTCTGTGTGGTCGGTGATGGAGAAGCTGAGACAGGTCCTTTAGCTGCGGCATGGCACTCGAATAAATTCCTGAACCCGACGAGCGATGGAGCAGTCTTACCAATTTTGCATTTGAACGGATATAAAATTGCCAATCCTACTATCCTGGCCCGAATCAGGCGGCAGGAGTTAGAAAGCCTTTTCGAGGGCTACGGCTACAAGCCTTATTGGGTCGAGGGTACTGATCCAAAAAAAACACATCTTTGTATGGCAGAAACTCTTGACACAGTCATCGACGAGATCAAGAATATTCAGGCAGACGCACGCACAAATGCGGTGTCGACTCGGCCTCACTGGCCTATGATTATTCTAAAAACTCCTAAGGGCTGGACCTGTCCGAAGGAGGTCGACGGTAAGAAATTAGAAGATTTCTGGAGATCGCATCAGGTCCCTTTTGCAGAGTTTGAAAAAAAGCCTGAGCATCTAAAAATCTTAGAGGAATGGATGAAAAACTATAAGCCGGAAGATCTTTTTGACGAGAAAGGAAAATTACTTCCTGAACTGGCAGCTCTTGCTCCACAAGGGGAAAAACGTATGGGTGCCAATCCTCATGCAAATGGTGGTCATCTGCTAAAAGATTTAAAAATGCCCGATTTCAGGGATTATGCGGTTGCAGTCTCAAAGCCGGGTGAGGTTAAAGAGGAATCAACCAGAATCTTAGGGCGTTTTCTCAGGGATATCGTGAAATTGAATAGCCCTCAAAAAAATTTCCGGATTGTGGGACCGGATGAGGTTGCCTCCAACCGGCTGGATGCTCTGTTCGAAGTTACAAATAGAGTTTGGATGGGTGAGACGATTGCCGAAGACGAAAATCTTTCGCCAGATGGCCGGGTAATGGAGATCTTGAGCGAGCATACCTGTCAGGGGTGGCTTGAAGGTTACCTGCTTACTGGCAGACACGGGCTTTTTACCTCGTATGAGGCTTTTATACATCTGGTCGATTCGATGTTCAACCAGTATGCCAAGTGGTTAAAGGTTACCCGAAGCGAGATACCCTGGCGCAGACCCATTGCTTCGCTTAATATCCTTCTTTCGTCTCATGTCTGGCAGCAGGACCACAACGGGTTCAGCCATCAGGACCCGGGTTTTATCGACCATGTGGTGAATAAAAAAGCAGAGATCATAAGAGTATATTTTCCCCCGGATGCCAATACTCTTCTTTCGGTGTCTGACCATTGTCTCAGGAGCCGGAATTATGTAAATGTCATCGTGGCTGGTAAACAACCTCAGCCCCAGTGGTTAAGTATAGAAGACGCTGTAAAACATTGCAGTTCCGGTATAGGGATCTGGGAATGGGCAAGTAGCGACGCTGGAATGGAGCCGGACGTGGTGATGGCTTGCTGTGGGGACGTGCCCACGATCGAGACTTTAGCTGCAGTCGAGATTTTAAGACAATCTGTTCCAGACCTGAAGCTAAGAGTGGTTAACATAGTTGATCTGATGACCCTTCAGCCGCAAGAGGAACATCCGCACGGCCTGTCCGGGCATGAATTCGACACCTTATTTACCACTGACAAGCCGATTATATTCGCCTATCACGGCTATCCCTGGCTCATTCACCGTCTGACTTATCGAAGGACTAATCACCACAACCTTCATGTCAGAGGATACAAAGAGGAAGGAACCACCACTACTCCTTTTGATATGCTGGTGCGAAATGATCTGGATCGTTTTCATCTTGTCGCAGACGTAGTTGACCGGGTTCCTAAGCTGAGCTATAAAGCAGCCTATATCAAACAAGCGGTCCGGGACAGGTTAATCGAACACAAAGAGTATATATCCAGGTACGGACAGGACCTGCCTGAAATCCGGGAATGGAAGTGGAGTCTCACTTAGACCGGGTCTCACAAGCGCTTGGTTTTTTCTGTCGCTTACTCTTGCAGAGAATTTAAGAGCCTATGAATTAGATATGTCAACAAATCCGAAACTAATCAGGACAGCCAGTGGTAAAAGATCTGTCAGAACCGATTTTAATAAGACAAATACTCGCCAAAAAGAGAAGGAAATTTTCATATTGGTTCGAGAAAATATAGCTTGACAACCCACTTTTTTTATATAATTTATGATTTAAAGTTTCACTGAATATGAAAAAACCTTTAAATTTCTTATATTCTGAACTTTTGGTTACATTCAGGCTCTTAAAAGAGTCACTCTCCAGAGGGCTGGTCTATTTCCTGGGGTTTAGCCTATTTCTTTTCTTCGGCTCGATTGGATTCAGCTTCTTAGGGCTTTTTGGACAGAGGATAGACCAGGTTAAAGCTACCAGCCTGGAGCTGGAAAACAGGATTCTGGCTGGTAAACTTCTGGATCTGGAGTTTTTTCAGAATGAACTGGATAAAGAGATAAAGGAGTTAAGTCAGATGGAACAAAAGGTTCACAGCCTCTTAGGACTGAAATCCGAAGGGCTCAGGGAGCGGAAAGACGATAACCAGCCTCTGGTGGAAGATAACAGCTTTTATCCAGAGGTAAAAATGGTAGATATAGATAAATTAGTCAATGAGGTCAGGGGAGAAAAAGAAGGGTTTGAATATATATATCAGAAGCTCAGCCAGAAAAAAGATTTCTTGGACCATACCCCTTCGGTTTATCCGGTCAACGGCTATATCAGCCGGGGATTCGGAATCGAGCCAGATCCTTTTACCGGAGAAATGGGCTTTCACCAGGGTTTGGATATAGTGGCAGATCTTGGCACACCGGTAATAGCTGTGGCTAAAGGAAGGGTGAGTTTCGTAGGCTGGCAAAAAGGTTTGGGCAAACTGGTGACAGTCGATCATGGGAACGGTTACAAAAGCTCATACGGTCATCTTTCGGTCATCCTGGTCCGGGACCACCAGCAGGTTGAACGAGGAGAAATAATCGGCAGGGTAGGGAATACCGGTTATTCAACTGGCCCTCATCTGCATTATGAGGTTTATTTAAAGGGGAGACTGGTAAATCCACAACCATATCTCTTGGGCGGGAGATTTTAAAACAAACACAGGCGGAAGAAATCCAGAGAAGATTTACCCTCCTGAAAATTTACATATATAAAAAATGGCAGCATTGAAATTCGTAGCTTCAGCCTGTCTGGCTGGGGTTAAATGCAGGTATGATGGGAAAGACAAAAAGGTTAAAGATGTCTACCTTCAAGTCAAGAGAGGAAAAGGCCTAGCCTTGTGTCCGGAACAGTTGGCTGGACTGCCCACGCCCAGGAAATCCTCTCAGATAAAAATCAAGCAGGGACGAAAAACAGTGATCTCTTCTAAGGGTGAAGATCTGACCAGGTTCTTTTTAAGAGGAGCCAATTTATCTTTGCACATCGGGAAAAGGTTTAAAATAGAATCTGCTTATCAAAAGAAAGGGAGCCCCTCCTGCGGATTTGGCCTGAAAAATGGAGAAAACAAAATTGTGGGAATAACCTCAGCTCTTTTTGACAAAAAGGGGATCAAGATTTACCCATGGTAGATTTTTGTAAAAAAAGGAAGTAACCAAACGACAACTTAAAACCAAGCGTATTTTATAACGAAGAGATTGTATGCCCTTTGATAATCCAAAGGATGAAAAGTTAGCCGGGAAAAGGCTAAGTAGTTCATCTGAAAAAAAGGAGGAGGAGCTTTTAGAGATCGTCAAAAAAGCTCAAGGAGGTGACCAGGAGGCTTTCCAGGAGATAGTGCAGAGGTATAAAGTTCAAGTGGCTGGAATAGCTTATCGGATGGTGGGTGATTACGAGGATGCCAAGGATATATCACAGATGGTTTTCGTAAAAATCTATCAGAACCTGCACCGATTCGACACCACCAAAAAGCTGTCCACCTGGCTTTACCGAATCACCATCAACGCCTCTATCGATTTCATTCGGAAGTTCCGAAAACATAAGCTCGAGGTACTGGATAATATAATCGGAGAGCTAAAGGAAAAAAAGAATGATGTCGAAGGAGTTTATCAGAGAGGGTTGATTCGCCTGGCAGTGGATGAAGCGCTGGAGAGCCTGAATCCCAAACAGAGATCGGTTTTCGTTTTAAGAGATCTGGAAGGGTTGGATATAAAGGAGGTTTCTCAGGTAACCGGAATGCCCCAGGCCACAGTGAGATGGTACCTGCATCGAGCCAGGGCTAAACTGAGGGATGAACTGATGAAGCATCATCCCGACATTTTGGAGAAGGCAGGGATAAAATATGAGGTGCAAAAAGGCTAAAATTTTTTTCCTGGATTATAAAGATCTGAGCGAGGAGAAGAAAAGACTTTTAAAAGAACATTTCAAAATTTGTTCTGAGTGTTTCAAAGAGTTTGAAGAGTATAACGCCACATTAAACTTATTACAGAAGACCCTGGATTTTAAGCCGCCAAAGAACTACTGGGAAGGTTTCAGCCCGAGAAGAAATTCAGTTTTTCCCCTGTTCGATCTTAAGAGTTATTTGCACGAAAAGACGGATAAGCTTTTAGCTTTACTTCGGACGCCGCTTTTGGGTCCGATTCCGGCTTACGTTTTTTCGGTTTTACTTTTGATCTGCGCGGCAATAGGCCTTTCCTCTGTGTTCAGAGCCGGAACTTACAGTTCAGGCAGCCTGGTCAATAACCTGATCATCTATGAAGGTCAGCTCCTCTCAGCCAAAGACGATGGACTCTTGACAATTTACACTGTTAGCCAGAAGTGAGGTAGAGCATAACCAATAGCCAAAGTTTTTTATGAAGTCCTCTCTAAATTTTATCCATATCATAACAGCGGGCATTATCTTACCCATTTTTCTCCTCTGCGGATGCAGCCGGGGAAGTCATCTGGAAAGAATGCAATCCGAAATCTATCAGGTTATGGATAAGGTTGGTCCTTCGGTGGTCTCAATCTCAGCAGTCAACCGGGCAAACGGAGATAAGAAGATCGGCTCCGGGGTGGCTCTGGACAAGAATTTTATCCTCACCACTGAAAACCTCCTGCAGAATTCAGATGAGCTCAAAATTAAACTCCAGGACGGCA
>Ga0153916_10002908_pt1 | contig 12600 bp, 11 predicted proteins | sample Opewatmetagenome_FD_109642 | JGI IMG/M metagenome (GOLD analysis project Ga0153916, IMG submission 109642) | Freshwater wetland microbial communities from Ohio, USA - Open water 3 Core 3 Depth 4 metaG | ecosystem: Environmental > Aquatic > Freshwater > Wetlands | place: USA: Ohio, Lake Erie...
CAGAAGCAGGTTAGGGTGGAAATAAGCGAGTTACCTGAAGGGCTTAAGCCGTTCCTGAATCGGGAAGAATTAGAGCGACTGCGGAAGCCGCTTAAGCACGATTAAGCAGTTTAAGCACACTCAATCCCGCATCTTCCTAAAGAACTTGTCTTTTACCAGTGTGGCTATGGCAACTGTGCTGGCCACTGCTGCTATTTCTATCCAGTCCAGGAGGTCTAGGGCGGTTGTTTCAAAGGCCGGCTGGAGGAATGGGGTGTATATCACGGCCGCCTGGAGCGCGAAGGTTATGACCATGGAGAGGATGAGCTTCCTGTTTGAGAGCAGGCCGAGCCCGTATCTTGAGCGGATTGACTGCAGCCGCACCATCTCGAAGGCCACAATTGCTGTGAAAGCCACTGTCATGGCCTTGACCGCTCCTGTGTGCAGGTTGTATGAGAAGAGGAAGAGTGTCCCGACGAGCATCATGACTCCCACTATGCATATGTCTATGAATATGCTCCTGGACAGTATGTTCTCCTTCGGGGAGCATGGAGGACGGTCCATAACGTCCTTGGATGGCGGGTCTGCTCCGAGGGCTAGTGCGGGAAGCCCGTCTGTGAGCAGGTTTATCCAGAGTATCTGGATAGCTGTGAGGGGAAGCAGCACCCTGCCTGTTGCAGGGTCTGTGAACCCTATGAGCATGGCGGTGAATACTATGAGCACCTCTCCGAAGTTGGTGGAGAGCATGTACTGGATGAACTTCTTGATGTTGTCATAAATCTGGCGGCCTCCCTTCACGGCCGCCACTATGCTGGAGAAATTGTCATCGGCAAGGACCATGTCCGAGGCCTCCTTTGCGACGTCAGTCCCGTTTATGCCCATGGCCACGCCTATGTCTGCTTTCTTGAGCGCGGGCGCATCATTCACCCCGTCGCCTGTCATGGCTATTATGTGATTCCTTTTCCGGAACGCATCCACAATCCGGACCTTGTGCTCGGGGTTCACGCGGGCGTAAACCCTCACCTGCTCAACTATTTTATCCAGCTCTTCATCAGGGAGCCTGTCAAGCTCCTCTCCTGTCAGGGCCTTTTCCTCTTGGCTTTCTATTATCTTCAGCTCCTTTGCGATTGCAACTGCTGTGTTCAGGTGGTCTCCTGTAATCATGACCACTTTTATGCCGGCTTTCTTGCAGGTGGCTATGTCTTCCTTAACCCCATCCCTAGGAGGGTCTATCATCCCGACCAGACCAAGGAAAACCAGGTTCTTTTCTGGGTCTGAGTCCTTTCCTTTGAGTTCTTTAAAGGCGATTGCTAAAGTCCTTAGTGCCTCTCCTGTGAGGGACTGGTTCTGCTCAAGAATTTTCTTCTTTTCCGCTGGCGTGAGTTTTCTGGTCTTGCCGCTGGAGTAAAAGGAATTGCAGAGGGAGAGGATTTTTTCAGGGGCTCCTTTTGAGCACGCTATCAGTTTCTTTTCAGGTATGGTGTGGATGGTTGTCATCATCTTTCTCTCGGAAGTGAAGGTTATCTCCCTCTTCCTGGGATAGTTAGAAGTTTGTATGCCTGCTTTTCTGGCTGCCACCACAAGGGCTCCTTCTGTGGGGTCTCCAATTATTTTTTCATTTTCTAACTCTGCATTATTGCAAAGGGCTGCTGAGCGCAAAATAAGATAAAGTGTCCTGTCTTTGGATGGAGAGATTTCCTTGTCGCAAACCAGGAACTTGCCTTCTGGCCTGTAACCTTCTCCTGTCACGGATATGGTTGTGTTCGGGTACCATATCTTGCGGACAGTCATCTCGTTCTTGGTAAGGGTTCCTGTCTTGTCCGCGCATATGCAAGTTGTGGAGCCGAGGGCCTCCACTGCAGGAAGCTTCCTTATTATCGCGTTATTTTTGGAGAGCTTCTGCAGGCCTAGGGCAAGGGTTATCGTGACCACAGCAGGAAGGCCTTCGGGTATGGCAGCTACTGCAAGGGCTATGCCTGTTATTATCATGGTGAATATCGGCTCGCCCCTGATAACGCCTGTAAGAATGACTATGCCGCATATCGAGAGGATTATGAGACCCAGCTTCTTCCCGAAGACGCCGAGCTTCTTCTGGAGGGGCGTGCCTTCCTCCCCGGCCTCCTGAATCGTGGTGGCTATCCTGCCCATCTCCGTCCTCATCCCGGTTTCCGTCACCACGCCTGTCCCGCGGCCGTAGGTGACTATGGTGCCCATCCAGGCCATGCTCTTCCTTTCTGCCAGGACGCTGTTCTTGAATATTCCCGTGCTTTTGGTTACCGGTGAGGATTCGCCTGTTATCACTGACTCGTCTATCTGGAGGTCTGTGGTTTCAAGAATCCGGAGGTCTGCAGGGACCTTTGTGCCCTGCTCAAGGATTACAATGTCCCCGGGGACCAGGAGCTTGCTGGCTATGGTCTGCTTCTTCCCGTCGCGAAGGACAACACTTTCAGGTGAGGAGAGCTTTTTCAGCGCCTCTATGGCTTTCTCGGCTTTGTATTCCTGAATGTATCCAAAAATCGCATTCAGAATGACTATAGCTATAATGGCCAGAGCATCTAGGATTTCGCCTATGGCTGCGGAGAAAATAGTGGCGCCAATAAGAATGATGACAAGAATGCTCGTGAACTGGCTCAGAAAAATCTCAAGCCTGCTTATCTTCTTCTCTTCCTTGAGCTCATTCGGGCCGAACTTCTGGAGCCGGGCCTGGGCCTCCTGCTCGGAAAGGCCTTTTTCGTTGGTTTGCAGTTCTTTCAGAACTTGTTTTTTTTCTATTTCATTCCAGCTAACGGCCATAATAATAATTGGCGGGGCGGCTTATATTTCGGGCGCGGGTTGACTGGTGTATCCCCTCCCCAAATCAGTTAATTTGAAGCCCCTTACGCTTTTTGGGGATTGTTCAATCAGGCCTTTTTCCAGCAGCAGATTGTGTATTCCTAGCTTTTTGTACATGCTTACATGAAAAGGTTCAGGTTGGGTGTTAAGGCTTCTGGCAACTTCATACATAAGTTCCCAGTTTTCCGGATGGTAATGTATCATTCTTCTGGTTTCAAACTTCTTCAGTATCCTGAGTGCTGCAGATATGTATGGTAAGGCTTCTTCAGACACAGGGTCTCTTAAATCTTCTGTCATAAAACAGCACCTTAGATGTAGATTAACTAAAGAATATGTCTGCAGCTGCTTAAATACTTTAAGGTTTGAACTTGCTTGGCTTCTTTACAGAAATCAGCGGTGCTTGTGCTCTTCCTTCAGGCGCAGGATGGCTTCTGCTATGTCATTTGTTTCGTCAAGCACGCGCTTGGCTTCATCATTGGAGACCCCTGCCTTTTCAGCTACCATTTCCACATCCTCTTCTGAGAATTCGTCTTCCTCCTCCCCTGGCTTCTCGGTCACATCACCTGTCACCTGGAAGGTGTCCTGGCCCATCATGTTTATCCTGGAGACCTTGGGGTTGTCTATTATTATCTCCCCGCCTGACTGCAGCTTGATTATGACCTGCTCTGCGTCTATCTGCTCCATCTTCATGCCAAGTTGCCTGGCCATCTTTTCCATCTGCTTGGGGTTTATTTTCATGCTCCCACTTGCAAAAGTGTTATCCCAGGGGCTTAAAAAAGAGTATGTGCGCGGCAGGCGCCTCTTCCAAGCCGCTAGTCAAAAACCAGCTTTCCAAAATATATTCTGGGGTTTGGGCTGTGCTTTTATTTGTTTAAAAACAAGAAAGCTATGTTCTTCTGGGGTTGGATTATATGGAGATACAAATACTGGACGTGGATTATGTAGTTGTGAATGAGGAGCCAGTGGTCAGGATTTTTGGGAGGGACCCGGAAGGGAAGAGCGTGTGTGTGTTTCATGAGGGGTACAGGCCCTATTTCTATGCGGATTGCGCGCAAAAGGTCTTGGATTTGCTTGACCCGGAAGCAGAGCCGCAGGTTGTGAGCATAGAGAAGGTCCAGAGGATTTATGCTATTGGCTACCAGGGGCCAAAGGATTTTTACAAGATAACTTTGAGGAATCCTGCAAAGACGCCGGAGCTGAGGGACCGGCTGAAGGCAGCCGGGGTAAGGACTTATGAGGCGGACATACTTTTCAAGTACAGGTTCATGTGCGATCACGGGCTGAACGGGCTTGAATGGGTAAAGCTTGATTGCGAGCCGGCAAAGACAAACACCGTCAACTCAGAAAGCTGCGTGAGGGCAAGGGAGATAGAGCCGGCAAAGGCCGAGCGTGAGCTGCCGCTCAGGTACATGGCCGTAGATATAGAGTGCGTGCCTGTCAGGAAAGGAAGCGTGCCTGAAGCGGAAAGGGACCCTGTTGTAATGATGGCCTTTTGCTTCAGCGAGCCGTTCAAGGGAAAGAACTCTCTTGTTCTGGCAACAAGGCAGGATTCGGAGGTTATCAGTTTTGACTCGGAAAGGGAGATGCTGGAGGAGTTTGTGAAAATGGTGAGGGAGTATGATCCGGATGTGCTGACCGGCTACAACATAAACAACTTTGATATGCCCTATCTCCTGGAAAGGATGAGAAGGAACAGGACGCCTGCTTTTTTGGGGAGGTGCAACCAGAAGCAGGCGTCAGCAAGGAAGGTTATGGCAAGGCACAGGGTCTCGGTTCCCGGAAGGGTTGTTTTGGACAGCTATGAGATTGTGAAAAAGGACTTTTCTCTGGTCAGGTATGGGCTGGATTTTGTGGCTGAAACCCTCCTCAAGCAGAAGAAGGAGGATGTCAAGCATTCGGAGATAGAGAAGCTATGGGAAGGGAACCAGGAGGAGTTCAGGCGGCTGGTTTTTTACGCAAGGAATGATGCCCAGCTGGCCATGGATCTTGTGCTCAAGCTGAACCTGGTAGACAAGTATGCGGCTCTTTCCAGGATATCCGGGACGCTTCTTCAGGACACGGTTGATAGCGGGGAGACCACAAGGATAGAAAACTTCCTGCTCAGGGAGTTCAATAAGCATGGCTATATGCTTCCCTGCAAGCCGGAGTCCTCAGATGTGGCCAAAAGGGAGTCGGTAATGGGGAAGGATCTCAAGGGTGGGTTCGTGCTTGAGCCGGATAAGCAGCTTCACTCCTATGTGGCTGTCTTTGACTTCAAGTCAATGTATCCTTCTATCATAAGGACATACAATATATGCCCCACCACTATTCTCAAGGGGGTGGAGATTGAGGGAGCTATAGAGAGCCCGCACGGGACCAGGTTTGCGCCAAAGGAGGTAAGGAGCGGGATAGTTCCGGCCATACTTGAGGAGCTCATGAACAGCAGGCAGGCGGCAAGGAAAAGACTCAAGAGCGCAAAGGACCTGGGGAAGAAGCGGCTTCTCAATGCGGAGCAGTGGGCGCTCAAAATCATGGCGAATGCTTTCTACGGGCACATGGGGTATGCCAGGGCAAGGATATATGATCTGGATATAGCCAATACCATAACTTACACCGGGAGGCACATGATACAGAAGACAAAGGGCATAATAGAGAGTGAACTGGGATATGGGGTTGTTTATGGGGATACGGATTCTGTTTTCGTCAAAATGAAGGAAGAGGACATGGAAAGGATAAGGGCTGCCGGGGAGCTGATAGCCAAGCATGTCACAAAGCAGCTTCCGGACCTGATGGAGCTCCAGTTTGAGAAGGTGTTCAAGCGGTTCCTTCCTCTCACCAAGAAAAGGTACATGGCCTGGAGCTTTGAGCCAGTGGATGGGGGATGGGAGGAGAAGATAGAGATGAAGGGGATAGAGACGGTCCGGAGGGACTGGTGCGGGCTGGTTTCCGAGGCAACAAGGAATGTTATAGAGATTGTCCTGAAGAAGGATGACCCCAAGGCGGCTGTGAAGTATTTCAGGGGGGTTATAGAGGATCTCCTGGGCAGGAAGATACCCATGCAGAAGCTGATAATAACAAAGACCATGACCAAGCAGCCAAGGACCTATATAGGAATGCAGCCGCACATAGAGCTTGTGAAGAAAATACAGGCAAGGGGCCCTGGAGAGGTTCCGGGAATAGGGGACAGGATAGGGTATGTGATAGTCAAGGGCATGGGGCTGCTTTCCAAGAGGGCGGAGGACCCGGTTTATGTAATGGAGAAGGGGCTTGAGGTGGACTCCCAGTATTACATAGAAAACCAGCTGCTGCCGCCGCTGGAAAGGATTTTCGGGGCCCTGGGTTTTTCAAGGTCGGAACTGCTGGGGAACGGGAAGCAGATGTTTATTTTTGACGCCATCAAGAAGCAATGCCAGCAGGAGCAGATAAAGGAGCTTCCTGTTTCGGAGATTACAGGCCTTGTGTGCAAAAAATGCAGCAGGTTCTATCAGAGGGTCCCGCTGGCAGGAGTTTGTGAGTGCGGAGGGGAACTGGCTTTCTCATCCAGCAAGGGAATGGCTGAGTGTGTGGTTGTGGGTTAAATTCACTTTCTTCACGCAAGTTTAAGCCGGCTTTGTGAAACTCATGTGAATTTCCAAAGGAAGGCGTGGGGTGTTTCCATAGGAAATCAGGGTGTTCACGTTAAGGTTGGGGTTGGTAATTTCAGTAGCAAGAGGCCGCAAAATACCCCCTTGTTTCTTGTGGAACTTCATGTTAAGTAACAGGAGTTCACATTGCTGATTGTGCTAAATCCCCATAAGGTGGGAGAGCAGGGCTGTGAGGTCGGAGAAGTAGATTATGGTTGGGAATATCAGGAAGCCCATCATGTGGGATCGCTTGACTCCGGATTTTATGGCAAGCAGGCCAATAAGGGTTCCGGACAGGGCAAGAAGCAAACCGAGCGGTCCGGTTAGAATGGCTACAGCTGCCAGGAGGAAAAGGATTATTGAGAGGTTTAGGTTTTTGTAGCTGATTGAGTGGATGCGATTTATCAAAAAGCCGGATATCTTGAGGACCAGGATTACGGATATGAAGGCGGTCAGAAGGGCTATTAGCATAAGGAGCGTGAGCTCCTGGGAGGTTATGGATGGGGTGAGCTGGGCGATTGCGGAGACAGCTCCGGAACGGGTTTTGCCGAGTGTGAAAAAGGCAACAAGCGTAAAGATTATGTTGGCTGCGTTTATGCCTCCTAGGGAGGTTAGAAAGTCCTTGGTTTTTGCCTTAAAGGTTTGGGCAGCAATTATGCTGGCCTGGGAGGAGCCGAGACCTGGGAGAAGGCCTGCAAACATTCCGGCAAGCCAGCCAGTAACTGTTCCCTTTATTCCTCTTCCCTGGATGTTGGTGGTTTTCTTTTGCCTGGGAAGGGCGGATTTTCCATAAAAGCTGACTATAAGGCCGCTCAGGCCAAAAAGCCCAGTAAGGGAGGGAAAGAGGGCCTGGGAGGAGGGGAAGGTGTTCAGGGTTATGAAGCCGAAAAATCCAGAGAGGAGAAAAACCAGAACTGCCCAAAGTTTTCCTGTCCCTTTTTCCGTCCAGGCCATCCAGAAGACCACAAGGAGAAGGAGGATGTGAATTACTGGGTGAAGGTATGAGTAAAGGGTTGGGATTGCAAAAAGCAGGAGGGGAAGGGTTGCTATTGTAAGGAGGACTGCGCCAAGGCCGCCTAGGACTGAAAGGAAAACGGCTTCATAGCCGCGGCCTTCCATCAGGAGCTGGTGGCCGGGGAGGACGGACATGCAGTTGTCCGGGTCTGGGGCGCCAAAGAGAATGGAGGGGATGAAGTCAAGGAAGACGTTGGAGACAGAGAGGGAGATTATGAAGGCAAGGGAGCAGACAAGGGGGAACTGGAGGAGAAAAGCTGAGAAAGAAAGGACAAGAGCAAAGAGCGTGTTGGGGTGGAGGCCGGGCAGAAGGCCGGTTATCGCGCCCAGGATAATCCCGAGAAAAGAAAAGGCCAGGATTTCAAGGAGCATGAAAAAATTTATTTCCGGGGAAGAAAAGCTTGAGGGTATAACAGTGTTATATTCTTCTCTGCTTAATCCCTGAAAGCGACCTCTCCTTTCTCCAGGTTCACCTCTGCCGACCGGGTTCCATCAGAGCAAACAATAATTACGCCTTTGTAGCTCTCGCTCCATTGCTCTGGCCCGATTATCCAGACGAGGTCTGGTATGGGCTCTATAAGGAAGGGGTCTTCTGTGGAGCGGATCTGGGTTTTATCAGGCAAGAGGTGCCTTCTCTTGAGCCAGCCAAAGGCCTCTTTTTGAGAGACAGACCTGTTTGGGTTGTAAACAAGGACTGTTGCTTGAACTCCCTCTCTGGTGATGGTTATCCAGCCGGGGTTGGGGAGAGTGGACTTCTTTCTGTCCGGACCAGAAACCGCCTCCGGGGTTATCACATATTCGCTTTTATGGCTGTCCTTTTCTGACAGAACCAGCTGGATTTGCGGTCTGTTGTTGTGCCGGTTCATTGGAACATCCGGCCATGCAATCTCCTCTGTGAAGATTTTCCCCTCTTTCACGTGGCCCTTCACGCCTATCACATCATCCGGCTGTGGCTCCTCACTCTTGGTTATAATCTCTGCCTCTCCGGTTGTGTCCTCTATTATGAATCCTCTTTGCGTTGCCTCCCTTACCATGCCTATGGTTGAGACAGGGGCCAGGGATTTCTTGGCATTGCTGATTGAGACCAGGCCGTCCATCTTTTTTTCCAGCAGGCCTCTCATACCCTCAAACCTGGAATTGTAGTATCTGGCAAGCTCCTGGGCTGTGAACTTCTGCTTCTTCTGGATTTTTCGGACTTCAATCAGGAACCCTTCCTGCTCCTCTTTGAGGGAAAAAACCAGTTTCCCTTCCTCCCTGGCCTGCTCAAGGGTTTTCTCCAGGTTTTTTTCTGTTATTTTGGAAAGGGCTTCCGGGGACAGCAGAATCCCTTCCTCCAGAAACTGCCTGACAATCTGCTGCTTCATAAACTTCGCCTTGCCCCGTTTACAGCTCTTTTGAGAGCATTTCCTCTATCCTGGATACGACAGTTCCGGAAAGGTTAACACCTATTTTCCGGGTCCTGCCGTACCTGCCTTTTGAGATGTTGGTTGTGGTCACTATCCCGAAGGTGTCAAGCTCGGATATCAAATCCGAAACCCTTCTCTGGGTAAGAGGCTTCATGTTGTTCTTCTGGCATATCCTGCCGTAAAGGTCGTAAACCTCGCCCGTCTGGATGCCTTTGGCATTTTTCCTGTAGAGCTCAAGAATCGCCTTGAATACAATTTTTGAGTGTTTGGGTTGGGAGCGGATGGTCTCTATGGTTCTGTCTGTATCCACCTTGCTCTGGGCTATGTCCACATGCTCCTCCTTCACGTGGCCGGAGCCGAGCCGCTCTGCCATCTCCCCAGCCACCCTGAGGAGGTCTATCGCCTTTCTCGCGTCCCCGTGCTCCTGGGCGGCAAGGGCCGCGCATTTGGCTATGGCTGCATCTGATATGGATTCCTGGTGGAAGGCAAGTTTTGACCTTTCTGTAAGTATGTCCCTTATTTCCATGGCGTTGTAAGGAGGGAAAATCAGCTCCTCTTCTGAGAGGGAGGATTTCACACGCGAGTCAAGGTTTTCAAGGAAGGATATGTTGTTGGAGATCCCAACCATCGTGACCTTGGTTTTCTCCAGTTCCTGGTTTATCCTTGTCAGGGTGTAAAGGAACTCGTCCCCTATCTTTCCCACAAGAAAGTCAATCTCATCCAGAATAAGGATTATGCTCTGCTGGACCGAGTTGAGTATGCGTTGGAATCTTTGGTAGAGCTCGTTTGTGGGAAGGCCTGTGTATGGAACCTTCTCGCCAAAAAACCCTATCAGCTGCGCGAGCAGCCGGTATTCTGTGTCAGCCACCTTGCTCATCTTGCAGTTCAGGTAGATTGCTTTCAGAACGCCAGGAGAGGCGGCTTCCTCAAGGTCTGATATCACCTTTCTTGCCACAAGCGTCTTCCCTGTTCCGGGCTTTCCGTAAATAAAAACATTGGAGGGTTTTTCGTCCCTGAGAACCGGGGCAAGTATGTGGGCAAGCTGGTTTATCTGCTCCTCTCTGTGAGGAATGTTCTCGGGGGTGAATTTTATGGAAAGGGTGTTTTTGTCTCTAAAAATCGGCTTTTTTGAGGCATAGTCAGAAAAAATGTCCTTGAGAGACGTCTGGGCCATCATATCCCCCTGGTTTCTATTGGAGGTGGTTAATATAAAGGTTGGTTGGTTTTGGTTTCCATAAGAAACTAACCATAACAGTGTTATAATATAGTTAATACTTATTTGTTTTATTTTATAGCTTCCATAAGAAACCAAGGTGTCATATACCCAATAACCCCAAACACCAAAAATTAGCAAACAACAAACATATAAATCCCCTCTACAAAAAACCATAACCAGTGGCCTTATGAAAATCCTGATATTTGCAGACGTTCACGGGGAGTTTGAGAAAGCAGCCCATGTGATGGACAAGGTGAAGACAGAAGGGATAGACGTTATTGTCTGCCCAGGCGACTTCACAGACATGTTCGCTGTTCCAGAGGGGTTCTCCCAGATGGACATAGCAGACATGGTCCTTCAGAAGATAATGTCCTTAAAGGCTCCGGTTCTCTGCGTTCCAGGAAACCACGACCCATATGAGGTGATAGAGCTTTTCAACGAGTATGGGGTCAACCTGCACAACAAAGTAAGGAAAATAAAAGGACTGCCGATGATTGGCTGGGGTGGGGCGCCAACACCTTTCAACACAATTTTTGAGCCGAGCGAGGAGGAGACGAAAGAAGGCCTTGAGTCAATGTACAGTAAGATAAAAGGCGAGAAATTCATCCTTATCCTTCACAGCCCGCCAAAAGACACCAACCTTGACATAACCTTCTCAAAAAGGCATGTCGGCTCCCCAGCAATAAAAGAGTTCATAGAAAAAAGGCAGCCGGTCCTGGCGATATCCGCGCACATACACGAAGCAAGAGGAACAGACAAAATAGGCAAGTCCGTCCTTTTCTATCCAGGGGCGCTTTTTGAGGGCTACTATGGCATAGCCGAGATAAAAGGCGATGAAGTCAAATGCGAGAGCAGGAAGATTTCGGTTTGATTACAGTTCTTTCAGCCGCTCCAGGATTTTTTCCACACTTTCAAGCCTAGAGACGGCAAGCGGTATGCTTTCCACCTCAGCTATCCTCCTGGCCACTTCGTCCACTGTTTCCGGCCCGTGCAGAATCACAAGGGCCGGATGGAGGTTCGTCAGTTTTATTGCCACCATAGGCGTCTTGCCTGTAGTCACCTTTGTGAATATCAGGGCCCTCTGGCTGGTCATTCCGTAAAGTTTGATAAGCTCTGAGAAAGAGAGCTCTGTTATCGCCTTGAGAGAGTCAATTATGGTGTAGCCGTAAACATCCTTGTCAGCGGATATCCCCTTCGTCACGAACTCCGCGTCTATCTTCTTGCAGAATTCAACCACAGGGATCCCTGCCCCAAACTCCTTTATGTCCACTATGGCGCTGGAAAGCGGATGCTCCTGATTGGTCTTGGCAAAGCTGCGAATCACGTTACCCCCTCTCCCCGCATCTATCTCAAGAAGCGCCTCAACACACTTCTTTATCATCTTTATCCCCGGCGATTTCCTTCTCCCGGATTCATAGTCAGAAATGACAGAGGAGGTTATCCCGAGCTCATTGGCCAGCTTCTTTTGCGAGATCTTGAAAATGGTCCTCCACTTCTTTATGACTTTTTCAGAATTCTCGGACAGGACAATCTCCCCGACAACATCCTTTGCCAATGATTTCTTTGCCAGGGTGAATTCGTCAGTTACGTTATCCATATTCGGTAATTGACTTGGATGCTTATAAAGATTTCGGCTCATTGTCTCTGGCAAGCGATATAACAGTGTTATGCCTTCTCACCCAAAACAACCCCTGCTGCAATTTTCAAACCCCTCAGACCCAGAAGTGTAGTTTTTCCTGCACCCCTCCAAACACCCTTCGCAATTCTTCTTGTAGAGAGGATCAAAATCGCACGCAACCCCTCTTCTCTCACAACCCCTCAAACAACCATCAGCTGTGGCGTTCTGGCTGCAAAACACCTTAAAAATATTTGTGCTTGAATAGCAATCCCCACAATACTCCGCGCACTGCCCCTCAAAAAGCGCAATATCAAACATGCTCAGCATAAACAGCACTGCAAAAACCATCATTAAAACCAGACCCAGCTGTCAAACCCACGCACCCATAATTACTTAATAATACATACCTTCAATTTAAACCTCCTCCACCAAAACAAAGTCATGAAAATCTACAGAAAGGGCTCCCAGTTTGAAAGAGACCTTATCCACTTTCTCAACTACAAGGGCTTTGCAGTAGCCCGCGTCCCCTCCAGCGGCGGCTTCCTTTCCCCCATGGACGTTATCGCAATCAAAAAGAACCTTGTCCTAGCCATAGAATGCAAGGCCTGGGACAGAAGGCCCAAACTCCAAAAAGACCAGCTCACCCACTTCCGGGACTGGGTAAACAAGGCAGGAGCAATCGGCTTTGTGGCCTGGAAAAAGCCCAGGAACATCTGGCTCTTCCTCCGCCTCGAAGACGCAGAATCCAACCATTACGAAGAAGAAAACTGGCTCCCCATGGAAAATGTCCTGAATGCGCTGGATTTCAGGTAAGTGTTATTTCTTGACCGAACGTTTATAAAGTATAAAGAGTAATAAATGTGTGATTTGTAAAAAATAGTGGAGGTTTCATATGACCGAAGAAAGCGAAATACTAAGAAAACTAGTTATAGA
>Ga0153916_10002909_pt1 | contig 12598 bp, 11 predicted proteins | sample Opewatmetagenome_FD_109642 | JGI IMG/M metagenome (GOLD analysis project Ga0153916, IMG submission 109642) | Freshwater wetland microbial communities from Ohio, USA - Open water 3 Core 3 Depth 4 metaG | ecosystem: Environmental > Aquatic > Freshwater > Wetlands | place: USA: Ohio, Lake Erie...
GGCCACTTACTATTGGCATCGGGTCCTTTGCCGGATTCTGCCTACGGTCTCGCCTCACGCGGCCCATCGTGGGGCACCGGCTTGCCGAATTCGTGCGCCCCGAGGTCGGGCGCCTTGCCGGCGGGGTCGCCCGCGATCCGGTAAGCCCCCGCCAAGTCCAGGTGTTTGAGGATCGCCCTGGCTTGCTCGTCCGGCTCTCGGGGAAACTGGTCGTCGACGGGGAACTCCACCTCGCGCACGGGCTCCCACTTGGGGCCGGTCCGGGGCGGATCGACGAACCAGGCGCTGTGATTGATCAGAAACGCGCTCACCGCGTAGACCATCATCCACGGCACCAACAGCAGGCCCGTGTACAGATGTGCGGACCGCATCAGGCGATCCCACGGCACCCAACGGTTCTTTTGCACGGTTGTGACTTCGCTCGCTGTAGACTCGTACTTGCCATTCTGACTCCGCCCGGATACGCTCCGAGCAGCAACAGTCCGTCCATGTTAACAAAGTGGTACGCGGGCCTCCAGGTGGCGCACCGCTTCCTCGGCCGTCCCACCATAGGTATGGCTCTCGGCGCCCGAGTCGGCACCGCCGGCAGGGCGGGGCGATCCCTGTGGGGTTGAATAGCGTCAGGTTGAACCGGGGCGTGTTGTGATTCGCGGCGGCCGTGGCGTAGAATGGGCGTCAACCGAAATGGTTCGAACACGCCTTGCGTTTCCGCGCCCCGTCTGGTCGCGCCGCAACGATCTTCCGACCGATGGAGGGACGCGATCCTCACGCAGCTCAAGCGCGCGGGGTTCCGTGCCGTGTTCGCCGACGGTCACGGCCCGTCGCGCTGGTCCTGGGTGGAGAATATCCCGGAACGCGAAGCACGCTTCGGCCTGAGGCTCTTCGGAGTCACCAAGGAGATCAGCCGGCAGTGGAAGAGCCAAATCGACCGTGCGGCCCGCAACGAGACCTCACTGGTGATGCACCTCAGGCCGGACGTGGCAGACCTCTCGCAACTGCCGCAAGCTCGATCCACCTGGCCGCAAGGCGTCGGCGGCGAAGACCCCCGCGACGCATCCGCCGCGCACGGCAAGGAGTGCCTTCAGAAATCGCTGGAACTCGTCCGAAAGATGTTCGCCAAAGTCGGACAACTTTGTAGCCTCTCGCCGTGATCGGCTCGCCGGTTCCGGGATCGTAATAGAGATAGCCTTTGTGCGCGGCGGGCGGTTCGAAGTCACGTGCCCAAGCCGGCTTGCCGTCATCGCCATATTGCTCCGCCCAGCCGCGGGCTTTGCCGGGAAGCTGCGCGCGGATCAGCCATTGACCGGCCTTCTCCAAGGCATCGAGATACTTCCGGTCTTGCGTCAGGTGCCAACCCATCAGCATTGCCCTCATGCCCCAAAGAGTCGTGCCGTCATTGAGCGTGCCGTGTCCGCTGTAGCGACCGCCTCCTTGCCGTTATAGCTTGCGGCGATCTGACTCCACTGGCCTCGGGTAAGGACCCGGCGCCAATAATCCGGTTCAGGCCCTCTCAGGCGACCTAATGGGAGGCAAGGCCAGCACGGATAACGCGGTGTGATGATGCCAGCCGATCCAGCCTCGCGTTTCGTATTCGTCCAGGCCGCATTCGCCCTTGGCCGCTTGGAAGTCTTGCTCGATCGTCCATCGGCTCCCTCCGACTTCGGTCAATCGTTGCAGTTTGACTTGCCACGGGGCGTTGGACCATCGACCATCTTCTGCCGCACCGCCTTCAGGGCAAGCGGGCCGAAGTCCCGAGCCTTCTCGTTGCCGTACAGCCGCAGGAGAGGACGCATCGCCAGTTTGATCTCGGTACACTCCTTGCCGGGCTCGCTGTCCCTGACATAGTAGCCTCTGGCGAAGTCGTCGTACTTCAAGACGAGCTGGGAAATGAGAAGGTCTGCGGCCGCACCAGGCGGGGGTGCGCCGCTTGCCTTGCTGTTCCGGTTAGACTTTCGGCCGTTGTTGCTTGCGGCCCGCTCGGCAATCAGACGGGCATACCGCTCGTGGCTCTCGGGCGAGCCGTAAAGGCCGAGATAGATATGCTCCCCGTCGATGATGACGCGAGCTTGACCGGAGGGCTTGCGCAGCCGGTAGGAGGGGACGTGACCTGATTTCCTGGCCATTCGCGGCTCCTTTCCGGAAAAGTGGTAGAACTACCGCTTTTCCAAAGGATCCTAAGCCGCGCTGCCCAGGATGGACAGGAACACTAAGTCTAGCGCCCGGCAAGATTCAAGTAAAGCGCGCCCGGAGGGACTCGAACCCCCAACCCTCGGTTCCGAAGACCGATGCTCTATCCAATTGAGCTACGGGCGCTTCGCGTTTTTCCCCGTGTTTTTCGCCGCTTCTCGTGGTATTCTTGAAGTGGTGTCGGATGCACTACGCCTTTGACTACGCCTCGACAGCCGATCCGACACCGGACATGCCATCGGAGACGACACCTTGAAGAAACCGACAAAACCACCGGGCTTCCCGCTGTTTCCCCACGCCAACGGCCAATGGGCCAAGAAGATCGACGGCAAGAACCGCTACTTCGGCCCGTGGTCCGATCCCGACGCCGCACTGGCCCGTTACCTGGGACAAAGCACTTCTCCCACAAGGATAGCACCATCGGCGAAGTCGGCCAAGCCACCCAAGCCGCACCGCGACTACCCCCTCTACGCCCATGCCACCGGTCAATGGGCCAAACGCCTCCTCGGGAAGGTCCACTACTTCGGCCCGGCCTGAGTTTCTACGCCTTCCGCCACACCTTCCAGACCATCGGCGAGAAGCGTCGAGACAAGGACGCCGTGCGGGCAATCCTGGGCCACGCGGAAGCCGCGCATGATATGTCGGCGGTCTACAACGAAGAGCCGGTGGACGACGAGCGCCTGCGGGCCGTGACCGACTATGTGCGGGCGTGGCTCTTCCCGAAACCGGCAGTCGGAAAAGAGCTTCCCTCGGGCAGCAGGCGCAGCGACCTATGAGGGTGGGGGCACCAATCACGTAGCCGTTCACGGGGCCTTCCGAAACTGCTGTTGATCAATTGGGATGAATCGGTTATCACGTATGAATGCCGCGGACGTTGCCGGAGGAGGAAGCACGAGAGTTGATTGAGGCGGCGGGTAAACGGGGGAAGCGCCGCCGCGGCCCGACGCCTGGGGAGCGATGGAGCGGAAAACCCCGCGAAGCGGTTCCGCGACCACGGCCAATACTACTTCACGTTCTTGAAGGTTCCGGGCGTGGAGCCCAGCAACAACGCCATGCAGCGCGGTTTCCGGCACCTGGTGATCGACCGCAAGGTGACCCAGGCAGCGCGCGGCGAGCCCGGCCGCCGCTGGTGCGAGCGGATCTGGACAGTGCTGGCGACCTGCCTGCAGCAAGGCCGCTCCGGCTTCCCGTTCATCCACCAGTCGATCGTGGCCTGCTTCGCCCACCAGTTGTTCCCCTCACTACCGCCTCAAGGGCCGTGAACGCTTGCCAGTGATGAAAGCGAGAGCCATATGGCATACCACGCCATGAAATGCCCAATTCGAGGGAGCCTTGGTTTCCTCCTGTTCTTAGTCTGCTCCAGCCATCCGGTTCAGGCAGCCGACAAGCCGAACATCCTGTTCCTGTTCGCCGATGACCAGCGCGCCGACACCATCGCCGCCCACGGCAATCCGCACATCAAGACGCCGAGCCTGGACAGGCTGGCAGCCGCCGGTTTCAGCTTCCGGAGCAACTATTGTTTCGGGGGCAACAGCGGGGCCGTCTGTGTGCCCAGCCGGGCCATGCTGATGAGCGGCAAGACCTGGTTCAACGTGGACACGGCTTCCCTCAAAGGCGCCAAGCTCTTGCCGGAACTCCTGCAAGAACACGGCTACGTGACGTTCGCCACCGGCAAATGGCACAACGGCCAGCCCTCCTGGCTGCGTGCCTTCCAGCGCGGACGGAACGTCTTCTTCGGCGGTATGTCGGATCACGCCAAGGTGCCGCTGAGAGACCTCGGCCCGGACGGTAAGCTGACCGAAGTCCGCACGGGCGAGAAGCTCTCCAGCGAGTTGTTTGCGGACGCTGCCATTGAGTTTCTCAGCAGTCACGACGGGAAGAAGCCCTTTTTTGTCTATGTGGCCTTTACAGCGCCGCACGATCCCCGGATGCCCCCCCTGCCATATCGGGAACCGTATTATCGCAACCTGCCCCCGCTCCCCGCGAACTTCCTGCCACAGCTCCTCTTCGACAACGGCATGATGAGAGGCGGCCGCGACGAAAACCTGGCAGCATGGCCGCGGACCGAGGCGGTCATTCGTGATCAACTGGCCGAATACTACGGTTTGATCACGCACATGGACGAGCAGGTGGGGCGGATTCTCGCGGCCCTCAGGCAAACCGGCCAGGCGGACAACACCCTGATCGTCTATGCTGCCGACAACGGACTCGCCCTGGGGAGCCACGGCCTGTTGGGCAAGCAAAGCGTGTTCGAGCACAGCATGCGGGTGCCGCTGATCGTCGCCGGACCCGGCATTCCGCAGGGCAAATCCACCCAGGCCTTCAGCTACCTGCTGGATATCTTTCCCACGCTGTGCGACACGATCGGGATTCAGCGCCCGGCGGATCTGGAGGGCGAGAGCCTGCGTCCCCTGTGGGAGGGAAAGAAGGACCGGGTGCGCGATTCGGTGTTCCTGCCGTTCATCCAAATCCAGCGCGCAGTGCGGGACCAGCGCTGGAAACTGATCTGTTACCCGAGGATCGGCCACATGCAGTTGTTCGACCTGCAAACCGATCCGGACGAGAAGACCAACCTGATCGATCGCCCGGACAGTGCGGAACACGTCCAGCGCTTGCTGAAGCTGATGAAGCGATGGCAGGCCAAGGTCGGCGACAGGCTGGAACTGCCCACCGGGAACAAGCCGCCCGAGAAGGTCGATCTGACGGGCCGGAAACGTGATCCGGACCCATGGCAACCCGAGTGGATTCGGAAGAAGTACTTCGACGCGCCTCAAGAGCATTCACCCGCTCCGCCGGCCGCGCACCGTGCTGCCGGTGCGCCGAAAGCCGCAAGCACCCCCAACATCATCGTCATCCTCGCGGATGACCTCGGCTACGGCGACGTGCAATGCTACAACCCCCAGCGCGGCAAGATCCCGACGCCGAACATGGACCGGCTCGCCGCCGAAGGCATGCGGTTCACGGACGGCCACTCCAGCTCGGGCGTGTGCTCGCCGTCGCGCTACGCGCTCTTGACGGGCCGCTACCATTGGCGCACGCGGCTGCAGGCGGGCATCGTCGGCGTGTTCGGCGACCCGCTCATCGCGCCGGACCGGCTGACCATCGCGGGTCTGGCGAAGCAGCACGGCTACGGCACCGCCTGCATCGGCAAGTGGCACCTCGGCCGGGACTGGGGAATTCCGCAAGACAAGCTGGCGTTGTTTCACATTGGCAAGGGTTCGCCCGCCGTCACCGACGAGCACCGTGCCGCGTGGCAGGAAGTCTTTTCGAAGCCCATCGCCGGCGGGCCGACCGCGCGCGGCTTCGACGAATACTTCGGCACCGACGTGCCCAATTGGCCGCCCTATTGCTTCATCGAAAACGATCGCACGGTCGGCATCCCGTCGGAGTTCCTGCCGGCGGCGCTGCTCAAAGACAATCAGGCCAGCCTTCAAGGCCCCGCGCTTGCGGACTGGAAGCTGGAAGCCATCCTGCCGGCGCTTGGCGACCGCGCTTGCGACTTCATCGCGCGCGAGGCGAAGGCGAAGCAGCCGTTCCTGCTCTACATGCCGTTGACCTCGCCGCACACGCCGCTGGCGGTGAACGGTGCGTGGAAGGGCCGAAGCGGCCTCGGCCTGGCTTACCCCGACTTCGTCATGGAAACCGACGCCGTGGTCGGCCGCGTGTTGGACGCGCTCGAGCAGAGCGGCATCGCCGGCAACACGCTGGTCTTCTTCACGAGCGACAACGGCTGCGCGCCCTATATCGGCGCGAAGGCGATGGAGGCCCAAGGACATTTTCCGAGCGGCCCCCTGCGCGGCTACAAGGGGGACGTTTGGGAAGGCGGCCATCGCGTGCCCTTCGTCGTGCGCTGGCCCGGCGTGGTGAGACCCGGCAGCGTGTGCCGGCAGCTTGTACACCAGGCCGACATCATGGCGACGCTCGCCGGCGTTCTCCGCGCCAAGTTGCCGCAGAGCGCCGGCGAAGACAGCTTCAGCCTGGTGCCGTTGCTCAACGGCGAGGACAGACCGATTCGCGAGCACGCCGTCAGTTGCGCCAGCCGCGGCGTGGCCGGGCTCCGCAGGGGCCCGTGGAAACTGATCTTCGAGCGCGACCCGCAGGCCAAAACCGACGTCCAACTCTACAACCTGGACGACGACATCGGCGAAACGAAGAACCTCGCCGCCGACAAGCCGGAACTGGTCGCCGGGATGAAAGCGCTGATGGAGCGTCTCATCGCCAACGGCCGCAGCACGCCCGGCGCGTCGCAGAAGAACGACGTCGAGGTCGGCATCCACACCAGGGGCATCCTCAGCCCCGGCAAGAAGGCGACTCGCGCCAAGACGAAACGCTTACCAGACAGATGACGGAGATCCCAGACATGAAACACCTGCTGGCCCTCGTTTGTGCGCTCAGCGCGCTCTGCGGCGAATCCTACGCCGCCCAGCGCGCGCCCAACATCATCTTCATCCTTGCCGACGACGTCGGCTACGGCGACTGGGGCTGCTACGGCGCGACCAAGATCAAGACGCCGAACCTCGATCGGCTCGCCGCCGCGGGGCGGCGCTTCACCGACGCACACTCCCCCTCGGCGGTCTGCACGCCCACCCGGTACGCCTTTATGACGGGCGAATATGCCTGGCGCAAGCCGGGGACGGGCATCCTGCCGGGCACCGCCGCCTTGATCGTCGAGCCGGGCCGCGTCACCGTGCCGTCGCTCTTGAAGCAGGCCGGCTACGCGACCGGCGTGGTCGGCAAGTGGCACCTGGGACTCGGCCCCCGCGCGCCCACGGACTACAACGGCCAGATCAAGCCCGGTCCGCTGGAAGTCGGTTTCGACTACGCCTGGCTGTTGCCGGCGACGGGCGACCGGACCCCCTGCGTGTGGATCGAGAACCATCGCGTCGTCGGACTCGATCCCGCCGACCCGATCCGGCTCGACTATTCCATCCAGCGCGGCCACCCGGAGTCCTACGTCAACGGCATTCCGCGGATCGGCAAGCAAACCGGCGGCAAGGCCGCGCTGTGGAAGGACGACGAGATCGCCGAGGTGCTGACCCGCAAGGCGGTCGCGTTCATCGAGAAGCACAAGGACCGGCCGTTCTTCCTCTACTTCGCCACGCACGACATCCACGTGCCGCGCGTGCCGCACGCCCGATTCCGCGGCACCAGCCAGGCCGGCGTCCGCGGCGACGTCGTCCAGGAATTCGACTGGTCTGTCGGCGAGGTGATGGCCGCACTCGACCGGCTCAAGCTGACCGACAACACGCTCCTCATCGTGACCAGCGACAACGGCGGCGTGCTCGACACCAACGGTCCCGACTCGTTCAACAGCGGAACCGTTGAGACGAACAACGGCCACCCGCACAACGGCCCGCTGCGCGCCGGCAAGGGCAGCCCCTACGAGGGTGGCACGCGCGTGCCCTTCATTGCCGGCTGGCCGGGCCACGTGAAGCCGGGCACTTCCGAGGAACTCATCTGCCACGTGGACATGCTGGCCACCGCCGCCGCGATCACCGGCCAGAAGCTCGGCGGCGACGCCGGTCCTGACAGCTTCAATGTCCTGCCGGCATTGCTGGGCGAGACGCGTGAGACGCCCTGCCGCGACCACCTGGTCGAGCACGGCGGCCGGCTCGCCCTGCGCCAGGGCCCGTGGAAACTCGTTGCGGCGGGGCCGGCCCCCGGCGGCAAGACCAAGCCGGGCAAGCGCGGCGCCGCGGCCGCCGAGTTGTACAACCTCGCCGTCGACCTCGGCGAAACCACGAACCTCGCCGCGCAGCATCCAGAGAAGGTGAAGGAAATGACAGATCTGCTGCAACAAATCCGAGCCAAGGGAAGGAGCCGCCCGTGAACAGGCAGGTTGCAGTGATCGTGTTCGGTCTCTCGGCGGTCACGGCGGTCACCGTCGCCGCGGCGGAGAAACCCAACGTCCTGCTGATCTGTGTGGACGACCTCAAGCCGTTGCTGGGCTGCTACGGCACGCCCACCATCCGGTCGCCGAGCATTGACCGCCTCGCGGCCCGCGGCGTCCTGTTCGAGCGCGCGTTCGCCAATCAGGCCGTCTGCGCCCCGTCGCGCAACGCACTGATGACCGGTCTGCGCCCGCAGATGGTCGGCATCTACGACCTTGCCACCAATTTCCGCAAGGCGGTCCCCGACGCAGTCACTGTGGCGCAGTATTTCCGGCGCCACGGCTATCGCACGGAAGCGATGGGGAAGATCATGCACGTCGGGCATGGCAACCACGAGGACCCTGACTCGTGGAGCGTGCCTCACTGGGGCCCCAGAACCGGCCCGGCCGGCGGCTATGTGCTGAAGGAGAACCGTCCACCCCAACTCACCCGCGAGGAGGCGCGATTCCTGAACGCGCCGGTGGATCCGTCCAAGCTTCCACGCGGTGCGGCCACCGAATGCGCCGACGTCCCGGACAACGTCTACGCCGACGGCCTGATCGCCGACGAGGCCATCCGCCGCCTCAATGCCGCGAAAGCCGACTCCGGGAAGCCGTGGTTCATCGCCGTGGGGTTCCTCAAGCCCCACCTGCCGTTCTGCGCGCCGAAGAGATACTGGGACCTCTACGATCCGGCCGCCTTTCCGCTGCCGGCGCTGAAGGAGCCACCGATCGGGGCCCCCAAGTTTGCGCCGACCACGTGGGGCGAGTTGCGTCAATACAGCGACATCCCGGTCACCGGCCCGCTCGACGACGCGAAGACCCGCCATCTCATCCACGGCTACCACGCCGCCGTGAGCTTCATGGACGCCCAGCTCGGCCGCGTGCTCGACGCGGTCGATGCCGGCGGCTTCGCGCCGAGCACGATCATCGTCCTCTGGGGCGACCACGGCTGGCACCTGGGCGACCACGGGATGTGGTGCAAGCACACCAACTACGAGCAGGCGGCCCGCATCCCGCTGATCATCGTCGCGCCGGGGGTGGCCAAGGCGGGCGCAAAGACCGGCGCGCTGGCAGAGACCGTGGACCTTTATCCGACGCTCTGCGAACTGGCCGGTCTGCCCGTGCCCGCGGGCCTGGACGGTGCGAGCGTCGTTGCCGCGCTGAGAGACCCCGCGGCCGCGACCAAGGAGGCCGTCTTCCACGTCTATCCGCGCGGCCAGATGATGGGCCGCGCCGTGCGCACCGCCCGTCACCGGTTGGTCGAATGGAAGAAGCCGGGCGCAGCGGCCGAGAGTGCCGCGCTGGAGCTCTACGACTACGAGGCCGACCCCGCGGAGACGCAAAACCTCGCCGCGGAGCAGCCCGCCATCGTCGCCCAGCTCCGCGCTATCCTCGCCCGCCAGCCCGAGGCGAAGCCGCAGGTTGGCGCCGGCAGGAAGGCCGGGGCAAAACCGGCCGCCACCCGGCCGCGCCAGGACCGCGCCGCGACGTTCGCTAAGCGTGACAGGAACGGCGACGGCAGACTGAGCCGCGAGGAGTTCCTCGCCAACCAGCCCGATCCCGGCGCGGCCCCGAAACGGTTCGTCGCCTTCGACACCGACAAGGACGGCTTCCTGAGCAAAGACGAATTCATCACGATGGGAGGCAAAGCCAAGCCATGAACCTGCTCCGCCCCTTTTGCACGCTGCTGTTACTCTGCGTCGGCGCCGCGGTGCTCAACGGGGTTACGGACGGGGCAGCGCCAGTGCCCCCGCGCCCCAACATCCTCTTCCTCCTCTCCGACGACCACAGTTACCCGTATCTCGGCTGCTACGGGAACAAGGACGTGCAAACCCCGAACCTCGACCGCCTCGCGGCAGAGGGGATGCGCTTCGACCGGATGTTCGTCGGTTGCCCGCAATGCGTCCCCTCGCGAGCGACGCTGATGACCGGCCGCTCGGCGGTGGCGGTCCGCATGGTGCGGTTCACCTCGCCGCTGCCGGCGGACCTGCCCGCGCTGCCGGACCTGTTGCGCGACAAGGCGGGCTATTTCACCGGCGTCGGCGGGCGCCACTATCACCTCGACGGACCCTCCGGCGTCGGCGTGCACGCATGCCCTGAGATCGACGCGGCCATCAGAAAGCACGGGCTGCGCACGTTCACCAACCGCGTGGACTACGTCGAGAAGGGCGGCGGCATGAAGGATTTCGGCGGCAAGCTTGCCGCCTTCCTCGACGCCGCGCCCAAGGACAAGCCGTGGTTTTTCTGGCTCGGCTTCAGCGACCCTCATCACGTCTGGGAAACCAAAGGCCCGCGTGGCGTGCCCGACCCGGCGAAGCTTACGCTGCCGCCGCATCTGCCCGACTTGCCCGGGGTGCGAAGCGACCTGGCGCGCTACATTGCCGAGGTGGAGCACCTCGACGGCGACGTGCGGGACGTGCTCGATACGCTGGCAGCGCGCGGTTTTGCGAAAAACACCCTCGTCGTCTTCATGGGCGACAACGGAATGGCGATGCCGCACGGGAAGGGCTCGCTTCACGACCCGGGCATCGCCGTGCCGCTCTTGGTCCGCTGGCCCGGCGTGGTGAAACCCGGCGGCACCACGAAAGAGCTTGTCTCCGGCGAGGACTTCGCTCCGACCATGCTTGAAGCCGCCGGCGTCACTTTGCCAAAGGAAATGAGCGGGGTGAGCTGCCTCAAGCTGCTCAAGGGGGAGCCCTTCACCGGCCGCAGGTACGTCTTCGCGGAGCGCGGCCCGCACGGCGGCGACGGCGGCATGAGGCCGGACATCCTTGCGTCCACGTTCGACCTGGCCCGCTGTGTCCGGTCTGACCGTTTCAAACTGATCTACAACTGCACGCCCCACCAGGCCGTCGCGCCCGTGGACAGCCAGCGCGACCCCGGCTGGCAGGAGATGAAGGCCGCGCATTCCGCGGGGACGCTGGCCGAGCGATTCGCGAGCGCCTACTTCACGACGCCGCGAGCGACCTTCGAGCTGTACGACCTCGACGCCGATCCCGGCGAGCTTCGCAACCTCGCCGGCCGCCCGGAATACAAGGGCCCTGAATTGGAGCTGAAACGCGCCCTGACCGAGAAGATGGTGCTCGACTGGGATTTCCTTCCCACGCCGCTGCGATGACTGCGGAGAGCAAGATGAAAGGCGTCGTCTTGTGCTGTTGCGCGTTTGCGGCGCTCTGTACCTCTGCCCTCGCCGCCCCCGCCCCGGTGAAGCCCAACATCGTATTCATCCTCGCCGACGACATGGCGGCGGGCGACCTCGGCTGCTGCGGGGGGAGAGTCGCGCCCACGCCGAACCTGGACCGGCTCGCGCGGGAGGGCACGCGATTCACTTGCTACTACAGCGCCTCGCCCATCTGCTCGCCGTCGCGGTGCGGGCTCATTACCGGGCAGTTCCCGGGGCGGTGGCGCATCACGAGTTACCTGCAGACGCGGGCCGGCAACCGCGCGTGCGAACAGGCGGACTTCCTCGATCCCGCCGCGCCGTCGCTGCCGCGCGCGCTTAAGTCTGCGGGCTACGCCACGGCGCACATCGGCAAGTGGCACCTCGGCGGTGGCCGGGACGTGACGGATGCGCCGAAGTTCGCCGCCTACGGCTACGACGAAGCCGTGGGCACCTACGAAAGCCCCGAGCCGCATCCCGACATCACGGCGACGAACTGGATTTGGTCGGACAAGGACAAGGTCAAGCGGTGGGACCGCACCGCGCTGTTTGTGGACAAGGCGCTCGACTTTCTCGCGCGGCACCGGTCGCAGCCGTGCTTTGTGAACCTCTGGATCGACGACCCCCACACGCCGTGGGTGCCTGAGGGAGCGGAGAGCCTGCCGAAAGGGGACACGCGCGAGCGACTCGCCCGCGTGCTGGCGGAGACCGACCGGCAAATCGGCCGCCTCATGGACGCGGTGCCTGCGAACACTCTGCTCGTTTTCGCCAGCGACAACGGCCCACTGCCGACCTTCAAGGCCGCGCGAACGCTCGGTCTCCGCGGCAGCAAGCTCAGCCTCTACGAAGGCGGCATCCGGCTGCCGTTTGTCGTCCGCTGGCCCGGCAGAGTGCCTGCTGGCCGCGTGGACAGCACCACGGTGCTCGCCGCCGTGGACATGCTGCCGACGCTCTCGGCCATCGCCGGCGCCAGGCCGCCCGACGGCGCCAGCAGCGACGGCGAAGACCTCAGCGCCGCTCTGTTGGGCAAGCCGGGCGCGCGCGCCAAGCCGCTGCTGTGGGAATACGGCCGCAACGACAAGGGCTTCAACTATCCCGCCGGCCGCGACCGCAGCCCGAACGTCGCCGTCCGCGACGGCCGGTGGAAACTGCTCATCAACGCCGACGGGACCGGCGCGGAGCTCTACGACCTCGCCGCCGACGCCAGCGAAACCAGGAACCTCGCCAAGCAGGACCCCGACATCGCCAAACGACTGGCTGACGCCGCGCTCGCATGGCGCAAGTCATTGCCGCCTCTGCCGCGGGCACCGCAGAAGCGATGAAGCACGCCTGCACCACCATCCGTTGGCGGTGGCCGCTCCAATCCCATGAAGCCGGCC
>Ga0153916_10002910_pt1 | contig 12597 bp, 11 predicted proteins | sample Opewatmetagenome_FD_109642 | JGI IMG/M metagenome (GOLD analysis project Ga0153916, IMG submission 109642) | Freshwater wetland microbial communities from Ohio, USA - Open water 3 Core 3 Depth 4 metaG | ecosystem: Environmental > Aquatic > Freshwater > Wetlands | place: USA: Ohio, Lake Erie...
ACCATGCTCAGACCGAGCTGACGGAGATTGTCTTCGTGGAACTTCCAAGCACGGGCAAGGAAGTGAAGGTGGGCGAAGTCCTTGGCAACGTAGAGTCCGTCAAGACTGTTTCGGAGGTCTTCTCTCCGGTCACTGGAGCGGTCAAGGAGGCAAACGGCAAGCTCGTGGATTCTCCTGAGCTTCTGAACAAGGACCCTTATGGCCAAGGCTGGGTAGCTGTGATCGAGATGGCCGACCCATCGGAGCTGAATCAGCTAATGTCAGCCGAGGCCTACAAGATGTTGCTTGGAGAATGATTCACTCGAAGGCTTCGAACCGGCTGAATGTTGTATTCTGGGGTGATTCACACGAAGAGGTCAATCACGAGTGACGAGGCCGAGGACGCGTTCTCTGGCTTTCCTGTGGTACTTGGCACAGTCTCAGGCGAGAAGGATAACATCATTACGCTGGCCATGTGCCATGTCTTCTCGTTCAAACCGCCATACATCGGTGTTGGCATTGGACCGAAGAGGTACAGCTTCGGTCTCTTTAGGGCCAGCAAGGATTTCGCTGTGAACATCCCCTCAAAGAAGATGTTGAAAGCGATTGAGATATGCGGCTCGAAGTCCGGTAGGAGGGTCGACAAGTTTGAGGCGTCAGGGCTTACCAAGGAGAAGGCAGAGAAGATATCTGCGCCCCTGATTGCAGAGTGTCCAGTCAACATCGAATGCGTCAAGATCAATGAGGTCGAGGCGGGAGACCATACATGGTTCATAGGCGAGGTTGTTGCCGCCAGAGCCGACCAGAAGTACGACCGCAACAAAGACATGTTGCTCTACTGGGGCGAGTACAGGACTATTGGCAACAAGGTCGAGTAGGCGATGTGATGGAAGTCAAGGAAGCGATTCGCGGAAGGAAGAGCATAAGAAAGTACGAGAATCGGCCAATTCCCAACGATGTCATGGATGAGCTGCTGGATACTATGAGGCTGGCTCCATCTGCAAACAACATGCAGCGTTGGAGCATAGTTGTAGTGACTGATGCTGACCTCAGGAAGAAGCTCGTTCCCGTGTCGGGAAATCAGAAGTTCGTGGGCGAGTGCTCAGCATTCTTGGTGGGAGTCTCCGAGCCAGGAGCCTTCTACTCGACAGTGGATATGACGATCGCCCTGGACCACCTGACCCTGCGAGCCGTTGAGCTGGGACTTGGAACATGTTGGATAGGAGACTTCGAACCCGAGAAGGTCAAGAAGTTGCTGGACATACCTGACGACCGGGACGTTCCCATTTGCATGACTCTCGGTTATCCGGCACAGAACCCCTCTGCGAGAAAGCGAAAGAGCATCTCGCAGTTGTTCTACAAAGACATGTGGGACTTCAGTTGGAGGTAGACCCAGGCGAAAGGGAGGCCTTGGGTTCTTCATCGGAGCGGGTTCACGCGCCTGAGACCATCGGAAATCCTGGTCTGGCAATTTATAAATCCCTATAGACTCTTCCCATATGTGCCAAGCGCTCCCAGGGGGTCGTTCCCCGGAGGTTCATCAAGTGTACATATTCAACACGTGCCCGAGAGACTGCTACGACACCTGCTCGATGGTCACGAGGGTCAGGAACGGCAGGCTTCACTCGATCGATGCGAACGAGAAGCAGCCTTTTACGCAAGGATTCTTGTGTCCGAAGGGTCAGAACTTCTCCCAGTACGTCTACTCGAAGCAGCGCGTGCTATATCCGATGAAACGGGTTGGAGAGAAAGGGGAAGGAGAATTCAGACGAATCACCTGGACCCAGGCCCTGGACAGTATCGCCTCAGAGATCCAGTCACGTTCGGCGGCTCACGGCACCGATTCCGTCCTTCAGTTCGACTATGCTGGGACGATGGGATTCATCCAGAGGTATTTCCCGAGCCGGTTCTTCAATGCGATTGGTGCGTCCCGGATCACGCATACGATCTGCTCCCGAGCAGGGGACAAGGCCCTCGAAATACTCTACGGGTCGAGCCTTGGACTACTGCCCGAGGAGATTGAGAAGTGCAGGCTGATTGTCGTCTGGGGCATGAACCCGGCTTGGAGCGCGACCCACGGGTTCCAGATCCTGAAGAAGGCCCAAAAGCGCGGGACGAAGATATACGTCATCGATCCGATAAAGACCGAGACCGCGGAGATCGGCGTTCATCTTCAGATCAAGCCCACGACTGACGCGGCGATGGCTTTGGGCTGCATCAACCACATCATCGTGAACAAGTTGTACCACGAGGAGTATCTCAAGCTCCATGCTTCGGGCTTCGATCGACTGTCCGAGATATCCAAGAAGTGGGACTTGAACGCGATGGCTCGGATCACTGGCCTGAAGACCAGGGATATGGAGGATTTCATCGCCGATTATGTCTCACTCAGGCCGAGCTGCATCATGATGGGATATGGGATGCAGAGGAACAGAAACGGCGGCGACATGATCAGGGCTATCGCGACTCTCCCCGCCTTGATTGGCGAGAACAGAGGATTCTTCTATTCTACCGATCTAGATGACTTTGACAAGAGTTATCTCGAGGGCACGAGCCTGACATCGAGAAAGAAGGTCTATTACAACATGGTCGATCTGGGCAGGACGCTGGCCGCCGGCAAGGTCAAGATGATGTTCGTTTACAACTCCAACCCTCTTGCGACACTGCCGAACCAGGTCCAAGTGCGGAAGGAGTTCTCGAGGGACGATCTGTTCACCGTCGTGCATGACCTTTTCATGACTGACACCGCGGATTACGCCGATATCGTCCTACCTGCTGCAAGCTTCTTCGAGCAGTTCGACATCCACGCTTCCTACTTTCATCAGTATCTGTCCATCAATGAGAAGGCGATTGATCCGCTAGGAGAGGCTAAGAGCAATAGCGACCTGTTCAGAGCTTTGGCCAGCACAATGAATCTGACGGCCAAGGAACTCTACGAGGACGACGAGAGGATTGCCCGCACTCTCATCCAGAAAAGCAGGGTCGCAGACGGCTCTTTCGATGACCTCAAGAAGAAAGGCTTCATCAAGCTGAAGATCCCGAATCGCAGTGTGTTCGCGACCCCATCGCGCAAGATCGAACTCTATTCCTCGTCAGCCGCGTCCGAGGGCCTTGGCGGCCTCCCGTCGCATGTGGAAGTACAGAGAAAGCTGCCGTTTCAACTCTTGACTCCCGTCCACAAGTACCTCGTGAGGTCGCAATACCACATACTTAAGCAGGAAATCAAACCAGTCGCCTACATGAACAAGAAGGACTTCGCTGACGAAGAGCTCGATGATGGGGGTACGGTTACGCTGGCGAACGAATTCGGTGAATGGACTGTTGATGTGGAGTCATCGGAAGCGGTCCCGAGAGGGGTCATTCTTTCATACTCAGCTCTCTGGCCCAAGCTCGCGGACGGCAAGAATGTGAATTTCCTCACCACTGATTTCGTGCAGAAGTACGGAGGCAACTCCGCCTTCAATTCGACCTTTGTTAGGATCGCCTAGGACACAGGATTGCTGGAACTGTTCTCCTGAGAGCTGCTTTGCCCGAAGAATTCAGAATGGATCGCGTTGATGGTGTTCTTCAGATCCTTCCTGTCCACAGTAAAGTGGTATGCGACCATTGACGCCCCGGCGGATATCAGGTCGACATTGACATTCTTGGTGGCGACAGCCTTGAAAACCCGCGCAGCGACTCCTTTGGTGTAGCCGAACCCCTCACCGACTGTGCAAACGAGCGCGACGCCGGGATTGATCTCAAAACTCTCCCCAGCGCCTCCGGTTATCGACTTGATCGCTTTCTTCGCCATGGGAATGTCGCTTTCATCAATGAGCACGGCAACGCATGTCTGGGACGTGGCTGCTGAGAGCACATTGACCCCCGCCTTCGATAGCCCGCCTGCAATGTCAGCTAGGAATCCGGACTTGTAGCCGGCGCCTGAGTCAAAGACCTTGAGCGTCGCCAAGTTGGAGAGATATGACACGCTCTTGATCACTTCCTTCCTGGCGAGCCTGCTGCCTCCGATTACGGTGCCTGGGTTTTCGGGCTTGTACAGATTCTTGATCACGATGTCTATGCCTTTGAGCCTGGCTGGCTGGACCGCTCGCGCGTGGAGCACTTGGGCACCGAAATAGGCGAGTTCTGCGGCCTCCTCATATGACAGTCTGTCTATCTGGAACGCATCCTTGACCAGCTTGGGGTCCGCGCTCATGAACCCGTCAACTTCCTTCCAGATCTCAATTGGACGCGAGTTCGTGGAATATGCGATCACTGCCGCTGTGTAGTCCGTGCCGCTCCTGCCAACCGTTGTGACGTGTCCAGATTCAGTTACTCCGAAGAACCCGGTGACGACGGGAACAACGCCCTTTTTCACCGCAGCCTCGAGCGAGGGGCCCATGTTCTTCTCACACTTGTCGAGCAGGGCGACCGAGTTACCATGTTGTTCCGATGTGATCAGGCCCAGCGCATCGGTCTCCATCGGAACTCCATCCATATCTTCGTGGCTCAACCTTGCGGCTACAACTATCGAAGAGAGCCTCTCGCCAAAGCTCAGGATCAAGTCGCTGGTCCTCCCGGTCAGCTCTTCGGTATAGGTGATTCCATAGAGGAGCCTCTCCAACTTTGTGATCTTCGACTCGATCATGTCGAGTGCTTCCTTTCTGTCCGCGCCATCTTTCTTGGGGAGCATGTCCACATGGCGGAGCTTCATCGTCAACAGGAAATCGTCTATCTCCTTCTCTTGCCTTGGTTTGGACATGAAATCTTTGAGTGCGTCCGTGACCCCTGAGGCCGCGGACACGACGACGACCCTGGGCGTTTTCTCATTCTTTATGACCTGTGCGACTCTGTGGAGAGCGTCCTCAGAACCGAGGCAGGTCCCCCCGAACTTCATCACCTTCAAGTTCCCACCTCCGTTCTGCCATCTGGATTGCCAGTGTATCTAGAGAGCGACATCTTGCTATGGGCTGTGACCCTCTCGGGGTTGTGTTCAGTCTCCAACATCTTCGGAACCTTTCCGTACATCGCTGCCTCACCGTCTCTGAGGACGATGCCAGAGAGGAAACCATCAATCGACTTGAAATCGTCGAAGCAAGACTTCATTGTCTGAGCGTCCTTGACCCGATTCCCTATTGCCGTCGCAAGCGCGTCGGCAAGGACTGCATCCTTAGCGAGAACGACTGCTGCGTCAGCGTCCCCGAAGCTTATGGAGTGACCGATCCTTCCACTCGACGTGCAGACGCCCATGATCTTCCCGGTCGGTTCGATCTCCAATCCGACAGCTGACTTGGCGTCCGGCTGACTGAATATCTCCACCGTGACGGCCTCTGTCACTCTCATTGCTATGTCCCCGCCGTTGTCAACCCATCCGTGCACGCACCCCTTGGACGCCATGGCCTCCATGGCTTCCTGGGCGATTGCGCCCGCGACCGTCGCCATCGGACCTACGTTTGCCAAACGAGATGCCTCGCACATTCTCGCGATCACTCTTGGAGCATTCGGCGCGGCGACGTAGGGCTCCAGCGTGGTAAGGAAGAAATCATCCTTTCTTATCATGCGCTCGATGTCCATTCTCGCGGCTTTGATGGCGTCCACTGCAAAGCTGACAAACTCGCGGCCAGCTGCGATGGTCGCAGCCGTCTCATCTATCTCAAGCTTTGCGAGCACGAACTCGCTCATATGAGGATCTCCATCGCTCTCGGAGGGCAGGCGTCTATGCAGACCCCGCAAGCTACGCACTTCTCCTCCGTGAATGTGACTTTGCCGGTCTTCGGGTCGAAGGCGAGTGCCTTCGTCGGACATATGGACACGCACATGCCGCAATGGGTACACACATCATCGTCTCTCCTCACGCCTTCCTTGATCGGTCTCACCCCGACCCTGTTGGCCTTCAGGTATTCCAGTCCCTTGCGGATGTCTTCCGCCTTTCCCGAAAGCTCCAGGACCATCTTGCCTCCGAATTCGTCTATCTCCGCCCTTAGGATGTTGACCACGAGATGGTGTTTCGCGATCAGGTTGTGGGTGATTGGCTGGTTCGATGCCTCGGGGCTGAATTTCAGCACTACCTTCGTCTTCACTTACGTCGCCTCCTTCTCTGTTCTCACGTCGAGAGGCTTGAACACTCTGTCGAGCGCGAAGTTCTGAATTGGCTTCTCGATCATGAACTCGCCCTTGATCACGCGGTTCTTCAGGATCTCTGCGATCTGCCTCGCCTTCGCGAGGCTGGACAGCGACGACGTCGGCACTTGTCTTCCCTTGATGGCAATCTCTCCCGACCTTAGCTCCGAGTATGAGACTTCTCTCAGGACCGTTCTTGAGCGTGTTGGCTCGCTGTAGTCGAACACCGCTGTGAATATCTGGTCGTTCGTGACCGCGCACGATTTCGCCATTTCCTCGTCCAGTATCGGTATCGGGATTCCGATGCCGAGGCCGAGAGATGTTCCGTATTTCGTGAATGTGAGGCCTCTGATGAAGTCGGAGGACATCTGCTTCAAGTCTCCGATCACCGCGATCGACCCGGCCGGTCTCTTGGGGACACCGTCTGGAGTACGCGGGACACCCGGGTTGAATTGCGTTCCTTCCCAGATCACGAAGCCCTGTCCTCCCCCCAGGAATATCCTGGTTCCGATTCCGATGGTCCTGTAGAATGGGTCGTTGAGGAGCGGCGAGAGCTCGCCAGCGCTCGAGAAGGTCGCGTTGCCGAACTCCGGCAGGAGCTTGCCCATGTATGTGTAGAGCGTTCTTGCCGAGGAGTTGGTCGCGACCGCGTAGTTCTGGTAGCAGTTCCTCGTGTTGAAGAGCACTGCTTGGTTGACGGTCTTGAGACTCACGTATGTGTCGAGCTCCTTTCTCGGGTAGCAGTCGGTTCCGTAGGACGTCGCCCTCAGCCGGACGGCTTTGCCTCGGACAAGATCTTCGATGACGTGGGCTCCACCGTGCAGCATGTTGTTGGTCTCATCCAGTTCGGTCGCGCCGAGATAGGCATCCACCGCCGCCAAACCGGTATACGCGGGGATCCCGTCCATCCAGACTTTCTGCATCTTGATTGGCGGGTCTGAGTGGCCGAAGTTGAAGTACGCGCCCGAGGAGCACATCGCGCCGAACGTGCCCGTTGTTACTATGTCCACGTCCTTCGCCGACTTCCTTACGCCGTTGTCCTTAACGTACTGTTTGAACTCCTCGGCGGTCATGACCACGGCGTCGCCATCAGCGACCTTCTTCCTGATCTCTTCGAAGCTCTTGGTCACCGCTCTCTCCTTTCTTTCCTTTGTCAGATGTATCCCTCCTTGAACGCAAGCTCCGCATTGAGGACTGAGCCGCCTGCTCCGCCTCTTATCGTGTTGTGGGATAGGAGGTAGAAACGGAGGCAGTCCTTGTCAATCCTTATCCTTCCGATTGTAACGGCCATGCCCTTTGCGCGTTCGGGAGTGCCAGCATCAGAATCCAGAATGGGCTGGGGCCTGTTCGGCTCCTTCGTCACTATTATCGGCCTGTCCGGGGCGCTTGGAAGCTTGAGCTCCTGCGGCTTCGCTCTGAATCCTTCGAGGGTCTTGACGAGATCACTTACGCTCGGCATGTCCTTGTTCCTGATGAAGACCGCCTCGAGGTGGCCGTCGCGGACGTTCACTCTCGCGCACGATGCCATTATCGTGACGGGCGAGTCTACGAACCTCCCATCCACGTACTTGCCGAGTATCTTCCTTCCCTCAGAGTTCATCTTGTCCTCCTCGTTCTTGATGAAAGGAAGGACATTCCCCAGTATGTCAAGGGAGGGGACCCCGGGATATCCAGCGCCGGAGAGCGCCTGGTATGTCGCGACGTTGACATCCTTGAAGCCGAACTTGTCGACGAGCGGCTTCAGACCTATGGCGAGGCCCGTGATTGAGCAGTTCGCGTTTGTGACGATGAAACCGCTGCTCTTCCTCCTCTTCTTCTGCGCCGAGATCGACTTGAGGTGGTCCGGATTGATCTCTGGCACCAATATAGGCGTGTCGTCCTCCATCCTGTGAGAGGCGGCATTCGAGAAGACGGCCATTCCCTGGTCTGCGCACGCGTCCTCGACAGGCCCGGCGACATCAGATGGAAGCCCGCTGAAGACCACCTCGATTCCGGCTTTCGCAAGGGCCTTCGGATCGGTGGCTTGGACGACCTTCGACCCGAGCTCTCTGTCGAGCTCAACATCGCTCAGCCTCCACACGTCAGCAAGGCGCTTCCCCTCCGATCTGTCGGAAGCGCAGTAAGCCGTGACCTCGAAATAGGGATGGGCATCAAGCATATGGGCGAACCTTTGCCCGATCATTCCGCTAGATCCGAGTATAGCTGCCTTCTTTTTGCCCATCTCAGTTCACCTCCAGGTATTCCTTGCTCGATTCGATTATCTTCCTGAACTTGGCCGGTTCGATGTCTAGAGACGCCGACTTCGTACTCTCTAGGACCTCCTTGAGCTGCGCGAACATCCTTCTCGTGTTCGGATTAAGTGCTTGAATGTCATGGTAGACCCTCACGCTCTCCTTTGACAGTTCCTTGGCAGAGTCTAGCAGCTTCTCAAAGGACGGTCCGGTGACTGGGGCAAAGTCCCGGAGCTTCGTCCCCGAGACTGACAAGGTGCCTGCAAAAAGCAGCGTGCACGCATGCGCCAATCCAAGCACATATGCCATCATCCTGTCGTGCTCTTCAAGGCTGATCTCGATTACATTTGCGCCTGCGGACGAGAACAGCCTGGCCGCCTCTTCATTGGCTTTCCTGTTGCCGCAATCGCATATGACAACGTTCCTTCCCTTGGGAGTGGCAACATTCGGGCCGAACATTGGGTGAACGCTGGTGATCTTGAAACCGGATTTCGCTGCCTTGCGCAGGCGCTTCGAGATGTGGGCCTTCACGCTGCACACATCGAACACCAACCCGCTGGGTGAAGCATCGATTACCGCATCCAGTTCCTCAGGACAGACTCCGAGGGGACTGGAGAGGACAATGATATCCGCGGTTCTGGCCGCGTTCTTCAGTGACACAACGCTCTCATAGCCATCGATTCGACCTCTGGGGTCCCAGACCTGAACGGTCGCGCCACGGTTGGACAGTCTCCGGCAGAGCCACGCTCCCATCCTTCCTGAGCCTCCGACCACCAGCGCCTTCTTCCCGTTGAGGTCCTTCGGTCTGCCAGTCACCTGGACTCTGACGGAACGAGATATCAACAGCTCTGCGAGGATCTCCGAGAATGTCGGATCTATTCCCAAGGTATGCGCTCTCTTGACGAACGCCGACTTCACGCGCTTTTCCCTGGATCGATCTCTGATCTCAAGTCCGTCCTTCTCTTTGACCAGGCCAATCTCCAGGGCTACTTGCTCACGGTATGCAACGAGATCTAAGATCCTCGAGTCTATCTTCTCGATCTCGGATCTGAGGTCCTCAATCTCGCGTTTGTTCAGATAAACCCCCCCTGAAGCATCAGATCCAGGATCACTGCTGCCGTGGTATTCTCAACAACCGGAACAGCTCGTGGGACGATGCATGGATCATGTCTTCCCTTGATCTCGAGTTCGACTGCCTTCTTCTCGACGATGTCCACGCTCATCTGCGGCTTCGCGATGGATGATGTCGGCTTGAAGGCCACTCTGAATTCGACTGGCATGCCAGTCGATAATCCCCCGAGAATCCCTCCGGCGTTGTTGGTCTTTGAAACAACCTTGCCGTTCCTTACTGTGAATGGATCGTTGTGCTCGCTTCCTCTCATCTCAGCGCACCTGAAGCCGGATCCGAACTCGACTCCTTTCACGCCTGGAATCGAGAACATCATCTCGGACACTTTGCTCTCGATCGAGGCAAAGAAGGGTTCGCCAACTCCGACCGGCAACCCGATGACCGTGCATTTGACAATTCCTCCGACGCTGTCCTTCTCTTCGTGCGCCTTGATGATCTCCGCGCTCATCCGTTCTGAAGTTTGTCTATCGGCGCATCCGACTGCGCTTGCCCGGACCATCTTCTCAGCGATACTGAACGGTAGATCCTTGTCGAGCTTCACCTTGCCTATCTGGACAGTCTGAGCGAGGAGCATGACTTCCTGTTTTTCGAGCACCTGCCTTGCTACGGCGCCGCCAATCACAAGGGCTGCAGTCATCCTGCCCGAGAATTGCCCGCCGCCCCTGTGATCGTGGTGCCCGCCGTACTTTATCATGGCTGGATAATCGGCGTGTCCTGGTCTAGGCACTCGAAGGAACGCATCGTATGCGGACGAATCCGTATCCGCGTTCCTGACCAGACCGACGATAGGGCCGCCCGTTGCCTTGCCGTTTCTTATTCCTGACATGACCTCCAGCCTGTCGCGCTCTCTCCGGCTTGTCGCCAGAGGTCCCCTGCCTGGCGACCTCCTGTCTAGCTCCGCCTGGATGACCGCCTCAGATATCCTCGCACCGGCTGGACATCCTTCGATCTTGGCGCCGACACACGGTCCGTGGCTCGTGCCGAAGACACCGATGCGATACCTGATTCCGAATTCGTTCACTTCCTCACCTCCAAGCGGCAGCCAAGTTGATGCATGTCCCTGAGAAACCCAGGATATGAAACCTTGAAAGATTCATCGTCTGCAATCCTCGTCTCTGAGGTGGATGCCAGAGCGCCAATCGATGCTGCCATAAGAATCCTGTGGTCCCCGTGCGTGTCAACGGTGGTCCCGTGGAGCCTCTCACCCCCAAGGATCTCACAGCCATCATCCTTGGGCACTATCCTCGCACCCATGGCCGCAAGGAACTCGGTCGTGGTCGCGATCCTGTCGCTCTCCTTTTGTTTCAGGTTTTCCCCACCCTTGAGAATCGTCTTGCCGTCGGCGACAGATCCAACTACCGCCAGGATTGGGAAAAGATCCGGGGTGTGCCTTACGTCGATGACCGTTCCGTGGAGTTGTCCACCGGTCACCCTGACTGAATCCGAGGTCGTTGCGACGCGTGCGCCGAATGCCTTGAGATGTTCCACTATCGCTCTGTCTCCCTGAGGGGAACCAGAGTCAAGATTCCTCACCGTCACCTCTCCGCCTGTGATTGCGGCAGCTGCGAGGGGAAATGCCGCCGACGAGAAATCCCCAGGTACCGCATAGGAATCCTTGGAGAGAGATTGAAATCCCGGGATTCTGAAGCTTGATGGATCCTGCTCGATGCTGGCGCCGAACTCCTGAAGCATATGAATGGTTATGTCGACATAGGGTTTCGATCTCAGCTCTCCTTTGAGCGCTATCTCGGTCGGCTCCTTCTTCTGCGAGCATGCAATCAGCAGCGACGACACGAACTGTGAACTGACGTTCGCCGGAACGTCAGCCTTCGTACCGCTGATTGGCCCCCTGATTTTCAACGGGGGACACCCAGCTTTATTCAGGTATGAACACTCTGCCCCCAGCTCGGACAGTGCATCCACCAAAGGCCCCATCGGTCGCTTGACGAGGCTATCATCCCCAGTGAGCGTGGTGGTCGATGGTAGAAGTGAGGCAACTCCGGTCAGTAGTCTGATCGTTGTGCCTGAGTTCTTCGCATCAATGACGCCAGGAGACGCCCTTAGGGCTTCGCAATGTATCTTGACTCCGCTCGAGTTGCTCCTCACCTCCGTGCCAAGTGCGAAAAGCGCATCGAGTGTGGCCTTTGTGTCCTCTGAGATGAGAGCGTTCTTGAGCGTAAAATGTGAATGAGTGAGAGCTCCCAATACCATCGCTCTATGGGTGTATGACTTGGAGGGAGGCGCGGTCACCGTTCCTCTTGCTGTCGACGACCTGATCAGAATAGGCGTAGGGTCACCTCTCTCGCAGGAGTCTCGTTCATCCTTGCCCGGATTACCGCTCCCTCTTCTTTTTGAAACGCCTTGAGTACCTCTCCGGCCTCAGAGCGTGAACACAATGCGACGGTCGCCGGCCCGGTTCCAGATATGCCCGCGGCGAGAGCGCCTTTCTTTCTCGCCAGCTCAGCTATGTCCTCGGACACATCGAGGATCTTTGCATACGCTCTTGAGTTGACCTCCATTGCCTTGAGGTATTCCCCTTTCAACGCGAGATCGATTGCATGATCCACCCGATCTCTGATCGAGCTGAAGTCAACCTCTTTCAGACTCGACTTCGTTATCCTCTTGTCGGGTACGTGTATCAATACATCCAGGTCGGGGTCCAAGTTGCCCCTGTTCAGGATCGTAAAACTCCTGTTGTTCGTCACGACGACTCCGCCCAGGAAGCACGCCGACGCATCGTCGAAGGCTCCAGTGATCGTTACGCCAGCCTTGATGGACTCTTCGATACCTGTTAGGAGTATGTCCATGTCTCCCATGTCTGCCCCCAAGGCTCTTGCCGTCGCCAGGACCACGGCGTTCGAGACGGCGCTGCTGCTCTTCAGTCCCCTCGACACTGGAATGTCCGACCTGACATTCGCTTCTCCTTTGATCTCCTTCTTGATCGTCTTGGAAGCCACCGCCTTGACGCAACGCGAAACCAGTTCCGGATTCTCCGCAGAGTCTCGGAGAACGAATTCGCCCTTGCCTTCCTCAATTTCGATTACAGCGTCAGTCTCAAGGGAGATGCCGAATGCCGCGCCCTTTCCGGTCGCGATGGCGTTCACGATCGTGGCCGCTCCTCTGCAGGCTGCCCTGCCTATCATTCGAGCGCCCTCCCCG
>Ga0153916_10002911_pt1 | contig 12597 bp, 12 predicted proteins | sample Opewatmetagenome_FD_109642 | JGI IMG/M metagenome (GOLD analysis project Ga0153916, IMG submission 109642) | Freshwater wetland microbial communities from Ohio, USA - Open water 3 Core 3 Depth 4 metaG | ecosystem: Environmental > Aquatic > Freshwater > Wetlands | place: USA: Ohio, Lake Erie...
ACCGAGGACGTCGCATCGATCCTGCTGCGGTTCGCGAACGGCGCGCGAGGCACGCTGGCGGTGTCGCAGATCAGCGCCGGCCGGAAGAACTCGCTGCAGTGGGAGATCGATGGCGCGACCGGCTCGGCCGCCTGGGACTCCGAGACGCCGGACCACCTGTGGCTCGGCCACCGGGACCGGGCGAACGAGATCCTGTTGCGCAACCCGGCGCTCATGGGCCCGGCCGGTCGTGCCGCGGCCGCCCTGCCGGCCGGTCATGTCGAGGGCTTCGGCGACACGTTCGGAGCCCTCTTCCGTGCCGTCTATGCCGATGTCGTCGCCGGCCATCCGGCCGAGCGGCCGCCCTACGCCACCTTCGCCGACGGCCACGACGAGATGCTGGTCCGTGACGCCATCGCCGAGAGCGCCCGGCAGGGTCGCTGGATCGACGTCGATCGCGCGCCGGCAGGAACCGGCGCCAAGGGAGCCCTGGAGGCGACGCGATGAAGCTCGGGTTGTTGACCGCGCCATTTCCCGAAACGCCGTTGATGGAGGTCGCCGATTGGACCGCCGCCAACGGCTTCGAGAGTCTCGAGATCGCCTGCTGGCCACGGACCAGCGGCCCGACCCGCCGCTACGCGGGAACGAGCCACATCGACGTTGCCAACCTGTCGGCCGCGCAGGCAACCGAGATCGTGGCTGAGATCTCGGCCAGGGGCCTGTCGATCTCCGGTCTCGGCTACTACCCCAATCCGCTCCATCCGGACCCGGCACATCGAGAAATGGTCAAGGGGCACCTGAAGCACGTCATCACCGCGGCAGAGCGGATGGGCGTCCCGTTCGTCAACACCTTCATGGGCGCCGACGCGGCGAAGACCCAGGACCAGAACTGGGACGAGGCGACACGCGTCTGGCCCGAGCTGGTGGCCTTCGCGCAGGACCACGGCGTCCGGATCACCATCGAGAACTGCCCGATGCTGTTCAGCTACGACGAGTGGCCGGGCGGGCACAACCTGGCGACGACGCCGCGGATCTGGCGCCGGATCCTCGAGACCTGGGGTGGCACGATCGGGCTCAACTTCGACCCCTCGCACCTGATCCTCCAGATGATCGACATCCCGCGCTTCATCCGGGAATTCGGGCCGCACATCCTCCACGCGCAGGCCAAGGACCTCAGCATCGACCGCGAGGGCCTCTACGAGCGCGGTGTCTTCTCGCTCGGCATGGGCTGGCAGGTGCCCCGGCTGCCCGGTCTGGGCGACGTCGACTGGGGCGTCCTGTTCGCGGCGCTCTATCGAGCCGGGTACGACGGCGACGTGATCGTCGAGCACGAGGATCGCGACTTCGAGGGCACCGACCAGCTCGTCAAGCGAGGCTTCCTCCTCGCCCGCGACGTCCTCAGGCCCTACATCAAGTGAGCGACGTGGCTCGCTCCATCGACACGCTGACCGAGCGCGACATCGCCAAGACCATCGATCACTCGCTGCTCCGGCCCGAGCTCGACGATCAGTTCGTCGAGGACGGCTGCCGTCTCGCCGCCGAGTACCACGTCGCTTCGGCCTGCGTTCGACCGGCCGACGTGAAACGTGCCCGCGCCATCCTCGCCGGGACGGACGTGGCGGTCGGGACCGTGATCGGCTTCCCGCACGGGAACCACCTGACCGCGACCAAGGTGTTCGAGGCGCGCCAGGCGCTTGCCGACGGGGCGACCGAGCTCGACATGGTCATCCAGATCGGGGCGCTCAGGTCCGGTCGCGACGCCGATGTCCAGGCCGACATCGCCGCCGTGGTGGAGGTCGCCCACGCGGCCGGCGCGATCGTCAAGGTCATCTTCGAGAACGCCTACCTGACCGACGACGAGAAGGTTCGAGCCTGCCACCTGTCCGAGGCGGCCGGCGCCGACTTCGTCAAGACTTCGACCGGCTTCGCGCCGGGTGGCGCCACCCACGACGACCTGCGCCTGATGCGCGCCAACACGTCGCCGCACATCGGCGTGAAGGCCGCCGGCGGCGTCCGCACGCTCGATGCGCTGCTGGACGTGATGGCGCTCGGCACGACGCGGATCGGGGCGACCGCCACGAAGGTCATCATCGACGAATTCCGGGCCCGCAAGGCCGGTGGGCAGCCTGTCGCCGCGGCGCCGTCATCCGACGCGGGCTACTGACGATGCGTGACATCGGCATCGGGATGCTCGGCTGCGGCTTCATCGGGGAGTTCCACACGCTCGGTCTCCGCTACGTCCCCGGCGCGCGGGTCGTCGCCCACGCCGACGCGAGCCCCGACCGCCGTGCGACGTACGCGGCGCGCTTCGGGAGCCGGCCGCACGACTCGATCGAGGCGATGTGCGCCGACCCCGAGGTCGACCTCGTCGTCGTGTCGCTGCCAAACCATCTCCACCGCGAGGCCGTGCTGGCCGTCGCGGCGGCCGGCAAGGGCGTCGCCTGCACGAAGCCGCTCGGCCGGAATGCCGCGGAGTCAGGCGACATGCTACGGGCGGTCACCGACGCGGGCGTGTTCAACGCCTATCTCGAGAACGTCATCTTCAACCCCGACCTGCTCCGGCTGCGCGACATGGTCGCGGCCGGCTCGCTCGGGCGGCTGACGACGGTCCGCTCCCGCGAGGGCCACAGCGGCCCCCACGCGGCGCATTTCTGGGACGCGACGCTGGCCGGCGGCGGCGCGTTGCTCGACATGGCGTCGCATGGCGCCGAGGTCGCTCGCTTCCTGTTCGGCAAGGACCTCGCCGCAACCGAGGTATTCGCCTGGGGCGACACGCTCGTCCACGGGGACCGGACGGAGGGCGAGGACAATGCCCTGATGATCATCAGGTTCGCGGACGGCCGGGCGGCGAGCTGCGACGTGTCGTGGTCGTCCAAGGGCGGTCTCGAGGGACGCTTCGAGGCGTGGGGCGACGCCGGGCGCGCCGTCGTCGACATCAGCGTCGGCTCGATGAAGGCGTTCATCGAGCACGGCGCGGGCTACCTCGTGGAGAAGGCCGACGCCGACACGGGCTGGGTGTTCCCCGTTCCCGACGAGGTCCGGGTCCATGGACACGACCTGATGATGGCGGACGTCGTCAGCGCGTTCCGCGACGGCCGCCGACCAAGCGAGACGTTCGGCGACGGCTACGTGGTCAACGCGATCCTCGACGCCGCGTACCGCTCCATGCGCAGCGGGCGCTGGGAGGCGGTCACGCTCGACGAGCCGCTCCTCGCGCGGGCGGGCGCGTCACCCGCAGGCATCACCGCGTGACCGCGCTCGTGGGCGCGTCGGCGAGCTGGTTCCGCGAGGCGGACGGCGTGCTCCGGCGCATCGCGGACACCCAGGCGGGCGCGATCGAGCAGGCCAGCGCGTGGTGTGCCGACGCGATCGCCAGCGACGGCCTCGTCCACCTGTTCGGGACCGGCCACTCACGGATCCCGGTCGAGGAGATGTTCCCGCGCTACGGCTCGTACCCGGGCTTCAATCCCATGGTCGAGCTGTCGATGACCTTCCACACCCAGGTCGTCGGCGCCAACGGGCAGCGCCAGGCGATGTTCATCGAGCGGATCCCGGGCCTCGCCGAGGTCATCCTGTCCAACTTCACGTTCGGTCCGAAGGACGTGATGATCGTCTTCTCGGCGAGTGGGCTGTCGGCGGTCCCGGTCGAAATGGCCCGCGGCGCGCGGCGGCGCGGCCTCCGGGTGATCGCGGTGACCTCGGTCGAGCAGTCGATGTCCGACGCACCGAGCCCGGACGTCGGCAGCCGCCTGCTCGACGAGGCGGACCTGGTCATCGACCTGTGCACGCCACAGGCCGATGCGTTGGTCGCGATCGACGGGCTCGACACGCCGGTCGGCCCCGGCTCGACGATCGCCGCCGTGGCCATCGTCAATTCCATCAAGGTGCGCACCGCCCAGCTTCTCGTCCAGCGCGGGGCGATGCCATCCGTCCTCACCCGAGCGTCGGTCGTAGGTGCCGACCGCTCGCGGGAACTCTTTGAAGATGCCTATCGAGAGCACGCGCGACGGATCGCCCGTGCCATCACCCGGGAGGGGTGATGGTCGCGTGCGCCACGCAGGAGGTGTGACCAATCGATCGCATCGATCCGCTCCCCGGTGAGGGACAACGTCTGGCTCATCGACGCGACCATTTCGGCGCGTTGCCGGCAAGAGGAGGAGAACGAATGATCAAGGGATCCAGTCACGCGAGGCTGCTCGTCGGCCTTGCGACGATCGCGCTGGTCGCGACCGCCTGTTCGAGCACGGGTGCCACGACGGCACCGAGCGCGGCGGCCCCGAGCGCGGCGGAGTCCGCCGCCGCCTCCGCTCCGGCGGAATCCGCTGCGGCGAAGCAATACAAGATCGGGTATTCGAACGGTGGTGGCGTGGGCAACGGCTTCCGCGAGGAGCAGGTCTGCACCGCCAAGGCACAGGCCACGGCCTCCGGCCAGGTCTCCGAGCTCACCACGATTCACCGCAACACGGACGCCGCGGGGCAGCTGTCCGACCTCCGCGACCTGATCGCAAAGGGCGTCAACGCGATCGTGTTCAACCCGAACGACCCCGACGCGCTCAACCCGGCCCTCGCGGAAGCGAACGCGGCCGGCATCAAGACCGTCTCGGTCGATGCCTACGTGACCGACCCCAACACGTACAACCTGTACAACAACCAGGTCAAGTACGCGGAGATCGGCGCCAAGTGGCTGTTCGACCAGCTGGGCGGCTCGGGCACGGTCTGGTACACGCGCGGTCTCGCCGGCCATCCAGCCGACTCCGACCGTGACATCGGGTTCAAGAACGTCCTCAAGGACTACCCGAACATCAAGATCGTCCCGACCGCCGATGGCGTGTTCACGGGCTGGGATCCGGCGACCACGACCCAGTTGACCAACGACTTCATCGCCAGCGGCCAGTACGACAAGATCGACGGCATCTGGGCGTCCGGCATGGGCAAGCAGATCGTGGATGCGGTCAAGGCGGCCAACAAGAAGTTCGTGCCGATCGTCGATGCCGACATCGGTGGGTTCGTCGCCCAGCTGCTCGACCCCACCAACTTCCCGGACCTCAAGGGCGCGGCCGTCACCAACACGGCCTCCGTCGGCGGCGCGGGCATCACCCTCGCGCTCAAGCTACTCAACGGCGAGACGGTCGCCACGTCCCCCGGCGCGGCCCAGCCGAACACCGTCCTGCTCGACCCGGTCCTCGTGGACAACCTGACCGACGCGGGCAAGACCCAGCTGAAGGCCTGGCAGTCGGTGCCAGGGCTCGACCCGCTGTGGCCGCTCAGCCTCTCGATCGAAGGCTGGACGACATACGACCCCAACACCGTCCCCGCGTCCTGCAAGGGCGCGTAACCCAACCCGTCCTCACGTACGCGGGGGCGCCGGCACCGCCGGCGTCCCCCGCGTACGAACCCTCCCCTCCAGGAGCCCGATGACCCTCCCCACCACCGACCTCCTGCTCGAAGCGACCGGCGTCTCGAAGACGTACGGCGCGGTCGTCGCGCTGAAGGCCGCATCCCTCGCCGTCCGCCCGGGCGAGGTTCACGCACTCATGGGCGCCAATGGCGCCGGCAAGAGCACGCTGGTCAAGATCCTCACCGGCGCCGTCCGGCCGGACGGCGGCACCATCGCGGTGCACGGCAAGGAGCGCATCGTCCACTCGCCGCTCGAGGCGCGCCGCGGAGGCCTCGTCTCCGTCTACCAGGAGCCGGCGCTGATCCCGGACCTCGACATCCGGTCAAACCTGCGCCTCACCGAGACGCCGCTCGAGCCGTTCCGCTACTGGCTCCGCGAGCTCGGTCTCGAGGACCTGAATCTCTCGAGCCAGGCACGGCGCGTGCCGCTTGCCTCGCTCCGGATCATCGACCTCGCCCGCGCACTCGCCATCGAACCCGACGTGCTCATGCTCGACGAGATGACCGCGGCGCTGCCCGCGAACCTGACCGAGCGAGTCCTCGAGGTGATCGGCCGCCAGCGGGGCGGCGAGCGGTCCGTGATCTTCATCTCCCACCGCCTGATCGAGATCGCCGCCGTCTGCGACCGCGCCACCGTGCTGCGCGAAGGTGAGACCGTCGGCGTCGTCGACGTCACCGAAGGCTCCGACGACCGGATCGTCGAGCTCATGCTGGGCCAGATCGTCAAGGAGATGCCGGCCGGCGCCGAGCGGGCGGCGCGCGGCATGCGCGCGGCCGACGTGAAGCCACGTCTGGCGGCACGAGGCCTCACGGCGGGAACGAAGTTGCACGATGGCTCGTTCGAGCTCTTCCCGGGCGAGGTGCTCGGGGTGGTGGCCCTCGAGGGGCAGGGGCAGGACGAGCTGTTCGACATCCTCGCGGGGTCGGTCCGTCCGAGTGGCGGCGAGCTCCTCGTCGACGGCGCACCCGTCTCGTTCCGCCACCCCGCCGATGCCATCCGTGCGGGTCTCGTGTACGTCGCGGCCGACCGCGCCGAGGCCCTGCTCATGCAGCGCTCCGTGCGAGAGAACATCGCCCTTCCCTTCACGACTCGACTGCGCAACTGGGGCCTGATCGATCTCGCGCGCGAGCGAAAGACCGTGGACGGCGCGGTCGCCACGCTGCAGATCGATGCCCGAGCGGGGGGCGAGGTGCGACGGCTCTCCGGCGGCAACCAGCAGAAGGTGACGATCGCGCGCTGGGTCGCCGGCGGCGTGCGGACGATGCTGTGCTTCGATCCGACCCGCGGGATCGACATCCGCACTAAGCAGCAGATCTACCGGCTGCTCCGCGATCTTGCCGGGGCCGGAGCCGCCGTGCTGCTGTACACCTCGGAGCTCAAGGAGGTCCAGCTCGTCTGTGATCGTGCGATCGTGATCTTCGGCGGTCGAGTCGTCGCCGAGATCGATGCCGCGGACGCCGACGAGCCCGCGCTGCTGCGCGCCGCGTACAACCTCAGGTCGGATGCGGTCATCCCGGAGCTGGCCGCCGTCGAGGCCGCGGCGGTCGCCATTGGGGCCGCGGCGGTCGCCGGCGACGAGGCGGAGGGCGATCGATGACGAACGCGACAGCCACGATGAACCGTGTCGCTTCGCTCGGGGCAGACGTGCGACGCAACGCGTGGACGCTCGGCCTCCTGGCGTTCCTCGTCGTCCTCCTGGTGTTCACCAAGGTCATCCAGCCGGGGTATGGACCGATCGCCGCGCAGGGTCTCGGAACCTCGGTCCTGCCGCTCGCGCTGGCCGCCGTCGCGCAGGCGATCGTAGTGATCGCCGGCGGGATCGACCTCTCGATCGGTTCGATGATGGCCCTCACCAGCGTTGTGTCGGCAACCCTGATGAAGGGCCAGAGCGAGGAGTTCGGCGTCGCCGTCGTCGTGGGTGTGCTCCTCCTCGGCGTCGTCCTCGGCGCGGTCAACGGCGGACTGGTCGTCATCACCCGCGTGCCCGACATCGTGGTCACCCTCGCGATGTCGTTCGTGTGGGCCGGCTTCGCCCTGCTCGTGCGGGCCGCACCCGGGGGCGGCGCGGCGCTGTGGCTCAAGGACCTCGTGATCGGGCCGATCGGCAACGAGTGGATCCCCAGGGCGGCGATCGCCATGGTCGTCGTCGTCGCCATCATCTGGATCCCGGTCGTGCGCTCCAGGCTCGGCCTGTCCATCTACGCGATCGGCAGCAACCAGCTCGCGGCGTTCCGGAGCGGCGTGCCCGTCGGCCGGACGAAGCTCGCGGCCTACGTCCTCACCGGACTGTGCGCGGCGCTGGCCGGCCTCTCCCTCACGGCGAGCACCGGAATCGGGACGCCCGTGCCGGGACCGTACACGCTCATGAGCGTCGCGGCGGTCGTCCTCGGCGGCGTCAGCCTCGCCGGTGGCCGGGGTGGCGTCTTCGGCCCGATCGTCGCCGTCGTCGTCCTCCAGATGATCCGCACCGACATGACGTTCCTGAACGTCAACACCAACCTCGCGGTGGTCGCCCAGGGCGTCATCCTGATCGGCGTGTTGATGTTCGGCAGCCTGTTCGAGCTCCGGCGGGCCCGCGCATGAGCACCGCCGTGCGCACCAGCCAGTGGCTGACGCCGACCGCGTGGCAGAACCTGTTCCGCGATCGGCCCCTCATCCCCCTGATCGGCCTGCTGATCGTCCTGGTCGGGATCATCCAGGTGGCACAGCCGGGCATCGTCGGGCTCCCCTGGGCCGGCGTGATCCTGCGGGCTTCCGTCCCGCTGGCCATCCTTGCCGGCTGCCAGGTCCTGACGATGCTGACCGGCGGCATCGACCTGTCGGTCGGCGCGGTCGCTTCGATGGCCGGGTTCGTCACCGCCACATTCGTCAACAGCCCGGGGGGTGTGCCCCTGGGCATCGCCGTGGCGCTCGCGGCTGCGGCCCTCGCGGGCCTGGTCAACGGCATCGGCGTCGGCGTCTTCCGGGTCCACCCGCTGATCATGACGATCGGGATGAGCTTCGTCGTCCTGGGCCTGGCGAACGTCTGGCAGCTCCAGATGGTGCAGACCGGCGCCGGGGTTCCGGGCGTCCTCAGGACGCTCGGGTCGGGCACCGTCCTCGAGGTCGTGCCAAACAGCCTCGTCGTCTTCGTCCCGATGATGCTCCTGATCCTGCTCGGCCTCCGACGATCCGGGTTTGGCCGGCTGCTCTACGCGATCGGTGACAACCCCGTCGCCGCGCGCCTGTCGGGCGCCCGGGCGTGGCAGGTCCTGATCGTCCTCTACGTGATCTCGGCGCTCCTCGCGGCCATCGCCGGACTGCTCATCTCCGGTCTCACCAACACCGCCAGCGTGTCGCTCGCCGACACGTCGCTCCTGCCGTCCGTTGCTGCCGCGGTGATCGGCGGAACGTCGATCCTGGGTGGGCGGGGCGGCTTCGGAGGAGCGATCGTCGGCGCGCTCATCCTGACGGTGCTCGCGGCCCTCCTGACCGTGCTCGGGCTGCCCGAGCCCACGCGGCAGGTCCTGTTCGGGTCGATCATCATCGTCGTCGCGGCTGCCTACACCCGGGTGACCGGCGAGGCCTGATCGACGTGATTGACGACCGGCCCCCCAGCCGCCACCTCGGCCTCGACCTCGGAGGCACGAACATCAAATGGGTGGTCGTCGAGCGGGACGGCGATGGGTGGCATCCGCTCGACCGCGATCAGGTCACGACGCCCACGGCAGATGGCCCGGATGCGGTCGTGCCACGCCTGGCCTCGGTCGGGACCGAGGCGATGGGTCGCTGCCCGGGCGTCTCCTCGGTCGGGATCGGCGTGCCCGGCCTGTACGATCCGGCCGAGGGCACGACGCGCTTTCTCGTCAACCTCCCGGGAGCGTGGGCAGGGAAACCGGTGGCGGGCCCGGTCGGCGCGGTGCTAGGGCTGCCCGCCTTCCTGATCAACGACGCGCGAGCGTTCGGTCTCGCCGAGCTTCGGTTGGGCGCGGGACGGGGTGCCGCCTCGATGATCGGGCTCACCCTCGGAACTGGCATCGGCGGCGTGATCGCCGTGGATGGCCAGGTACTCCAGGGCCATGACGGCACGGCCGGCGAGATCGGGCACCAGACGATCGAGCCCGACGGCCCGTGGTGCGGCTGCGGCAACCGTGGCTGCCTGGAGGCGTTCGCTCGCGCCGACCAGATCGCGGCCGCCTGCGGAACCGCGACCGTCGAGGAAGCCGTCATGCGGGCACGCGCCGGCGACGTCCACGCGGCGGCGGGCCTCGACCAGGTCGCCCGCTACCTCGGGATCGGGATCGCCAACATGATCACGGTGTTCTCGCCCGACAGGGTGGTCATCGGCGGCGGGATCTCGGCCGCCGCCGACCTCCTGCTTGGCCCGATCCGCGCGGAGTTGCGGCGACGCGTGCGGACCACGTCCCTCGACCGGGTGGAGATCGTGAGCGCCGAGCTGGGGACGTGGGCAGGGGCGATCGGGGCGGCCATTCACGGCGCCGAGGCAGCAGAAGGAAGAGACGCGGCTGCCGCCCGCGCGTCTGTCGGCGCGCGATGATCGAGGCCAGGTACCAGCCGCAGTACCGCCAGATCGAGCAGGCCCTGCGCGAGCGGATCGCCACCCTGCGACCAGGCGAGCGACTGCCGTCCGACGCGGAGCTGTGCGCCCAGTTCGGGGTCAGCCGGATGACGGCGCGGAACGCGATGCAGCGACTCGCCGTTGACGGCCTGATCCGGCGTGAACCGGGACGGGGCAGCTTCGTCGCCGAACCTCCCGCCCATCGACGCGCAAATCGCCTGATGACGTTCACCGAGGAGACGCGCCGGGCCGGGCGTGTCCCGAGCTCGCGCATCCTGACCCGCGTCATCCGTCCGTCGTCCGAGGCGGAGGCCGCCAGCCTCGGCATCCCGGCGCGCCAACCGATCGTCCACCTGCGTCGGTTGCGACAGGCGGACGATCAGCCGATGGCCATCGAATCGACCGTCCTGCTGCGCGCCTGTGCCGACGCGGTCATGACCGCGGATCTCGCGCACGGTTCGCTCCACGAGACGCTCGTGCGGGCCGGGTTCGTGCTGTGCCGGGGAACCGGCACGATCGCGGCGGCCGCAGCCACGGCCGAGGAGGCGCGGCTGCTCGGGATGCGCACGGGCGATCCGCTGCTGGTCGAGCGTCGGATCATCCAGGAACGCCACGGCCGGTCGGTCGAGGCCACGGAATCCGTCTACCCGGCGGATCGCTATGCCCTCGACGTGCAGTTCGAGGTCGAGGCCCCGGACGTGACGCCGTCGCGCGGTGACGCGTGACGAGCTCGGCGGCGACCGTCGCCGGTCGCCTGGTGCTCGACGATCGGGTCGCGACGGGTCGCATCCGGATCGAGGACGGGCTGATCGCCGCGGTTGAGCTCGAGGAGCCGACGCAGCCTCGCCGCTCGTCGGCGTCGAGCGCCCCGTTCATCGCCCCGGGATTCGTGGACGTGCACGTCCACGGCGGTGGCGGCCACGATGCGATGGGCGGCCCCGAGGCCCTCGATGGGATGGCCCGGCACCTCCTCCGGCATGGGGTGACCGCCTTTCTGCCGACCGCGGTGACGGCACCGCTCCCGGCCCTCGTTCGGTTCGCCGATCAGGTGCGGACGTGGCTCCCGGTCGCCCCGTCGGACGGCGCGGAGCCCCTGGGGTTCGATCTCGAAGGGCCGTTCCTCGCACCGGATCGCCGCGGCGCCCACGATCCGTCCCATCTCCTGGTGCCGGCCGACGTTCCGAGCCAGGACCTGGAGCCGCTCCTCGACGGGCTGCGGCTGATGACGATCGCTCCCGAGCTGCCGGGTGCGGTCGAACTGATCGGCTGGCTCCGCGCGCGCGGCGTGGCGACCAGCCTGGGCCACTCCGCGGCCAGTCTCGAACAGGCCCGGGCCGGGTATGCCGCCGGCGGGACCTCCACCACGCACCTGTTCAATGCCATGACCGGCGTGGACCACCGTGCACCGGGCCTCGCGGTCGCGGCACTCGGCGAGGATTCGGCCTGGGTGGAGCTGATCGCGGACGGCGAGCACGTCCACCCGTCGCTGTGGCCGATCATCACCCGGACCAAGCCGGCCGATCGCCTGCTGCTCGTGAGCGATGCGATCTCGCTCGCCGGGATGGGCGACGGCCGAGCGACGATCGGCGGCCTGGCGGTGCAGGTCGTGGGCCGGCGCGCCACGCTCGTCGGGACCACGACGCTGGCCGGCTCGGTCATCACCCTGGACACGGCCGTCAGGAACCTGGTGGCGTCAGGCGTCCCGCTTCCCCAGGCGGTCGCGGCAGCCAGCCGAAACCCCCTGGCGATGCTCGACGTGACAGACCGCGGCCGTCTCGCGGTGGGCCAGCGGGCGGACCTCGTGGAGCTCGACGACCGACTTGGCGTCCGCCGGGTCATGCGCGCCGGGCGGTGGACCGCATGACCGTGCGTGCCGGTGTGGCGAGCCGGGGTGATGTCACCGCTCGCAGGGATGGCTCAGCCGATCACCTCGTACGCCTGGATCTCGTTGTCGGCGTAGAGCGCCTGCAGCGCCGGCTGCAGGGCCTGGTGGGCCTCGGACGCTCGCCAGCCGGCGGCACTGTCGGGATCCTCCCAGCGAAGCACCATCTGGTAGCGGGTCTGGCTGTCCAGTTCACGAAGGAGCTCGACCTTCACGAAGCCCGGCGCCTTCGCCATCGTCGGTCCGTACGCGTCGGCGAAGAACTGCTCGAACAGGCCGGTCTTGTCCGGATGGACGTTGAACGTGATGTGTCGTTCGATCATTTCGGAGCCTCAATGCGGACCGACCCGGGCGCGGCTGACCGGGTCATGCTAGACCACCCTGATGGCCTCGGAGAGCAGCGGCGCGCCGCGATCGGCCCGGGACATGCCCACGCTCCCGCGACGGCGAGCGGGTCCCGATGAACGTCCGGGGCAGCCGCACGCTGGATGCTCCGAGTGCGACCGTGTTCGCCGCGATCTGCGACCCGGCCACGCTGCTCGGTGTCATCCCCGGCTGCCGTGAGATCGAGAGGGTCGGCGTTTCGGAGTACCGCGGCGAGATCGCCCTGCGGCTGCCGGGTGCCGCCGGAACGTATCGACTGGTGGTCCACCTGGTCGACGCCGACCCACCTCGCTACGGTCGGCTGGAAGGCGAGGTCGTGGGCGCGCTCGGCTCGGTCGAGGGATCTGCCTCGTTCCGACTCGCCGAAGCGGACGGCAGGACGACGGTCGACTACGT
>Ga0153916_10002912_pt1 | contig 12596 bp, 10 predicted proteins | sample Opewatmetagenome_FD_109642 | JGI IMG/M metagenome (GOLD analysis project Ga0153916, IMG submission 109642) | Freshwater wetland microbial communities from Ohio, USA - Open water 3 Core 3 Depth 4 metaG | ecosystem: Environmental > Aquatic > Freshwater > Wetlands | place: USA: Ohio, Lake Erie...
GGCTAACATGGCCTCGTCGAGCGTCTCCGGCAGGCGGGAGAGCTCGACGTCCGGCCTGCCGCCCAGCCATTCCGCCTCCATCCAGGCTATAGCGAAGAGCGCCTGGCGCAAAGCGAAGGTCAGCGCCGGGCCGACCTTGAGGATGGCGAAATGGTCCTCCACCAGCGCCCGCAGGGCCTGCGGCATCTGGTAATCGGTCGAGTGCGCCTCGTACACCAGCCCATCGTAGCCCTCGATCAACGCCGAGAGCTGCTGGGCTTTCTGGCGGTCGTAGGGATGCACCGAATTCTCGCCGTACTCGACCCCCGGCTGCACCACCAGGGCGATCACCCGTTCCCAGGCCGCCTGCAGCCCCCGGCGCGCGAAGGCCTGGCGGGTGATTTGCAGGGTCTCCTCGGCGTCTGCCGGCGCCGTCACCTGCAGCCCGGCCGCCTCCTGCACCGCCCCGCCTGGCGGGGGCACTTCCGTGCCGGTGACGTAGTAGAGCGGCGGGCTGCCTGCTGGGAGCTGGCTATAGGCTTCTTCGGCAACCTGGCACAGCCCGGCTGCCCGCTCCGCCATCACCTCTTTCGGCAGCGGCCCAAGGGGATCGCCAGCGCAGCCCATGCTGGCGTCCAGGTGGAGCTTGGTGTAGCCAGCCAAGGCGCACTCCGCCACCAGGCGGCGGGCTTTGTCCAGCGCTATATCAGCGGGCTGATCCTTCCAGGGGTATGGGCCGAGGTGGTCGCCGCCCAGGATGAGCTGCCCGGGCGAGAGATCTTGTTCCAATGCCACCTGGCGGATAGAGGCGGCAAACTGGGCCGGGGTCATGCCGGTATAGCCGCCCTCCTGGTTGACCTGGTTGGAGGTGGCTTCGACCAGCAGCGGGGTGCCGGTCTCCTTCGCCAGGCGGGCGGCGGTATACAGCACGTGGGCATTGGCAGAGCAGATGGAGACGATGCCTTCCGCCCTGCTTTGATGCTGGGCGGCGACCATAGCGGAGAGGGGTGAGGAGATTGGATGAGGCATAGTAGAATGGTCAGCCGTATCAGTTTAGTCCAAAAAGTAGGGGCGCAGCGAGTTTACACCCAATATTGGCCATTCAACGCTGTGCTGCACCCCATTGTGGAGTATGTACGTAGGCCGGGTTTCCCAACCCGGCAAACCCGGCGGCTTAGGAAAACCGCCCTACCCGGCCTCCAGGACAGTAGGCCTGGTTTCCCTGCCCGGCGAACCGGCGGCTTAGAAAAGCCGCCCTACCCAGCCTCCAGGACAGTAGGCCGGGTTTCCCTGCCTGGCGAACCGGCGGCTTAGAAAAGCTGTCCTACCCGGCCCCGATTACCTCCATCGCTTCCGCCAGAGTCGGCTGCCCGTCCGTGCCGCCGGGCACCCGCGTGGAGAGCGAACCGCAGGCGCATGCCAGGCGCAGCGAGCGCTCCAAAGGCCAGCCGTTGAGATAGCCGTACAGGAAGCCGGCATCGAAGCTGTCCCCCGCCCCAACCGTGTCAGCCACATCCACCGGCAGCGCTGGCGCCCGCGCCAAGCGCTCTCCCTGGCGCGCTAACCCGCCACGCGTCCCCAGCTTGACCGCCACCAGACTGCACAAGCGGCTCAAATGCGCCGCTGCCGCATCCACATTGGGCTCACCCGTCAAGACGATGGCCTCGTTCTCGTTGGGCAGGAAGACGTCCACCTGGGGCAGCAGCTCGGCCACGCCGTGCCACCCCCCAGAAGGATCCCAGTTGGTATCCAGCGAGATGGTCAGCCCCAGTCCCCGCGCCCGCTGCAAGGCGGCGGGCAGCCCGGCCTGCAGAGCCGTCTGTAGGAAGTAGCTAGCGACGTGCAGGTGGCGGCACTGGCCCAACCAGGTTTCGCTCACCTGCTCGCCTCGCAGCGATGCCATGCTGCCCAGGTGAGTCAGGATGGCCCGGTCGGCGCCGCGGCTGAGGATCACGCTCAGGCCGGTCTGCTGGTCTGGATCCACCAGGACGGGAGCCGTCTCCACCCCCCGTCCCCGCAAGGCCTCCAGCATGTAACGCCCGAAGAAGTCATCGCCGGTCACGCCCAGGATCGCCACCCGCAGGCCGAGGCGGGCAGCAGCGCAGGCGAAGATCGCCGCAGATGAGCCGATGGTCAGCGTGGCTTTCTCGACCAGCGTCTCCACCTGTCCGAAGCCGACGGTCAAATTGGGGTCGGAGAGGATCAGGTCGGGATTGATCTCCCCAGCGATGAGCAAGTCGTATTTCTTAGACATCGTCATGCTGCACCGGGTGAGATCAACGCTTGACTCCGCTCAGGGCAATGCCTTCGATGAATTGCCTCTGGGCGATGAAGAACAGGATCAGCAATGGCAGGATGCTCAGAAAAGCGCCAGCCATTAGCACGGTAAACTTGCCGCCCATCTGGAGCTGCTGCTGGAAGAAGGCCAGCCCTACCGTCATAGTCGTCTGGTGCATGTCGGAGGGCAGGTACACCAGCGGGTGTAGCAGGTCGTTCCAGGTGTCTTTGAAGCTAAAGATCGCCAGCGCAGCGATGGCCGGCCTGGAAAGCGGCATGTAGATGCGCCAAAAGATATCCCACAACGACGCCCCATCCATGCGGGCGGCATCCACCAGGTCGCGCGGGATGGTGAGGAAGTACTGGCGCAGCAGGAAAGTGCCAAAGGCCCCACCCCAGAAGGCCGGCAGGATCAGCGGCCACTGCGTCCCGATCAGATTCATGTACTTGAACAAGATGAAGTCGGGGATCAGCGAGACCTGGCTGGGGATCATCAGCGTAGCCAGCAACAAGGCGAAGAGCAGCTCCCGCCCACGGAACTTAACCACGGCGAAGGCGAAGGCCGCCATGGCGCAGGTCAGTACCTGTCCGATAAGCGTTAGCAGGGAGATTTTGAGGCTGTTGAAAAGCAAGTAGGGATAGGCCTGATCGGGCAGCTTCTCCCACAGCTCCACATAGTTCTGCCAGGTGAGTGGGTTGGGGATAATCTCCCGCGAGAACTGATTGGCCGGCAGGCGCAAGGAGACCGACATCATCCAGATGAAGGGCAGGATCATGGCGACAGCCCCGATAGCCAGGAGGATGTAGGTGATGAAGTCCAGGATAAGCCGCTGGGAAGAACTTTTCATACCGGCATCCTATTCATACACCACGTAACGGCGCTCGAAAATGAAGAGCAGCCCCATGAACAGGGCGACCAGCAGCGCCAGTTGGATAGCCTGGGCGCTGGCCGCGCCCATCTTGAAGAAGTTGAAGGCGTTACGATAGATCGAAAAGACGGCTACCGGCACGGTGCTGTCGCCCTGGCCTCGCCGGGTCAGCATGTAGATGTAATCGTACGCCTGGAAGGCGTTGATCGCCGAGATCAGGGTCTGGAAGAAGATGCTCGGAGTGATCAGCGGCAGGGTGATCTTGAAGAACTGTTGGAGATTGCTGGCGCCGTCCACAGTGGCGGCCTCGTAGTATTCGCGCGGGATGGCGGTCAGGCCTGCCAGGAAGATGATCATCCCCTCGCCGATGGCGCCCCACACATTGACGATCACCACCGACATCATGGCGTTCTCGCGGCAAAGCCAGCAGACCGGCGCCAGGCCTAGCGATTCCAGGGTGAAGTTCAAGAGGCCGGTGTCCTTGCCATAGAACATGTTCCACACCAGGGCGGTGGCTACCGCGGAGGTGACGGTTGGCAGGAAGTAGACCGTGCGGAACAGGCTGACGCCGCGGATCTTGCGGTTGAGCAGCACAGCCACCAGCAGGGAAAAGATCACCACCCCTGGGACGTACAAAGCCGTGAAGGTGATCGTGTTGGTAAAGGCCTTGAGGTAGGCGTCGTTCTCCACCAGAGCGATGTAGTTCGCCAGCCCAGCCCACCTGGGCGGAGCGATCAGGTCCCAGGAGAAAAAGCTGAGCAGCAGCGTCGCCAGCAGCGAGCCGATCGTGCCGAACGCCAGGCCGATCAAGGTGGGAAACAGCAGCCCCCAAAGCCAAAGCCGTTCCCGCCCCAGGGGTCTTAAGCCATAGTCCATCTTATTGATTCTGAGCCAGGATCTCGTCCGCTTGCGGGACGACTTCGTCCAGGGTCGGGTTCAACTCAGCAGCGCCGTCCCATACCGGAGCCAGCCCATCGCCAACGACGGAAGCCCATTCCTCGTAGCCGCGAAAGACTGGTTTCATGTGGGCATACTCCAGGGCGTCAAGGAAGAGCTTTTGATCCAATTCGCCGGACTGCTGCAGGTAAGACGGGCTGTTGGCAACCGCTTGCAAGACCGGCAAAGCAAAGCCCAGCTCAGCCAGGCGTTTCTGCCCGGCCTCGCTCAGGGCGAACTTAATGAACTCCCAGGCGGCCTCGGGATTCTTGGAATCCTTGGAGACGACGAAGCCAGCGCTGTTGACGCTGGTGGCGCGCCCAGACGGACCCACAGGCATGGGCGCCACGCCCATCTTGATGCCAGCCCCCACGTAGCCGGGCACCGCCCAGTGGCCGATGGGTGCCATAGCCGCCACCTTAGACTGGAACAGGTCTTCGCCATACTCGCCGGCGGTGGCCGGGCTAGGGATGGACCCGTCCTTGAGCATGCTATCGATGAGCTCCCAGGCCTTGCGGGCGTTGGGCTCGCCAATCAGGGTTTTGGTGTGGTCAGTGCTGACAATCTCGCCGCCGAAGGCCCAGATGGCTTCGCTCCAGAACAGCTCCATATCCCACAAGTCGGCGTAAAAGCCATACTGGTCGATCTTGCCGTCGCCGTCCTTGTCCAGGGTCATTTTCTTGGCGATCTGGCGCAGGTCGTCGTAGGTCCAATCTGGGCTCGGGTAAGGCACGCCAGCCGCGTCGAACATTTCCTTATTGTAGAAGACCACGATGGTCTGGAAGTCGCGCGGCAGGCCATAATAGCCATCGGGCAGCTCGTAGGCTTTGAGCGTCTGGGGATAGAAGCCATCCAAAAAACCGGGGGTTTGATCGATGTATGGCTTCAGGTTGAGCAGTGCACCGCGTGACTGCCAATCCAGGAAGAGCGGGGCGTCCATGGCGAAGGCGTCCGGCGGGTTGCCGCCGGCGACCAGCGTGTTCAGCTTGGTCCAATAGGAGTCCCAATCCGAGACATCCACCTTGACCTTGATGTTCGGGTTGGCCGCATGGAAGTCGTCCACCACTTTCTGCCAGACCTCCAGCTCTTCCGGCGCGCCAAACATCATGTAGTTGATCTCCACCGCTGGAGCCGCCCCAGCGCCGGGTTGGGTGGGGGCCTGTGTGGCAGACGCCGGGGCTGGGGAGGTCGCCGCCCCGCCGCAAGCCGCCAGGAGCAGGCAGGCGACGAGGATGAGGGTAAACAGCTTGGTTTTCATTTTTCCTTCTCCTTTTGTCAGGTAATCATAAAAAGCCATCGGGCAACGAATCGCTCTAAAGCAGGCCACAAAAGTTACCCGGAACGTCACCGCGAACCCGGCGTTTTTAGCCGGGTGAAGCACTCTCCTCAGGCGCGGCCTGAAGTAGCAGCGACCCCTGGAATTGGACCGGCAAGACCGCTGCCGGTCCTTGCACGACCCCCAAGGTCCTCTCGTGGACGTAATCCACCAGCCGGTAAAGACGACGATCCAGGCCGCGCAGCTGGATTTCGCCGTCGAAGGTCTCGGCAGAGGAAGGTGTGAAGAAAGCATAGTACAAAGTCTCGCCCTTGCAGATGGCGTGCGCCTCGGGGGTATCGAAAGCCAGATCGTACAGGTTCAGATACTCACCTCCGGAAAGACAATAGCGGGCGTCGAGCTCCAGCCACCATGCCCACTGCGCCCGCCTCGCCGAGGACAGCCCCCACCATTCATTCAGCCTGCCGCGCAGGGACTCGTCCTCCGGCCAAATGAACTTGGTACCCGGCACGCCGCCTGCGCCGATCTCGGAGGCAAAATCAACACCACCATCGGAGAGCTCGACATGGTCGGCGAATATCGGCGCGCACGGCCCCATCAGTGCCTTATAGAACTTGACCCGCTGCCGGATTTGGCGGCTGGAGACGGGGTCGGCGGTGACGGCTTGGCTGGTGCAGGGGATGAGCGTATGGGTGAGCGGCGTACCGCACGGGCAGATCTGCGTGACGCTGTGCGGTTTCAGCCGGCGCGTGGCCTGGAAGATTTGCCGGTACACATCGGCGAAGCCTTCCAGCGCTTCTTCTGGGCGGGCGTGACGGTGGGCAGGGTTGTAACAGGGCGGGACGCTGTAGATATTATCCAGCTTGTGACCGTCGAAGTCCCAATCTTGGATGAAGCGCCGCACCAGGGCTGTGGTGTATTCTTGCACGGCGGGCAATGCAGGGCAGAGGATAGCCAGCCCGCGGTTATTGCGCGCCAGTCTGCCGTCGGGGTTGAGCAGCAGCCAATCCGGATGCTCCGCGAGCAAGGCAGACACGGTGTAGGTGTGGCTGTCCCAGCCACCTACCCCATCCTCAACACACAGCGGGTACCACCAGATTTGAGCGTAAGCGCCCGCCTGGTGGATGTTTGCCACCATCTGGCGCATCTGAGCTTCCCTTCCGGGGAAGGTCTCGTGGCGCGGGTTCCAATCGCCATAGCAGTCGAACCAGCGATCGTCCAGGGTCAGCCATCGGATGCCCAACTCTCCCAGCACAGGCAGCACGCTGGTCATCTGCTCGGGGTGCACGTCGAACTCATAGCCCCACGAGCACCAGGCGGGTTGGTAATCCTCCGGGGTGGGCGGCGGAGAGACCAGTCCTTGCACTGCCATCAACTGGTTATAAAGCGAGAGCGGGGCGAAGAAATCGCCCTGATGTAGCGAGATCAGCGAACGCAGGCTGTGGAGGCGCTGCCCGGGCGACAGGTCGAACGAGCGGCGGTCTTCCAATGCCAGCCGGGTGCCCTGCGGACCGCAGGTCACCGGCATGTACCACAGCGCCTGGAAAGGCTCGATATGCGCCAACGCCAGGCCAACACGCTCGTTCCAGGCGTACAGCAATGGAATGCCGCCGCCCTCGCCGAGGTCGGTATGCCCGAGGAAGTTATCGCGCTGGAACGGCCCTTCCAAACGAAAAGCGAAGTCCTGTCCCCATTTCGCCGCCGGGCCTTGTAAGGTCCATAGCTCACCGCCCAGCCCTTCGCCCAGCTCCAGGCTAGGGGTGGAGAGGCCCTGCAGTTGCAGAGGCGTGTCCCCCAGGTTCTCTAACGTCCATTGAAGAATAAAGGCTTCTGGCCAGACGGGATACTGGTCGATGGTCAGGCTATAGCGTAGCGGGCCGAAGTCGGTGCGCGCGGCCAGGCGCAGCCCCTGGCCCAGGGAGGTCTGGATGGCTTCGACTTTGGAGAGGACAAAATTCTGCGCAGCCGCGGCTTCATGCAGGGTCCCCAACAGAATAGCGCGCCCAACCCCCAGGGTCTGGGCCTCTCCATTTAGGTGAAGCAGCTTAAAACTCAGGTCTTCAGCCAGCTCCAGCCCCAGGCTGTGATTCGTGAACAAGCGTTCCTCCGAACAATCTCTGCGCGTTGCGATAATACACCTTCGCTAAAACCTCGTCGGGCAAATACAGACCGCACACATGCCAACGCCCCTGCAGAGGGACCTCGCCAGGGTTGTAGTTGAAGTACTCGTCGCTGGTCTCGAGGAAACGATAGTACAACCGGTAGGCCTCCAGGTCGGGGCCAAAGTCCGAGCCAAACAAGATGCGGTCCGCGTACTGGATGAAAAAACGCCGCGCCGTGTAGGGCTGGCGGCCTAGCTCCCCCAGGCGGGCGCTGATGTCGACATAGAAGTTCGGGCAGCGGTCGAGAAGCGCGCCAACCCAGGCCAGATTCTCGGCATAACAACCCACGTGCGCGCCGATAAAGATCGTGCGCGAGTGGCGTGCGACCAGGTTCGCCAGGCCGTTGACGATAGAAAGGAAAGGCGGGTAGGGAGGAGATGGGAAGTGCCAGTCGGGGTGGGCATGCAGCTCTTCCCAGCGTTCATTGTGCTCGTCCAACGGCTCGAAGAAGGCTGGTGGATCGCCCACGTGGATGAGCACCGGCAACCCTAGCTCGGAGGCGGTCTGCCAAAGCGGCGCGAGGCGCGGGTCGTCCACCGGCACCAGCTCACCGAGAGCATCGCGTACCTGCAATCCGAAGCCTTTCCACAACTTGAGGCCCTCCGCGCCACGCTCCTTCTGCAAGCGCAGCCGCTGCGCCGCCCATTCCGGGAAGGCTTCGCCCAGTTCGGGCCACTTCGACCAATCCACCCCGCCAAAGAGCTTGAAGCGCTCCGGCGCTGGTTGTTTGAAATGCTCCAGATGGGCATGCAAGATATCCTCGCCCCAGCCGCCATCCAGGTCCACGCACAGATGTATACCGGCCTGGTCGAACCGATCGAGTAGCTCGGAGAGGGGCTTGCGATCCCAACCGCCCCCAAACGGCTCTCCCAGGTGGTTGTGGGCGTCGATAACCGGGAAGCGCGGCTGGATGATCCGGGTTTGCTGGGTCACGAGCATCGGGATAGGGCGGTACTGTTCGAGCTCCACGAGTTATTCCTAAGCGGCGATCACCTGGATGCCCTGCTCCTGCAAGGCAGCGAGGAACTCCTGGGAGGCGCCCTGATCGGTCACGATTTTGTGCACGCTGCTCAAGGGAGCCAGAAAAGCCGTCGAGACACAGCCAAGCTTGGTATGGTCAACGACGATCACGATCTCGCGCCCGCAGCGTAGCAGGGCGCGGTCAGTAAGCGTTTCAGGCAGGTAGTCGTTCATCAGGCCGTGCTCCAGGTCGAGGGCGCGCGTGCCGAGTATGACTTTATCGGCGCGCACCTCCGCCAGGGCTTGCTCGGTGATATGTCCAATGAAAGAGAGCTCGCTATCTCGCAGCATCCCGCCCATTGCCACCACTTGAATCTGCTGTACGCCAGCCAGCGCGTTGATCACAGGCAGCGAGTTGGTGATCACCGTCAGGTTGCGCCGCTCAAGAAGGTTGCGCGCAACTTCCAGCACGGTTGTGCCGCTTCCCAGGAACACCGTCTCACCGTCTGCGATGAGGGCGGCAGCGGCTTTGCCGATGCGGCTTTTCTCATCGGCCTGCTCCTGGCTGCGCACCAGGATCGGCATCTCGGGCGCGGCCCGGCGGACGGCGATCGCCCCGCCGTGCACGCGCTGCAGCAAGCCCAGTTCGGCGAGCTGCTCCAGGTCGCGGCGGGCAGTCGCCTCGCTGATGGAGAATTGCTCGCAGATTTGGGCAACAGTCAGCCGCTGCTGGCTGGCCAACAAAGCCAGCAGTTGTTGTTGGCGTTCAAAATTGGAGAGGATCGGAGAAGCGATCATGGATGATCACGCACAAATCGGCACAATCAATCACAACCAATCAAGATTATAATCAAAAACGAGCAAATGTCAAGCATGATATTTTCACCAATTCAGCTTCTACAGGCGCTATTGCGCCCATAGACCCCCAATGTTATACTCTTGATCTCAGAGGCCTTGTGTGGACTATAAAAAGTTCGATGACGCGGCGTTGCTCCGCCTGATCGCCCGTACTCAGGAGCAAGCCCTGGGTGAATTGTACGACCGCTACCGTCGGCTGGTGTACAGTATGGCACTGAATGCCACCGGCGACGCCGGGTTGGCGGAAGAAATCACTCAGGATGTCTTCCTGCGTGTATGGAACAAGGCCGAGACTTACCGCCCCGAGCAAGGCAAAGTGGTCACCTGGCTCAGCAGCATCGCCCGCTACCGCAGCATCGACCTGCTGCGCCGCCAGGCTATCCGCCCCGAGGGCAACCGCGCCGCCTGGGCCGAGGAAGGCAACTCCCTCCCTTCGGATGGCCCGGATATCGAGGGCGAGGTGGTGATCTCCCAGCGCCGGCAGATCGTACGCAAGGCCATCGACCAGCTCCCTACCGAACAGGGCCAGGCGCTGGCTTATGCCTATTTCCAGGGCTACTCTCACAGCGAAATTGCTGAAGCTTTGCACGAGCCGCTGGGCACGGTCAAGACTCGCATCCGGCTGGGTATGCAGAAACTGCGCCACCTCTTGCAGGAGGAGAAACCGTCCGATGGATAAATCCAGACGCCGTTGAAAAGCGTATATCTTAAGGAAACTTTAATTTTAATGTAAGAGAAGATTGCATTGAGCGAAGAACACGTTTTAGACTACCTTCCAGCCTATGCGCTGGAGTGCTTGGATGAAGAAGACGAGCTGCGGGTGGCTGAACATCTGGCGAGCTGCCAGACTTGCCAGCTCGAGCTGCAAGCCTACCAGGGTTTGGTCGAAGAGCTGCCTCTGGCGATGACCGAACGCGAGCCGCCGGCCGGGTTGAAGGAGAAGATCTTGCAGCGCGCCCGAGAGAGCAAAGGACATGTTGCAACCCTGCCAGGAACACCCCGCCAGGGGTGGCTCGTCCGGTTACGGGCTGTGCCCGTCTGGTCTGCGCTAAGCCTGGTCCTGGTTTTGGTTTTAGGTGGCAGCAACCTGCTACTGTGGGGACGACTCAACACCCTGGAAAACCAATCGCGCAACCATTTAATGACCATCCTCCTTCAAGGCACGTCCGCCACACCCGACGCCACCGGCCTGATGGTGGTCAGCCTGGACGGGTCCCATGGGACACTGGTGGTGGATCGGCTACCGGTTTTAGGTCAAACCCAACAGTACCAGCTCTGGCTCATCCGCGATGGGAAGCGCACCAGCGGTGGGGTTTTCTCTGTGGATGAAAAGGGTTATAAATCACTCTATGTGAAATCCCCCGAGCCACTGGTATCTTACTCCGCATTTGGGATTACGGTCGAGCCTAAGGGCGGCAGCCCCGCCCCCACCGGTGATAAAGTCCTGGGCGGAGAATTGTAAACTATTTACCCCCACCCGCTATCTTACTGAAGAGCGTCAAACGAAAGACCGGAAACGGGGTTCTGCGGGTCATGACCCGCAGAACCCCGTTTCCAGAATTATTTCCCCCTTTCCCGAGAGGGAAGGAGGATGGGAGGAGAGCCGGTCAGGCCGTCTCGGTCGTGGGCAGCAATTCAGCTGGCTTCGCCGTCAGGCGCAAAAAGGTGAGCGTCCACGCCGATTCGATGTAGCCGCGCAGAATGCCGCTCAAGACCAGCAGCACCGGCAAATAGGCGACGAAACACACCAGGGCGAAGACCAAGCCGCCCCCAAAGGCCCTCTCACCGGCAACAGCCCCACCAATGATAGCCGGTATGACAAACGCCGCTACCGGCAGCCCAATGATCAGCCCTCCGATGACGCCCACACCCAGCAACAGGATGAGCGCCATGACGATCATGGTACCGAGATTAGCCCGCACCAGCTCCCAGCCGCGGCGCAGCCCATCCATGACACCCAGGTTCTCGATCACGATGGCGATGCTGGCCTGCTCGACGATGACGCTGACGAACCAAACCACCGGTACCAACACGCAGACCAGTGGGAGCAGGCACAACAGACCCAGGCCGAGGGTGACAACGGTTCCGGCAACAGCCAGGATCGCAAACAGGATCCCGATGACGGCGATCGCCAGCCCCACCAGCAAGTTGAGCCCGAAGACCCGCCAGAAGTAGGGCGTGCTGCCGCTGAACAGCTCGCCAAAGGAGAGGCTGGCTGCACCACCTTCAGCTTGTTGCGTGCCGCGGATCAGCCCGATGCGCCCGATCGTGCCCAGGAAGATGCTCAACACCACCAGCAGCAGGACAACCAGGATCAGGACGATGACAATGAGGGCAATCAGCCATTGCGGCATGCTCTGGAATTGGTCCATATAGGGCTGGAACTGTTGAGACGATTCGCTTCCCTGGTAGCTAGCCCGGAAATTATTGGCGCCGCCCCCGTTGCCGCTGCAGCCAGCCAGGATGCCGAAGATCCACAGCACTTTGTGTTTCCAGATGATCTGCCAGGCGCGTGAGAGTACATTACCGATGTCCATTTTGCTTCCTCCTCGAGTTGATTCTAATCGGACAATAACCCAATTATTATAGCATACGAGGTAAAACGGTTTTGGTTGCGTCTAGGGGGAGATGAAGTGCCGAATTCAGGCTTGCGAGGGCACGTACGTGCCCTCGCAAGCCTGAATTCGGCATTTTAATCTAAAGGTGCCCTGGCTGCAGCGCGAGCGGCGATCTCGGCGCGCACCTGGGCGTGGCGCTCGCGGCTGAGCGGGTAGAGCAGGGCGAAAACGATCCCGGCAACCAGCAGCACCGAGGGCACCGGCCCCATCAACAGCCGGATCGCCATCACTGCCCTGGGCACCTGGACAGGTGCATTGGAGACATAGCCAGACCAGTCCAGCATCAGCAAGATCAGTGGCAGAGCGATCGAAGACGACACCTTGCGGAACAGGGTCACCAGGCTGTAGAACATGCCTTCGTGGCGCTGACCGGTCTCTAGCTCGTCCCACTCGATGGCGTCTGGGATGATCGACCAGGGCAGCACATGTACAGCCCCCACACCGACCCCTGCCAGCCCAGCCAGGGCGAAGACGACTGACAGCCCCCACGATGGGCTGACCAGGATCATTACAATCATGACCGATGACAGGAAGACCATCCCCGCGATGTAGGCGAGGCGCTTATCCCAGCGTTGCGAAGCTCGCACCCAAAATGGCAGGGTCAGCAGGGCCACGATAAAAACGCTCCCGGCGACCAGGTCGCTTTCCGCTTCCAGGTTCA
>Ga0153916_10002913_pt1 | contig 12596 bp, 11 predicted proteins | sample Opewatmetagenome_FD_109642 | JGI IMG/M metagenome (GOLD analysis project Ga0153916, IMG submission 109642) | Freshwater wetland microbial communities from Ohio, USA - Open water 3 Core 3 Depth 4 metaG | ecosystem: Environmental > Aquatic > Freshwater > Wetlands | place: USA: Ohio, Lake Erie...
TCTGAGAGTCTAGATACTAATAAGTTTCAATCCCCTCAATTTGGGATCTGCTTCTGCGACTGAGATCGGTTGAACTACTCATATAGATTTCAGTAGGCGTTTCAATCCCCTCAATTTGGGATCTGCTTCTGCGACCTGGTTCCAAAAGGGCTGTTTTTCTCCAGAGCGACCGTCATAAGCTTGCTTTTCTGAGAGCTTCAGGGGTGACCTACTTCTGCAAGCTTCTTTATAAACATCCCCAGGGAATAGGTACTGAGGTCCAAGTGACCAGTCTTGTCAATCCCAGAGGGAGGGGCTGTTATGCAGACTATCATATTAGAGGACTTTGGAACGTTTCTGGGAAAGAAGGGCGATAGGCTAATCGTCAAGAAGAGCGGAAGTACACTTGCTGAATTCCCTGTGTCAGAGGTTGAAAGGGTGATTATTTCGTCTGCTGGGGCTTCGCTCAGTTCTGCGGCACTTTATCTTGCGGTTGAGAATCGTATTCCTGTTTCATTTACATACTCTGATGGTACGCCCTTCGGCTTTCTGACGCCTACAGAGGGTCATGGTACAGTCTTGACCCGAAGAGCACAGTATATGGAATGCAACTCGGAGAGGGGTATGCATCTAGCAAAGGCTTTCATCATGGGCAAACTGGAGAACCAGAAGTCACTCTTGACACAGTGGGCTAAGAGTCGGACTCGCACTAGTTCTCAGGCTTCTGAGCATCTCTTCAATTTGGCATCAGATATTGACGGAATAAGCTCTGAAACCGAGAAAGTAGTGGGAACTCTCGACTCTCAGATTAGAGAAACACTCATGAATATAGAGGGTCGTTCAGCAGCTAAGTACTGGGAGGGGGTTTCCTTGATTGTGCCTGAGGAATTCAACTTCGAGGCTCGTCACACACGTGGAGCAAGAGACCCGTTCAACATGCTTCTCAATTATGGTTATGGAATTCTCTACTCTGAGGTCTGGTCCGCTGTAAACAAAGCAGGTCTTGATCCCTTCGCAGGATTTCTTCATGTTGATAGACCAGGCAGGCCATCGCTGGTGCTTGACATGATTGAGGAGTTCAGACAACAGGCAGTTGATAGGGTTATTGTGAAACTCGCTGTAAGACAGATGATTAGACCTGGAGGAGAATCTGAGGAAGCAGAGCTTTCAAAGCAAGTGAGAGAGGCTATAGCCTCAGCAATCATTGAGCGCTTCTCGGAACAAGTCCAAGTACGCGAAACAAAGATTCAGCTGAAGAATGCAATTGTCCGGCAAGCCTGGGCTGTCGCCAAGTTTCTCAGAGGAGAAGCTGCACTCTACGAGCCGTTCACTTTGAGGTGGTGATCGACCTGCGATGGATTGTGGTCTATGACATAACTGACGACAACCTGAGGAGTAAGGTGAGTGAGAGGCTCAAGGACTATGGGCTTGATAGGATACAGTACAGCGCCTTCCACGGAGAACTTCAGAGGCATGCACTGGCCTCGCTCAGCACGGATATGAAACGCTTCTTGAACGAGGGAGAGGAAACAGACTCCGTGCTGATCTTCCCTCTATGTGACTCGTGTTTCAAAGGCCGAATCGAAGTAGGCGCAGATAGGGAGCTTGAGAGCAATGTCGGGAAGGTTTCAGTATTCTAGAATCTCTGATGTCGATGAGGACTATCTGACAGCTACGGACGTAAAGCAGTATGTTTTCTGTCCGCTTGTTACCTACTATACACGGGTCATGCGCCTGAAGCCAATCATGGGTTCGCAGCAAGAAGAGGCAAAGAAGATGCATGATAAGACTGCAATCCTTGAAAGACGACGAGAATCACTCCTCAAGGCTAGGCTTCCGTTCGAGGTTATCGAAAAACTCTTTGACTTGCCAGTAGTATCTGAACGTCTGCGAGCTCAAGGCAGACTGGACATGCTAGCGATTACCGATCGCGGTGAAAGAATCCCTGTGGAATTCAAGGCGATGCTAAGCTATCGAGGCCAAGTTCATCTCGACCACAAGTATCAGTTGATAGTCCTAGCACTATTTGTCGAAGATGTCTTCAACGTCATTGTCCGAAGGGGGATAGTGCACTACCTTGAGGATGAAACAACAGTTCTGATTCCACTAACTCAGCGGCTGAAGCAGAGAACTGAGAGTCTTCTGCAGGCGATTAGAGGTATGATTGATTCTGGTGTGATGCCATCAGGAAGACCTCAATGTTCTAGAATCAAGGTTGGCTGTGGGTTTGCTGACCGGTGTGGAAGCATCCCATAAGTATGCAGACTGACTAAACCTTTCACCTTACTTTAACATCATTACTCAAAAAACAACGCTCTTGCTTCACGAGCCCTTTTTGCTTCATTTCTGGCACGCTTTGAGTCGACTTCTTGAAAAGATAGCTCCTTTAATACCGTGAAAACCATCTTTGTTCTGAGAGTACCAATCAGGGTCATATAGGACGGCATGTAGTGATGGGAAGTGCCATTGACAAGAAACTAGACTTACTCCAACAGGTAATGCTGTCAATTGCTATACAGCATGGTTGGGGCTACAAGTATGCCAAGTTTTCCCAGAAGAACAACCAGTCCCTACTTATCCATTCTCTCAATGCATTCTCTGTGGCGAGGGAGCTCGGCCAACCCGGTTTCGACCTTGATGATGATGAGCTCTTCATAGGATGCTTGGGAGCCTTCCTTCATGACTACCAAAAGGCTCAGACGAGATGGCAGAATGCGGCAATCGAGTTCATCAATGGTGAGAGGCGATTCGAGGATGGCTCCTTTGAACATGATGATGGATCTGAGGAGCAAAGAGACATTCTACGGGGATTCCTTGGTGCCATAGAGAAAGAGATGGTTTTGACGGGTATTAGCGCGGGCATCACTGCACTGACAGACCGAATACTGAATCTTGTTGTATTCACACACGACACTGAAAATCATGCAGCAGCAGTCAGACGCAGAAATCAAGTTGGAGCAGTCGATGCTCTTGTTCCACTTGTGCGATTGGCAGACAGTATTGCGAGCATAAAGGAACCGAAGGATATTGTCAGCAGGATTCGAGACCTATCTCTCCCTCAAGGGAAACGAATGTCATTCGACTTTCATGAACTATCATCGATACGTGGGCTTGTCACCAGTTTCCTGAACGAAGCACTTGTGAATCTCATGAAGGAACTGGAATGGAAACCGTTGCTCTATTTCGGCAATGGCGTTGTCTACTTCCGTATGACACGACCAGAAATGCGTTCCAATCTCAAGGTACGCCTGGAGAAGCTTCTACGCGACCAAGAGGAGCAATTCAAGTCTTCAGAAACCTACACCATTGGAATGACCAACGCTGTCATAGGTCCATTGACTCAAACGAAATGGCCCTGTCTTCAAATAGTGCGAGAAGAAGATATCCCTGAAATCGTGCGACATCTATCCGCAATGCCTGCAATGAACAAAGAGGACAATTATGCAGAAGTCGTTCTGTCAAAGGCAACTGATAAGCAGAAGGTGCTCATTAGAGAGTTTATCAAGAAGTGCGGGTCAAGTCAGGAAGACAGTGACAACGCAATTCTGGCTTTGATGATAAGCGACTTTGACCTATTCATCTATGTTGCTGATTTCTTGAATGGTTACAGAGGCTATGCAATCCAGTCAGGGAGGATGGCGGAGTATGATGAACGAGTGAATATGCTCCTTGCACAGAATGAGTTAGATTTCAAACTAGATGAATTGAGTGGTCTGGGAAACACAACGCAAATCGAGAATCGCCTGAGTACAATCGCGAAGCTCTGGGATCTTGATGGCCGGAAGCTACACCTCACTAATAATCGTCGAGAGGCGCTTGTCAATGAATTCATCTCTGTTCTCCGAGGAGTGCTTAAGGAATTCAGCAGCTCTGCCCCTCTACTTTTCACTCAGAGTGCCAAGGAGCTTCTTATGACAGATATTTTGCATCTGCCAGTCAATATTCTGGAGACAGAAGACTTCAGCCGAATTGCTATGATCTCACACGAGAGATATCTTGATGGCAAAGATCAGAAGAATAGAATATGCAGTTTCTGTGGAGCAGAAGCTGTTGTCGATGCTCCTGCTACGCTATTCGGGGATGGCTCACAGAAGTTTTCCAACTTCATACCCGGCGGAACAAGAATCGGCGCTGGGCGGAAGGCTCAGGTGTGCGCACTATGCCTTGTCGAATCGACACTCAGAGCCTTCTTCTTCCCGTCTGCACCTGCAACTACCTTTGTCATAATACCTGACCTGTCGTTGAGTCCGGCTCTGGCTGCTCAATGGGCAGAAGGAGTGAAGTCATTTGTCCGAACAGAAATGATTGGACTCTCAAGCGTGTACGCATGGAATATGACCAGAGTGTACACCGCCTTAGTGCGAGATGAAGCAATCAACAACGCTTCTGAATTGGCATCTATGCTTCGACCGACGAAGGCATCAGTAGACAGGCTGACTAAGCATCTAGAGGCGCAATGGTCGGACCCAAGTTTGCTGAAATACAAGGTCTTGACTGAAACACCTGAGAGCACATTCCAGGACATTGCAAGGGCACATCTAAGTGGGGAGATAATAATCAGTCCTCGGTATCTTGAAGATTTCAGGTCGCCGTCTAGAACTCAGGGCACCGCCTACATGACACCAAGTCACATGTTCATCTTCTTCAGAAACAAGCTGTACCTTGATGAGAAAGAGTCTGCGAGTACGATATCGATTCGTGCCTATTTCTTGGCTCTTATCGTTTCCAAGATATTCCACGCCCGGGTGATTGTGACCGATGGCCTAGCTCCAATCTCGGATTTTTCGATGCATGGCATGGTTCGAACACAGGTCCCAGCACCCGCAGCTATTGCATTGTCAGGTCTGGGCATCACGGAGGAAACACCTCTACATGAGCTCCAAAGTGCCCTGCGTAAACTCGCTGCCTTGACTTTGGTATCAATGGGGTATGTTGAAGGATTGGGTAAGGATCGCCTTCTGAGACTGGCAGGAATGAACAGAGGGGCTATTCTTAGACGGGCAGAGCATGAGGACTGGAGGAAGATTAGTCAGTGGCAGAAAAAACGCTTGATCGATTTGCTTGAAGCGCTTCCAGAAGTCTCTGCAAGCGCGAGCGAAAACAAAACAACTACGGGGTGATAATGTGACTATCAGAATGAGTAAAGAGGAAATGGAGTATGACATTGAACAGATAAGAGAAACTCGACAAAAGGCTGCGTTAGCACTTGTTGAGTACTTGAAGACATTCCGAATAGAGGACAAGAAGAGTGATTCAAAACATGCACTCATGGGTCCTGTTGGCAAATTGCTGACCCGCTTGACAACGACCGGTGACATCAACTGGGACGCGGTAAAGGGATACGTCTTGAGCATTCATAAGAACCAACAGGCCGGTCGAGTACCAGCTAATGCCGCAGAACGCCTGGATGAAGCTATCCAGGAATTGTCAAGGCTCAGGGATCTGCTACCTCCAACGAAGTGGTTGAAGACAGTGGAGGATTTGGATGATGAAGTCTTCTTCAGAGTCTACAAAGAAAAGCTCGTTGGCCAGAGAGCCTGGATTCAAAAGGAATTTCAAGAGTGGCTCGAAAAGAAGTACAAAACCATCGACAAAATCAACACGATTGTAGGACCTGATTATGGATATTCATCCTTCACAGACGTGGAGGACCCTTGGTCGGCCCCTGAAGAACTTGCCGAATTAGTGGAGGAGTATTGGGAAGATAGAAAGAAATCAAAGAAGGAGGAGAAACAGTAAATGCCAAGCAAAACAGTAGTACCGCCCAGCTTCAAGAAGCTGGAACCGTATCTTGTGGAGTCAATCTCTCCACTACTTGATGCGCGAGTCATCCAGGTTCTTGTACTCAGACAGACTCATGACTACACGATTCTCAGAACCGAAGAAAGTCGCGAGCTCAACACGGTTGTCATACCTGAGAGTATAAAGTCTACAAAACCAACTGTCAAAGTTGCTTTCCTTGCATCAAAGCAGAAAGCCCCTGAGAGTAGGATGTTCTCTCGCATGCTCCGGACAGTAAGCGAATATGGCTGTCAATTGAAAGAGGATCTATGCCTCAACTGTCCTCGCTGCGTATTATTCGGTGCGGTATCGGTCAAGGGTCGAGAGTACAATATTAAGCATCGGATTGAGTATTCGACAGCCTTCTCAATTGAGCCCTATGAAGACCTGCTAGAGTCCATCACCTTCAACGCCGTAGACGAGGGCTCACAGCTGACCGGTCAAGCCCTCAATCTAACTCACAATGTACGGCCGCTCGCGAACTTTCCATCGGTTGTGACTCTCAACTCAGTTACATGGCCGGAACTGGCCCTGTACCTAAAGACTCTCCTGGCTTCGAAATCATATGGAGCTGAAACCAGAACCAAGGGCGATATGCGGAACGTTGTTCTTGGAATAGCAGCAGGCTACGAAGAAATAATCACTTCACTGGAGTATAGCCTAGAAATGGCTGCAGTATGGGAGGCGGATGCTGATCTTGAGGCGGCAACCGAACGGATTCTCAAGCAGTACACCACATTGAGCGCTTCAAGAGGCAATCTAGTTGTGCTTTCAGCAGCGGAAACGAAGAGGCTCCTTGATGAGGTCCAGAACCTGACACTAGACAAGAACTTCGTGGATGCCATGCAAAAACAGGTCGACGCTTTTGTGGTGGCTGCCAAGCCCAAAGAGTCAAAGAAGAAGAAGTAGGAGGCTGCTCAGTGCCAAGAGACCCTGTGGTGAGCCTTGTGCTCATGACCTGCCATGACTTTCTGTATTATGCTAGTCAGGATTATGGTTCTGTGGCGCGTCCAGCGGACATCATAGGGAATTACGCACTGATGTATGCAATTAACAGGCAGGTGCCACAGATTCGACGTTTGACAGCTCGCAACACCCCGTACTATGACGAAGATCTTCAAAGAATGCAAGTCTACACAACACCAGCATCTTTCGTCGATGTCTTTCCAGTCTATCAGACGGGTGGAGCAAGTCGATGGTTAAGAACGCAGGTGCAATTATGCGGTTCGATGAAAGAAGCCTGGTCCAGAGATCCTCCTGTGATGATTACATGGAATAGCATTGGCGAAAGTCTACTTGATAAGATGGAACAGGACAACCTGAATCTCCCCAAGGTTGGTGCCTATTATAGACACCCTCCTTTGTCCTTCTTTTACTTCTATTCCATTGGACTACCAGTACCCAGCGTGGTTCGAATCGGCAAGAAGTATATTTCAGCAAGGCTAGCAATTACACCTCTGAATGTGAATACCAAGACTGGCGTTTTCCAACCCACCTGTCCTGTCACAGTTGCGGACCTGCCTGAGAACACGAAAATTCGCTCGGGCAGTCTCCTGACGATTCCTCCGACGCCGGTGGTTCTTGCGGCTGAGCTAGAAGGACCGTATTTTGAATGCACTGATGAACACGGGCTAATCCATAGGTTTCCGATTCCCAAGAAGGAGTCGTATAGAAGTGTGTGGAATATGGAGGCGGGCTAGTTGCCCACGGGCCAGCATGTACGAGTTGGTGAAGTATACGTTCCTCTAACTGAGCAGAAGATTGGAGAAATTGAAAACCTCTACGAACACCAAGTGAGGACAATTGAATCTGACAGCAATGTTGTGGTACTCGATGCTCCCACAGGTTCTGGGAAGACCTTGGCTGCATTAGCTCGAGTGATGACTCGACGAACGCCTGCTGTATTCATCTATCCAACTAACTCGCTTGTCAGAGATCAGGTCCGGCAAATCAGCAAATTGCTCTCCAAACTAGGCTATTCTCCGAATATCATCGATGATGAATGGGCACCATCATCTGTTGAGAGAGCCTCAGACAAAGAGCCTGTTGATATCATCCATGCTACGGGTGAAACGCTTGAGAAATTGGCTGGTGAAGGTGCAAAGGGGTCTGTGCTAGAGAGGATTCTTGCAGCCACAGATAGACAAGACCGCATGAGGATTGTACTCACTAATCCAGACACATTATATCTTGTGAATAGTGGAATGTATCATAGACATGGATTGATTAGTGACCAGCTGTTCAAGTTCAAGGCCATCGTAGTTGATGAGTTTCATTTGTATTCCGGTCCCACACTTGCCAGACTGCTTTTCATGTTGAATGAAATGCGCGGTGTGTCTAAACCTCAAGTTGAACTTGCCTTTCTGAGTGCAACTCACGGGGACACACTCTCTCTGTTGGAGAGCACTTATTCGGAGTTGCATCTCATAAGGGCTGAACCATGTACCGATGCAGGGCCTGGCCTGAAGAAGATTCGTTATTCTACTCACGGGGCGGTCATGAGTCAGTCATTGGTTTTGACGGATGATGAATCTGCAATGCAGGTAGCTCATGACATCATAAGATTCTACGACTCAGCGTATGAATGGGGGGCGAACAGACCCAACGTTAAGGTGTTAGCCATTTTTTCTTCTGTGACTTTCGCACTTTCTTTGGCAAACGTGGTCAAGGAGATACTGAATGCGAGAGGCAACGATTCAGAAGCTGTCGTAAAGCAAATCCACGGGCTCATTCCACATTCAGCTAGGCCTGATATCGAGAAGCTCTCAGAAGCTATCTTGATTGGCACCTCTGCAATAGAGGTTGGAGTAGACTTTGATGTCCCCTTCCTCGTGATGGAAGCCCATGATCTTGCATCATTCCTTCAAAGATTCGGTAGGGGCGGAAGGCATGCTCCTTGTGAGTTCCTGCTTCATGTCCCGCCAGCAATGGCTCTTAGGCTTGGCGAATCAGAGGAATTCTCGTTTCCAGATTTTGTAACAGAAGCAGAGGCTGCCTTCCATGAGTTCCCGTCTTACGCTGGATTCCTCTGCAGCCGCCAAGCCAAAACCATACTTCTCGCGATGGCACTTGCTGGGAGTAAAACCTATGACATGTACCGCAAGAAAGAGGGACTGGATTTCAAAGCGGCTATCGAGTACTTCAAAGGCCTCATTGAAGCGAACCGAAATGTGTCCATGGATGGCATTCGACTTATTGACAGTATAGGACCTCTCGATGATACGCAGATCGAGATTGATCTTGAGAGATTTCCTGTAGAGGTCATGGCCAAACACAGTTTCGCACGCGGCACAATGAACAACATCCTTGTAAAATACCCCGGAAGACTTGTGGGTTCTACAGAGATGCAAGTGTTTGCTGAGCTCGATGTGTTTGATGTATTCAGACTCTCTGGAGTCTTGGATTCAGCAGGGAATCACTGGTCAGACCTACCGAAGCCATTTCGAAGACGGTATGACGAAGAATCCTCTATCTTCGTGGCTCATGACTTTGCGAAACACCCTTGGCCTAAGGCTTTGATAGCCCAAGGCGCGTCTGCGCGCAACGGAGCTTCAGTCTTTCTGAGAAAGCAGACTACTATTCGAGTTAGAAGTCCCGGATTGACTGAAGTCATGAATAACATCCTTGAGAAGAGGAATCTGGTCTTCTTCTGGAGAGGGATGAGCAAAGCAACGGACTACCGAATCCCAAGAATCTATGCAGAAGAAGAGAATGGTGCTCTTGTCATCGGGGATTGGGCGCTTGTCGCGCAGTATCTCCATCAAAAACAAAAAGAGGAAGACAGACAATCATGATCGAACTTCAATTCGATGTTGTAAGCCCCTTCACAGGGGAGCTAGGATTCACGGGAACGCCATTAAGAGCAGCGTTTCTGAGCCTTCTGAAAGGATGTAGCGATCAGCTCAGCACGGAAGTGCACGACGAGAGAGCTGTGCGTACGTATGCATTGCAGCCTTTTGCTCACGACAAGGAATTCAGAACCGTCTTTGAAGAAGGACGGGAATACAGTTTCAGAGTCAACCTACTTGACTCAGACAGATATCAGGATGCCTTACGTCGCTTTGCACTCACTTCCAGAAGATCAATCAGAATCCACCATGAGGTTTTCCCACTGAGGCGAATTGATTTTATCAGCTATGACGCAGGAAAAACGATGGAAACGTGGATTGATGAGTTCAAAGAGTCATTCCATGATACTATCCGAATTGTAATGACATTTCTCACTCCGACTCAGCTTTCAGCCTACGGTTCGGATTTTGCCTGCTTACTTCCACAGCCCGAGCGTGTTTTTCCTTCACTCCTTAGAGTGTGGAATGAGATTGAGAGGGCGACTGCAATTGAGCATGTGTCTGAGTACAGAGACTGGGTCGAGTCGAAGGTGCACGTGTCTGCGCATCGGTTACACACTGCTGAAGTCCAGCTTGGGCGCACCCGTAAAGTGGTTGGTTTCCTAGGTCGAGTTGTGTATGCAGTTTCTGATGCACAGTCACCTCTTGGATACTTGACTGCAGGACTAGCGAAATTCGCACAGTTAAGTAATGTAGGCAAGAGTAGGACGGCAGGGTTTGGTCATGTAGATGTAAGGATTGAATCTTAGATAATAGAGTAAGGAGGGGGAAGAATCGTGTATCAGCTTCCAGAAAACGTGAGGCGCCGGCTCTTGAGGAGATATCGTAGACGTTCCAGAGAAGTCGTTGTTGATGATAGATTTCGCGGATGGGCTTGGGAGGTGGCCCCCATTGATCCTCCCTATGACTACGAACTGCCGCTTAGCGAACTCACTGGCAGGTACTGTGAGTCAATGCGGGATATCTATCTCAAACATGTAGAGAAAAAGAAGAGACCCACAAATGCAAAGATGATTGAGGGTGGTCTCTATCACTCTGTTGTTGCGTCAGTCATCCTAGAAGCTAAGCGGGAACTCTACAGCCTCATGAAACCCAGTACTTCAGAGCTCGGAAACCACTTGACCAGCATCCGCGATGAAGTCATTGATGATATGATAGAACATGCAAGAAGGCCAGACATCACTGAAGAAGTAGGCAAATGGGATGCTGTTCGAATGAGACCAAATATGGTCTGGCTCTGGGATCACGAGGTCAATCAAATAGTCGCCACCGTGGATAGTATTGTTTCTGCCCAACCATTCATCGGTGTTGACGCGCTTGTGAATTCTGCAATACCTGTTGTGGTGGAACAGAAGCTTGACGGTCGCAACATAGGACTCAGTGGTCAACTCAGTGCAGACGCATTCGGAAGTGAAGGAGTAGTACTGGATATTAAGACTGGCGAGAGAAGGCAGTTCCATCGGCTTTCGACTACGGGATATGCAATGGTCATCGAGAGTATGCATGAGTACCCTGTCGACGTTGGGTGTATCGTCTATTGCTGGTTCAGGAAACCAATCCCTCCAACTATCGAGTATGATCTACATCAAATCGACGAACCGCTCCGTCAAGACTTTTTGGAACTACGAGATCTGGCAATGAAGCTTATTTTTGACCAGAAAGACCCAGGACTACCTCCTGTCTGTTATAATGATTGCCCATATTGGAGTGAGTGTCATTGATGAAAAGAAAAAGCAGGCGGACCCCTTCCTGCATGGTGCAATTGTCGACCTTGAAAGGAGTTCCCTGCTAACATTAAACTATGTAGTCGCATCACATGAATCCCCGAACTTGAATTCAGGAAACCCATGGCCATTCTGGCTCTTCTGGAGGCCAAGTCTTGTATGACATTTTTATCGAGTACTACGAAGGCTTGGCAACTGTAGAATCAGAACGCATCAAATTGAAATCCAGTTATTAGTGTTGCAAGTAGAATGGAAACGTTGCAAGTATAATGGAAACATATAAACACGCTCCTAGCTTGCATCATTTCATGGTTCGTAGGATTTTGCAGATTGCAACACTGGGATTTTATGCAAATGAGCGAGTCCGTCATGTAACAACAAGACGGAAGGCTGACGAGGTACATCTAATCTATACTGAGGAGAATTCGGCCGAGCTAGAGAAGATTAGGGAGATGTACAGCAAAGATAGAATCCCCGTAAGTCACTCATGTGTGCATCCTTGGAAATACGAGTCAATACTTGCGGACATCTTGAAAATCGTCGTAGCACACAAGGAGTATGATATCGAATACAACATATCATGCGGGACGATAGCCATGCGAGCGGCTTGCCACATGGCAGCAATACTGACCGATTCACCTGTTCATTTTGTCGGGGAGAAGGCTGGTGATGTTGTGGGTGATCTTGAAACCGTTCAACCGCTGTCCATTTCTCAACTGACAAGTCCCAAGAAGAGAATCCTCCGCAGCTTGATGGAAAATGGTGGAAGTGTGCAGTCACAGACTGAACTGGGTTCGCGCGTGAGCTTAGGTGTATCGTCAATCTCTAAACATATCAAGGAGCTTCAGAAATATGGCTACATCAAAAAGACGATTGAGAATGGAAAGCACTCCTTGGAAATCACGGACCTAGGCAAAATCATTCTCGAGCTTAAGCAGATTCGAAAGGATAGGAAATGGAGCTGAGTATTTGTCGTTTCCTCATGACCAGCTTAGAAACAAAGTGGCAGATCTGTGGAGGACTACATCTCAAGAGATTACCAGACGTTTTGGACTGACTTCCCTCCCTGTGCCTGCAGGTATTGAAATCGTAAGAGCAAAAGACAGTAAGGCTGAGTTCGGAGGAACAATGAAGTCTGAAACTCTTTTCCTGAGCGAGTTAGCTGTTAGCGGTCAAGTATCTCTGAAGGGCGTTATCGCGCGAGCCTGTCTTATTTCAGCATTTCCAGAATCCGATATCTGCCCTGAGTCGATTGACGATGTCA
>Ga0153916_10002915_pt1 | contig 12593 bp, 11 predicted proteins | sample Opewatmetagenome_FD_109642 | JGI IMG/M metagenome (GOLD analysis project Ga0153916, IMG submission 109642) | Freshwater wetland microbial communities from Ohio, USA - Open water 3 Core 3 Depth 4 metaG | ecosystem: Environmental > Aquatic > Freshwater > Wetlands | place: USA: Ohio, Lake Erie...
AAGGACAAGCTCTATTATGCCGTCTATTTCAAGAGACCGGAACTGACCACTATTTGTGAAGCTCTGCCGAGTATCCAAGACCTGATGCAGATTATGGCTAGAGAGCAGAAGCCCAACACCTGGATTTGTTTCAGAACCCGTTCCGGCAGGAACCTGATGGCCCCACTTGATAACGTGGCCATGGTGCGGGAGACTTCCCTGGAGGAGATTGAACGAGCCAACAAACGGGAGGAGGAGATGATGAAAAGGCCGGGGCACGTGCTGTCTCCGTTCGCCCAAATGAGTAGAGTCCCAGGAGGCAGAGGGCACTGAGCATGAACGTAGAGCTACTGGAGAAGGCCGCCGAAGCCTTCCGGGTTTACGGGTACCAAAGCCGGTATGATATTCGGAAGCTGGCTTTCAGAGCCCACAGGGCCGTCGTGGCCGCCTGCCGCCCGAAAGTGCACTTGGCCGCCTTCCAGTGGCTCAAGACCGTCCATCGTGAGACTGCCGCACGGCTCTCCTCAGCACGTTCCCTGGACGACCTCCGAAATATTATCGACGTGGAAGCCTGGAGGAAAGCCGGGGAGAAAACTCTCTCCCCTGCCATTCTGACGACTGTCACTGCCGGGGCCGTCCGGACTGAGAAACAGGCTGAAGGGGCCCTAAGCCCTATCACTCATAGGCAAATCGAAGCCGCCCGGAAGATAACCTCTAAGCTCATTACCTCAGTGGACAATGAGACCCGCAAGGCTATCTCTGCCGCTATCGCCGCAGGAGTGAAGGGTGAACTGTCCGTTCCACAGATAGCCAGGGGAATCCGGCCCATCATCGGGCTCAACGAACGCCAGGGAACCGCCGTCTGGAACTTCAAGGATAAGCTCTTGGAGCAGGGCCTAGACTTCAACACGGCGATGAACCGGGCCGACTCCTACGCAAGCCGCCTGCTGACAGACCGCTCGACGGTTATTGCTAGGACGGAGACAAGCCGGGCCGCCTCTCAGGGAACTCTGACGTCCTATGGGGACTACAACATCAAGAGCGTGGAATGGGTTGCTGACCCGGAAGCCTGCCCGGAGTGTCTGCCGAACGACGGCAAGACGTTCTCCATTGAGGAGGCAGAGGGGATGATACCGCTCCATCCGAACTGCGAATGCACCTGGGTGATAGCGGAGGCCGCCGAGCCGGGGTATGAGGACAGGCCGGAGTTCTCGGATGATAACCTAACTCCAGACGAAGCTCGGGTGATAGGCGATTATACTTATGACCAATTTATGCAGATGAGAGAGGCCATGGCTACGGGCGAATATCCCAGTCTGCTGATGAAGGAAAACTGCAAGGTGTTCAAGGGGCTTTTCGAGAAATTTAAGACTTCGACGCCGACCGTCAACACGACTCTTTACAGAGGGTTGACTCTTTTTGAGACGGAAAAAAGACAGGCGGTCTTTCAGCAATTAACCACGATTCGGCCTGGAGACATCATCCCAATTGATAAGACCATCACCAGTTTTTCGACGAAAGAGAAGATAGCCGGTTTTAGATTCAGCATAGACAAAAATGTCCGGTTCGAGCTAAAGCCAAGTGCCAACCGTGACCCGGCTAAGGAGTTAGCTTTATGGAAATCCAAATACAGCACGGGGCCCATAGAATCGGAGGTCATTGTGGATTGCACGAACCGAAACTTTAAGGTGATAAGTGCTGAACACATGACCAATAAAGAAGGCCGGAAATTTCTGAATATTGTGATAGAGGACGTGACCGCCAAGGCTGTGATAACCAGGGAGGAGATGGCTATGGTGCTGACCTTAGCTCCCGACTGGAAAAGGAAGGGTAAATGACGAAGCTCGAAAGGGACAAAGAACGATTCGTTCAACGGTGGGCAAGGAAGTTTTGGCAGGACAGTTCCGACCTGATGGCCGCCGAAGACTTAGTTAGGAAGCTCCTAGCCGCCTGGGAGAAACATCGCCCCGGTGACCAAGTAACCTGGGTGAAGAAAGAGTGTGAGGTAGGGGAACCCGCCGAACATGACGGGCCGCCCGGCCCTACTTTCATTCCATAGGAGGGATTCTATGAAACCGCAAACCGCCTTAAAGTCTGTCATCGGGTTAGGCATTGGAATCCTCTTGGCCGCCTTGGTGCTGGCCCTGCTGATGGCTCCGGCCTGCCCGCCGAAGCCGCCTACCCCCAAGGTGTGGGCGGATGTGTGCAACGCATTCCCGGACACCCCAGGCACAGCCGCCAGAGTGGCGAACGACTACTGCCCGGCCACTCACCCGGCTCAGTATGTAAAGGGGACAGAGCCGACAACCGTCTGCACTCTCCACGTGAAGCCGGAGCCGCCTATCCCCCAGTGCGATATCCCGGTGCCCGATGGTTACCCTCCGCTCATTTGGGAAGGGGCCCTGCTAGGGTTCCCCTCTACGGTTCTCAATGATGAGTTCACCCAGGAAGGCACGGTAGCCTATGCCAACGCCATAGCAGAGGACGGGACGAACTGTGTCAGGGGCTTCGGGTTCTTCCTAGACGACGTTTATAAAGACGGCAACCCCTACTGGATTAGCTGGAAGCCCGCCGATGCCGAATACCAGGCCGTGGTTCGGGAGCGGCTGAAGCTATTCGCTGACCGCAAGATAACCGTCATCTTCAGCCTGGAGCCTTATGGTGGGATGGCCACAGACAGCGAACTGGATTGGGAGATAGAAACGGCCTTGCCCTATTTGCCTTACGTCATCTTCGAGACCGCCAATGAGAACGGGAACATGACCCTGCAACGGGCCCTTATCGCTCGGCTCAAGGCTCATGGAGTCCCGAACGAAAACATTCAACTCTACTACCATGACTCGGGGGACTTTGCCGACGCCTTGCAGAACGAGTTAGGAGGCAAGGGGTTAGCCTGCCTGCACGGGGTTGGCACGATGGACTCCGTGAACGCTCCCTGGCCCAGGGGATGGAGCACCAGTCCAGGCACCTTAGCCCTGATGGGACTTGGGCTCTACGGCTCGAACGACGGAGAGGATGGCGAACACGCCGCCAAGGGCCTCTACTGGTTCTGGATGCCTACTGGCCCCGGCCAACGTAGCACGGCCTCTCAGGGGCACGACGTTACCGCCTGGTTTGTAAGCCATGGCCGTGGATGGGAGTTCCTGTCCGCCGCAGGGTTCCAGCAGGGGGGCCGCCCGAACCTGCTGAAGGCCGTGGAACTTGGGCGAGAGGAAAGGAAGGCCATGAGAGCGGCCTATAACGAAACAATTTATTAGGAGGAAAAACATGAAAGGACAAATCGACGGATGGTATTATAACCCATTCACCCGCAAGCTCGATTACTATGCAGGAGGCCAGAACCTCAAGACGTGGTGGAATTTTGAGGATTTTATTTCTCCAGGTTACGGCGGAATTTTCGGCATTTGGCAAAGATATCTGAATGGCGCAGGGGCAGATGGCGTAGGGGTTCCTCCATCCATAACCCGTCCCGGTCAACTTATGCTCTATACTGGGACAACGGCCATAGGTTACTCCTCGTTACTACTTGGAAGCCCATACGCAAATTCATTCCTATTCGGCGGGGGTGTTTACACGTTTGAAGCCGACCTCATGCCAGCCCAACTTTCTACGCCGGGAGACACCTTTGCGGTTAGGGTCGGCTTCGGGGATACCTATTCAGGGGACAATGTTGATGGGGCTTATTTTGAGTATACGGACGTCGGCATAACCCCTAATTGGTATCGGTGCACGGCCAGTAACTCTGTCAGAACGAAAATAGATACGGGCATAGCCGTTGTGCCGTTCCCGGCGTGGACGCGATTAAAAATTGTCGTGAACGCCGATGGAACACTGGCAGAGTTCTTCATTAATGGGGTATCAGCAGGCTCCAACGCGGCAAATATCCCGACCGGGCCAGGCAGGGAGACATCAGCGGTAATGTCGTTTGTCAAGACCGTCGGGATAAACCCGATGGCCCTCTATATTGATTGGGCCTGGCTCCATATCGACCTGACGACATCGAGATAGGAGGTTAAAATGGGAAATTGGTATTTTCTTTCCACCGACCAGTTCGCCACCCGAATCAGCTACGATGCCCAAGACAGGCAGGAGTATATCGGGGAGTGCGACGCTAAGAATCAGAACAAGTTCCTAAGTGCCGTTTGGAGGATAAAGAAGATTATCTACGATGCCAACAACAACATCTTGGCCATCACCTGGGCCGACGGCACGATGGAGTTCGACAAGGTCTGGAGTGACCGGGCTACTTATACTTACTGATGACATTCAAGATTGCTCCAGGGAAGTGTCCACTGTGCGGCTCCGGTCTGTTCATCAAGGAAGCCTGCTGTGGATACCGGAGGCAAGGCTGGAAGACCGTCTTGAGGTGTCTCAAGGCGGGGTGTCCCTATACAAAGCCCCTAGAAAGGTTATGCCCTAATCCTGTGGAGGTGAGCCATGAGGCTTGAAGAAGTTACCAGCACAGCCGTTCACGATGCCCCTGACCGGGAGCTTTACAGCATGAGGCTCCGGTTCATCCAACTCTACCCGAAGTTCAAAACCCCGTCTGTCGAACAGGTAGGGGAGCTTACCCGCCAGGACTTCCTGAACAAATATATCCTGCTCCGCCGTGAGATGGTGAGGCGGGCCCTGACCATTACTACGAACTCCGTCCTGGACTTTGAGGTGATGAAGTTCATCGTGGCGAAGTCTGCCTGGGGGTTGGACGTTCCCCGCCTGGGGGAAGTCGTCATCGTTGAGAGCTTTATAAGTCTCGGGGGTTCCTACGTCAAAGCCCCCAAGTCCGCCCAAGACCTGGACGTCATCATCCGGGCCCCGGAGAGCGAGAGGGATGAAGGGACGGAACTCAAGGTTGGCCGCCTGCTCCGGCACGAGACCGGTAAGGAGCCGCACTTCGTCTATGCCCCAAGGGGGCCTCACTCCTCATTCCTGCCCCTGTTCGACCTGGTTCTCCGGCCCAAGACAGAGACTAAAGCCGTGGATGTGGATGAGGTGGGGATTCACAAAGACCTGTCTCAGGCTCAACGTGCCGAGTGTGATGCTGAGACAGAACGGATTCGGGAGAACAAGAAAACGCCCGAAGCCCAAAGGCCGCATAAGTTCAAGCCCGCCAAGTGGACTCACCCGAACGGCCATCCCCGGTGCCTCATCTGCGGGGATGAGGAAACTATCGGCGGTATCTGTGGCAAGGAACCGACCAAAGAGCAGGTTGAGACGTTCATAGACGACCTGAAGAAGATGACCTCCGCCGATTACAAGACGATGGAGGATAGCCCGGAGATGCAGGCCGCCGCTAAAGCGGCCACGGACGCCCTGGTAACCGGCTCAGTGCTGGACTTGGGGTGTGGGGCCGGGGGGTTCCTGAAGTCTTTGAGCCAACACCCCGAACGCCGGGGGGTTGAGGTTGACCCGGTGGGCCTGGAGATAAGCCGTGGCCGGGGCCTGGCCGTGGATAACCATGACCTGAAAGCCTTTCCCCTGCCGTATGAAGACCTGTCCTGGGACAACGTGACGGCCATCCACGTGGCTGAACACCTGCCCGACCTCCCCGCCCTGGCGAAAGAGATGGAGAGATTGGCCGTCAAGAAGACGGTCATTATAGCCCCATTGGGGGACAGGGGTTGCATAGAGCACGTGCAGTCATTCAACTCTGTTGAGGCCGTGAAGAAACTTCTGCCCGCCTGGAACGTCGAGAAGATAGGCTTCCAAGTGCTGGCTACCTGGGAGCGGACGCCTACCGTGGAAAAGGCCGGGCTGACTCCCTTCGGAAGGTTCACCCCGCCTAAGCCTACGATGGCCGGGCTGACGGAAGCGTTCTCCGTTGACCAGATAAAGAACTGGCTCGAAGGGAAATACCCCCTGGACGTGGAGGAGAAGCTCAACGGGTTCCGGTTTATCCTGGAGAAGAAAGGCAACAAGGTGCGGCTGAAGACGGAAGGCAACGTGGACAGGACGAAGCAACTGCCGGACGTCACTGCGGCCCTGGCGAAAATCACCCAGGACTTCATCCTGGACTGCTCGACTGGGATTGAGCACAATGGCCGGGCCCTGCCCCGGATTCGGCTGATGACTCTCATGGCCGACAAGCCGGAACTGGGGGAAGGGGACGTGGTGAAGGTTACGATATTCGATATGCCCTACTTAGGGGAAGACCTCCATGAGAGGCCGCTCACAGAACGCCGGGCCGCCCTGGAGAAGTTTTTCGCCAAGTATCTGAAGGGTGACCCGCACTTCGGGCTGACGAGTTACAACATCGTAAGCAACGAAGCCGCCCTGGTGAGTGCCTTCAAGAGGCTTGGCCGCCTGCCGCAGAGCGAAGGGGTTGTCATCAAGACCCTCAAGGGTGGATGGGACACGGACGGTTCCACCAGTGAATGGGCGAAGATAAAGCACGAACTGGAAGTCAAGGCCATCGTCCTAGACCGTAAGCAGGTGACCGGGGGGAACTGGAGTTATACTGGCGGACTCCTGCCCGGAGGGAACCAGGTCTATACCAACCTGACGGAGTATGCTGGCAAGAAGTATGTCAACCTGGGGAATACCTTCAACTCGAAGCTGGAGGCTCAGGTAGGCGACATCATCACGTGCGGGGTGGAGGAGATAATCCCGCAGGGGCCGAAGCTCGTATGGCTCGGGGCCCGTGTAATCGACATCGACAAGGACAGGTCTGCCCCTTACTTCGCTAACCAAGTAGTCATCATCGCTGAGGAGGCGAACCTGCTCCAGAAGACGAAACTACCCGGCCTTTACCTGGTGGTGCCGCACGGGCAGATGATAGCCGACGGCGATAAGACCGTCATCATAAAGAAGCGGCCTATTCCGAAGGGCTACCTGGCTCGTGACCTGTTCCTGGTGGAGGATAAGCACGTTCTCGGCACCCTCAAGCTCCAGGAACCGAAGCTCATCACTCAGAAACAGTTCACCGCCCTGGCTCCGAAGCATAAAATCTCGGACACTGAGGCGGAGAACTGGGGGTTCGACAAGGCGAAAGTGCTCTATGCCTATGACGTCCAGGGGCTAAACGTATTCAAGAAGCCCATAGGCTATGACCCGCCGCCCGGAATCCAGACGGTTATCAGGGAAGTGGACGTGGTGAAGGCTCGCCAGGAGTTCGGGAACATCGAGTTCAAGGAAGGGGACTCGGGCACAGTCGTGGCTCAATTCCACATCATGGGACTGAGTGAGGAGCAGGCCAAGAAGCTGACGGCCATCCGCTCGGAGGTCGTCTCCGCCCGCTCAGACCTGGGGAAGCTCCAGACCCTTTTGAAGAACGCCATTGGGGAGCACGGGTGTCACGTTGACCTGCGGTTCCGGCCTGCCGGGAAGGACTACTGGGAAGGCGGAGAGGTGTTCATAGGGAACTTTGCAGGCATGGATAAGCTCCCGGAGCTTTTCGCCGGGAAGCGGGTGTTGAGGGCCCCGTGGAAACAACCCCGTGCCGGGGAAGTCCAGGCCGAGACAGTGCGGGGGCCCTTGGAGTGGATGAATGCCGGGGCCAACGGCCCGGAGATGTTCGAGCCGGGCTCCCCCGGAGCAACGGCTAAAGAGTGGGGGGCTATGATTCGATTCGATAAGTTCAACTGGGACGTCTATTCTGTCTCCGGGGGGACTGAGAAAGAGCCTCATGCGTTCAAGTTCCATTTCGACGATGGGCAGTTCTTTCAGGGTAACTTCCTTTGGGCCTGGGTTCCTGTAGCAGAGGGCTCTAGGGTCTGGATGATACGGAAGCTCCCGGACGCCGACAATCAGAAGCCGGAGGTCACGAAGTTCGAGTTCCACTTCCTCAAGCTGGATAAGAAACAGCACGTCGTCGGCGGGGTTGTCTATGAGCCGGATACCGTGGACACCCAGGGCGACTATACCGTGACGCCGGAAATCGAGAAGGCGATGTATCTGTTTATGATGAAGTATTCCCAGGACACTCATCGAATCAAGGTCATGCACAGGGGGGTAGCTTACTTCTTCCCTATCTTGGAATGCTTCCAGCCGGAGCAGGACACCCGCAAAGGGAACCAGACCATCAAGGCCGGTTCGTGGTGGATGACCATTAAAGTGACGAACGATGAGGTCTGGACACTGGTGGAGGAAGGGGCCCTCACAGGTTTTTCCATGGGGGGACGGGCCCACTCGTAAAAAAAAGACTTGACAAACAGTTAGACGCCGCTTATATACTCAATCGAACCGGGTCAACATCAGGAACCCGCAAATGCCTTCCGGAGCCCGGCCAGGGCGTCCGGCGGTCATGTTGTAAGGTTGCCGTGAGGCTCGAGACGCCCTTCAACGGGGTCACCCGCCACGTTTAAAGTCCCAAAAAATTATGATGGAGTGGTTATATGCCACGAAAATTAGAGGACATCGAAATCTCTGAAATCTCACTCGTGGACAAGACGGCGAACCGCAAGAAGTTCGCTATCATCAAAAGGAGACAAGAAGCTATGGACGAGCTAATCAAACTTCTCAAGTCCATTTGTGGGGATTCGGAAATCACGGAGGAGGTCATCGCTCTGGCGAAGGCCCTGACTCCCGAAGCCGCTAAAGCCATCAAGGAAGCTCTGAGCACACTCAACTCCTACAGTGAGGCATTCGACGACAACGCCAAGGCCGCTCTCAAGACCCTAGCCCGGTATTCGTCCTACGGATACCCGGCCAAGAAAGCGGACGACTCCGATGAGTTGCCCATTGAGAAGGTCGGGGCCCGTCTGTCCAAGGCCACGATGGAGGAGCTAAAGAAGCTCAAGGAAATCCTGGTGAAGGTGGCAGGGGAAGCCAAGGGGCTTGCCAAGGCGAAGGACATCATAGAGGCCCTGCTCGGTGACGCCATCGTGACCGAGAAGTATGCCGATATGCCCGAACCCGTGCGTAACCGGCTCCGCAAACTGGACGCCCTTGAGGCCAAGGAAAAGGATGACATCCAGAAATCCGACCTGGCCGACAAGGTGAAGGGCCTGGTGGGAGAAGTGACTAAACCTCTCCAGGACAGGATAGATACCCTGGAAAAAACCAAGGGTATCTCCAAGGCTGTCAAAGGACAGGGAACCGACGACGACAAGGACGACAAAGACGTGGAAGACCACTGGGGCTCTTTCCACATCGGCAATGAGGTGGCCTAACCATGAACACTACCAAGTCCCTGCTCGAGAAGTTCAAAATCCGCAAAGGATTCAACCTCATCTCACTGCCCACCATCACCCTGACAGAGGAGGAAGCCGACCGGTTCATTGACTACATGGTGGACGAATCCGCCATGAAGGCATACGCTCGGGTGGAGCGGATGGGAAAACCGCAGAAAAACATCCGGGGAATCGGATTCGGTGCTGGCCGGTTCTTGTATCCGGCTGGAGCGTTCAACGAGACCAAATACAAGAAGCAGTGGGTGGAGAACAAAATCCAACTCAGGTCTGAGAAAGCTCGGGGGTGTATCCCGGTTTTCGATGACGACCTGGAAGACCTGCAAGGGGTTACCACAGAGGCGGAATACAAAGACCAACTCATGCGGATTGTAGCCGCCAAAATCGCCATGGAACTGGAAGAGTCCTATTGGATAGGCGAGACTCACGGTGCCAACGGGTTCGGCTCTGACGACCTCCGGGGCCTTTGGGACGGATGGAGATGGAGGATAACCCACAGTGCCCTGGATGGAGCCTATTACAACAAGGTGACCGGTTCTTCCCACCTGCTCAACGCCTGCGAAGGCGGCACCTCCGGCTCCCCGTTCTCTCTCGCCCACAAGATTGCCGAGCAATCTCAGGCGGCTCCCTACAACTGGGAGTTCAAATACCACATGATGCTCAAGACCATGCCGTCCAAGTATAAGGCGAACAACGGCCTCAAGAACATGGTGTTCATGAACTCCGACCTGGTGACCCAGGACTATCTCGGAGCCCTGAGTGCCCGTGGAACGCCGCTTGGAGACTCCGTTTTCCTTGGAACCGCCCAACCTCAGTTTGGCCGGGTTCCCATCGTGGACGTGCCCCTGATGGCCACGAACCTGGGTGACCCGACAGCCATCCCGAGCACGGACGGAATCCTGGGGGCCGGGGTTTACACGGACGTCCTGCTCATCCCCAAAAACAACCTCATCATCGGCATCCAGAGAGACATCCGGATGGAGAGCAAGAGGGAGCCCGCCGACGAAGCAACCTACGTTTTCTATTCCATCCGCACGTGTTGTGCCCTGGAAAACGTGGACGCCGTCGTCCTGTTGCGGTGCCTGGAGCACGCCTGCTAAACTGATTGGCGATAAGGAGCCCTATGCCTGCTATCGTAACGAACCACAACTACACGAACCACTTTGCTACCTGTATCGGGAACGTCCTGCTGGAGAGAGGTATGCCCCGGCTGATTGAGAATGACCAGGCCGTTGAAGAACTCAAGAGGTTCCCCTACCTGACGTTCGAGATGAAGCCTGTCCCCGTTAAGCCTGTCCAGCCGGGCCCGGTAGTCCGGAAAGACATTTCCGGCCTGCCCATTAACACTCTCCGGCGGATGGCCGCCCGAGCGGGTATCAAGGGCTCAATCACCATGAAGAAAGCAAGGCTAATCAATCTTTTAGGAGACAAGACATGAACAATGAGCAATTCCCTCATGCTATTGGAGCAGGTGCCCAACACCCGGAGCTTTTCATCCGGGATATTTTCTTCCTCAACTACCACATCAACCACGACAAGTGGGACTGGTTCCGGTATTATGAGCTAGCGGACGCTCATCGTTTTGAGGAAGACTTCTTCCGCTACAACGCCGCCGACTGGACTATCACCACCACTGAAGCCGGTGGTGGGGCCGCCACAGAAGCCCTGATTGACTTCGTCAATGGGGTTCTCCTGGTTACCAACGACGCCGCCGACAACGACTGCGATGAACTCGTGAACTCCGTAGAGACGTTCGCCATCATCAGAGGCTACCCGCTCTATTTCGAGTTCCGGAGCAAAGTCAGCGATGGCCTGGAGTCGAATTTTTGGGCCGGGATTATTGACCAGAACTCTTACTTCGCTGGCCAGTCCGTAAACGGCATCTATTTCCTCAAGCCCGATGATGAGAACAATCTCTATTTCGGGACGTCGGTTCTCGGGACGGAAGTCCTGGTGGACACGGGGATAGATGTCAGTGACCTGGACTGGGGCAGGGTAGGATTCCACTGGGACGGTGCCGGAACGGTGCGGTGGTTCGTCATGGACGACACTCAACTGGTTGTGGCGGCTGGCTACGTCACGACCAACATCCCCGAAGGCTACGGAACCTTCAACCCCGGATTCGGAATCCGGAACGGAGAGGCCGTGGCAAAGCTGATGTATGTCGATTACATCAAGTGCGATATGCCGAGAATCCCGAGTGCCGCTGAAGACCTCATCGACGAGAACGTGCCCCAGTAAGGCAAGCAGACTTTAACAGGGCTGAAGCACTTACTTGGAAGGCTAAAAGCCTGACGGAGGGCCCGGTAAAGAATCACCGGGCCCCCCCTCTTTCTAGGAGGGCTCCATGGGTTACTGCGGCCATTACATCTGCGACACTGACATTGATAACTGGCCGTCCGGGATGACCGATGCCGAGAAAGAAGCGGCCATCCGGGCCGCCGAAGAAATCATTGAAGCCGCCCTTGGCACTCAATACTACCCCAAGCCTTTCGACATCCGCATAAACGGGAACGGCAAGAACCGAATCTTCCTCCCCCTCAAAGCCAACATCCTCACGGTTAGCCACGTCTATATCTACGGGGTTGAACTGGAGCCGTCCTGGTATGCCTTTGACCACAACAGCATTTACATCTCGCCGGAGAGTGCGGCCACGGACGTCGAGCTAGACTACCTGCTGAGTGAGGTGGAGGCGGAGGGCATTTTCCCCAGGGGCTACAACAACATCCGAATCATCGGAACTTACGGGCAGAGCCCCGTGCCCCAGTGGATTAAGGACTGCGTTATCATGCTGGTGAAGGACAAGAACGACCCCTCCCTCTACACCCACTACCTCCAGAGCGAGTCCATTGGGAAATACTCCTACAACATGGGTTCGGATTATCTGAAGGGCAAGCTGACCGGAATCAAGGAGGTGGACGACCTCATCAAGCTGTTTCGGCGGGGCAAGCCCATAATGATGACCCCATGAACCAACCCACCATCCCTTGGGAGAGCAAGCTCCCTCAACCGCCCTTGTTCAGGAGTTTCGCCATAACAAACCGCCTGCTCTCGGAAGTCCTGCCGGACGGGGCCTGGCACGGTAAACCGGCTTTCGTCATCGGCGGGGGCCCGTCCCTGCGGGGGTTCGACTGGAAGCGGCTCAAGGGCCGCCGGACTATCGGAGTCAACCGGGCTTATGAGTTCTTTGACCCCACCATCGTGTTCTCCATGGACACCCGTTACCTCCACTGGATTCTGGAGGGAACCTTGGGGCAGGACGTCTTGGACAAGTTCAACCGAACCCCGGCCTACAAGGTCTGGCTCCTGACTTACACGGCCTCACTCCGCTCGGATATATTCGTGGTGCCTGTTTACAAGAGCTATGACTCGGGCTTGAGAGAGTTCCCGTTGACGAGCCATGAGGGGATAGGCCACGGCAACAACTCCGGCTATGGAGCCTTGAACCTGGCTGTGGCACTCGGGGCTGACCCCATCTACCTGCTC
>Ga0153916_10002916_pt1 | contig 12590 bp, 12 predicted proteins | sample Opewatmetagenome_FD_109642 | JGI IMG/M metagenome (GOLD analysis project Ga0153916, IMG submission 109642) | Freshwater wetland microbial communities from Ohio, USA - Open water 3 Core 3 Depth 4 metaG | ecosystem: Environmental > Aquatic > Freshwater > Wetlands | place: USA: Ohio, Lake Erie...
CGTCGTGTCCTTTTCGGTAAACGCCTCCGACGTCGCCCAAAAATACGAGATCGGCTCGCCGTCTCCCCGCGAGCGGGTGGAGGCCGCCCGCCGCGCCGCGGAGGCGGGGTACCGCATCCGCTTTCGCCTCGACCCGATTATCCCCATACCGGGTTGGGAGTACTCCTACCGTGCGGTCCTGGAGCATATCTTAGAAATCGCTCCCCCCGAACGCATTACCTTCGGCTCGCTGCGTTATTTCCCCAACGTCAAGACGTACGCGCGCAAGCTGGGCCGGGACACGTCGGCGTTCGACTACGCCGCGGAAAAGACCGGGGCCGACGGCCGCCTCCGCGTCCCCTTTGCGCGGCGCGTTGGGATCTACGAATACCTGATAGGGCTGGTTCCCACGGGGGTGGAGTTGGGCCTGTGTAAAGAGACGGAAGCCTGCCACCGCGCGCTGGGGATAAAAGACGTCGTCTGCAACTGCACGCTTTAACCCCTTAAGGAAAATGGACCGCGACGTCGCCGGGGACGCGATTCTCGACGGCGAATTCGAAGCCGAACGAACCGAACGCGGCCGCGCCCGGCCCGCCGCGGAGGGGGCCGGTCCGGCGACACCTCTCCGCCGCCAGGATGAGTTCGCGTTCGTATAAATTATCCGCTCCGTCGTATAACCTGAGCGCGGCGAGCAATTTGAATTCCGCCGGCGAGTTGAAGGGGCTGACGACCACCGTCTTGCCCGCCGCGGCGGCATAAAAATAGTCCACGTAGACGTAGAGGCCGGCCCGGGCGGCGTTGAAGGTCAGGGCGGCGCCGTCGACGGCGTACTCGTCCGGCCCGGGCGGCCCGGCGACGCGCCGCAGCCGCCAGTTGTCGTCGCCGATGACTATTTCCGACAGCGGCACTACCGTCGTCTCGACCGGCGTCACCTTGTGCGGCGGCTCCGCCGGGACGAGGTGCGGCTCCGCCTCTACCCTCGCGATCGCGCCGACGGTGAGCGCGTCCCCGGTGACCGCGGCCAAAAGTTCCGGACTCAAGTCGTACCAGGCGATTTTGCCGGTTATGGCGGCGTCGCAGGGTACGGCGCAGCCGGCGGCCGGCGGTATGGCCAGGCCGAAGTCGATTTCCACGTCGCCGTAATCGGGGAAATTCTCGCCCCGCTCGGCGTCGATAATCAAACCTCTTCCCATGAGCTTCATAAATAACTCCCGCGTAGTGCGCGGCTTAACGCCGCGCGGCGAGCCGCACGCGCCATTCGGTGCGCGCCGCCCGGACGCGACGCCGCCGGAACGCGCGGCCTTTCTCTCGCGTTAAATAATCGGTGCGTAAATATTCCGTCTCGAGGCCGAGCGCGCCCGCGCGACTCCGAGGCAACCGGGCCGCGAACAGGGCGGCCTCAAGCCGTTGCGCCAGCGCCGCCACCGCCTCCTCCGCCTCCGGGCCGACGCCGTCGATGTACGTCCAGATGCGGAGCATTACGACGACGCGGCCGTAATCCGCTGCCGCGGCTTCCACGGCCGAGGACGCGGCCTCCAGGCAGAACGTCCCCCCGGCGCCGAACGCCGGGATATGCTCCGGGTCGGCCGCGTAGACCGCGGCGCCGTCGAACTCGCGCTCGAGGAGAGCGCGCGCCTTCTCCTTGACCGCTTTCACGTAGTCCGTGGGGTCGCAACCCATCTTACTTCACCGCGTTCCGTATCAATACGCGGACGACGTCGGCGGCCGGGATCTCGACGATGGTCCCGGCGTAAACCTGATGGGCGGTGGCCCGGGCCACGCCGTTGTCGTCGACGACGTACGCCGCCGCGCCGAGGTCCGCGAGCCGCGGCGAGTTCATCGCGACGCGGAACGAGCCGTCTTTCCACACGCGGACCGAGACGTCGCCGTCGGCGCCGGCGGCGTTGTCGGCGCGCTCGTACGCGACGCCCGCGAACGTCAACCCGGCCTCGTCCGCGGCCGGCACGGCGTACCCGCCGGCGTCAAGGCATACCAGCGCGCCCTTGTATACTACCGTCCGCGCGGCGACCTTGTACGCGACGAGGATGCCGTCCTTGCGTTCGGCATCGTAGTTGGCCGCTAAAGCTGTCATATCCGCACCTCCAATTTTTTTGCGGCTGGCGACCGGTTGGGTCCCCATACGCAATAAAAAAGCCCGGTTTGCTACCGGGCCCGATTTTCTCGGCGACTAATTTTTTCGCCGCCCGTCAAGGGGTGAACCTTATCGACCCCACCACCGCCTCGAAATCCTTTTCCACCAACGGCCATTCGCGCTCGAGGCTCTCGGCCGAGCAAAAGATGACCATGGGGCCGTTGCTGATGGCGTACACGACGGTGTGATGGTAGCCGAGCTCGTCGAAGGTGGAGAACTCGAGGCGGGCCGCCCGGCCGAAGTCGAAGCGCTTGTCGCCGAGCGATATCCTATCGTAGTTCGGCTTGGTGACCTTAAAAGTATTTTTTTCGTTCTTCTCAAGTTGACCCTTGAGGAAGCCGTAATCTACCTTGAAGTCGTAAAGTTCGAAATTTTTGTACGTCAACGTAATCGTCCCGTTGAGGCGGCTGCTTTCCAGGCTCGCCGCGACGGGGGAAGGGTAATTGGTATTCACGCGCCAATCGCCGCCCGGCGCCTCGAACGCCACCTTCGCCTCGCGGCAGATAACCTCGTCCGCGCCGGCGACCGCCGCGCCCGCGCACAACGCCGCAACTCCTAAAATACTTATCGACCGCTGCATAGTAATTTCTCCTCTATCGTACGGCGTCCCGCTCCCCACAATATACTTTAAACCGTCAGAACCGTCAACTAAATTGCCGCCCTATACGCCGGCCTATTAAACCGACCTTCGGGCTGCCGCCCCCGGGTCTTTCTATAATCCAGCGCCGAAATAATAAATTTGGCGGCTCGACGGCCGAACGCGCACCATATTAACATAAAGCCGAGTTATGTCAAGCACCCGGAAAACATTGTCTTCGGCCCGGGCTGCAAGCCGCGATTTATCAGATAATGACGCGTCGCACGGCAAAGGCCGAAAAGGGCCCCGCGAGGGGCCCGTGTTTCCCGATTACGGAAATAAAACGACTATCGGACCGTTTCTTTTAACCCTTTCCCGGCCTTGAATTTGACCGACCTCTTTTCCGGGATATAAATCGTTTCGCCCGTCTTAGGGTTACGGCCCATCCGGCCTTTGTTGACGCGGACCTCGAACGTGCCGAACGAAACTATCGATACCCGGTCCCCCTTTTGGAGGCTATCCTGGATGGTGTCGAATATGAGGGACACGACGTCGTCCGCCCGGCTCTTGGGCATACCCGCCTTTTGCGCGACTAGCTGCGCGATATCCGATTTGCTTAACGGCATCTCGTAACCTCCTTTCATGAAAGTCTTGAGCCGACGCTAACACACCCCGACTACGGTGTCAATCGAAAAAATCATACCAGATATAGATTATTTATTACCGGGCCCGGCGTTAACTTCCGCCCCCGGACGGGAGAGCCTCTCTTCCGCCATCTCGCGCCACGCGGGAAGGGCGTCGGGGGCGTCTCTCACTTTTCGCCATTCAGCCGCGGCGCGAGCCGGGTCGACTTCATCCAGCGTCAACGCCAGGTTCAAGCGGGCGAGGGTGTGCGACGGGTCTATCACGAGGGCCCGGGCCAGCGCCGCCGCCGCTCCCTCGTAGTCGCCGGCGCTCCGCAGCGCCGAACCCCAATACACGTACGGCTCCGCGTTATCGGGTTCCAACGACGCCGCGACCTCCAACTCGGCCGCCGCTTCCTCGTACTTCTGCGCCCGGGCCAACGTTACGCCGAGGTTGAACCTGAAACTGTAAACTTTGGGCTCGAGCGCCACCGCTTTGCGATACGCCTCCGCGCCTTCGTCATATCGGCCTAATCGGCTGAGGTTGTTGCCGAGGCCCAAGTACGCCTGCGCCAGCTGGGGGGCGAGCTCGATTACGGCCCGGTATTCGTCCGCCGCGCCCTCGTAGTTGCCGGCGAGTTCGTGCATCTCGGCCATGCGGGTGTGTTCGGCGATGCCCTGCTTGCGGCGGTGCTCCTCGCCGCCGATGAGCCAATAGCAACCGCTCGCGGCTGCGATGGCGCCGCACGCGATTATCTTTACGGCCGTTCTGTTAAAACTCACGGCGCACCTTCTTGGTTACGCTTTTCGATCAATCGCGCGAGGCGCTCGCGGCCTTCCGTCACGCGGCGCTTCTCGCCCGGCACGCCCTCGGCCAGCTCCAAATATCGGCGCCACTGCTCGAGCGCCCGCCCGGGCTCGGAGAGTTCGCGCGCCACGGCGAGGTTGTAATTGAAATCCGGGCTCGACGGTTCGGCCGCTACCGCTCGCTCAAAAGCCTCCGCGGCCCACGACGCCAAATCCGCCTCCAGATAAAGCTCGCCGATCTGGTTGTAAACCTCGGCCGCGTCTTCCAGCCTCGCCGCCGCTTCGAAAAAATTCGCCAGCGCCGCGCCGGGGCGCCCCATCCGGCGTTCGATTCGGCCCAACGCCGCGTACGCCGGGCCGGCATCGCTCCCCTTGAGCTCCGCGGCCTTCTTTAAAAGCGGCGTCGCCCGCTCGTAACGGCGCCATTCCTCGTACGCCAGGCCCATGCCCTCCGCGACGTCCCCTTCGTCGTATCCGAGCTCGTACGCCCGCTTAAAAAAACCCACCGCCAGGTCGTACTTCTTCAACTCGAAGTATACCCGGCCCGAATAGTAAAAGAACCGGCTCTGGAGAGGGGCCAGCCGCGTACCGTCGTTGAAAGCCGCGGCCGCCGCGGCGTAATCGCCGGCATAATAGTGCGCCAGGCCGAGGCCGTAATAGGCGTCGGCGTCCGTGGGCGCTATTTCCGCCAGGCGCCGCCAAAAGAACGCCGCCCGCCCGAAATCGCCGCGCCGGTGGTATAGGATGGCGAGGTTGTGGAGGGTCGCGACGTTCCGAGGGTCCTCCGTCAATACTTTCAGATAAGCCTCCTCGGCTTCCGGGGGCCGGCCCGCGGCGGCGTACGTCACGCCGAGGTTAAACCAGGCCGCGGCATCGTCCGGGTAAAACTCCAAATAACGGCGGTACGCCCCCACAGCGTCGTCGAACCGCTTTTCGTCGTGGTAGAGTAGACCCAAAAAGAAGTAGGTCTCGGGGTATGCCGGCCCGGCCGCCGCCCCGTAATGCTCCGCCGCCTTGCCGTTCAACCCGCGGGACTGATATATCCTTCCCAAGTAATAATGCGCCGTGGCGTCGTCGGCCCGCGCCATCAGCGCCTCGAAAAAAGCCAATTCCGCTGAGACGTAGTCCCCCTCCCAGAACGCCGCCTCTCCCTCTATTAACCTCGCCTCTACGGCGCTCTCGGCCGGCGGCGCCGCGGCGGCCCCGGCCGAGGCCGCGGCGGCAAGGCACAGGATTAACCCCGCCCTAAGCTCCTTAGCCGTGATACCCCTCCCGCGCGAGCGCCGCATATCGCTTTTGGGCGTCTTCCAACTTTTCCATCGTTATGCCGGGGTTCGTCTTGGACATCTCCAATAGTTCGCGGTACAAAGCCGCGGCTTTCCCCTTATCGAAATTTTCGTACGTCCGGGCCAAATCGTACCTGAGGTTCATGGAATACGGCGCCAACGCCAGCGCCTTCTCGTAGTATCGGGCCGCCGCGGCGTGGTCGCCGGCCGCCGCCTCGTTGGCGGCCGCCCCCCGGAGGACATCCAGGTCGTCCGGGTTGAACGTCAACGCCTTCTCGTACTCCTTCCGGGCGTCGCCGTAATCCGCGGCCTCCGTCAGCGCCAACGCCCGGGCGAAATGGGGCGCGGCGCGGAGCCGGTCGCGGTGGTCGCGCGCCTGGACCAGCCATTCCCGCTGCGACGGCTCGCCTTCCGCCACCGCGAGATATTTTTCCCACGCCGCCAACGCCTTCTCCTCGTCGACGTACTCGTACGCCAACGCGAGGTTGAAATACGCGCTCCACAACGTGGGGTCTTTTTCGATGGCGGTTTTATAGAACGCTATCGCCTGTTCGTAATCGCTCGAGGCTAACGCCGCATCTCCCCACAACAATCGCGTTTCGGCCACCTCGTGGGGCGACTTGCGCCTTACGATAATGACGCCGGCGGCCACCAGGACCGCGAGCAAGATGGTCCAATATATCCACCGGCCTTTGCCGAACGCTATTTCTAACCCCACTTATAACCCCTTCCGGCCGTGGCGCCGGATAATCTCGGGCAATTCGCCCAGGTTGGCGATGACGTAATCCGGCCGCGCCGCGGCGAAATGCTCAAACGGAGGCCGCCGGTTCGCCCACCCCTGCAGAACCCGGACCGACGCCATGCCGGCGAGGTTGGCGCCGATGACGTCTTTGGCCCGGTCGCCGACGTACATGACGGCCGCGGCCGGCGCGTTGGCCGCGGCGAGTGCGTCCTCGAACATCGCGACGCTGGGCTTACCCTTGAACACGGGATAATCCTCGGATACGAACGCGGGCCCGAGTAGGGGGGCCAGGCCGGCCCGTTCGAGTTTGGCCCGTTGTTCGTCTACCCGGCCGTCCGATATAATGCCCCGTCCGATTCCCTCTCCGGCGAGCCATTCCAAAACCGGTTTCGCTTCGGCGAAGGGCTCCATATACGCCGTGCGCCGCGCGAAGACCGCCGCCCCCCGCGCGGCCAGCTCCCGCCTCAAGGCCGAGGCCACGCCCGCCTCGTATAGCCACGCGCTCAAGTATTCGTCCGGCATCGTCGAGCCGAAGGTGGCTATTAACTCTTCTTCCACCGCCGCGGGAGGGGGGGCATAGCCCGCGTTGACGACGGCCGGCCTGAGCTCGGCCAGCGCCGCGGCGTACGCATCCATTACGGCACCCGTCGTGTCTATTAAAGTATCGTCCAGGTCGAAATAAACGAAACTTACCGCCAAACGATCACCTCAGGAGGAATCTTATACCATATCCGGCGACGCCGTTAAAACTTTTTCCCGCCGCGCAACGCGGCCAGCACCGCGTCGCCCCGGGCCGTCGGCCCTGCGGACGACATTACCCGCTCGAGCCGTTCCGCCGCCCACCGCACCCCGACGTCGTCCGGCGGCGCGCCCCCCGCCAACCAGGCCAACTCGGCCCGACTGCGCGGGTCGTTCACGTCCTTGGCCGTCGCGTAGAACGCAGGGTAAAGCTCCTCCGTGAGCGCCGCGGCGAGCCGCGCCCACGGCTTAGCCGCCCGGACGTATAACGCGCTCTTGTCTTCGGTTCCGGAATTCCGGCAGAATACGCCCAGGACCTGGCGGCCGCCGTCGTACCCGGCCCAATACAATAAATCCGGTTCCTCCGCGAATCGCAATTTCTTCAACGACAGCGACGGCGCGCGCTTCGCTAACGCCGCTTCGACCTCCCGGTCTATGAACTCGTATCCTACGCCGCCTTCGACCAGCTTAGCTTTGTCCGTAAAGAAGACGTAGTTGTTGCTTTTGTAACCGCGTTCGAAGGGCGCCCGGAGGCGGCCGTAAAAATCTTTAGGATCGAGCTCTTTCCTCATCGTCGCGACCGCGGCCAGCGTGTTCAACGCCGACTTCAGGCCGTTGCCGGCGGCGAACGGCACGGCCGAGCCGTCCGCCCGGGCCAGCTCGCCGAAGGTGATGGCGTGGCCCGTCTCCTCGCAGCCGACGCCGTAGGGGATTTCCCCCGCTTGCGGTAACTCGCCGGCGCCCGCGAATCGGGGCTCGAGCCACGCCGAAAACGCCGCGGCGTCCTCGAATCCCTGTTCCGCGCCCGCGGCCAGGCGCCACGCCTCAGTCAATATCCATTTATCGCCCACGGCCTTCAAGATGGGCCTGAACCCGAGCGACGAAACGGCGCCCGCGACGGCCAGGTCGCTCTCGACCGTGTTTATAAAAGCCCGGGCGCCGGCGCCGCCCAGGCGCCGGGCGAACTCCGCCGCCTGCAGAATCGCGACCTCGTCGCCGCTCAACACGACGAATTCCCCGGCCGTGGGGTCGTATACGACGAGAAAAAAGCGGTCGCCGTCGGCGTCGAAGATAGCGCCGGCCAAGAGCGTCTCGGCCGTCGTCAACGCGGCCTCGTACGCGGCCGCGAGTTTTTCCAACGTCGCCAGCGCCGGATATTCGCCGAACCGGCCGCCGCTCGAGACGTCGTCCAACGATATCGACGATACGCCCTCCAGGTCCGCGACGCCGGAGCGCCAGTTGACGCGGCCGTCGCCCTCGTCGGCGTTGACCTCGACGACGTCGGCGCCGTAAGCCCGGAAGATATTCGCGGCGAAGCCGGAATACGACCCCCGCGCCGGGTCCACTACCACGACGAAATCCGCGAGCGGCTTCGCGCCGGCGGCGAGCCAGGCGTTGCACTCGGCGAGGTGAAAGCCGGCGAAGACCTCCCGCCACTCGCGCGAGGCGTCGACCGCTCCGCCCCTCGGCTGGGCCGCGGCGACCTCTTCCCAATCTAAAGCTTTTAGGGCGGCCGTAAGGCGCCGGTCGTCGGGCGGCAATAATTTTAGACCGGCGGGCCCGAGGAATATTTTAACGCCGTTCTGGCCGGGCGGGTTATGGGAGGCCGTGACCATCAAACCGGCGGCGGCGCGGCGATACGCCACGTAGGTCGGCACGGCCGGCGTCGGCGCTACGCCCATCACGGCCGCCGTCGCGCCGGCCTTCCGCAAACCGCGCACGACGGCCGCCGTAAAAACGCCCGACGGGTCGCGCGGGTCCCAGCCGACGACGATTTCCCGCGACGCCGGCTTTCCCTCGAGGCGCAGTCGCGCGAAGGTATACGCGTACCCTTCCAGGAACGCCTCGGTTATGACGCCGCCCTCGACGAACGCTTCCCAGGGGGAGAGCCCCGCCAACGACGGGTCGTTTTGGCGCCGGACGTCGCGCCTTATGCCGTCGGTCCCTTGGATTCTGTCCACAACGGATAACCGTCGGCCGCGGCTTAGCCGCGGCCCCGGGCGCCGGCGCGGCCGCGGAATCAAACGCGCCGCCGGGCGACGACCTCTTGCCGCTGGCGCAACTTCACCACCGAATCGGCGGGGATGAAGCCGCGCACGTTGCAGTTGGCGTAGATTATGGTGCGCGGGCCGACGACGGTCCCGGGATTCGTTACGGAGTTGCAACCGATTTCGACGTCGTCGCCGAGGATGGCGCCGAGCTTGTCCAAACCGGTATCTATAACCCGGCCGCCGACGACCAACTTTATTCCTTTATGGGCGGCGACTTTCCAGTTGGAGAGCTTGACCCCCGCGCCCAGGTTGGCGCGGAGGCCCAGGATGCTGTCGCCGACGTAGTTGAAATGCGGCGCGTGGGAACCCTCCAACATCAACGAGTTCTTGACCTCGCTGGAGTTGCCGACGACGCAGCGGTCCGCGATGACGGCGTTGCCGCGGACGTAGGCGCCGGCGCGAATCTCGCAGTCGGCGCCGATGACCGTCGGCCCTTTTATTACGGCGCCCGGTTCCACCACCGTCCCGGGCCCTATATCCACGTCGTCGCCCAGGATGTGCGCGCCGGGCATGACGTCGCCCGCCCGGATGCCGCGCCCGAGCCGGCGCGCCAGCGCCTCGAGCTCTCTCAGCGCCTCCCACGGCCACTCGAACGCGGCGAGGAAATCGCCGTAGGCCGAGGCGTCGAGGTCGAAAAGCGCCGCCGTCTTTATCTCTTCGCTCATCGGATTCCGCCTGGCGCCGTTTTAGCTCTGCGTGGCTTTCAAGACCTCAATCAGCGCCGCCGTCAACTTGGCCGGGTCGTGGCGCAGGACGGTCTTCGTCTCCACGTCGCCGGCGCCGTCCTCCTGCCGGATGGATTGCTCCTCGACTTCCGCTATGACGTCGGCGGTATGGATAATGCTCCCCTCGACGACCAACAACTCCCGGCCGCCGCCGAAGGACACCGCCGACACCTCGTCCGATTCCTCGGGGTCGAACAATACCTGCGTCGCGCCCTCCCGCTCGTACTTGGCGAGCACGGCCGGCGAGACCTCGCGGTCGTTGACCAACACGTAGTCGACAGGGAAGCCGCCGTACTTCTTAATTTCGCGAATGTGGTCCGAGAGGGAGTAGCCGTCGGTCTTCCCCGGCTGCGTCATGACGTTGGCGATGTATATAGTCCGGCAATTGGCGTGTTTGATGTTCTCCGATATGCCCCGGACGAGCAAGTTCGGGATGATGGAGGTATACAGGCCGCCCGGCCCCAGGATTACGACGTCGGCGTCCAGTATGGCCTCGACCGTACCGGGCATGGGCGCGCAGGCGATTTCCTCGGGGGGGCCGTCGCCGTTCTCGCGGCGCGCGAGATAAACGCGGCTCAGGTGGCCGCCGTTGCGGTCCAACTCGTCTTCGCCGACTAAGACGCGGCCTTCCTCCGTCACGGCGCACAGGCGGACGTGCTCCAGCGTCGCCGGGAGGATGGTCCCCTCGGCGCGCAGGACGCGGCTCGCGTCCTTGATGGCGTTAAGGTAATCGCCGTCGTTCATCTGGATGAGGGCCGTCAGGAACAAGTTGCCGAACGATTGGCCGCCGAAGGCGCCGCCGCCCACGAACTTGTGGAGGAAGAGCTTTGACAACAGCTCTTCTTCGTCGGCCAGGGCCGCCAGGCAGGCGCGGATGTCCCCCGGCGGCAGGATGCCGAACTCGTCTATCAATTTACCGGCGGCGCCGGCGTCGTCGGAGACCGTTACTATCGCGGCCAGGCTCGAGAGGTCGAGGGGGGCCTCCTCGTCTTCGTCGTGCCGGCGCACGTAACCTTTGATGCCCCGCAGTAGCGTGGCCATACCCGTGCCGCCGCCGACGGCCACGAGTCGAAGTTTGTTAAGGGACAACGCCATCTATTTTCACCTCTTCCGGCGGCGCCGCTCACTCGACGGTAACGCTCTTGGCGAGATTGCGCGGTTGGTCCACGTCCCGCCCGAGCGCCGTCGCCGCCTCGTACGCGATGAGCTGCGCCGGTACCGCGGCCAGCACCGGCGCAAACAATTCCGGCACGGCCGGCAGCGTAATTACGCCCTCCACCAGGTCCTCCAGGCCGTATCCGCCGTCGCGGACGATGGCGAACGTGCGGGCGCCCCGGGCGCGCACCTCGTGGATGTTCGATATCATTTTATCCCACACGCTCTCCTGCGTCATAAACGAGACGACCGGCGTCCCCTCCGATATGAGGGCGATGGTCCCGTGTTTGAGCTCTCCCGCCGGATACGCCTCGGCGTGGACGTACGATATCTCTTTGAGCTTGAGCGCGGCCTCGCGCGCCAGCGGCTCGTCGACGTTGCGGCCCAAGAAATAGCAGTCGCGCCCGGCCGCGATTAGGCCGCCCCACGCCGCGGCCGTAGGCGCCGTCTCGGCCAGCGTCCGCTCGAGGTACGCCGGCAGCTCAAACAAATGCCCCAATAATTCGTCCCGGTTGTACGGCCAGTTCACCTTGCGTTGGTCCGCGACGTAGCAGGCCAAAAGGATGAGCGCGGTGAGCTGGGCCGTGAAGGTCTTGGTGGAGGCTACGGCGATCTCCGGGCCGGCGCGGGTATAGAGGACGGCGTCGGCCTCGCGCGCCAGCGTGCTCCCCCGCACGTTGACCACCGCCAGCGTCTTGGCGCCGCGGGCGCGGGCCTCCTCCAGGGAGGCTATGGTGTCGGCGGTCTCGCCGGACTGGCTTATCAATATCACGAGCGACCTGGCGCTGAGGATGGGGTCGCGGTAGCGGAATTCGGAGGCGATGTCGGCGGTAACGGGCACGCGCAAGACGCGCTCGAGCAAATGTTTGCCGAACAGGGCGGCGTGGTAGGCCGTCCCGCAGGCGACGACGTGAAAAGAATCGACGCGCCGGATCTGTTCGGGCGTGAGGGCCATCTCGCGCAAGACGAGCTCGCCGTCCTTGAGGCGGCCCGCGAGCGTCCTCTCGACCGCGCGCGGCTGCTCGTAAATCTCTTTGAGCATGTAGTGGGGGAAATCGCCCTTGGACACGTCCTCCGGCCGCCAGTCCACGATCGTGAGCTGGCGCTCGCCCGGCGCCTTGGCGCGCTCGGGCAGGAACGTATCGACGTCGACGCGGTGGGCTTCCACCGATACCACGTCGCCGTTCTCCAGGACGTAGACTTTGTTGGTATCTTGGAGCACCGCGGTGATGTCCGAGGCGATGACGTTCTCGCCGCCCCCTACGCCCACGATAAGCGGCGCGTGGTAGCGCACCGCGACCAGCCGGTTTTCGCCCGCGGCCAGGAAGGCCAGCGCGAAAGACCCCTGGAGCCGGGCCGCGGTCTTCTTGGCCGCCGCCATCAGGTCGCCGTCGTAATACTCCTCCAGTAAATGTACCACGACCTCGGTATCGGTTTGGGAGCGGAACCGGTGGCCCCGCGCCAAAAGTTCCCGCTTCAGGCCGGGGAAGTTTTCGATTATGCCGTTCTGCACGACGAATAGCCTGCCGGTGCAATCGGCGTGGGGATGGGCGTTGACCTGCGTCGGCGGGCCGTGGGTGGCCCAGCGCGTGTGGCCTATGCCGATGGTGCCGGGGGGTTCGTTGCCGGCGAGGGCGGCGCGTAAATTTTCAATTTTCCCGGGAAATTTCGCGACGACGACCGCGCCGTCGTTGGCGACCGCGATCCCGGCCGAATCGTACCCGCGGTACGAAAGGTCGTCGAGGCGGTCGACCA
>Ga0153916_10002917_pt1 | contig 12587 bp, 7 predicted proteins | sample Opewatmetagenome_FD_109642 | JGI IMG/M metagenome (GOLD analysis project Ga0153916, IMG submission 109642) | Freshwater wetland microbial communities from Ohio, USA - Open water 3 Core 3 Depth 4 metaG | ecosystem: Environmental > Aquatic > Freshwater > Wetlands | place: USA: Ohio, Lake Erie, Old...
CGGCGGGCAGCGGCTCCACCGGCGCGACGTCGGACCCGTGTGCGGGCGGCCAGTAGGCGCCATCCACGATCAAAGTTTTTCGTTTGGGTTTGCAAACCATCACGTGAAATCAGAGAGGACTAGACCAATGAAGAAGATGTCGTTTGTTGTTGCGGTTGTTGTCACGGCGGCGCTCGCCATCACGGCGTGCGGCAAGAAGAAGGGCGCGGAGACCCCGGCCACGGGTTCGGGCTCGGCGATGGGCTCGGACACGGGCTCGGCCGCTGGCTCGGGCGAGACCCCGGCCGCTGGCTCGGGTGAGGCTGCTGGCAGCGCCGCGATGTAAATTGCTGTTCTGCTAGAACAGGAATCAGGACGCGTCGATCGTTTGGTCGGCGCGTTTCTGTTTCAGGTTCGGCGCCGGAGTGGAGAAACGGTAGACTCGGGGGTCTCAAAAGCCCCTTCCCGCAAGGGAGTGTCGGTTCGAGTCCGACCTCCGGCACCCAAGCGTTGATGGCACAGTGAGGACGGTGGAGTCCTCGTCGACCACGTTCTGCTGCGTCGGCTGCCGGCTGCTGCAGCCGCCGGCCACGACGTGCTCCGAGTGCGGCGCACCGACGATCGCGCCCGTCGAGCTCGTGCGCGAGCTGCTCTACTACCGCGACATGCGCTTCGGCCAGCGCGACTGGGGAATGCTCACCGCGTTCCTCGCCGGCAGCTCGCTCGCGCTGCCGATCCTCGCGCCGTTCGCGATCGGCAGCATGATCGCGCTCGGCGTGACCAAGCTCCACGGGCTTCGCCATCGCCCTTCGATCGTCGGCATCGACATGCCGATCGCGGCGGCGCCGAGCGGAGCGACGACCGTGGTCGGCGTGGCGCGCCGGTTTCGCGGCACCGTGAGCTCGCTGGTCGGCGCGGACCCGGTGCTGGCCGAGCACGCGGTCGTGCGCGATCGGCGGGGCGCCGTGCTGCTGCGGCGTGCGGAGCACGCGCCGTTCTTGCTCGAGATCGCGGGCAGGGGCCCGATCCTCGTCACCGGAGGCGCGCGCCTGACCAGCGGCGACGGGATCGCGCAGCGGAGGCGCGTGCAGCGCGGCGATCCGGCGCTCGAGCGGATGGGCGTGCCGGCGGATCTCGCCATCGCGGGCGAGCTCGAGGTGACCTCGGTCGCGGAGGACGGTGGGTTGTCGGTCACCGGCGTGATCGAGGAGGAAGCGGTCGTCGAGCTCGCGTTCCATCGCGATGGCGGTCGCATCGCCGTGATGCGTGGGCGGGCCGGTGCGCCCGTGCTCGTCGGGGCGTAGCGCCCTGGAGCAGGAGCTCGCGGGCCGCGGCCGTGCCGGCCAGCGCACTCGCTCAGCGCGCCAGGTGCGTGCGGACCTCGTCGCGGACCGCGCGTGCGACCGCGGCGCTGCCCGCGGTGCCGCCGAGGTCCGAGGTCAGCGGCTCGCCCCGCTCGACGATCGTCGCGACCGCGGCCTCGATCGCCGTGTGCGCGCGCCGCAGGCGCTCGTCGCCGAACCGGCGGCCGAGCCACGCCATCGCCTCGCCGGTCGCGAGCAGCATCGCCATCGGATTCGCGCGGTCCTTGCCCGCGAGCGGCGGCGCCGAGCCATGGATCGGCTCGAACATCGCGTGCTGATCGCCGACGTTGCAGCCGACCGCCATGCCCATCCCGCCCTGCAGCACGGATCCGAGATCGGTCAGGATGTCGCCGAACATGTTGGTCGTGACGCACACGTCGTAGCGCTCGGGCTGCGTGAGCAGGAACATCGCGAACGAATCGACGATCGCGACATCGGGCTCGACGTCGGGATAGCTCTTCGCGATCTCCTTGAACACGTCGAGGAACAGCCGGCACCCGGTGAGCACGTTGTGCTTGACGATGCAGGTGACGCGCTTCTTGCCGTCGCTTGGCGCGCCCTTGTTGCGCTGACGCGACAGCTCGAACGCGGTCTTGATCACGCGCTCCGACGCGTGGCGCGTGATCACGCGCAGATCGGTCGCGCGGTCGTGCGTGCGCTCGGCGATGCCCGAGTAGAGCCCCTCGGTGTTCTCGCGGATGATCACCATGTCGACCGTCTCGGGCGACCACACCTCGCGGAACTTCCCCGACAGCCCGTGCTTGGTGCCGGGCAGGCAGCGAATGGGCCGGATGTTCGCGTAGAGATCGAGCTTCAACCGGTTGCCGATCACCGGGGACCAGCCGGCCATCCTCCAGCCGCCGTGGCCATCGGGCATCGTCACGGGCTGGCCATCGGGGCCGTTCCAGCCGACCGCGCCGAGCAGGATCGCGTCCGCCGCGGTGCACTTCTCCTCCGAGCCCTCCGGCCAGTCGCGGCCGTGCTCGAGGAAGTACTTCCCGCCGCACGGGATCTCGTCGAGGTGGAAGCCGACACCCGTGCCGGCCGCGACGACATCGACCAGCGCCCGCGCCTCCGCCATCACCTCCGCGCCGATTCCGTCTCCGGGCAAGAGCACGAGCTCGTAGGTGGCCTTGGACATCGCGGAGGAACGTAGCACTACTGGCGCAGGCGTCGGATCTGGATCAGGCCTTCGGCGGTCTTCTGTGACAGCAGGTCGGTGCGCGGCGGCGACCAGCTGTGCGGCTTGTCGACGTAGGGGATGCCGATCTGCTGCAGCCACTTCTGCGGCGAGTTGCCGCCGATCATCGCGAACACGACGTCGTTGGGCAGGTCCTCGCGGCGGCCATCTTCCTTGTAGGTCAGCGCGGCGGTGGTCGGCGTGACCTCGGCGACCTGCGTCGCGTAGCAGATCTTGAACTGACCGGCCGCGAGCGCGTCCTCGATCAGCTTGCGGTTCTTGGGCTTGATGCCTTCGAGCTTCGCGCCGCGCGTCGAGAACCACACCTTGTTGTTGCGATGCGGCTGGCACAGCGCGAGCACGACCTCGACCGCGGAGTCCGAGCCGCCGACGACGAGGACGCTGCGGTTCGACCACTCGTCGGGATCGACGAGCGAGTTCTTGACCTTCTCGAGCTCGTCGCCGGCGCAGCCGAGCTTGCGGGGGTTGCCGAGGGTGCCGATCGCGATCACGACGCGGCCGCACGTGATCTGGCCGCTCGGTTGGCCCTTGGGATCGCCGAGGTGCACGGTGAACCGCTCGCCGTCCTTCTTCACGTCGATCACGTTCGCCTGGTAGCGGATGTCGACGCGGTGCTGCTGGAGGAGCTGCTGCCACGCACCGAGGAGCTGCTCGCGCGAGGTATCCCAGTGCGGCAGCGTGGCCTCGAGGGCGACGTCATGGGGCTCGGCCATGACCTCCTTGCCCTTGTGGTAGTAGTTGCGGATCGTCCACGAGAACTCGCGCTCCTTCTCGAGCACGACGTACGACAGGCCGAGCTCGATGCAGGTGAGCGCGGCGGACAGGCCCGACGGGCCGCTGCCGACGATCACGACGTCGAGCTCGCAGCCGAGCGCGCGCCCGGAGCCCGGCGCGTAGCCGCGCTGGACGATCCGCTGGACCGCGGCGCGGCCGAGGTTGGTCGCGTTCTTGACCTGCGGGGTGCCCGAGGCCTGACCGACGAGGAACATCCCGGCGACCGGGGTCTCGTGGAAGGCGTCGATCGATGGCATCGGGATCATCGGCGGCGGCTTGTCCGCGTCGTGCATGCGCAGGGCATCGAACGCGCACGCGTGCTCGCACTTCTTGCACTGGATGCACGAGTCGAAGTTGACGACGCGCGACTTGTGATCGACGAGCTCGAGCACGCTCGCGGGGCACGCCTGCACGCACAGGCCGCAGCCGACGCACTTGCTGTCGTTGATCGAGTGGACGAGGCGCTTCACGACCTCGGACGGGTGCGCCTTCATCGCCTGCGCGAGCGCGGTGTCGCTGCTGCGGCGGCGCAGGCGGAACCACGCGCCGAGCACGAGGCCGGGCGTGCCGCCGACGAACGCGATGCCGAGCGCCCAGCCCAGCGAGCCGATCGGCGATGGCACGGACATCGTCGATTGCGTGCCGGCAGCGCCGGGAGCCATCCGGGTCATCGCGATCGAGTGCTCGCGACCGTGGCAGCGTTCGCACTCGGTCTTCGCGGCGTCGGTCGCCTGGTGGCAGCGGAAGCAGGCGAGGCCGGGCTTGGCCTCGGCGAGCACGCCGTTCTCGAGCTTGCCGTGGCACGACGTGCAGCCGATGCCGACGTCCTTGCCCCCGACGGTGCGGCGCGAGTGCGCGGCGTGGAGCTCGGCGACCGGCAGCTTCTTGTCGGGGAGCGGGCCCGCGGCGAGCTTCTGCGGGGCGTCGGCGCCCGCGAACTCCTTCGCGTGCTGGTTCTGATGGCAGCCCGCGCACGTGGCGAGCGCGTGGAGCGAGTGATCCGCGCTCTCGCCCTGGTGCTCCTTGTGGCAGCCCGCGCAGTCCAGCGCCTGGTGCTTGCCGCGCGCCGTGAAGCCGGTGTGGCAGGTCGCGCAGCGATCGACCGCGACCCGCGCACCCGCGCTGTGGCACGACGCGCACACGGTGGTGCCCTCGGACTTCGCGGCGAACGCGGCGCTCGAGTGGGCCCCCGACAGCGAGTGGTTGACGAGGGTCTTGCCGCGGCCGAACAGCAGCGCTCCTCCACACAGCGCGAGCGCCGCGAGGATCGAGACCACGACGACGCCGCGCATCGCGCGGTTGCGCGCGAGATCGCTGGACGGGCGCCATGCCGGCGCGTTGCGCCGCTGCTCCTTCTTGCGCGCGGCGATCTCTTGCTCGAGGACGCCCGCGTCCATGCGGAACAGCGTCTTGAGGCCACCATCTCCCGCGGGACCACCTGCGCTCTGGCGATAGATCGTCCGATGCCCCGGCTGGTTGGCCGCCGCCTGGACGTCCGCGGCCTGGACGAGCCGCGACGCGTGCTCGCGGGCGACATCCAGCGCGGCCTGCGCGAGCGCCGCATCGGCGCGCTCGATCGTGCAGACCTCGCCGCGCACCGCGACGCGGAACAGCGTGTCGGCGATCCGGATCACGCCGCTCGGCGGGAGGTGGAGCTGGACGATGCGCTTGTCGTCGACGTAGGTCCCGGTGGTCGAGGTATCGCAGACGAGGAAGCCCTCGGCTCTCCACTCGATCGAGCAGTGCTCGCGCGACACCGTCGGGCCGTCGATGGTCACGTCGCAGCTCGGGGCACGGCCGAGCATGATCTTGCGCGACTTGATCACGCGGCCGTCGATCACGAACCGCGGCTCCGGGCCGAGATCCTGAGCGCTGCCGGGCGCGATCGTCATGTAGATCGTGTTGCCCTTCTTCGCGGCCGTGACGCCGCCGAGCAGGCGCGCCTGGAGCACGTGCATGCCGACCGCGACGAGGTCGCCCGGCTTGAGCGGCGTGCCCTGGTAGATCCGCTCGCCATTGATGAACGTGCCCGTCTCCGAGCCGAGGTCGGTCGCGACGAACTGATCGCCGCTCTTCGAGATCGCGCAGTGGATCGGGCTGATCAGCAGGTCGGACATCACGAACGTGCAGTCCGCGCGCGAGCCGAGGATGATCTGCGCGTCGCCGAGCGGGATCTTCTCGCCCTTGGCGGCGCCGGCGATGAACACCAGCTCGCCCACCGCGTTGGTCGGGGCGAGGTTCACCGACGAGGAGCTCGGGAGCCCGCCCACCCAGGTTTGTTCCTCGACCTCCTCGTCGCCGACCGAGACCGTGAACCGGAGCGTCGTGCCGCCGAGGATCAGCTCGTCGCCGTGGGCCAGCACGCGGCTGTCGGCGCGGGCGCCGTTGAACTGCGTCGGCGCCTGCGCGTCGGCGCGGAAGCCGAGCGGCGTCGACGCGATCACGACGTGCTCCTCGGCGACGCCGGGATCCTGGACGATCAGATCGCAATCGTGGCCGCGGCCGATGCGCACGGGGCCGTCGATGAACAGCTCGCGGCCCGCGGCCGGCCCGGAGACGACGATCAGCTTGACCTCGGCCTCCGCGGCCACGAACTCGACCCCACCGAAGTCGAGTCGGTCGCCGTTCGACAGCACGTGGACGGTGGGACGTCCGCCGACGGCGGCGATCGGATCGCCGTTGAGCTGCGACGGACCGCTGCCGAGGATCTCGATCGAGTAGCCGCCGCGCACCGAGCGCTCGATCACCGCGTGCTTGCGCGAGACCTTCGGGTTGGTCAGCAGGACGTCGTTCTGCTGCGGGTCGCGGCCGATGCGCAGGGACGGCGCGGACGTGACGATGTGGATGCCCGCGAGTGCCCCGGTCTCGAACGAAAGGCGCAACGGCATCAGAACACCAGGGTCAGCGCCGTGATGATGTGGAACACGAGCAGCACGACCAGCGCGCTCGCCGTGGCGACGTGGGCGACGAGCCAGCGCTTGAGGCGGCGGTGCAGGAAGAGCTGCGTGCGGACGTCGCCGAGGCGCAGACGGCTCTCGAGCACGCGCTCGATCGTGGTGCGTTCTTCGTCGGTGACCTGGTGCCCGCGGAGCACGTCGGCGAGGCCCTTCTTCGCGGCCACGAGCGCCGCGGGCGGGTCGTAGCTCGAGGCCATGCGGTCGTGGACGTTGCCGGCGAGCCCTTCGATCTTCGTGCGCAGCGCACGCCACAGTTTCTGGTTGATCGTGCCGACGAGCTCCGCGATCGATCGCTCGAGCGCGAGCTCTTCGTCATAGAGATCCTCGACGAGCCGTGCGAGGCCGTGGCGCTCGAGGCGGGTCAGCGCGGACGGCACGGTCGCGTACGTCACCTGTCCGACGACGCCGGTGAGCACCTCGAAGGCGAACACGACCAGCAGCAGCGTGGTGAACACGCCGGTGACCTGGAACCCGGCATGGGCGACCGCGGCGAAGAACCCGACCCCGCCGAGCACCATGTGGAACTGGGTCCACGCCTCGAGCCCTCCGATCGCGTGGTTGTTGAGCATCCGCTTGCGGATCCCGAGCGACCCGGCGGCCAGCAGGAGGGTCGCCGCGCCGATGCCGAGCGGGAGGCCGACGGCCGAGCCTCCGCGCAGCGGGGATCCGGTGAACAGGGCGGCGAGGATGATCGCGGTGATCGCGAGCGCCCCGAACGCGAAGCTCGCGGGGACGAACCAGGTCGAGCGCGGGCGGATCTTCTGCTTGGCATCGAGCAGGCCGAGCTGCTTGGCCTGGCCGCGCGACCACTCGATCGCGTCGCGCTGCTCCGCCTCCATCACGAGCGCGAGCTCCTCGAAGTAGCGCAGCGGATCGACCCGGAGGATCGCGCCGCGCGGGCACTCGTGCACGCAGTTCGAGTAGCCGTAGTCGCGGCACAGGTTGCACTTGATCGCGCGCTTGGTGACCTCGGGGTTCGGCCGCTCTTTCTCGTCGAGCGGGCGCATCGTGATGTTGCCGTAGGGGCACTTGCGCGCGCAGTTCTCGCAGCCGATGCAGTTGTCGTTGATGTCGACGTCGCCATCGGCGAACCGCTGGATCGCGCCGGTCGGGCAGCCGATCATGCACTCCGGATCGCGGCAGTGCCGGCAGCTCGACGGCAACATGATGTGCTCGTGCTTGCGGCCTTCGATCTTCGAACGGCGGCGGAAGATCGGGCCGCGGCGATCGAGGCGCGTGTACTTGTGGCGCGAGTGGCACGCGCGCACGCAGTTGCCACAGCGCACGCAGCGATCGAGGTTGATCACCAGCAGCGACTCGACCTCGACCCCTGCCGAGAGGAACGCCTGCGCCGCCAGCATCACGGTGCCCCCGACGTTGGCCATCGCGGCGCGGCGGTGCATGTCGTCCTTGCCGAAGTGCCGCGCGATCTCTCCGTGCTGCACCATCATCATCGAGAAGGCGCTGCGCTGGAAGTAGAGCACCTCGCACTGGCCGACGGCCTCGAGGTTGAAGTCACGCGTGGCTCCGTCGGAGACACCGACGACGTCGTGCGTGTTGAAGTACGCGAGGATCGAGACGGCACCGCCGGCCTGGCGGGTCGCCTTCATCACGCCGTCCTTGACGACCATGACGGTGTCGGCGGGATCGCCCTTCTTCACGATCGTGTCGCCGCGCTGGAACAGCTTGAGCTTCGCGCCGCGTCCGAGGTCGCCGCGCGCCGGGTCCGGGAGCAGCCCGAGGTAGCGGTGCGTGCGCATGTACGTCGCGATCGCGCGCGCGTGGTAGACGCCCTCGAGGTGCTCGCGCACCGAGCGGTGGCGCCGCGTGAGCAGGTCGAACCGATGCTTCTCGATCTCGAGGAGCACGACGTCGGTCTCCGCGGTCACGGTCGCCGTCCGCTCGCCGCGGCCGAGCAGCACGGCCTCACCGAAAAAGTCGCCGGGGCGGTCCATCCGGCCGAGCCGGACCGAGACGTCATCGAGGCCGATCGCGTGGACGACGACCGCTCCCGACATCAACACGAACATCGCGTGGCCGTACTGGCGCTGCACGACGATGTCGGTGCCCGACGGGAGCTGGCGCACGAGCACCGTCGTCGCGAACGCGGCGAGGTCCTCCGGCGGGACGCCGCCGAAGAACGGGAGCTGGCCGAGGAACGACGTGTAGGCCGCTCCTGTGACCGGTCCTTCGCCCGCGCTGCCAGCGATCGACATTGCGCCGCACCTTAGCAGAATCCGATCCCCGATCTGTGATACGTGGGCCTCGTGTTCAGGGTGGCGATCGTCATGTTCGCACTGGTCGCGTGCGGCGGCTCCAGCACCAAGACCACGCCGTCGCGGACGCAGTCGGTGGACAGGCGAGGCTCGATCGCCGTCGATACCGATCGCTTTCCGCACGGCGTGCACACGAGCGACAAGCCCGAGATCCGGAGCTGGCACGGCCGTGGCCTGGGGTGCGCCGACTGTCACAGCGCCGCGGCGGTGATCAAAGGAGAGATCGCGCGGCCGGGCACGAACCAGCACGCGCCGTGCGACGACTGCCACAAGGCGGAGTTCGGCAAGCCGCCGGGGCCGCTGTGCAAGGTCTGCCACACCAGCGTCGACCCGATGCGCAGGGGCGCCTCCCCGCTGCAGGCGTACCCGGAGCGCGGCGCGACGCAGACGCTGGCGTCCGTGTTCTCGCATCGCCTGCACCTCGATGCCGGCAAGATGGAAGGGGCGACGGGATCGCACGTCGCCTGCGGCGACTGCCACGAGCGGAATCCCGAGACGCGCGATCCGATGGTGCCCGGCCACAAGGCGTGCGCCCGGTGTCACGAGGCGAGCGCGCCGGTCAAGGCAAAGCTCGCGATGGACAACTGCGCGGGCTGTCATCCGCAGCGCAACGTCGAGCTGACGCGCGGCCGGCTGCTGATCACCGGCGATCTGCGGTTCCACCACGCGACGCACCAGACCGACAAGACCGGCGCGCAGGTCGCCTGCACGACGTGCCATCAGGGCGTCGACGAGTCGTCCTCGCGCGAGCAGATGTCGGTGCCGGCGATGGTCCGCTGCGCGCAGTGCCACGAGGACTCCGCGCGGAGCCCGGATCGCGTGCGGATGAGCAACTGCAACGTCTGCCATGCCGCGATCGATGCGGGGACGCCACCGTCGAGTCACATGGTCGGCGGCGCGGGCGGTGGCGGTGCGAAGCCTGCCGATCACACGCTGCTGTTCCGCAAGCACCACGCCGACCAGGCCGCGGCGAGGGACGCGAACTGCCGGTTCTGCCACCAGGAGGTCAGCGGCGCGAAGGAAGACAGCTGCTTCCAGTGCCACCAGGTGATGAAGCCGCGCGACCACAGCATGATGTTCCGCGACGATCACGGACGCGAAGCGCAGGCCGATGGGACGCGCTGCGCCTCGTGTCACGCGCCCGAGACCTGCGCCGCGTGTCACGCGGTGCCGCCGCGCTCGCACACGCCGATCGCCGAGTTCCGCCAGGGTGGTCACGCCGAGCAGGCGCGGTTCGGCCTGACCTCGTGCCTGACCTGCCACACGTTCGAGGACACGTGCTCCAAGTGCCACCGGGGGACCCGATGAAGGAGAAGCTGGCCGGCCTCGCCCTCGTCGTGCTCGGTGCGACCGGGGCGCCCGCGTTCGCGGATCCGGATCTGCGCGTCACGCACGAGCCGCCGCGGCTGCACATGCGTCCCAAGCAGGTCGCGCAGACCGGGACGTCGACGGCGCCCGCACCGGCCGCAGGCGAGCCGGCGGTCACGGCGTTCTCGCCGCTGCCGCGGAACAAGCGCGACTTCGCCGAGCGCGTGATCGTGCGCGTGCGTGCGGGCTACGAGCTCGACAGCGCGCCGACCTCCGGCGAGGCGCTGCGCGGCGGGGCGGCGCTGCCCGACGGGTTCTCGTCCAACCGCAGCTGGATCGTCGGCGACGCGGTGCTCGGCGCGCGCGACGTGCTCGTGCCATCGATGGGGGCCTATCTGCTCTCGAGCTTCCAGCTCGATGCCTCCGACTCGCTCGCGACCCGGACCGCGCTCGTCGTGCCCGGAGATGCGGCCGATCAGCGGATCGCGATCAAGGCGGGCTACGCGGAGTGGGGGCGCGACGATCATCGCCCGAACCAGAAGGTGTGGATCCGCGCGGGCCGCCAGTTCCGGCTCGATGGTGGGGCGCTGTTCGCGTACTTCGACGGCGCGACCGTCGGCTATCGCGGCAACGCGTTGGAGGTCTCGGCGTTCGCCGGGCAGCGCGTCGCGCTCTACGTCGATACCGAGCACGGGATCACCTACGGCGCGACCGCCGCCCTCGATCTGAAGAAGCTGCGCGACTGGCCGGTCCGGATCGCGCTCGACTACCAGGGGCTGTCGATCGCGACCAGCAGTGACACCACCGAGCTCCGCGGCATGCTCGCCGTGTCGGGCACGAGCGAGGTGAACAAGCGCACCAAGATCGACGTCCGGGCGCGACTCGTCCAGGATGGCGGGCTCGGCGTCGGCCGCCTCGGCGGGCGCGTGAAGTACACGGCGTCGCCGAACGTGCTCGTGATCGGCGATGTCGAGCAGCGGTTCGGCGACGATCTCGCGTACGACCTCGCGGCGCCGTCCGCGGTCGATGTCGTCGACGTCGCGCGCAGGCTGGGCGTCGGGCTCGCCGCGCCGATCGATGCGCTGACCGTCGGCGCGCGCGTCGATCTCCGTCGCAAGGACACCGAGGTCCTGGGCTTCGCGCGCGCGGAGATCCCCCAGGGCACGGCGATCACCGTCGACCAGCAGGGCTGGGTCGAGGGCGGCGCGGCCGTGGCGGCGCAGCCGGTGCGCGGGGTGTGGACGACGGCCCAGTACACGCTGCGCCAGTACCAGCTCGACGACGCGGCGAACCAGATGGGCAGCGCGTTCGGCGATACCGGCGGCAGCGGCCTCGATCGGCTGCACGAGCTCGCGCTCGATGGCACGCTGCGCAGCTCCGGCCGGAGCCGCAAGCGCTGGCGGCTCGGCGGCGGCGCGTTCTACCGGATCTACGATCTGCGCACGCCGTACACGACGGCGAGCCACGAGGGCCGCGCCGGTGCGCGCGCGGACATCCAGTGGTGGCTGCAGCGCGACCTGCACATCGACGTCGGCGCGGAGGTCGCGCAGAGCTCGCCGGTGCTCGCGCGCGAGCTCGGGGCGCTGTCATCCGTGCGCGCCGCGATGGAGGCCCGGTGGTGAAGACCCTCGTCCTCTCGATCGTCGCGCTCGCCGCGATGGTGGTCGTCGCGGCCGCGGCAGGTCCGCCGGTGATCGGGCTCGGCAATCGTCACTTCGATCACGCGCGCCACGACTCGTCGTCGGCGGCGGGTGGCAAGCCGGCGGCGTGCAACGCGTGTCACACCGTCGACGCGCAGGGTGCGTTCAAGCTCGGCCGCGAGCACGCGCGCTGCGCGGCCTGTCATCAGTATCCGGCGTCGTGCACGGTGATGCAGACGGCGGGCGTCAAGGGCCCGGCGCGGGTGTGCCAGGTCTGCCACGTCGCGACGCGGCCCGAGTGCCTGCCCAAGGATCTGCCCGCGCTCCCCAAGACCGACTCCTTCGAGGCGCAGTTCACGCACAACAAGCACCTGACGCTCGGTGGCTCGATCGAGAAGGACTGCGCGCAGTGCCACACCGCGCAGGCCGCGAAGCCGGTGCCGCTCGTGCTGGGCGCGGCGCACAAGCTGTGCTCCGGGTGCCACAACGCCAATGGCGTCAAGCCCTCGATCACCGAGTGCGCCGGGTGCCACACCGCACCGGCGCCGAAGGTGGCGAAGGTCTCCGATCCGTTCCGGATCGACGAGTTCAACCACCCGGCCCACGCGAGCGCCTCGCAGCAGCACTCGTGCCTCGGCTGCCACGACAAGCTCACCGCCGCCAGTGCATCCGCCGCGCAGCTCCCGCGTCCGTCGATGAACAGCTGTCTGACCAAGTGTCACGATGGCCAGAAGGCGTTCCTGGCGACGGGCACCAAGTGCACGATGTGTCACAAGCCGTCCGCGCCCGCGACCCCCACCGCGACGCGGCGAGACCTCGGCTTCTCCCACAAGGATCACGCCACGCGCGGCGTGAAGATCACCGACTGCGCGAGCTGTCACCAGCTCCTCGGTGACGGCTCGCTGACCCCGCCGCTCGCGAACAAGGACCACATGCCGTGCGCGACCAGCGGCTGTCACCAGACCGAGTTCACGGTGAAGCAGCCGAAGATCTGCGGCGTCTGTCACGACGCCGCGGTGCCGTGGCAGAAGGCGATCGCGCGCCATCCCAAGCCGATCAAGCTCGAGTGGTTCGAGGCGATGAACCAC
>Ga0153916_10002919_pt1 | contig 12582 bp, 11 predicted proteins | sample Opewatmetagenome_FD_109642 | JGI IMG/M metagenome (GOLD analysis project Ga0153916, IMG submission 109642) | Freshwater wetland microbial communities from Ohio, USA - Open water 3 Core 3 Depth 4 metaG | ecosystem: Environmental > Aquatic > Freshwater > Wetlands | place: USA: Ohio, Lake Erie...
CCGGCCGCTTTCGGCAGCGGAACTTGCCCGGTTCAAGTCGCTCTTCAAACGGCGGTTGAACCACGAGCCGCTGCAATATGTCACCGGGGAAACCGAGTTCATGGGTCTGCCGCTCTGGGTGGACAGGACTGTCCTGATTCCGCGGCCGGAGACGGAACTGATGGTGGAGACGGCCGTTGCGATCCTCAAGACAACGGGGAACGAATCTCCCGCGGTTCTGGATCTCGGGACAGGATCAGGGAACATCGCCATCGCTCTTGCGCATTTTCTCCCCAACCTCTCCGTGACCGCCGTGGACGTAAGCGGCGAGGCGCTCGAGACGGCCGCGAGAAACATCGCCCGCCATGGAGTGAAGAACGTGCGCCTGGAACAGATGGACCTGTTCGGGCCTGATCTCGAGGAACGGCATTTCGATCTTGTGGTCTCCAACCCCCCCTACGTCTCCGCCGCCGAGTACCCGACGCTCCAGGCTGAAGTCCGGGACTTCGAACCGCGCGTGGCGACCACGGACGACGCCGACGGCCTCCGCTTCCTGAAACGTATATGCCCGCTGGCCGCTGCCACACTGAACGTGGGAGGGGCGATGCTTGTGGAACTCTCCTATGCCCATGGCGATCGGGCGGTCGAGATTGCCCGGGATGCCGGGCTCTCCTCTGTGGATCTGGTGGACGACTACGCAGGCGTACGTCGGGTTCTCCGGGCGAGAAAGGAGGGGGAAGCGTGAGGGTCGTAGTCCAGAGGGTGAAGAGGGGGAGCGTGGAGATTGCCGGGGCTCTCTCTGCGGAGATCGGCCCCGGCTTTGTGGTGCTCCTCGGCATACGTACGGGTGATACTCCGGAAGCGGCACGCTTCCTTGCGGAAAAGTGCGCGTCGCTCCGCGTGCTGGAGGACGGGGAGGGGAAGATGAACCTGAGTCTGAACGATACCGGGGGAAGTGTCATCGTCGTGTCACAGTTCACCCTGTACGGTGACGCGCGCAGAGGGAACCGGCCTGGCTTCACCGATGCCGCGCGCCCCGAAGAGGCACAACCGCTCTACGAACTGTTCGTTCGGCGGATGCGCGAACTCCTGGGGGATGCGCGTGTCAAGACAGGCGTGTTCGGCGCGATGATGGATGTGACGATAGTCAATGATGGTCCGGTGACCATCATCATCGATAGTCCTACCAACAACAAATGAGGAGTATCCCATGAAGTTCAACGGGTCTGCCCTCGCTCTCCGAGCACTGGTATCTGCCATGGTGGCCTGCGCGCTCTGGCCCGCAGTCGGCAGCAGCCAGGAGTATTTCTCCACCCTGAGCTCCGTCTCCTTCACCGTCAAGTATCAACGGGGCGTCTCGGAAGAGCACGTCCGTTCCCTCATGGACCTGCTCCAGAGCGAGCGGAATGCCATCCTCCGGGAAGTCGGCGGCGACTCCTCACAGAAGATCGAGGTCCGTATCTATGCGTCCGTGGGATCGTTCCAGGCTGGCGCCGGCGTGAAGCAGCCGTGGCGGGGGGCCGCCTACGCGAAGGAGATCCTCCACATGCAGCCGCTTCGAGCCCTGATCCAGCGCGGCATTCTCGAGCGGTCGGTCGCCTACGAACTTGCGCTCGCCATTCTGGAGGGCGTGGGCCGGAAGGGATGCCCCCGCTGGCTGCGTGAGGCATACGCGGTCCACCACTCGGGCGAAATGCAGACGCTGAGTGCGCCGATGGGGGTCAGGCTCTCGTCATTTTCCGATCTGGACCAGGACATCCAGACCTATCCCAACCCGCCCCAGCGCGACGACGTCCACTATGTCCTCGGCCAGACAATGAAGTTCCTGATTGACCGCTTCACGGAGGTTAAAGCGCTCGGCGTCTACCGGCAGTTTGACGGCATCAAGTCTGTCGATCGTATCTTCAAGACGTATTTCAATGAGGATTACTCGGCGATCGAGCGAGCCTGGTCGAAGTCCGTGCAGTCCAAGGCGTTCGCTCCGCGATAGGGAAGCACCTTTGCGAGTTCTTTTCGTCTTCCTCGACGGGGTGGGGCTCGGGAAGCGCGATCCTTCAGTCAACCCGCTCTTCGCCGGCCCTCTCGTGGGTTTCAGGCGACTGTGCGGCGGGGAGATCCCCTCGCTGCGCAAGGCTCACCTGAGACACGCTCAGGGCGGTGTTGTCCCTCTCGATGCCACCCTCGGTGTTCCCGGCCTGCCGCAGAGCGGGACCGGCCAGACTGCCCTCTTCACAGGCCTGAACGCCGCAAAGCTCATCGGGAAACACTTCGGGCCGTACCCCTACTCCACGCTCCGCCCTCTTCTCCAGAAGCAGAATCTCTTCCAGCGCCTCCTCGAAGCCGGGAAGAGCTGCTGCTTTGCGAACGCCTTTCCCCAACGATTCTTCGACTACGTCGACCGCTACCCGACGCGGCTGACCGTGACGACGCTCTCCTGCCTCTACAGCGGAGTCCCGCTCCTCCGGGCGGAGGATCTTGCCGGAGGCCGGGCCGTTTCTGCAGACGTTACGGGTGCTGGCTGGAAAGCGCTCGGACATCACGAAATCAAGGCCATTGAGCCGGTCGAGGCGGGACGGAGGCTTGCCCGGTTGACCCGCCGCCACGATTTCGTTCTCTTCGAGTACTGGAAGCCTGACCATGCCGGTCATGCGATGAGCATGCGGGAGGCGCACGACGTGTTCGAAAAACTCGATCGGTTGCTCGTAGGAATACTGGAGGGGATCGACCGGCGGGATACACTGGTCCTCCTCACGAGCGACCATGGGAATGTCGAGGATCTTCGCGTAAGGACGCACACGCGGAATCCCGTCCCCTGTGTCGCCTACGGGAAGGGGAGCGAGGAGTTCCTGCTCGATCTCTCGTCCTCCAGTGCCCGTACTCTCTGCCGCGTGACGCCCGCCATAGTGCGCCTCCTGGCGCCTCACGCGCACTCCTAGGGCCCGCGCGGGAAGAACTCCTCCGGCCATTCAGTCTCCTTTGCACGCCCGGAGGATGATAACCGTACGCACACACCAGAATCCGGCACTCCGCGCCGCGCTGCTCTTCGTCTGCGGGATAATCGCGGGCGACACGATTCAGCTCTCGAACCTTGCAGCGATGCCCCTTCTCGCCCTCTGGGCGGCGGGAGAGTTCCTCCTCGTTTTCATGCGGAGGACCGGGACTCTGCTCTCCTCCATTGCTCCGGCCGCCACGGTCATCCTCTCCGCCGCGCTCGCGCTCTCGTTTGCGAATGACAAGGGCGCCCGAGTTCCTGCCGAAGGAGTGCGCGGCGCGATCCTCATCGGGGAAGTCGCCGACCCTCCCGTTACCATCGGCTCCCGCACACGGGTCCTTGTGGAGGCATCCCTCGTCCTTGGCGGAGGAAGCCGGGTGCCGCCTGGAACGATGGTCGCCGTCACGATCACGAAACGACGGCGGGACACTGAACCTCTACGTCTGGACTACGGCAGCCGGATAGTCTTGCGGGGGGATCTGGCGTTCCCCCCCCGGAAGCGGAACCCGGGCATGTTCGATACGCGGAAGTTCTACGACGCAAACGGCATCTCGCTGGTGATGGTGGTGCGGGGACACGAAAGCGTCCACATCCTCGGACGCGAGGGAGGGTCACCCCTCTATCGTGACCTGGTCCTTCCGGTGCGGGAACATATCCTCCGGATGATCGACCGGACGGTGGGGGGTGAGGAGGGCGAGTACCTCAAAGGGCTCTTACTTGGCGTCAGGACGGGAATGTCCCGCGAAGACCGCGCGGCATTCGTGAACGCGGGTGTGGCGCATATCCTGGCCGTGTCGGGCTCAAACGTCGCTGCGGTGGCGGCGACGGTCTTCTTCCTCCTGGGACTCCTCCGCGTGCCGCACCTGCTCCGTTCGCTCCTCTGCTGTGCCGCTCTCCTCTACTACATGGTTCTGACCGGGAGCCAGCCTCCCGTTGTGAGAGCGACGATCATGGGACTGATCCTTCTCATCGGGAAGATGCTCGAGGAGAAGTCAAACCCGCTGAACGCGCTGGGCGCCGCGGCCATCGGCATCCTTATGGTGGAGCCGCGGCAGCTTTTTGACGTCGGATTTCAACTTTCCTTCAGCGCGGTCCTCTCGCTCCTCCTTCTCTATCCGAGGGCGAACGCGGTGATCTCGCACTTGCAGTTCCGCGGATTCTTCCGGAGACCGCTTCTCTGGCTTCTCCGCATCCTGGCCCTCTCCCTTGTCGCCTCCCTCGGGACGCTCCCCGTGACTGCCTCAACGTTTGGGAGGGTTTCCCTCATCGGACTCCTGGCGAATGTTGCTGTCGTTCCCGCTGCCGGTGCCTCCGTGGTTCTGGGGATCACCTCGGCAGTGGCGCAGCCGCTGAGCACTACGCTCGCCGGATCCGCGTCGCTTGTGAACTGGCTGATTCTCCACTTCTCCCTTGTCCTCACACGAGAGGCGGGGAATCTCCCTTTTGCCTCCCTGGAGACCCTCCGTTTCAGCGCCTCGATGGTCCTTCCCTTCCTGGCGCTTCTTGCCCTTGCTTTCTTCTCCCGGAGAGGCGCTCGCGCCCGCGCGCTCCTGATCCTCACCCTTGCATCCTGCGCCGGGGCGGTCGTGATCCCCGCGGATGAGTGGCGCGAGAGGGGAAGGCGGGATCTCCGTGTCTCATTCATCGACGTCGGGCAGGGGGATGCCATACTCGTTGAGCTCCCGGAGGGCCGGAATATCCTGATCGACACGGGACCGTCGAGTCGGGCGTACGACAGCGGCAAAGAGATCATCGCCCCCTTTCTGAAGAGGATGGGCGTGAGAACGCTTGATGCGATCGTCGTGACGCACCGTCACAATGACCATGAGGGCGGATTGCACTACCTCATGCGTGCATTCCGCGCACGAAGGCTGTTCATCGCGGCATCCGACACACTGAGGAGCGCTGTTGAGGCACCCCGGGGAGGCGAGGCGATTCTCTCCACGCCGGGTCTGAGAATCTACGTTCTCTCTCCCCCCTCTTGGGCAGGCGCCCGATACCGGGCCGGCTTCCGCAGTCTGAACAATCAGTCACTTGTGATCCGGCTCGTCTACCGCTCGCGATCCTTTCTCTTCATGGGCGACGCGGGCGCCGAGGTCGAAGACCTGCTCATCCGCTCCTACGGGGAGTTCCTCCGCTCCGAGGTACTGAAAGTGGCTCATCACGGATCGGCGAACAGTTCAACGGTCCCCTTCCTCGAGCTGGTCCGACCGGACTGGGCGGTCGTCTCGGTGGGGATGTTCAACACGTTCGGGCATCCCTCAGCGGAGGTGATGGAGCGCCTCCGGCGCTTCTCCGGTCGTGTGGCGCGAACCGATGTGGACGGCGCGCTTCTTTTCTCGACGGACGGCGTCTCACTCCGCCGCCTCGAGTGGCGCTGAAGAAGTTGCTTCTGGAGCCGATGTTCTTTACCATACCTCGCCGTACGGGAAAGCCAGAGATTCCAAGTCGGACTCCTTCCATGCCACTCACGGGCAACGCCCTCAAAAACCTCCGCAAACTGGGAAACAAGAAGTTCAGAGACCAGCAGGATCGGTTTCTGATCGAGGGCGTCCGCCTTCTCCAGGAAGCAGTCGAGTCGGATTTTGAGATCCTCGAGGCCTACTGTACGGAGGAGTTCTTGCGCGATCCCGCGGCGGAGCCCCTCGTGCAGAAGTTGAAAAAGAAAGCCCGCACCCTGGAGCAGGCGAGCGCCAGGTCGCTCGCTGCGATCTCCGACACAGTCTCCCCGCAGGGGGTGGTGGCTGTGCTCGCCCGGCGCAAGGTCGACGCTGTCAAGCTCCTCAAGTCCACGGAGGCGGAGTCCATCGTGGTTGCCCTGGATAGTGTGACCGATCCCGGCAACCTCGGCTCCATCGTGCGCACCTGCGACTGGTTCGGCGTCAACGGAGTCCTGATCGGCGAAAAATCCGTCGACCTCTACAACCCGAAGGTCATCCGGGCCACCATGGGCGGACTCTTCCACCTGGCGATCGCAGAGAACGTCAATCTCCCCTCGGCGCTTTCCAGGGCGAGAGAACAGGGATACAGCGTGTACGTGACGGACCTGAAGGGTGAGGCGCATTTCGACCAGCTGCACTACGCGCGCAAATCCGTCCTGGTCTTCGGAAACGAAGCCTGGGGCGTCTCGGATGATCTGAAGGCACTGGCCGATACGCGGATCGCCATCCGGCGCTATGGGGCCGCGGAATCCCTGAACGTCGGAGTTGCTTGCGGCGTCGTCCTTTCGGCGCTCCACCGTCTCACCAACGAGTGATCGATTCTCTGGATAGCCCGGCACACCTCCCGGCCCTCTCATCACGGTACAATCTCTGGGCCACTGCCATGCCATCAGTCGTCTCGGAAATCGTCGAGGTCGTCATATTCCGGTTCGCCCGCGAGGGGCCGGAGTTCCTTCTGATCAAACGATCCCCCGATGATGTGCTCTACCCCGGTCTCTGGCAGGTGGTGACGGGGAGCGTCCAGGCAGCGGAGACGGCCGTCCGTGCGGCCCGGCGCGAGGTCCTTGAGGAGACCGGGTTGAGCGCTCTTGAGTTCTGGGTCGTCCCGTACGTCGGCTCCTTCTATGACGCGCAGCACGACCGGCTTCACCTCACACCCTTTTTTGCCGCGGAGGCCCCACCAGGCGCGGAAGTGCGGCTTTCATCCGAACATGAGAAGTTCCGCTGGGCGGAGCTCGCCGAAGCCACAGGGATGCTCCCCTGGCCCGCTCAGAAAGAGGCCCTCCGGGTGTTGCATGACGCGATCCTCAAAGGGGGGCCGGCGGCATCTCTTTCGCGTCTGCGCTAGTCCAGTCCACCCTCCCTTGCGTCTCTTGGGGGCTTTCCGTATAATTTTGTTTGCGCGTTGCATGCATTCACCAAACGTGCGGAGCCGGCTGTGAGTGTGCTTGTCGTTGGATCGCTCGCCCTTGACACAATCGAAACCCCCTTCGGGTCCGTGAAGGATACAGTGGGGGGCTCTGCAGTCTACATTGCGACGTCGGCGAGTTACTTTGCTAGCCCGGTCCGGGTCGTCGGGGTCGTGGGGGGTGATTTTCCGAAGGGGGCACTCGACTTTCTGGAGGAACGCCACATCGATCTCGCGGGCCTGGAGACTGTCCAGGGAGGGAAGACCTTCCGCTGGTCCGGCCGGTATCGGTATGATCTCAACGAGCGTGACACTCTGACGACGGACCTGAATGTCTTCGAGCACTTCGACCCGAAGGTCCCGGAAGTCTACCGGAGAACGCGTGTCGTGTGCCTGGGCAACATCGATCCGGTCCTGCAGCGCAAGGTGCTCGACCAGATGGAGCAGCCGCGCGTCGTCATCTGCGACACCATGAACTACTGGATCGAGCGGAAGTCGAGCGAGCTCCGGGACACGCTCCACCTCATCAATGTCCTCGTGCTGAACGATTCCGAAGCGCGCCTTCTTTCCCGCGAACCGAACCTGATCAAGGCGGCGAAGGCCATCCGGGCCATGGGGCCGGGTGTCGTGATCATCAAGAAGGGCGAACACGGCGCGCTGCTCACCACCGAGGGGATGGTCTTCTCGGCGCCGGCTTATCCGATGGAGAACATCTTCGACCCGACCGGCGCGGGGGATTCGTTTGCGGGTGGGTTTGCCGGATGGCTGGCGAAGACGGACGATATGTCGGAGGCGAACCTGAAGCGGGCCGTCATCTACGGCAGCACCCTCGCCTCCTTCTGCGTCGAGCGCTTTGGCATTGAGGGCCTCAAAGATCTCACCTACCTCCAGATTCAGGACCGCTTCCGCCAGTTCCGTGAGCTCTCCCGCTTCGACGAGGAGTGACGGCGTGAAACGGTCTCTCGAATGGGCCGACGGCACACTGCGGTTTCTCGACCAGACGCGGCTCCCCCATGAAGTTCTCGTGATTGAAACGGCCGACTACCGCGTGGTCGGCGATGCCATACGGAGACTCCAGATCCGCGGCGCGCCCGCGATCGGCGTCGCCGCGGCGTTCGGAGTTGTCCTGGCCGTCCGTGCAGAGAGAACGGTGGAAGGGATGAGGAGCGCGCTCCGCACCGCGGCGGACTTCCTGGCAAAGACCCGCCCCACCGCCGTCAACCTGTTTCGTGCGCTGGATCGCATGATGCACGCGGGGGAAGCCGCGCCCCGAGACCGGGAAGCCTTTCTCGGTTCTCTCACCCGTGAAGCGGAGGCGATTCTGGAGGAAGACATGAGCGCCTGCGAGGCTATTGCCAAGGCAGGCGCCGCGCTGCTCCGCCCGGGAACAACCGTCCTGACCCACTGCAACACGGGGGCTCTGGCCACGGCAGGTGGGGGCACGGCACTGAACGTCATCATGAGCGCGGCGCGCCAGATGAAGATCGCCCGGGTCTATGTGGATGAGACCCGGCCGCTCTTGCAGGGGGCGAGGCTCACAGCGTGGGAGCTCCTGAACGCGGGTGTCCCGGCCACACTGATCACTGACAGCACGGCGGGCTTTCTCATGGCACAGGGAAGGATCGATGCCGTCCTGGTGGGCGCGGATCGCATCGCCGCCAACGGAGATGTTGCGAACAAGATCGGGACCTACACGCTCGCGGTCCTCGCTCGTGCCCACGGCATTCCCTTCTACGTGTGCGCTCCCTGCTCCACGATTGACCTTTCGACTCCCGATGGGAATTCTGTGCAGATCGAGGAACGAGAGGCGGAGGAGGTGGCGGCCTTCGGCGGACAGCGCATCGCGCCCGTGGGAATCGAGGTCTACAACCCCGCGTTTGACATCACTCCGCATCATCTCATCACGGCGATCGTCACCAGTGGCGGTGTGGCCAGGGCACCCTACGGGGCGTCCCTTCAACGGGCCGTCGAGGGGGGAGAGGACCCCGCATGATCATCACGACCGAGGCGGTCGTCCTGAAGGCTCGGAGGTACAGTGAGTCGAGCAAGATCATCGTGCTCTACACGCGACAGCGGGGGAAGCTCTCCGCCATTGCGAAAGGAGCCCTCCGGGGGAGAGGCCGCTTCGGTTCCTCCCTGGACGTCCTGAGCCATGTCACAGCCGTCTTGTACGTGAAGGAGGAGAGGGAGCTGCAGGTGCTCTCGGAGTGCGACCTCTTTGAGCCTTTCCGCACCCTCTCGCAGGATGCGGAGAAGATGGCCGCCGCCATGGGGTGCGTGGAGCTCCTTCATGCGGCGACACACCCTGAAGAACGGAGCGAGGCGCTCTTCTCGCTCCTGGTGCGCGTGCTTGCTGCAGCGGACCGTGCAACAAAGCGGGCCGGGAATACGTTATACTACTTCGAGATGGGGTTGCTGGACGTGCTGGGGTTCAAACCGATACTGCATTCCTGCGTCTCCTGCGGCGCCGCCGTGGGGGATGACCCCGCAGGGGGGGGGATGCACCTTTCCGAGGACGGTGTTATCTGCCGGCAGTGCCTGAGGAAGCATCATGGGCTCTTCACGCTCTCCCGGCCGGCCTTCAGAGTCCTGCAGCGGCTTCAGGAGCTGAAAGAGCCTCTTGCCGTGACCCGGTGGTCGCTCTCAGATCCGGTCAGGGCGGAAATCGGTGCGACCCTCCGGAGATTGCTCCAGCATCATATTGAAGGGCTCGGGCCGCTCAAGTCGGAGCAGGTGTTCGCAGCATTTCCCGTCTCCCGCTCGTAGGACGGGCGGGGAACACGGTGGGCGGCGAAAGTTGTTATGTCACTTGAATAGGCGTGCGGGCAACTTAAAGAGGGAGGAGAGAAAATGTCAAAGAAGTCGGTCTTTGCGGCCATCGGACTCATAACCATCGGAATCGTCTTCGGAATCATCCTCGTCTCCGGCCTGGGCAACGGCGTCACGCTCGGCCTGGCCGGGGGCGGGCAGGATGTGAAGCTGGGCGGGCAGAAGGCGCCGGTCGCCCGGAACCAGTCGCTGGAAGCGATGAGCGACAACTTCGAGGCGGTGGCGAAGGCCACCACTCCCTCGGTTGTCGCCATCACGGTCACAACCACCGGCAGGAAGACCCAGCAGGAGATGCCTCAGGACTTCTTCCGTTTCTTCGGCCCTGACGCGCAGCCGCAACAGGGGTACGGGTCGGGGTTCATCGTCAGTTCCGACGGCTATATCGCGACCAACAACCACGTGGTTGAGGACGCGGCAACCGACGGGATCGAGGTCCAGATCAACGAGAAGGCCCGGTACAAGGCCAAGCTGATCGGCACGGACCCGTCCACCGATCTTGCCGTCATCAAGATCGACGCGAAAGACCTGCCGGTCGCTGTCCTGGGGAATTCCGACAGCGTCCACATCGGCGAGTGGGTCCTGGCGATCGGCAATCCGCTCGGATTGAACTCCACAGTGACCGCCGGGATCATCAGCGCGATCGGCCGAAACATCCGGATCATCCAGGACAACTACGGGATCGAGAACTTCATTCAGACCGATGCCGCCGTCAACCCGGGCAACAGCGGCGGTCCGCTGGTCAACATGAGCGGCGAGGTCGTCGGCATCAACAGCGCGATCGCCACGACGAACCAGCGCTACCAGGGTTACAGCTTCGCGGTCCCGGTGAACCTCTTCAAGGTTGTGGCCACGGACCTCATCAAATACGGCTCGGTCCGCCGCGGATACATCGGCGTTCAGATCAAAGATGTTGACCAGACACTTGCGGATGCCGTGGGCTTGAAGGAGGCGAAGGGCGTACTGGTCGACAAACTGGTCAAGGACGGGGCGGGTGAACGCGCGGGACTGAAGGAGGGGGATGTGATCCTCTCCATCGACGGGAAGGAAGTGAACGCGGCGAACGAGCTGCAGGCCACGGTCGCCTCGCACCACCCCGGCGATCAGGTGACGCTCCGGATCTACAGGGACGGGAAGACGCTCGAGAAGACTGTCACGCTGAAACCGCGCGATGAGACGGTGACGGCCGCCAAAGACACGCAACAGAAGGGTGAGGAGGGCGAGGAGAGTGCTTCCGAGAAGACTGTCTCCTTCGAGAGTCTCGGCCTCACGGTGCGAGCGCTGAGTGAAAGTGAGATGGGGCAACTGGAGGTCGATCGCGGGGTGTTGATCACCCAGGTGCGCTCCTTCAGCGAGGCATACAACCGACAGCTCGCCCGGGGGTATGTTATTCTGGATGCGGACAGGAAGGAAGTCCGCTCTCCCTCACAGCTCAGGAAGATCATCGAGAGCCACAAAGCCGGCGAGTCGGTGCTCTTCCGGGTGACAGACGGGAAGGGGAACACCACCTTTATCGCGCTCCAGATCCCCAAGAAATGACGTGAGCTGCTTCTTCCGAGGCCCCGCCACGCTGCCAGTGTGGACGGGGCCTTTTTTGTCCCTGCGCGGCCGCTTTGCTTGACAATTGGCCGCTATCCTAGTATATTTTTTTCTGATTTTGACTGTGAAAACCCAGTCTGGCGAAAAAAAACAGGGAGGGTCGTCTTCAGCGCGAGGATCTCACAGCATGGTTCGCTTGGCAGATTGAACGCCAAAGTCCTGATTCTGAACCAGAATTACGAACCGATGAGCGTCATCAATGTGAAGAAGGCAATTGTCCTCCTCTACCTCGGCAAGGCGGAGCTGATTGCGGCACATGACGGTAAGGCGGTCCGGTCCGTTTCACTGGTGATGCCGTTTCCCAGCATCGTACGGCTCTCCATGTATGTGAAGGTGCCGTTCAAGAAGATCATCCTTTCGCGGAAGAACATCCTCCGTCGCGACGGCCACCGGTGCCAGTTCTGCGGCCGCTCCGACATACCTCTCACCATCGACCACATCATTCCGGTCTCTCGCGGCGGCGAAGAGAGCTGGGAGAACCTGGTCTGTGCCTGCGTCTCCTGCAACAACAAGAAGGGAGACCACACTCCGGAAGAAGCGGAGATGCCGTTGCGCCGGAAGCCCGTGCGTCCCAACCATCTCACCTTCATCCGGCACTTCGTCGGCACGCTCGATGAGCGATGGAAGCCGTATCTCTTTTTGAACTGAACAGAGGCCCTTTTTCCGCGGAAATCCGCGCCTCACTCGCTCACTAGTGCGGTCACCTGGCACTCATCCATGAACGGAAAGAAGACGATCCTGAGCGGCATGCGGCCCACGGGCAAGCTCCACCTTGGCCACCTCGTGGGCGCCCTTGAGAACTGGGTGGCGCTGCAGCATGAATATGCGAGCTTCCATCTCATCGCCGATTATCACGCCCTCACGACCAACCTCGACTCGAGCGAGCTCTACCGGAACTCCATCGACATGGTTATCGACTGGCTGGCTGCCGGCATCGATCCGGCCTCAAGCCCGATCTTCCGCCAGTCGCAGGTCAAGGAGCACACGGAACTCCACCTGATTCTCTCCATGCTGATCACGAGTGCCAGGCTCGAGCGGAACCCCGCCGTGAAGGAGCAGGTCCGCGAACTCAACATCGAGAACGTCAGCTACGGCCACCTCGGGTATCCCGTCCTCCAGGCGGCGGACATCCTCCTCTACAAAGGGGACGCCGTCCCTGTCGGGGAGGACCAGCTGCCCCACATTGAAATCACCCGGGAGATCGCCCGGCGCTTCAACACCCAGTACCGCTATGTGTTCCCCGAGCCCGAGGCGAAGCTGACGAAGTTCGCCAGGCTGCCGGGCCTTGACGGACGCCGGATGAGCAAGCCGGTGGGGAACACGATTCTCCTCTCGGA
>Ga0153916_10002920_pt1 | contig 12581 bp, 14 predicted proteins | sample Opewatmetagenome_FD_109642 | JGI IMG/M metagenome (GOLD analysis project Ga0153916, IMG submission 109642) | Freshwater wetland microbial communities from Ohio, USA - Open water 3 Core 3 Depth 4 metaG | ecosystem: Environmental > Aquatic > Freshwater > Wetlands | place: USA: Ohio, Lake Erie...
CCGGCAAACGGCGAAGAAATAGCCTGCACCACAGGTGCCGCTACCAGGATCAGGCCGGCGTTCTGAGGGGTGAGACCTTTAATATACTGGAGATAAAGGCTCAAAAGGAAACCGACGGCAAACGTAGCGCTGTAATTGATTAAAGCCGCCAGGTTGGATAAAGTGAAAACCCTACTATTCCTGAACAGGTCTATATGCAGGACTGGGTGTTCCACCCTGTTTTCCCATTTGATAAAGGCTATGATGCCAAGTGCACCAGCTAGAATCAATACGGCGCCTGACAGCTCGGGGAGCATGGTGAATCCGTACATTATGGCTATAAGCATCAGGCTGTAGATTACGGAGCCGACGATATCGAACTTCTCTCCTCCGGCTTCAGCCCATTCACCTTTTAATTTCCAGAAGAGAAGGGCAATTATCAATAAACTCAGAGGCACATTTATCCAGAATATACTTCTCCAGCCGAGGTGTTGTGTTAATAACCCCCCAACGAATGGCCCGATTGAAAGACCGGTGTAGACAGCGGCAGCATTTATGCCCAGGACTCTGCCTCTTTCATGTGGTGGAAATATTGAGATCAGAATAGCCACGCCGGTGCTGAAAATCATGGCGCCGCCTATGCCCTGCAATACCCGGACCGAGATGAGCATAGTTGCTGAAGTTGATATTGCTGAAAGAATTGAGCCAATGGTATAGGTAATTATGCCGGAGGTAAAGATTTTCTTCCTGCCGTATATGTCGGCTATTCTGCCGAAGGGGACGAGGAACATGACTGCTGCTAGTATATATGCCGTAGCCACCCAGCCCAGCGAGATGGCGTCCATTGACAGGTCGTGTCCGATTGATGGCAGCGCAATAGAAATTGAGGAGCCCATGAATGGGGTGAGGGAGGAGGCAATAGTAGTCACCACCAAAGCGGCTCGCCGGCTTTGTATCTTGTCCGTGTCTGCCCTGGTCTTATGAATCTGCATGAATTTGTAAATTCTACCATTTAGTTTCTCGGATAAAAAGCAGAAAAGAGCCCGAGAGAAAATTCAAAACATTAAAAATACAAGACGGTTTGCGCTTGTCAGCGGTGAAACTAATTTGGCAAATCGAGGATTGTTGGTGTATGCTATGTTAGAATTTTAAGGAAGGCGGCAGCATAAGCTATGAAACGTTCGGCTGATGCCTACCTCGATATAGAAACCACCGGCTTATCATCATTTTTTGACTATATCACCGTTGTAGGCATTCTCCGCTGCGATGACAGCGGGGATGAGCTCATTCAGTTAGTAGGCAATGACGTGACCAGGGGCAACCTGATTACGGCTCTAAGAAACGTTAAAAATATATACACGTATAACGGAGAGAGGTTCGACCTTCGCTTCATTTCGAACTCTCTGGGCATAGACCTTTCGGCGCACTATGCTCATCGTGACCTTATGTACGACTGCTGGAGATGCAATCTATACGGAGGTTTTAAGGCTGTCGAGAGACAGTTAGGCATCTCGCGCCGGCTGGTTGGAGTTACCGGCTACGAAGCGGTTAAGTTATGGTGGAGCTATGTGAAGGGTGGCAACCAAAGAGCCCTGGCCACGCTGCTGGAATATAACAAAGAGGACGTGGTAAACCTTAAGGCGCTTAAAGAGAAGCTGCATTCGCTCTGAAGATCGTCTGCGGGGCTGAAGCTCATGCCTGACGTAAGCCGGGTTTGGCAGGTTCCCATAGAACTAGGGAGATTATCATTATTGCTAGGCCGATCACCATAGCAATGGTCAAGGTATATTCAGGCACCACGATTCCGGTCACATTGTATATGGAAGTTGCCAGTAACGACCTGGTTCGCACCCAACTTTCACTGGAATCATAAAGCCTTCTCATCCGGTATTCTAAGTCGGTTAAAGGACATGACCTCAATATTCCCGTGGAGAGAGCTAACTGCAAACCGACCGCCAGCCCAATGAAAGTCCAGTAGAATATCTTCCAGTTGCGATGGTCTTTGAACAAACCTATGGCTAAAAGTACGACCGAGACAGCGAAGAAACCTATCAGGAAAAGGTGCAGCCCCGTAACCGCATCGGCAAGAATCTTCCAGAGCATTATTTCGGCCAGTTTTTCGGCGAGTATATTTCATATCCAGTTTCGTGTCAATTTGGTGATGGGTCAAGTTGTGCTTCCTGATGGTATAATAGCTGGCTGCTGCTTTTAGACATTCTATAGCAAAAAGGATTTTTACTTTGGCGACTGAGACCAAAACGAAAAGTTTTTACGGTTGGTGGCTGCTATTTTTCCTGTGGATTGTTTATACCATCCCTATCGGTTTTGCCTATTACAGCCCGGCTGTTATTTATCCATTCATGATTTCGGATATGGGATGGTCGCGCGGCGAAATCATGGTAGGTGTCATGACGTTCGTCCTCCTCTTCGGCCTGAGCGCTCCGCTCAATGCCTGGATGATACGCCGGTTCGGCGCCCGCATGACGCTGGTGACTGGCGGAATCATTGTGGTGGTAGCCAGCACCTTGATGGGTTTTTTAGGTCACATTTATTCGATGTTTATTATTTTGTCCCTGTTCCTCGGCCTGGGCGTGGCTTTTGCCACCATGATTCCGTGCCAGATGATAATCATTTCCTGGTTTAATAAGCGACGCGCCATGGCTATGGGCCTAGTACTGGGAGGCGGAGGCGTCGGTGGTTTTCTGGCGCCGCAGCTTATCAGCAACGTGATTGAAGGCGCCAACGGAAACTGGCGAGTCGGCTGGTTTATAATAGCGCTGGCCTCTGTGGCTGCGATAATAACGGCGCTGGTAACGGTGCGCAACCATCCATCTGAAGTGGGGCAATATGCTGATGGGTTGGCTCCGTGCGAAGACGAGACCGCTTTAAACGTTAGCAGACAAAAATCCAGGACTCACCGTACCGAGGTCGAATGGACGGTACGCGAGGCTGTCAGAACACGCTCCCTGTGGCTGCTAGTTATCGGGGTAGTCTTCAGCGGACTGGTATGGGGGGTGATTGTTACCCAGGCTCCCCTCCACCTGCTGGACCGGGGTTTCGACCCGGCTATGGCTGCCTTTTTCTACAGCCTGGCTCTCGGGCTGAGCATTGTGGGCCGTTTTACCATTGCGGCTCTCGGCGACATGATCGAACCTCGTTATCTATTCGCCGGAGGCATTCTCTTCATGTTGGTGGGAGGGATATTGTTCTGGTTTGTGTCACCGGCGGAAATGTGGATGGCCTATTTGTATCCGCTGCTGGCCGGCTTCGGTTTCGGCCTGACCTATATCTGCGTGCCAACCATTATCGGCAACTACTGGGGAGCCCGTGCTTTCCCCGGTATACGAGCTATCGACTCACCAATTGAGCTGGCTTTTAGTGCGCTGATAGCGCCCGTGGCTGGATTTTTATACGACCTGCAGGGCAGCTATCTTACGATATTGGTTATCTCCCTAGTATTAGGAGTTATCGGACTGATAGCCGTTCTGATGTGCACGCCACCTAGGCATAAAGCCATGAGCGACAGGCAAGCGGTTTGACCGGAATTCAGGCCGCGCTATTACAGCCTTTTTTTCTTGTAGTCACCGGCTAATTCAGTATAGCTGGCAGCGCCGAGATTTAGTTCCTTACGTTGTTCATCAGTTAGCTGGCTTTTCACGTGGCCGGGCACACCGATAACCACCGACCGCTCCGATATTTTAGTGTTCGGCGGTATGAGGCAGCCGGCACCGATTATACAGTAATCGCCGATTTCGGCGCCGTCCAGGACCGTGGCGTTATTGCCTATCAGCACATTATTGCCCACTCGACGGCAGTGAACAACGGCGCCGTGTCCAATAACGTTGTTGTTACCGATAGTCAGGTCGCCGGCGCAGTGAATAACCGTATTATCTTCAATGCTGGTGTTGTGCCCGATGGTTATTTTGCCGAAATCCGCCCTGATGACGGCGCCGGGCCAGACGCTCGAGTTCTCCCCGATTTCAACGTCGCCGACCACGTAGGCAGCTTCACTGACAAATGCCGAAGCTGCTATTTTGGGACTTTTGCCTTTTATTTCTCTTATCATTTTCCTGCTCCTGATTTCAGAAGATGTCTAGATTAATCGGAATTACCGCCAGGCCCTCAATCTCTTAAAGGCGGCAATTTTCTCATTATCGCCGACCTTAGCTTTCTGCAGCGCCTGATGGAGAATCTCGATGCTTTTATCATAGCTCTCTTTGTCGACAGGGTATGGGTGTCCGTCCTTGCCGCCATGGGCGAAGCTATATCTGGCCGGGTCACGAAGGCTGACCGGGACGTCATAAATAAGCTCCGAAATCAGGCTCAGGGCACGTAGTGTTTTGGGGCCGACTCCTTCCAGGCCCAGCAGATTTTCGAAGTTACCAGGCTGGCGCTGGTAGGTTATTAGAAGGGTCTTGTACAGGCGGTCGGGGTGTATATCTTCCAGATTCAAGTAATGGCGGGACGGAAGCTCCAATGTCTTAAGCCGCTTTAGCTCGTCAATAAGCTTTTCCGGTTTCTGTTCGATGGCAATCTGGGGGATGGTCTGTCGTGCCGACTCGCTCTCCGCGGCCACCAGATTCAAGGCTTCGCCCCTGGCTTGCGAGCATATGGCAGAGTGTGGTTCGCAAACAAAGTCGGTCACATTTTCGCCAAGCCAGTGGTAACGGCGGGCATAACGGTTGTTTTCGTTCATGCCCTGCTGGACTACCGACCAGGAGCCGTTTTTAGTGAAAATAAAGACATGGTGGTAGAGTTGATAGCCGTCTTGAAGGGCTGAGTTGTCGACCTTGGCCGCCATGCGGCTGGCGTAGACCAGAGACGATGCATCTGCCCTCAATAGGTGGCCGACGCCTTCTATTTCTGATGGAGTTTTTCTGGATGTCCTGCCCTTGCCGCCAGCCACGAATAAACCGAGGTCGGTTTCCAGCCCCTTGATTCCCTCTTTAAGCGCACCGCAGACAGTGGTGGTAACGCCGCTGGAATGCCAGTCATAGCCCAGGACGCAGCCGAAGGCCTGGAACCAGAACGGATCGGAGAGGCGGCGTAGCATCTCTTCGGCCCCGAACTCCGAGGTGAGGGCGATGGTTATTTCCCGGGCCAGCTTGGTCATCCGGTCGAAAAGCCACCGCGGCGCCTTACCGTAGTGGAGCGGCAAATTAGCGGTGCCGGTTCGTTGGGCTGTGTTTGTCATAAAATTATCCATATATATTATACATTTTTATAGTCGTCCCGAAGAATGAAAAAACACGTGGATAGGCTGGAGCAGATGCTCCAGCCAACAGAAGATCAACATGCTTGAACCAAAGTACGCCGCTAACCAGGCAATCGCAGAACTGTCTATGTAGATTCTTCGCGTAATTTGACCGCGGATATTTATGCTAAAGGGTGAAAAGAGAATAATAGGAATGGCTAACTTTTAACTTTTTTACCCGGCTTAATCGCTTGGACCTTTACACTTTTAATGGAGCGGCCTAGCGTCTTCAAATCCGACTGAGCAATTCCGAAATCGTTAGCCAGTGACTCTATGATAGGGTCTTTCACACTATAAGAGCTGGTGAAAGACGTCTCATCAGCAATGTTAACGTCCTTGAATCCGGCAGCCTTGATGTCTTTTAGATAATCGTCCTTTTTGGAGGCGCCGGCGACACAGCCGATATAGGCCGCCACAGATTTCTTGATCGAATCGGGAAGATCGTTAAGCAAGACTATATCTGAGACCATTAATCTGCCGCCTGGTTTTAACACGCGGAACGCCTCTTGGAAGACCCGGTCTTTTTCCGGTGAAAGATTGATGACGCAGTTGGAGATAATTACGTCTACGTGGTTATCCGGCACGGGCAGTGTCTCGATTTCGCCCAGCCTGAACTCCACGTTCTTATAGCCGCTCTTCCGGGCATTTTCCCGAGCTTTCTCGATCATCTCCGGCGTCATATCCACGCCAATGACCTTGCCGGTTTTACCGACGATGTTAGCTGCCAGGAAGCAATCAAAGCCGGCACCGGAGCCGAGGTCGAGAACGACCTCGCCCTGTTTAAGCGAAGCCAGGGCTGTGGGGTTGCCGCAGCCGAGGCCTAGATTAGCGCCGTCGGGTACCGATTCTATATCCTGGTCGCTATAGCCAATCCTTTTGCTAAGATCCGTGGCCACGTTCGACGAACAGCCGCAGGAGCTTTGCGGTGCGCAGCAGGACCTGCTGCTTTTAGCGACCTGGGCATAGCCTTCTCTGACATTTTTTTTGATTTCCTCTTTTTTCATCTAAACCCTCCGATTTTTAGATAGTGATAAATTTATTTTTTGTTTAACTGCCCGGACCGGGCAGTGATATTAACCGCCTCAGCCCCTGGGTGTGCAAGAACCTGAACTCTCTGGTGGACATGGCGGCGCTACCGGAATATTGAATACCGGGGCGGCTGGTTCTTTTACGGTGAACTGCCCGCTAAGGTCGCCCAGAGCCACTTTATAAGTGCCAGGCAGACCCTTGGATACTTTAAAACACAGCATGCAGTTGGCCCCGGCGGATATAGTTAGTTTCTGGACCTGAGTAGTGATGCCGTCTACCTTTAACTCAGCAGTGTAGTCACCAAGGCTGCCGCCGACGTTTGTTAAATTGGCGGTAATAACCACCGTTTCACAGATGTCAACGGCCCCGGGATTTATTACCAGATTGGAAAGTCGCAAGTCCGGTGGCGAAGGTTTTTCGACCGTAAGAATTGACTCTTTATCGCCGACCGAGACTTTGTAGCTTCCGGCAAGGCTTCTGGTAAGCTCGAACGTCAACAGCTCTGATTGCCCGGGGGCCAACGTAACGCTTTTTCTGCTGTCGGCGACTCCATTGACCATCAAAGGAACGTTATAAGTATCCGTTTCCGAGTTAATATTTTGGACTTCAGCTTCGATAGTTACTTTCTCACCCGTGGCCGCTTGCGTTGGCGCCATCTTAAAGGACACCACTTCGTAGCTGGAGTGAGCTTGCACGCAGGCCTGCAGAAGACCGAGGCTGGCTATCAGGCCTAGTAGACTTAGGACGCCGATGATTTTTCTTTTCATATTATGACGTCTTGTTCATTACGTTTATATCAAACAATCCATTGCCAGGCGTTTATAGGGTAAAAATTAGCCAGAAACCGGCGACAATAAGGAGTGCGCCTGAAGCCATACGAACCGGACTGGCTATCCTATTGGCTACGCCGGTCAATTTACCGAATCCGATACCCAATATAGCCGCTACCATGGGTAGACTGTAGCCAATGGCGAATGTGCCGAGTATCATAGCTCCCCAGACTCCCTGCCCTTTTAACACAGACAGACCCAGAACTACAGGCAGAATCATGGGACCGCAGCAGGCCATGGTGTAGGTTACGCTGGCACCACCAACACCCAGTCCCATAACCGAAGCTCCGAGGAAGCCCCGAGGAAGATTGGTTTTAACCGGATTGAATGACGGTATGCGGAAAGGCAGCAGGTTAAGCGCTGCAAATCCCAGGAATATGGTCAATATGGCTATCAATAGCTTGCCGTACAGACCGAACGTACTTCCGGCCACCTGCCCGATGTAGCCCACAAGATATCCGGCTGCCGATAGCGCTATAACGGTTCCCAGCATAAAGAAACCGGCTATTATAAAAATTTCTCTTTTCTGCGTGTTCTCGCGGGAGCCGGCATATCCCACAACGGCTGCTATTAGCGGAGCGCTGCAGGCAATACAGCCGATGGCTGTAATCAAGCCGAGCAAGAATCCTGCCGGCAAGACGAGTACGCCGAATTGCGGGGCGTTAAAGACCTGTTGAATCCAGTTTTCCATGGTTCTATTTCGTACAGCAGCCGGAGCCGCTACCCGGAGCGCAGACAGGCTGCGAGATAACCACGTATGTCTGCAGAAGCTTTCCTTCGGTGATATCGCCGGTAAGAAGAGCTCCGTTGCCGGTGTTGCTTAAGGCCAGAACCGCGGGTAGCTGTTCAATAGCCAGCCGTTGCATTGTAGTTGAAAATTCGGGATCACCGGCGTTTAAGATGAAAGTTCCAACGCGGTCACCCTTAGCCTCGATATTCGCTGTGGCTTCTGAAATCCGATTAGTAAGGGTGTTGGTGGAATTACTGTCATTTTCTGGCAGAACTACAAAAATAAGGTCACGGTCTACGAAGGTTGAATTGAGGTCCTGTGCCCAGACTAGGTCGCTAACACCCCAGGATGCAAGCGCATTGGCGCAAGTACCCGATGTAATTTGCGATATGCCACTCGTGTTCAGTGGGGTATTCGAAGCACTTGTATGCCGAGTAATCAGGGAGTAGGCCGTGGCGCCTATGATAAGACACACCCCAAGGGAAAAAACGCCAATCTTCCACCATTGCCTTTTGAGTGGCGATTGCTTACTTTCTCCCGGAGGCTGACAGCAGTCTTTCTGGTCGCAACAAGAAGGTTCTGTCTTTTTAGTAACTTTATTACCCAAGCTAATTCTCCTTTCAAGTATATGGAATTATTGTCCTGTATCAGCTCATACATTAACCGGCTGTTTGAAGATTTCCGCCAGCGAATCAAGTGTTTCGGGGTCTACCCAGCACTCGACGGTCTGCCCGCGCCTCTTCATTTTAATCAGACCGGCTCTATGTAGTTCTTTAATGTGATGAGAGATTGTCGACGGTGAAAGGTTTAGATTTTTAGCCACTGCCCCTACGCACTCGCGCATGGCCTTATCAGGATCACAGGCTGATCCAGGGCTACAGCACGAAGCCAGGCGCATGAATATACTCAGGCGGTGCTGATTAGACAGCGCTTTGAATGTATGGGAGAGCTTCTCGGTATCGATATTTCGAGAATTCGACATGTTTCGAATTATAGTACAGTCTTTTTAGTTTGTCAAGGGGGTGGGCCGTTCACCCGAAAAAAATTTTCGCTTGAAATACAAAGCTACGTTGACCAGGCTGATAAGTACAGGCACTTCAATGAGCGGACCTATGACGGTAGCAAAAGCTTCGCCTGAGTTAATGCCGAAAAGGGCCACTGCCACGGCTATGGCCAGCTCAAAATCGTTTGATGACGCCGTAAATGATACCGCTGTCGCTTTCGAGTAGCCGGCTTTCAATTTATAGGCGATGAAAAAGGTGAAAAACCACATGAAGAAGAAATAGATAACAAGCGGCACTGCTATTCTGGCCACGTCCAGGGGCAATTGGACGATGTATTCGCCCTTGAGTGAGAACATGACCACGATGGTGAACAGCAGCGCTGCCGGCGTTAAAAGGCTCAGCTTAGGCATTAACATATTTTCAAACCATTCTCTGCCCTTCAGTTTTATGACACCGTATCTGGTGATAATGCCGGCCAGGAATGGAATTCCCAGGTAAATAAATACCGTTTTGGCGGCTTCGGCAATGGATATGCTCACGTTTACCCCTTCGACAATGTGCAGTTTACCCAGAAGCAAGGTGATGAAGATGAAAATGTAAACTGAATAGAAGAGGACCTGGAAGATGGCATTAAAAGCGACTAGACCCACCGCGTATTCCCTATCGCCCTGAGCCAGCTCATTCCAGACGATGACCATGGCTATGCACCGCGCCAAACCGATAAGAATAACTCCTATCATATATTCCGGGTAGCCTCTGAGAAAGACAATAGCCAGGACGAACATGAGAATAGGACCAAGAATCCAGTTCTGGAACAGGGAGAATCCCAGGAATTTGACATCAGAGAATACCTTGTTCATCTCCTCGTATCTCACCTTGGCCAGTGGCGGATACATCATCAGAATCAGCCCTATGGCTATTGGTATCGAGGTAGTGCCTATTTGAAACGAGGTTATGAAATCGGCGACTCCCGGAATAAAATAACCAAGGCCGATACCTAATCCCATAGCCAGAAATATCCAGAGCGTGAGGAACCTGTCTATTATGGAGAGTCTGCCGGCTATAGTTTTAGGCGCAGCGTTTTCCATGATTATTCCTCCTATTCCAATAGTTTGGTTAAAGCTTTGCGGTTTTCGGCAAATTCAGGCTGCTCCAGGCAAGGGCAATCCTCCAGGTGGCACCTGCCTTTGGCCAGGTCGATGGCGAAGGCAAGGCAGTTCTTTTTGCCGCACTTCTGGCAATCCGTCTGGGGTAGAAGCTTATGCAATACCAGACCCAGGCCCATCTTGGATTTTCCGGGCTCGACGGGCTTCCCCAGTTGGCCTAACTTATTAGCAATTTTATAGACGATAGCCGGCTCTGGATAGGCTCCCATGTCATGAAGCGTGTAGTCCATAAACACCACTGGATTTTCCTGATAGCAGCTCCGGACCGCCTCTTCAATCATTTTCGGATTTAATCCCGGGACTTTGATGTCTCTTTCTCCCGGTTTGCACAGCAGGTTAATAATGCTTACGATTTGCTGGTTAAATCTGTCTATTAGCTCAGTGGGGATGTTGGCCAGGTGTGGGGTAAGGGCTTTGGAGCCGATAATGCGTTTAGCTTCGTCGATACCGTTCTGCTTGAGCGAGAGCAGAGCTTCGCCCGGTAGATGACCGGACGATTCCCGGCCGCAGAGCACGATGTATCGGATATTCGGGTTAGCCGCGATATTGCAAATCATCTTCTCCAGGCCTATATTCTCGGTTTGCAGCATTCCGGAAAGAGCTGCTCCTGAATCTGTACCGACTATAACCAGTTCGTTTAGTTCGGGCGGTATGGCAAAGTCGAAGGTATCCAGAATCACGCAGATAGCTACAGGGGAGTAGTCGTTACCTCTGACGTAGCGCCCCTCCTCAGGTGGATAACCATCAGGTGGCTTTACTTTGAGCATAACCCCTTAACCTGCGTTATTATTCTCCGTCCAGAGCTTGTCGAATCCTGGTGTTCACCAGTTTATTCAGCGCCTCGTTATCATCTTTTACCAACGAAATTTCCGGTACAGCTATAATGTTCTCGGTATTCGCTCTAACCACGTTTATGAACAGTGAGAGAGACGTCGCTCCATACTTGTTAACGATAGCGACGTTGTTCTTGTCATTAAGATCAATCATTTGGTATGTCAATTTGCCATCAGCCTGTTCTCCACTAAAGTTTATAAATAAGGTAGTTTGGATATGTTCACCCGGCGCTATCTGGCAGTGACAGACCTCGCTATCGTAAAAATAAACCACATCCACTCTATCCGGAGGGACTGGAGGTTTACTCGGTGGAGTCGCTGCCGGACCTGGGTTGGAACACGCAGACAGCAGACTAAGCGTTAGCAGACAGAGCAAAAGTATGTGAGTTCTGGTAGCTTTAACAAGAATGTTCATATTTTTAACACTAGCTCATGTTGGCTAGGATTGTATCCACAGCACCACATAATATATGCCAACTCCTATGAAGACAACGGAGACTATTATGCGGATGATTCGTTCGGCGCGGGTAAGGGCATTAAGCCAGTTAGCGACTCCGGCCACACCCAGGGAAAGAAGCGTGCCGAACACTAAAACCGGTAGCCCGGTGCCGATGGCATATACTGCCGGCAGGGCAACGCCGCCATTCGACTTGAGGGCTACCGGTATCAAAGCGCCGAAGAATAGCACGGCGCTGTAGGGGCAAAATGCCAGGGCAAAAATAACACCCAGTAGAAATCCGCCTATCATGCCCCAGTTAGCCACTTTGCTTCCGAGCGAAGCCAGTTTGCCGCCTCCGGTGCCGAAAGAAAACCTATCGATAAATAGCATAAGCAGTCCCACTACAATCAGCAGCGGTCCCAGGACCTTTTCACCGACGTCTTGAATAGCTCCGGAGAGCCAGGGGATTTCCAGGCCGGCCGCAATGATTAGGACGCCAAGAAGAGTATAGGAAAACATGCGCCCCAGTGTGTAGAGTGAGCCGGTTATCACCGCATATTTGCGGTCGGTCACGTTGCGGGTGATGTAGGCCACAGCAGCGATATTAGTAGCCAACGGGCAGGGTGCAATGGCGGTAATCAACCCTAAAAGCAGCGCGGTGAGTACCGGGATATTAGAACCGCTCAGAATGCTGCCTAAATCCATTATTATTTATCCTCAAGGCTTTGCTGGATAATGCTCTGGACCTTCTGGTCGAAGCCAGCTTTATCGGTCCGGCAATTCCAGTCCCAGATGGCCTGTATATCGCTGATGTGGTCGGTGCCATCCTTTATCGTATTTATAAACAGCTGTGAGCTGATAGCGCCGTATTTTTGAACGATAGCGGCGTTCTTATTGTCTCCGATGTCGTATACACCAAAAGTCATCCGACCGCTGTCCAGCTCGTTCTGAAAATATGTACGCACCACATAACGGATGCGTTCCTCGAAACAAAGGCAGGTGGGGCAGCGTTGAGGTCGATGGAAATAGATGACGTCCACTCTATCGAGTGGGCCAAGTGACTCATCCGGAGCCTGCGAAGTTGACGAGTTATCTGATGGCGTCGTTATTATTTCAGACTGACTAGGAGGTTCATCCGGTGGGGCTGGTGAAATAGCCGGGCTGGCGCAAGCAGAAAGCAGTCCAACAGCTAAGATAGTAACTCCGGTGAAATACATCTTTGCTCTAAGCGATATCTCCATGTTCTTAAATGTATCCTTATTATTTCAATTTTGCTTATGTCCTCAAGCTGATTAAAATCTCAAGTGCCTTTTTTCG